>Ga0315268_10004898_pt1 | contig 14440 bp, 12 predicted proteins | sample C1_top_MG_FD_204535 | JGI IMG/M metagenome (GOLD analysis project Ga0315268, IMG submission 204535) | Sediment microbial communities from Yellowstone Lake, YNP, Wyoming, USA - C1_top | ecosystem: Environmental > Aquatic > Freshwater > Lake > Sediment | place: USA: Wyoming | collected 2017-08-01
TTCATTCGCAGTTAACTCTATCTGAATTTATGGCCGAAGAAAACCAACCGCAGCAACCGACGACCCCGACTCCCGAGCGCAAAACTCTCGACGACCGCGCGAGGATGACCGAGCTGGAGCGCATCCGGCACTCGTGCGCCCACGTCATGGCCACGGCAATTCTGCGGCTGTGGCCGGAGGCGCAATTCGCCTACGGTCCGCCGGTCGAGAATGGCTTTTACTACGACCTTGAATGTTCCCATCGCATCTCGCCCGAAGATTTTGAAAAGATCGAGGCCGAGATGAAGAAGGAGATCAAGGCCAACAACCCGTTCGAGAAACTCACCGTCACGCGCGAGCAGGCCATCGCCGACGCGCAGAGCGGACGGCTCGGCGGACTGGCTGAGCGGCCGGGCAACGCCAGCAAGTTCAAGCTGGATCTGCTCAGCCAGATTCCCGAGGGCGAGCCGATTTCCTATTTCAAGAACGGCGATTTCATTGACCTGTGCGCCGGGCCGCACGTGATGCGCACTGGCAACATCGGCGCGTTCAAGCTCACCACCGTGGCCAGCGCCTACTACAAGGGCGACGAGCGCAACCCGCAGCTCCAGCGCATCTACGGCACGGCGTTCAAGAATAAGACGCAGCTCGACGAATATTTCAAGATGCTCGAGGAGGCCAAGCGCCGCGACCATCGCAAGATCGGCGCGGAGATGGGGCTGTTCGCGCTGGATACTGAATACGTCGGACCGGGGCTGGCGCTGTGGCTGCCGAAGGGCACGGCGATTCTGGAAGAACTGGAAAAGCTGGCGAAGGAAACGGAATTTGCCGCAGGTTATGTGCGCGTGAAAACGCCGCACATCGCGCGGGAGAAAATGTATAAAACTTCAGGACACTTGCCTTACTACGCGGACAGCATGTTCCCGCCGATGGAACTCCATGAGACTGTTTCAAACGAACAGCGAGTGCGTCTCGAACGAAGTGAGCATGATATTGAGCAAGGCGAAAGAGCGATGGCAGAAATTTCAAAAAAATATCTACCAGAGCTAAACGAGAGTGTGCCCAGTTGGACGGCGTTGATGGATCAGTTTGAGAAAATGCCTGACGCGATCAAAGATTCTCTTCGCGGGTCGGCAGTTCAAATGATGCTCATCAATTCAGTTTTAAGAAGAGGACGTGAACCCGATCGCTATTACCTCAAAGCCATGAACTGTCCGCATCATCACCGCATTTTTGCGGCTGAACCGCACAGTTACCGCGATTTGCCGTTGCGTCTCGCGGAATACGGCACTTGCTATCGCTACGAGCAGAGCGGCGAGTTGTTCGGCCTCATGCGCGTGCGTTCGCTCAACATGAACGACGCCCACATCTATTGCACCGAGGAACAGTTCGCCGCCGAGTTCAATGCCGTGAACGAGATGTATCTGAAGTATTTCAAGATTTTCGGCATCGAGAAATACGTCATGCGCTTCAGCACCTCCGCGCCGGAAGGCATGGGTAAGAAATATCTCAACGATCCGGCGTTGTGGAAGAAAACCGAGGACATGGTCCGGCAGGTGTTGAATGATTCGAAGATCAATTACGTGGAAGTGCCGAACGAAGCGGCGTTCTACGGCCCGAAGATTGACGTGCAGGTTTGGAGCGTCATCGGCCGCGAATTCACGCTGGCGACCAACCAGGTGGACTTCGCCGTGCCCGCCAAATTCGGCCTCGTCTATCGCGACAGGGACAATGTGGACAAGACCCCGCTCTGCATTCACCGCGCCCCGCTCGGCACGCATGAACGGTTCATCGGCTTTCTCATCGAGCATTACGCCGGCAACTTCCCGCTCTGGCTCGCGCCCGAGCAGGTGCGCGTGATCACAATTGGCGAGGATGAGCCGTTGCTCAATTACGCGAAGCAAATCGTGAACGAACTGCGCGCCCACCAGGTCCGCGCCACAGGCGATTACGGCAGCGACCCGATGAAAGCCAAGATTGCCAACGCCGAGCAGGCCAAAGTCCACACGATGCTGGTGATTGGTGGCCGCGACATGGAAGCCGGAGCGGTTTCCGTCCGCTTGCACGGCAAGGGCAACGTCGGCGCGAAGCCCAAAGGAGAAGTCGTGGCGGATATTCTGGCGGCGATCAGGGAGCGCAAGTGTTGACGGAGTATGGGGCGCACTATCGAAGTCCGCAAATCTTCGTATTGGCACGGTGTTGGCATAGCGCCAAGATTTGATTTGGAGTTCGCTAGACGTGAATTCAAGTCACGCGCACTAAAGATCAATGTTCCCACGGGAACGTATGAGTTAATCGCGCATGACAACGAAATTGCACTCCTTCGACCATTGAGCAATGTTCGTCCTCATTGGGCAAGATGGTTCTGGGTTACCGAGATCACAAACATTATTCCCAAACGCTCCATTTACTCCGAGGCGCTGCCTGTCATCGTCGACGGCCAAAAGCACGACAGACCGTTCTTTCATCACGATGCCCCACCACACGAAGCGAAATTATGGCGATATATGGTGATAGATAAGCTGGAGGAGATGCTGAACCAGAAAGGGATCTTTTTGGCCCGTGCAGACACCTTCAAGGACAAACTTGAAGGTACGCTTTCTCGCGCAAACGAAGTTCATCGTGCTGAGGTGTATCGCAATAATCCCAAACTAGCTGCCGCCTTCGCGCGATACACTGAAGAATTGGCCAAAATGAAGCGGTGGACTTATGTCAGTTGCTGGCGCATCGATGAAAACGAGTCGCTTCGTAGTTGGCAGGAGTATGCCAGCACGTCCGAGGGTGTCGCTATCCAAACGACCTACGGCAGAATTGCTGACTACACGAGTTATAACTTCTGTGCCAAAGTTCGCTACGTGGATTTCGAGGAGACTTGGGTCATGGAGGGCAATACACTGCACCCGTTTTTGCACAAACACAACGAGTTTGGGTGGGAGCAGGAGTTCCGCATTATTGTGCAACAGTTCCCTGAACGAGATGTCGCCTTTGATCAGGTTGATTATTACGAGTGCGATAGCGAGAACCCGCATTGTGGTTTGGTTCTGCCAGTTGACCTTGCTACGTTTGTTGAAAGAATTGTGGTTGGACCAGAAGCGTCACCAAAGTTTCAAGAGCAGGTTCTCAAGCTGGCGACTGGCACTGGCGTCGCCGGAAAAGTTCAGTTATCATCGTTGAGCCAATCGTGCGCGAGTTACGCCCCAACCTAGTCCGCGTGAGCAGCGACTTCACCGCTACGCCAGTGAAGGCGAAGATCGCCGACGCCGAAGCCGCTCGCGTCCACACCATGCTCGTCATTGGCCCGCGCGACGTTGAGGCAGGCAATGTCGCCGTCCGCTTGCACGGCAAAGGTAACGTCGGCGCGAAGCCCAAAGGCGAAGCGGTGGCGGATATTCTGGCGGCGATTCGGGAGCGTCGGGCGTGAACGATGGCGTTGAAGGTCGTGCATGAGTCACAACTATTGGAATGCGTTTGTTGAGTTGATTCGCACACCATTTGGGCACATGCCGCTGATCTGGGGCATCGTGCCGCTCTACTTCGGCCTGTTGTTGAACGAAATGACGTCAGCGAAGGCGAATTACCGAACGGCGATACAAACGGGTTTCAGTTTCGTTTGGGCCAGCGCTCAGTGGCTTTATCCCTATTTCAAACCCAACACCCATGGCGGGCCGCGACTGGAACTGGGCGCGATGTTGCCGGTCAATCTGTTGGTGACATTCCTTGTGCTGGCGCTCGGAGTCGTTGCGCTGATCAGCGGAATTCGCCGCCGGTATCCCCAATACGGCAGGTTTCTTGGCCACACGCGGTTTGCGAATTATTTTATGATCGCGATATATCCAATCCAAGCCCGCTACCTCGAATGGACGTGGGATCGCCTGATCGCCGTTGCTCTGTTTGCCGTGCCGCTCTGGCTGGTATTGCATTTCGGCTTGATGCCTATCCGGCATAGGGCATGAACGAACTCCACGCCAATCTCGGCGCGAAACCAAAGGCGGAAGTCGTGGCGGATATTCTGGCGGCGATTCGGGAGCGGCGGTCGTAGCTCGAAGCGCCGGACATTGCTCCGCGCTCCGGCGCGTCGCGCCAGTTGACGCATGACGAGGCAGCCAGCGTTAATGGTGTTCGACTTCGCTTCGGCTGGAGGGTTTGGCTCGAAAGAGGTTGCATCTCCGGCCTGAAGCGGTGAGATTAGGTCAAGCATTACCCCGGAGTTGATTGTTTTATGCCAGCCAGTTGGCAGGCGTAGAACCTCAGTGCAGTCGGTTTTCGTGCAAGTCGTGAAATCAATCGTGATAACCAGCGGACCAGCCAGGGGCGAGTGTTTCGGCACACTCGCTCAAGACTCCCGCGCGGCAGCAACAAGACCCTCAAGCCGCAAACTGCCGAACCGAGAAGGACCCCTCCCATGAAAGTATTCCTCATTTGGGTGAATGATGAAAATTTCTACCGGCTGCTGCCCGAAGAACTGGGCGGATCCAAACCCGGTGACAAGCGGATGAAGGTGATGGGTTTCCCGCCCCTCGGCATCGAGACGTTGGCGCCGATCCTGCGCCAGCACGGCCATGAGATCCGGATGTTCGATACCTGCCACCCGCAGATGAAGGAGCCGGACATCGCCCGGGCGCTCCGGGACGACCCGCCGGAGGTCGTGGCGCTTTCGTTTCTATCCACGACGACTTATCCGGGGGTAAAGAGCATGGCCCGGGTGGTCAAGTCCGTGATGCCGGATGTGCCCATCGTTGTCGGCGGCGTTTTTGCCACGATGAACCAAGAGCGGATTCTGAAAGACTGTCCGCACATTGACTGCGTGGGGGTTGGCGAGGGCGAGGAACTTCTCCCGGACTATCTGGATCATATCAATGATCCCGCCAAAGTTGCCGGCCTGATCTGGCGCAACAGCAAGAAAATCGTCAAGAACATGGCGCGCCCCATCATCCGCGATCTGAACCAATTTCCCTATCCCGACCGGACGACGTTGCCCATCGACTATATCGAGTCGCTGCCGCTTGATGTGCCCGCGGTACTCTCGCTGGAAAAATTCTGCACGGTGCAAACTTCCCGGGGTTGTCCCTACACCTGCATCTACTGTGACATCCCTGCGCTGACCGATGGCAAATGGCGCTTCCGCTCGCCGGAGCACGTGTTGGGAGAAATGCAGCAGCTCAGCGACCAGGGCTATCGCTCGATTTATCTTACCGATGACCACTTCCTTTTGAAACGCGATCGCATCAATGACATTTGCCAAGGGATCATCAACCGCAAGCTCCAATTCAAGTGGGGCTGTGAAGGCCGGGTGGACTCGGTGGCGGTGGATCAACTCCCCATCATGGGCAAGGCGAACTGCAATTTCCTGGCGTTCGGCGTGGAAGCCGGAACGCAAAAGATCCTCGACCGGCTCGACAAGCGGCAGACCTTGACGCAAATCGCACACGCAGTCAGCGAGGCCAAGAAGCACGGCATCGAGCGGGCGCATGGATTCTTCCTGGTTGGTTCACCCGGCGAAACCGTGGAGGACATCCTGGAGAGCTTCCGTTTCTGCGCCCGCCTCAAGCTGGACACCTTCGGATTTAACCGGCTCTGTGTTTATCGCGGAACTCCCCTCTGGAAGGAATATCTCGAACGCGGAATCATTGACGACGAACGGGATTGGGACAAGTGGTTTAAGTGCTCAGATATTGACCCGACCGTCCTGCCCAGCGAGACCGTCAACCGCGCCAGGCAGAGGGGTTATGCGCTGCTGTTTGCCCGTCGCATCCTGTGCCGCCCCATCCAAACCTACAAGCTGCTCCGCACTTTGGGCCGGCACATGAAGTTTACCGATATTCTCAAGCTATTAAGCAGCCCGTTCCGGAGACGGACGTTGAACCGAAAACCCGAATTGCCGGCTCGGATGATTGATCTGGGATTGACGGCGCCTGTCAGAAACGCCGCGCCGATTTAGCTCCAGCGTCGCCCGCATGACATCACGATAACGCCGCCGCAGTCCGGCGGGTCTGCTCAAGTATTGCGCGGGCAACTTCACCATCGCCCTCCGATAAAACCAAGGTTACGAACGCCGAGCTTGCCAAAGTCCACACGATGCTGGCGATTGGTCGTCGCGGCATGGAAGCCGGCGCGGTGAGCGTCCGTCTTCACGGCAAGGGCCCGCAAAGCGCGAAACCCAAAGCCGAAGTCGTGGCAGACATCCTAGCAGATTCGGGAACGCAGGGCGTAAAGAAGTCAAAAAGAGGGCGACAGCTTTTCGTTGTTTCCGGCGTGTCGGGTAGCAATACGTCGGCTTTTTGCCGATTGGGCTGACGGCCGGTTGTAGCGCAGCGGTCGGAGTTCCGCACATCTTCAGGCTGGTGGTGATTTCCAGGAGAAAATGTGAACCGAATTCCCGTCAGAACAGACATACTTGCGTAGATGCAGGATTCGACCGAGCAAATCGTTGACCAGATACTGGTGATGGATGCCCAGAGCGGACGCCGCGAGGCATTTGAAATATTGGTTTCGCGCTGGCAGAAACGCCTGTGGGGGCACGCTTACAATCTGACCCGCCGGCCCGAGGCCGCTTGGGACATTACCCAGGAAAGCTGGTTGAACATCGTGCGGGGGCTGAGCCACCTGAAAGATCCGAACAAGTTTGGGGCTTGGGCATACCGCATTATCAGTAACAAGGCGCATGACTGGCTCTGTCGCAACGGTCGCGGGACCTCCCCGGAAGGTGAGCTGGAAGACCTGCCGGCATCGGCAGCCGAACAGGAACAGCGCGAAACGGCCAGCGATGTCCACGACGTCCTTCGTCGGCTGCCGGGCCACGCCCGGGTGGTTCTGAAACTGTATTATCTGGAAGGTTTCAGTCTGGCCGAGATCGCTCAAATCCTCGGAACACCCGAAGGCACGGTGAAATCGCGTCTGAGCACGGCTCGAATTGAATTCAGAAAATACTGGGAATCGCTGCTCGAAATATCGCCGGCACCGATTCCCGCATCTGGAAAGGAAAAGCAACATGAATGACAAACAGATCAAAAATGACAAACAGATCAAAAGAATCATTGAAGACAGTTATGATGAATCGAAAGAAGAAGGTCTCCGGTCAATGGTAAGGGACTTCTACAGCCGAAAGCTGCTGTCCAGCGCCATTGTCGGGTGGGTGGGCGGGATGGTGTTTATCGCCCTGGCGGTCTTTAGCGCCGTCCAGTTCTTCAAGACAGACGAGATCAAATGGCAACTCGTGTATGCGGTCCTTTTTATTGTGGGCGTGCATGGTGTTGCTCTGATGAAGATATTCGCCTGGCAGATGGTTCACCGGCACAGCATCAAGCGCGACATCAAGCGGCTGGAACTGCGCGTCGCAGAATTGAGCGAAGCGCTGAAAAGCGAGTAATTACCATTGCGCAGAACGGGTCTTTGCCCGAGGCGGCGCAAATCATCAGGGCTAGGATCGCCAACGCCGAGACCGGGTAGGTTCACACCACGATGGTCATCGGCGGCCACGACATGGACGCCGGCGCCGTTTCCGTACGTTCGCACGGCAAGGGTAACCTGGGTGCAAAAGCAAACGCGGAAGTCGTCACGGATATTCTGCAGCCAATCAGAGATCGCAGAGCTTAGCGCGCCGGAGCGTCAATTGAATTCGGCTGTCGGACTGCTGCGATCAATGCCTCGGGGTCGGCAACGCGCCCCAGCGTCCGGCTCTTGCCGTCGCGCTCCATCTGGATGTCGCGCCCGGTGTCCAAGGCCCGCGACCAGAAGCGGTCCGGTGTGATTTGCGGATCCACTTGAACGGCCAGCGCATAGAGACCAGCGATGTAAGGGATGGACCAACTCCAGCCGCCTTCGCGATAAAACACGTAGTCGTTTTCGCCCGTCGGGCTGGCCGTGGTGCGTGAATCCATCGGAATCAGCAAACGCTGTTTCAGTCCCAGATCCTGGAAAAGCTTGGCCAGCCGCCTGGCGCGCCAATCCCTCAAAAAGCGCGGCCGTTTCAGCGGCTTATCTGGAGAGGCCCAGAAAGCTTGGCTCCACCACAGCCCGGGTTCATAGGAAGCGAATTCATCGGGGTCGGTCAAGGGCGGCCGGCCCAGCCCGTTAAAATGAAACCCATGAACTTCTTCCACACTCGAAGAAATGACCAGCAAGCCCGCGCGCCTGGCTGCGGCGGCGGCGGCGCAAATGTCGTGGTACCCGGGGGAGGTTGGGTTCCAACTGATGGAAAGCGAAATCACGCGGATGCGTCGTTCTGACGGCAGGTGGCGGTTCAGGTCCAAGACCCGCCAAATGCCTTGGGCAAGGAGGTGGAACTGCATCGTGGATGCTTGGAGTGCATCCGGCTCGGCGAAGTAGTAGAGGTCTGCTCCCGGAGCGACCCCGACGGTTTTTCCAACGGCGATGGACGCCACGGCGGCGCCGTGCATCAGGGCTGTCGTGCCTGCGCCGCCGATCTCCTCGTAACAGCGCAATCGCTCCGCGTATTCCCGATGCGTGGTTTGAAGTGGCTTGTCAATGATGGCGATCCCGACACCCCGGCCGGTGATGCCTTGGGCGTGCAACCGGCGCAAGCCCAGCCCCGGATTCTTGCCGAGCTCGAGGATGTGATTCGCATCGAATCCTTCCGGCATCCGGTCCGAAGGCGGCCAATGAGTCCGCGCGTCGAAACTGGCAAAGAGCAAGTCCTCCCGCGAGGAACGCAAGTCCAGCGCGGAGAGGTCGCAAGAACGCAGATCCATCTGCCCCATAGCGCCGGAGTTCGGGTCATACTTCGGCGGACGCTCGAGCCTGCCTCCTGGCCAATTCCAAGGCGCGGGATTTCGAGCGGTGTGAGGCGAGGTCAGTGTTCCTTGCAGCGGGGGCAAGGGAGAAAAGATTGAACCATAGACAAGAAGCAGCGTGAGCAAGCCGATGCCCTCCACACTGCGCACGGCCAGCGCCAGCCAGTTGTTGCGGAAACGGCGGGCGGGCCCGGCAATGGCCAAGCCCTCCAAAAAGCGGAACGGGATCATCCAGGGGCGATGCAGGCCGTAAGCCGCGTACAGCAGCGCGTTTTTCAGACGAACACGACGCTCGGTTTTGCCGGTCATCCTGGGCAAGAGCACACCGCGAAAGAACAGTTCCTCGCCGAGCAGCGCGCCCAGCGCCCATGCCACCATCACACCCGCCACCCACCACCATTGGCCGTGCTCAGGGCTGGCGAGTTCGAGGACATTCGTGTGGGGAGGCCAGAGCACCCCCAAGGGTATCGAGATCGAAACCACCAAAACCGCCGCTGAGACGAGCGTGCCCAGCAACACACACGCGGCCATGAACAAAAGACTGGGGAGCATCCGAAGAACCGAGGGCCGGGGCTGCCCTTCCATTTCCAAGGGATGATTCGCCTTCAGCCAGAGCCGCTGCTGGAGGGTGGCCCAGCGTAGATTCCCTTCCTCGCGGCGGATGATTCGCAAAGAAAGAACGCACAGCCACAGCGTACCTGCGAGTACGGACAGCCAATAGACTATGGCTGGATGCCGAATTGTGCCACAGAATCCCGCGAGCGCGGCCGCCCACGCCAGCAAGAACATGGGCAGCGACGCGACAGCCCAAAGGCGGAGGATACGACGCCCGGAATAGCTCCGACCCGAAGTTGTATGATTCGCACAGCCCATAACCAAAGCCGGCCGCTTCGGAACCGACCCGCCTCGCCCCAGCACGAAATCGGGCAGCTTCTGTCTATTTCACAGATCGATTGGACAGCGCGCCTTCCAAAAAGTCACGCCCTTTCGCAAACCCATCGCGAACGAACTCCCTGCCCGGCAGATCCGCGTGAAGTTGGAATTCAACAATGAGAAATTCATGGGCTGCGTCCAGCACGCCGAGGAAGCCAGCGCCGTCGTCCTCCACTTTCACGGCAAAGGCCTGCAAGGCGTGAAGCCGTTAGCGGAGGAGATGGCGGACATTCTGGCTGCGATTCGGGAGCAAAGACCGCAGCACAGACTGGCGGTCGGTGCCACAATCAAGTTTGCAGTCGCCTCCGGTTGGCCATTTCGCCATTCTGTCCCTCGCCATGAAACTTTCAATCTTCGCTCTGGTCTCCTGCACTTTGACTCTCACGTCTCCCGCGGACGAGGGGATGTGGCTCTTCAACCAGCCGCCGCGCCAGTCGCTGCGCGAGCGTTATCAGTTCGACGCCACCGATGCCTGGCTTGAACATCTTCAGAAATCTTCCGTGCGCTTCAACTCCGGCGGGTCGGGCAGTTTTGTCAGCGAGGACGGCCTGCTGATTTCGAATCACCATGTGGGAGCCGATGCGCTGCAGAAGCTGAGCACGAACGAGAAGAATTATCTCCGCGACGGCTTCCACGCGCGCACTCACGCCGAGGAAGTCAAGTGTCTCGACCTTGAACTCAACGTGCTCGAATCCATGGAAGATGTATCGGCGCGCATCAATGCCGCGGTGCCAAAAGACGCGGATGCCGCGACCGCATTTGCAGCGCGGCGCAAGGTCATCGCCGAAGTCGAAAAGGAATCGCTTGATCGTACTGGCCTGCGTTCGGATGTTGTCACGCTCTGGCAGGGTGGCGCCTACCATCTCTATCGTTTCAAGCGCTACACCGACGTGCGAATCGTCTTCGCGCCCGAGCAGCAGATCGCCTTTTTCGGGGGCGACCCGGACAATTTCGAGTTCCCCCGCTACGACCTGGACATCTGCCTGTTCCGCGCCTACGAAAACGGCAAACCAGCCAGAGTGAAGGACTTTCTCAAATTCTCGCCCAAGGGCGCGGGCGATGGCGAGCTCGTGTTCGTCTCCGGCCATCCGGGACGAACGAGCCGCCTGCTTACCATGGCGGAGCTCACCTACCTGCGCGACCAGGCGCTGCCTTTCCGTCTCAGTTCGCTCAAACGCCTCGAAGTGTTGCTTGGCAATTGGAGCGCGCGGAGCGAAGAGAACGCCCGCCGGGCAAGAGATGATTTCTTCCGCGTGCAAAACTCCCGAAAAGCGTTTGATGGTGAACTCGCGGGATTGCTCGACCCGGAATTGATGGCCACCAAAACACGGGCGGAGGCGGATTTCAAAGGCCGGCTGGCGGGCCGGAGCGAGTTTGCGGACGCGCTGGCAGCGTATGACAAGATCGCCGCCGCGACCAAAATTCTTGGCGCCCAGGCCGCGCGTTACGGATTGCTCGAGAGCGGGCAGGCCTTCAACAGCGACTGTTTCCGGATTGCGCGAACGTTGCTCCGCGCCGGCGACGAGCGGCCCAAGCCCAACGGCGAACGCCTCCGTGAGTTCTCCGATTCGGGCAGAGAGTCACTCGAACTTGGCCTTTTTTCCGATAAGCCAATTTACACCGATCTCGAAATCCTCACGCTCGCCGATTCGTTGATGTTTCTCGCCAGCCAACTCGGCGCGGATGATCCGCTCATGCTGAAGATTCTCGCCGGCAAAGCTCCTCGCGATCGCGCAGCCGAGCTGATCACCGGCACGAAGGTACGGGAGGTTGCGTTACGGAAGCGGCTTTATGAAGGCGGGGCGAGTGCCGTCGCCGCCGCCAACGATCTGATGGTTGAGCTTGCCCGTCTCGTGGACGCCGACGCCCGCGCGCTGCGCAAAGTGTCGGAGGAGCAAAACGAAGCCAAGCAGCAGGCGCAGGCGGCGATTTCGCGCGCCCGCAATGCGCTGCTGGGCACCGCCGGCTATCCTGACGCCACGTTCACGTTGCGCCTCGCCTTTGGCACGGTGAAGGGTTACGAAGAGAACGGCAAACCGGTGCCTGCGCTGACGACCTACGCCGGGCTTTACGAACGCGCGAAGGAAATGAAGAACCGCCCGCCGTTCGATCTGCCGCCCTTGTGGGAGAAGCGCAAGGCGCGGCTCACTTTGAAGACGCCATTCAACTTTGTCAGCACCTGTGACATCATCGGCGGCAACTCCGGCAGTCCCGTCGTGAACCGCGCCGGCGAATTCGTCGGCATCATCTTCGACGGCAACCTGCAAAGTCTTCCTTGGGACTATGCCTTCAGCGACAAGCAGGGCCGCGCCCTCGCCGTCCACTCGGCCGCGATTTTGGCGGCGTTGGACAAGGTTTATGGTGCGAAGGAACTCACGCGGGAACTCGTGAGCGGACGGCGAAGCAAGTAACATTGGGTCTAGGTACTTGTCGAAACCTCGCGCTGCCGGTGACCGGGTTCATTTTTCTGTGCCACTCCAGGAAATAGTCGTAGCCAAGGGTGAAGCCCGACCGTAGCCGAGGATGGACAGAATTACGCCACGAACTTGGGCCGGCGCCCACGCAAGCAGGCCGTGTCAATGAAGGCGTAAAGTTTGCAGGCTGCGAGCGATTTCATTTCCGCGACATCATTTGGGAGAACGAGCGTCTCCACGAGCCGAAAAGCCGGATGGACGCAAGTCTTCGTCAGGAACCCCGACTTCCAAACGAGCGCTACCGTGTCTTCGCAAACGTCAGTTGCCAAAACCAACCGCTGCGAGAGGTGAGAGCGACGAGCGGGTCTTGCAGCAAAGGCGCAAGAATCATTTGCTGAAGCCACTTCGCCCATGTCAGTCGGCGCGCAAAAGCCGCGTCGCACATGCGGGCCACGGTCTGCCGGGTTTGCGCCCATGCCACCTTGCCATGACTCCAATCCGCCAGCGGTCCAATCGCCACCTCGGCGGCCTCAAAGGCAATGGACATGCCATTGCCCGTCAGAGGCGGAATCATGGTCAGCGCATCGCCGATGCGACACTCGATCTGGCGTTGGGCGCGTTGGGGCGTGAGATTGATACCGGCCACGGCGCAAAACGAACCGGGGACGAAGACGGCGTTGCACATTCGCTCGCGCAGCCGTGAGCCGGGTGCGCCGCGCAATTGTTCCTGCCAGTCGCCCACGTTGTCCCCCGACGCGGGTTTGCGTCGGAACAAGCCGCAGACGTTCACGACTCCGCCCGGCTGACGGCACAAACCCACGTAGCCGCCACCGGAGAGGTGCATTTCGAGGTCGGCGCTCGTGGCTGCTCCTGTTGCGTGCGCTTTCAAGCCAAACCAGCTCCACCCGTTCACGACTGGTTGGGGCCGCCGCCCGCTCGCGAACACGACCCCTTCGCGGCCCGGCGCTTCACTCCAGCGTTCCCCCTCGCGCAACTCGCCGTCCAGTTCGCGGAACCGTCCGGCCAGCAGCGCATCCATCCGCCACCGAGGCAAACACAGCGCCAACTGCGGAAGTTCATGCGCACGACCCGCGACCCTCGCCGAGCAAAATTCTGCCGTCCTGGCGCGAACGGCACCGGCGCCAACCAGCAATTCGAGCAGGCCAAGACGCGCAAGTGATCCCTGCCCGCGACCGCTGACGAATTCACCGCACACACGGTGTCGCGGATAACGGCCCGCTTCCCACACCGTCACCGGCACGCCGCGTTGGCGGAGACCGATGCCGAGCGTCAAGCCCGCCAATCCGCCGCCAACGATGGTGATGGGTTTTCCCGACATGAGTTAAACGATGCGTTGCGCGATGAACAGATGGGTGAAAACAACGGTGCGCTGCTCGACGAATTGCCAGCCGCCGTTGACCGGCCAACGCGCGGAAAGTTCATTGCCGATGAACCCCGCGTCCATGCTGACGCGGGCATCGTGGCGCGTCACGGCGTTGCAGCCGAGCAGGCCCAACAGGCGCGCCACGGTCCACGACGGCCAGTCGCGCCGCGTTTCGCACGCGAGGAAGAAATCCGTGCGCCCGGCGAGCAAACGAAACAGCTCCGCGAGTTTCGCGTCGGGAAAGTGGTGCAAAAAAAGATTGGCGAGTATTGCGTCGGTGGGCGGAGCATCCGGCAGCCAGTCAAAGACGTCCGCCACCACGAATTCCACCGGCCAGCCAAGTTCGCCGAACTGGGCCAGCGTGCGCGGGGAAACTGTTTTCTGCCGGTCCACCATCATGACATGCACGTTGGGCCAGCGAACGTGATTTTCTTTCGCCAGTTCGAGCATCAACGTGCCGTCTCCGGCTCCGATCTCGATGATGCTGCGCGGGGCACGTTCAAGTCTGGCATCGAGTGTGGCACTGAAGATCGGCGCGCGACGCATCAGCCAATTAAGACGTCGCAAATCGCGGCGTGAGCACGCGGCGCGTGGGTCGTCCGGTGGCAGCGTGTCGAGCAATTCAGGCAGCACGGCGCGTTTCATGTGCCCCCCACCTCCAGCAACGCGCCGTGGCAACTGAAGCCCGCGCCAAATGACGACATCCACCACCAACCATCCGGCACGGCGTCACTGAGCGCGGCTTGCAAAACGAAGTACACCGTTGGGCTGCTCACGTTGCCAAATTCGCGCAGCACCGCCGCGCTGTGGCGGACGTCGGCTTCGCTCAAGCCAAGCCGGTTGCGCAGGGCGAGTAGCACGTCGCGCCCGCCGGTGTGCAGAATCCAACCCGCCACGCGCTCGCGGGCCACTCCGTTTGCGGCCAGCGATTCGGCCAGCAGCTTCGCCGCCTGGGTGGCGGCCAGTTGCGGAACTTTCGG
>Ga0315268_10004899_pt1 | contig 14438 bp, 11 predicted proteins | sample C1_top_MG_FD_204535 | JGI IMG/M metagenome (GOLD analysis project Ga0315268, IMG submission 204535) | Sediment microbial communities from Yellowstone Lake, YNP, Wyoming, USA - C1_top | ecosystem: Environmental > Aquatic > Freshwater > Lake > Sediment | place: USA: Wyoming | collected 2017-08-01
TCCAACGACGCCACATCTCGCTCTTCTGCGCCGGCGAAAGCCCAAACCGTCTCCCTCGTTTCATAAACACCACCTTTGAAAACAGCTTTATACCAGATGGTGTTGCATCGACCGTCTGAGCCCGCAGCGTTAGTCAGGCATTGGCTCTATTAGTTGCTAGGGAATTCCGTTCTCGCCAGGTAGCGATCCGTGATTATGACCGAAAGCAATCTCGTCAATCTCTCCATCAGGTTCTGATCGCTGATGCCTTTTTCAAAGCTATCTCGTGCTGTAGCAGCAGTACGGAATTGATAGCCAGAGGACCCAAGAAGGCCATCCCAAGTAGAACCAGTTTGAGTGTTTCGGAAAGCTGACCGCGGTCGAGTACAAAACTTCCAATGCCGGACAAGAGTAAAAATCCCATGAACAATGGGAGTGCCTGCCTCCACCTCAACGTGCAAAAAAAGCTGAAGGCATTCAGCAAAACACTGGCAAGCAGAGTCACAGGTGCATTCCAGGGCTTTCCATGTATCTGCTCACAATGAGGGCACCGGAAGAGAAAGCCATTCCAGTCCTCCCAGTGGCTGATTTTCAGGGGTTTTCCGCAATGGTAACAAGGACGAAGCAGACTTTCGTTTTTTGAGGATTCGATGTAGGCCTGCGCCACGGGGTATGCACCTGTCTTGACCTCTGCTAGCGAATCGGAAAGCGAATTCTCCCTTTCATCTGTATGATTTATTCCCGCTTGTCGAAACGCCCCGGCAGCCTGAGTTAGAAAAAGTTCAACCGCAGTTCTTGAAGTTTTGTCCACCAGCAAAGGCGGCTTCCATAGGAAAGATTCATCCACCATGGAAATCGAGAGTCCGTACCGGCGTCTGGCGATAAACGGAATCACAAGTCCAACGAGTGCAACCGCCGGCGGGTAGCCGCTAAGTTGACCTCCTTCGCCCCTGAGAACAGGAAGCATCATAAGCTCCGTGATGACCGCGCCTCCAACCACCATGAGCAAAGCAAGAGTCCAGAGGAAGAACGGATTCAGTTTCTTAATCTTTGTATTGACGATCTGATTTAGGGGGACGCGTTCACAATATGTGGGGTCTTTCAAAGCAAAGAACTTTTTTCGAGGCAAGAAGATCGCATGGTTTGTGATGGCTATATGGAACGCCTCTGAGTTTCCGGAGACCACGAATGAGAGGTTGGCAATCAGTCGTTCGCCTTCTTCAAGGTTGATTTCAAACGGCATCGAACTCTCCGTTAACTGGAGATAAGGATAATAAACTTCTTGCCCTCTAGCAATCACTGTCGAGCTAACATGGGAATGCTATCAGCAAATCCAGGTGTTACATCCGGGATCCATGTTGGGAAACCCGCTGGCCACCAGTAATCGGCCCTGACAGCGTCGGTCTAACTCGTGGTTAGTGGGCTAATCACCCCCACTTCTGGACGTCGGACAGGCACGACTGGGCACGCGATCCTTTCTAACTTGCCCGCACACGCTTTCTTCTGCGCTAAGATGACTCCTTCATGCTGAGCCTGCCCCCCATCACCCTGCGCCTGCGCGGCTGGAAGCTTCTCGACCGCGTCGCCATCATCTTTCTTCTCCTCTGCTCGATCACCCTGGGCTCCGCCTTCGGCCTGCTCTTCGTCTATTCCAGCGACCTGCCCGAAATCCGCGCCCTCGAAACCTACCGCCCCAACGTGGTCACGGAAATCTACGCCGACGACGGCCAGATGGTGGGCAGCTTCGCCCTGCAGCGGCGCATGATGGCCACTTACGAGCAAATGCCGCGCAATCTCTATGCCGCCGTGGTCTCCATCGAAGACCAGCGCTTCGAGCATCATTGGGGCATCGATTTCCCCCGCGTGGTCGGCGCTGCGCTGCGCAATATCCGCCGCGGGCGCATCGCCGAAGGCGCCAGCACCATCACCATGCAGCTCGCCGGAACTCTCTTCCTCGACCGCAGCGACCGCAGCTTCCGCCGCAAAATGCAGGAAATCCTCCTGGCCCTGCAAATCGAACGGCGCTATTCCAAGCCGCAAATTTTCACCATGTACGCCAACCAGATCTATCTGGCCCACGGCAATTACGGCTTCGCCGCCGCCGCGCAATATTATTTCGGCAAGCCCGTTTCCGAGTTGAATCTCCCCGAATGCGCTCTTCTAGCCGGATTGGTCAACGGCCCGCGCTTTTCTCCGCTGACCAATCCCGATCTCTCCCGCGAGCGCCGCAACCTGGTCCTCACGCGCATGGAAGAGGCCGGGAAAATCACGCCCGCCGAAGAAGCCGCCGCAAAAATGGCCCCCCTCGGCGCCCGTTCGCAAAGCCCGCGCAACGAGCTGGCCCCGTATTTCTTCGAGGAAATTCGCAAATATCTGGAAGCCACCTACGGCACCGAAGCCGTCCACGAACGCGGCCTGCGCGTCTACACCACGCTCAACGTCACCATGCAGCGCGCCGCCAACCAAGCCGTCCGCGACGGCTTGCACGCCTATGACCGCCGCCACGGCTGGCGCGGCGGCTTGCCCAATATTCTCCGCGACCAGCTCGGCAAGCTGGATACGTTTCAGGACGACGACTGGCGACACCCCATCGCCAAAGGAGATTACCTCACCGGGTTAATCCTCTCGGTCGAGGACAAAAACACCGTCATCAAGATCGGGCCCTATCGCGCCATTCTCGCGCCCGCCGATTTTGCCTGGACCGGCTTCAAACGCCCCTCCGAATTTCTCAAGCCCGGCGACCTCGTGCAGGTTTTCATCCAGGATCTTCTGGAAACCACCGCCAAAGTTCGCCTCGAACAGCTTCCCGCCGCGCAGGCCGCGCTCGCCGCGATTGACAATGCCACGGGCGAAGTCAAAGCCATGGTGGGCGGCTACAGCTTCGAGGATTCCAAATTCAATCGCGCCACGCAGGCCCTGCGCCAGGTGGGCAGCTCCTTCAAGCCCTACGTCTACGCCGCGGCCGTCGAAAAAGGCGCCACGCCCTTCGACACCATTCTGGACGCCCCCTTCACCACCGTCAGCGGCGGCAACGTCTATTCCCCGCGCAACTACGACGAAAAATTCGAAGGCATGATCACCCTGCGCCGCGCCCTGGCCGGTTCGCGCAACGTCCCCGCGGTAAAGCTCGCCGAGCGCCTGGGTATCAACGCCACGCTGGACCTGGTCAAGCGCGCCGGCGTCACCACGCCCCTGCCTCCGTATCTTCCGCTGGCCCTGGGCGCGGCGGACATGAAACTGATCGAGCACGTTTCCGCGTTCACGATTTTTCCCAACGATGGCATCCGCATAGACGAGCACCTCATTCGCCGCGTCACCACCTACGAGGGCGTCCTCCTCGAAGAGGCGCACCCGGGAGTTCATGACGTCATCTCCCCCGAAGTGGCCCGCACCATCACCGCCATGCTCGAGGACGTCGTCCAGTTCGGCACCGGCATGGGCGCCAAGCAACTCGCCCGCCCCAGCGCCGGAAAGACCGGCACCACGCAGGACTATACCGACGCCTGGTACATGGGCTACACCCCGCGGCTGACCGCCGGCGTCTGGGTCGGTTTCGACGACAAAGCCATCTCCCTGGGCAAGGGAGAAACCGGCGCGCGCGCCGCCCTGCCTATTTGGGTCCAGTTCATGCAAGGCGCCCTCGCGGGCACCCCCGTGATGGATTTTCCCAACGTCACCCCGCTGGCCCAGCAGGCCCTGGAGCGCAATGTCGTCGTGGACACGCCCGATTCCGCGCCGACAGAAGACGAGCAGCCGCAGCATCCGCCGAATTAAGATTGCTAGAGGAATTGAAATAGGCGGGACAGGACGAAGACGCCGGCTCCCTACTTGCGCGTGAAGGGGTCCCATCCGCCGGGGCGCAGTTCCGCCGTGCGGCCGGTTTGGTCACGCAGAAGCAGCCCGCGCTCCGCCGTAATCTCTCCGATGGCTGTCAGCGGCACGCCGCCGAAGGATTTCGGGATGCGCGCCAGGCGGTTTTTCCGCACCGTGAAAAGCAATTCGTAATCTTCGCCGCCGTGTAGAGCCAGCTCCAGCGGATTCCGCCGCAGCCGACGCGCCAAATCCTCTGGCGCGCCCATCGGAATTTTCGCGGCTGTCAATCGCGCTCCCGCATGGCTGGAAGCGCAAAGCCGCCCCAAATCGGTGGAAAGCCCGTCGGAAAGATCCATCAGGGCCGAAGCCAGCCGGTTTTGCGCCAGCCATCGGCCCAGCTCGATGCGCGGTTCGGGATAGAGATGTTTTCTCAGCAATTCTTTCTCCGCCGCGCCGCGGCCCGCCGCTCCGCTGCGCAGCAGTTGCAGTCCCAACTCTGCCGCCCCCAGCCGCCCGCTGACGAGGATCGTATCCCCTGGCCGCGCCCCCGAACGCAGCAGCGCCCGCCCGCGCGGGACTTCTCCGATGACGGTGACATTAGCCAGGATACGAGTGCACCGCGTGGTGTCTCCCCCGGCCAGGACGCAGCCAAATTTCTTCGCCGCCCGCCGCAGCCCCCGCAGAAACTCGTCGAGCCAGCGCCCCGTATGCGACTCCGGCAGCGCCAGGCTCAGCAGGAAGCAGCGCGGCCGCCCGCCCATGGCCGCAATGTCGCTGGTGGCCCGCGCCAGGCACTTCCAGCCCACGGCGTCCGCCGGATGCCGCTCGCGCAGGAAATGCACGCCCTCCAGAAACCAGTCGCAAGTGAGAATCGCCTCGCTCCCGGCAGCAGGCGACCACAGCGCGGCGTCGTCGCCGATGCCCAGGCGCACCCCGCCATCTGCCGTCTTCGAGGCGCGTTCAATCTTGCGCAGCAGCGCGGCTTCATCGAGCGCTCCCGCCCGGGTTCCCGCGCGCCTTGCTTCGGCAATCTGCTTTCTTTGCTTGGACATGGAGTGGCCCGGACGGCAGTATAGCGCCTCGTCACCTGTCCGGCGAGCGCCGCAGCCGCGAAACCTGCCCTTGCGGACAGGGGACTGTTTGGCGTCCCTGTACTACGAGGGCGGGATAAAGGGTTGACTTACCAATTCCCCAAAACCTATCATGGACTTGGTCATTCTCCAGTGTTCCAGTCGGACACCGCTCCCTCGATTTCCAATAAGGGGCGAACTGTCGGCGGCGCAAGGGAATCGCACCGGAACAGGCAGCGGGCGGGGGCCCAAAGCGTACTTACGACCATGAGGGGCAAGAACTACACATTTTACGTGGCATCCACGCCGGGCCAGATGCGTAAGCTGGTCCTGCCGGTCTACGTCCTGCAAGGGCTGGCGATCCTGGTCCTGATTGGCGGGATCACCGTGATCGCCGGAGTCGCTTCCTATTCACGCATGCTCTGGAAGGTGGGCAACTACAACGCCCTGCGCCACGAGCAGGACACCCTGAAGCGCCAGTACAAGCAACTCCAGTCCTCCGTGGAAGATACGAACCAGCGCCTGGACTCCCTGCAATCGCTGGCCACCGAAGTGGCCATGACCTACGGCATTCTGCGCTACAAGCCCGGCGCGTTCTACATTCCGGACAATCCGCTCAGCCCCAAAGACGCCTATGACCGCTCCATCGAGCAGTTCACCTTCTTGCAGAAAAACGCCCAGGCCATCGCCATCTCCAGCGGGGGATTGAACCTCGTTCCCTCCACCAGTTTTGCCGATTCCGCCTACACCCCCTCGATCTGGCCGGTTCTCGGGCACATTACGGACACCTTCGGCCAGCGCATGGACCCCTTCAGCGGGGAAGGCGCCTTCCACACCGGCATGGATATCGCCACGGATTACGGCGAGCCGGTTCACGTGGCCGCCGATGGAGTCGTCACCATCGCCGACAATCATGCCGGCTACGGCCGTCTGGTCGTCGTGGACCACGGCTTTGGCGTCACCACCTGGTACGCCCACCTTTCCGCTTTCGCCGCCGTGGCCGGCTCGCGCGTCAAGCGCGGCCAGATTATCGGCTACACCGGGATCAGCGGCCGCTCCACCGGCCCGCACGTGCATTATGAAGTTCGCCTGAACAACGCCCCGGTCAATCCCTGGCGTTACCTGCGCACCAGCGCCGCGCACGCCGGCGGCTAGCCCGCCATGTCCCTGGTAAGATTGCGTTTTCCCTTTTTATTTTCGCGGCTTGGTCTGTTCCTGCTGGCAGCGCTCTTGCCGGTTGCGCTTGCGGCGCAGGAGCCTCCTGCCCCCGCGCCACCGCAGGAGCCTGCTCCCGCGTTTCCCGCGCCTGCGGCCGCTCCCATGCCCGCTCCCGTGCAGCCTCTGCGCATTGTGTGGCTGGGCGACATCATGATGGAGGTTCCCTGGCGGCAGCCGCCGGTTTCTCCGCCGAAACTCTTTGATGGCGTGCGCGAAGGTCTGGCGGGCCGCGACCTGGTCATCGCCAATCTGGAGTCCGCGCTCACCAACTGGCCCGACGTCACTCCCTACAAGGACAAGGCGCTGATCGCCGCCGGGAAAGACGTCGTCTCGCGCACCACTTCGCCGCTGGCCGCCCAGGCCGTGGCCGGCGCCGGCATTCAAGTGGTCGGCCTAGCCAATAACCACACCATGGACTACACCGAGCACGGCCTGCTCGAAACCTTCGAGCGGCTCGATGCCGCGGGGGTGCGTTACACCGGCGCCGGAAAAAATATTGCGGAGGCCGAAGACGCTCTCGTCCTGGAACTCAAGGGGCGGCGCGTCGGCATTCTTTCCTTCAGCGACGTGGTTCCGCGTTTTTCCTGGGCGGAAGCGGCCCGCCCCGGAATCGCCTCGGCCAAGGAAGTCGAGCGCGTCGTGGAAGCGGTGCGCCGCGCGCGCCCTCGCGTGGATATTTTGATTGTGCTTTTTCACTGGGGAGTGCAGTTCGACCGCGAACCGTCCCCGCGCCAGGAGTTTCTTGCGCAAGAGACGCAAAAAGCCGGCGCGGACCTGATTCTCGGCGCGCACCCGCACGTTTTGCAGGGTATGGGCTGCCTCGGCGCGGCGCCGGTGGTCTATTCCGCCGGAAATTTCGTTTTTCCAGTCTCCGGTTTTTACACGCGGCGCAGCGCCATTTTCGAATTTGATTTTCCGCCGCAGGGCCCTCCGTCCGTTCTCCTGTTCCCCACGATGATTGACGACCAGGGCGCTCCGCAGATTGCCACGACCGGCCCGCGCGAGGAGATTCTCGCCGAAATGGCCCGGCTCTCGCAGCCTCTCGGAATGGCCCTGATCAACGGTTCCGGCAGCTGCCGCGCCGACGCCGCGCCCGCCCCGGAAAAACCGCAGTCTCCCGTTCCTGCCCCCAAGCCCTAGCTGCATTTCATTGCGCTTGACCGCAAACGCCCTGCGCAAGGAAAAAACGCAGAGCGTGTTCCGCCCTGCGCCTTCTTTATGAATAGATGAAAGTAGGAAGCCGTTTTCCCGCGGCCAGCCCTTGAGATCCGGGCCGGCCGCGGGAGGTTCTTCGCTGTCCGCCGGAAATTATTTCGCTTTATCGCCGGAGAGTTCCGTCAAGTGGAGCAGTTCGTCGGTGGAGAGCACCTTGTCCACATCGAGCAGCAGGGCGAATTTCTTTCCGAGCTGCGCCATGCCGAGCAGATAGTCCACCTTGATGCGCGTGCCGAATTCCGGAACCGGACGGATGTCGTCGGCGGCCAGGTCCATGACCTGGCTCACCGCATCCGCCACGATGCCGATGGTGGCATTCTGCCCTTCGAACCGCGTCTCGATGATGACGATGCAGCTGGTCTTCGTGACGGCGCGTTCCTCCATGCCGAACTTCACGCCGAGGTCCACCACCGGCACGACGCTGCCGCGCAGGTTGATGACTCCCCGGATCCATTTCGGCGTTTTGGGAACCGTCGTCACCGTGTCGTACTCGATGATCTCCTTCACCTGGAGGATGCTGATCGCATACTCCTCGCCGGCCAGGAGGAACGTCAGGTACTGCTGCTGTTCGACTGCTTCTTTGGTTGCCGTTGTTGTCGCCATCGTTTCCTCCTTTCCTACTGCTTGAACCGCGCGAAGCTGTGCTCTTCGGACGGGTTGCCGAGTTTTCCGCTGGATTTGGTGGCCGGGGTGAAGTGAGTCGCATGTTGCGGCTGTTTGGAAGCAGTCTTCGCTGCACCCTGATTCAGGAACGAGAAGCCGGAGGAGCTGTCTCCGGTCACGATGAAGAAGCCCATGAGCTGCAGCAGGCCTTCGGACTGCGAGGCCATCTCCTCGGCGGTGCTGGAAAGCTCTTCCGCCGCGGAGGCGTTGCGCTGGGTCACCTGGTCCACCTGAGCCATGGCTTTGTTGATCTGGTTGACGCCGGAAGACTGCTCGCGCGAGGCGGCGGAAACTTCCTGAACGAGTTCGGCGGTCTTCTGGATCGAAGGCACCAGTTCATCGAGTAGTTTGCCGGACAGTTCGGCCACCTTCACGCTGTCCGAAGCCAGGCTGCTGATTTCCTTGGCCGCGGCCTGGCTGCGTTCGGCCAGCTTGCGGACTTCGGTGGCCACCACGGCAAAACCCTTGCCGTGTTCGCCGGCGCGCGCCGCTTCAATCGCCGCGTTGAGCGCCAGCAGGTTGGTCTGATAGGCGATCTCGTCGATGATGTTGATCTTTTCGGTGATGGACTTCATTGCTTCGACCGTCTGCTTCACGGCCTTGCCGCTTTCGCCCGCTTCCCGCGCTCCCTTGGTGGCTACCTGCTCCATCTGGCGGCTGTTGTCGGTGTTCTGGTTGATCGAGGCGCTCATCTCTTCCAGGCTCGAGGTGGTCTCTTCGACCGATGCGGCCTGCTCCGAAGTGCCTTGCGAGAGGGACGACGAGGACGACGCTACCTGCTGCGCCGCGCTCGATATCGAACCCGCGCCGCCCTTGACCTCGATGATAATCTTTTCCAGCTTCTCGAGGAAGGTGTTGAGATAGTTGGCCATGTCCCCGATTTCGTCGTTTACCGAGACGGTGATCCGCTTGGTCAGGTCGCCTCCGCCCGCGGCCATCTCGGACAAATGGTCGGCCATCGCGCGCACCGGAACGGACATCATCCGCGCCAGGTAGAGCGAAAGCGCCAGCCCGCCGGCAATCAGCACGCTGAGAAAAACCCACGTGACCGTCTGCGCATTCGCGTAAGCCTTGTCCGCGGCCTTCGCGTCATCCTCTTTCTGCTTTTTGGTGATTTCCGCTATTTCCAGGATCAGCCCCACTTGCTGCTTGCGCACCGGCAGATACTGCTCCTGATACTTCTTCTTGGCTCCCTCGACATCGCCGGAACTGATCAAGCTCATAATTTCGTCTTCCATTTTATTCAACACGGTGGCGTCCATGTTGTTGGCCTTTTGCAGGCGGTCGAGAACTTCCTTGTCGTCGTTGACCTTTTTCAGGTCTTCGATGTGCTTGGAATAGTTCTTGTCCCCTTCTTCCTTGTAGGCGCGTTCGGCCACGTTCTTCGGGTCCAGCATGAACCCGCGCATGCCGTCGCTCATCTGCAGCAGGTCGTAGCGCATCTGCAGGGACACGGTTTCGTCCTCGGCGTTTTCCAGCGCGTGCTTCATGGCCTGCACGCTGCCCGAAAGCACGTAAAGCAGCGAGAGCGATGAAATTGTGCCCATCAGCAACACGGCCATGAACCCCAGAACCAGTTTCTTTTGAATCGTTACCTTCATTTTCTTCTCCCCTTCCAAATTGAAAAACTATTTACTTGCCCTTCGTCCTTGCGAACGGATGCTCCACGCTGAAGTAGACCACCAGTCCGAATTCCCCACGGCTCGGCCCCACGCCGATTGGAAATCCCAGCCCCGGAACAATCTGCGTCCCATTCTTCAAGTTGTGCGCCCAGCGCAATCCCGGACTTACCAGAATCGAGTTGGTCCGCCCGGTCATTCCCGGACCTTCCACCGCTTCCGTGCTGTTAAACACCGACTCCAGCATCAGATTGAAGCGCTTGCTGGCCAGAAAGATGAAACTCTGTCCCGCGTTGTAGCCCCACACCGTGGCCTGGTTTCCCATCGCGTCCTTGGCGTGCGGCACATGCGTCGCTCCCAGGTTCCAGTGTGTCACCAGCTTCGGGTGCCACGTCCAGCTCACGGGAATGTTCGTTTGCCATCCCCAGCCGCCCGCTCCGCGGCCCAATTTGTAATCTCCGGTCGGCGCCAGCAAACTGAAGCGCGGCGAAAACGCCCAGCGCTTGTTCTGCACCACCTGGTAGCGATAATTCAGAATCAGGTCGCCCACGCCCGTTCCGGTTCCTGGATCGGTATGCAGCGATTGAAACGTATAGCTGAGCTGATTTTTTGGCGCGAGATTCACCGGCCATTCCTGCGTAAAACTGTAAGCCCAGTCGTTGCCCACCCACATCTTCGTCCACACCTGAATGTGCTGCACCACCCCGTATTCCTGGTTATAGGCCTCTTCGATCAGAAAACTGTTGTCCATGATTCCCGGCGCCTCGCTCTCCGCCTCGGCGCTGGCCGCGGGGGAGGGAAGCGCAACGGTTGCCGCGGTTGCCGGCGCTTGCGCGGGAGTGCCGGGGAGCGCGGAGGAAGATATGGACTGCTGCGCGAGAGCCGCCACCGGTTCCTGTCCCTGGGCCGCCGCGGCAACCGGAAACCAGCCCGTGAGGACCAGCAGCAGCGCCGCAATTCCTGCCATCGATATTTTTCGCATCACCCGCTTCTTTCGATTCCTGGTTTTGCACGCACCGCACAGCAAAACTTTCCCGCCTGCTTGTGCCGGGAAAATCTTCCGCCGCAAGTTTCATCGCACTCTGTGCCAATCCCTAATTCGCGGATTCATTCCGGCTCCCTTGGCCGGATGCGGTCAGAGTTTGTGGCCTTGCGGGACGGAGAGGGTGCAACTTCCAGACCACAATTAGAGACGGACAGGTCGTGAATTGCGGAACAGGCAGATGAGTTGTAGCAAAGTTTTTAGAATGAATATATTAGAGCGAGGGAGGGAGGAAAAATTATACTTTTCTAAGTTGTCTGGAATCTGCCGGTTATGGACAATTGTGTCTCATTTTCTCAGCCATGAGATGCGCTGCTCAATATCAATGGGAGATTTGAGACGGTTTTCGGGTGTGGTTCAGCCGGTTCATTCGGCCGTTGGGGGAGAAGTTTCAGGGCCGCCGGTCTTTTCGAAAGGTCCGGCAGCTCTGGAGGGGAGTCAGTTGCGGGCGTCGCTGGTTTTATTCGCTGACAGATCGCTCAGGTTGAGCAGTTCATTGGTGGAAAGCACCTTGTCGACATCGAGCAGCAGGGCGAACTTCTTGCCCAGCTGCGCCATGCCTAGCAAGTAGTCCACCTTGATGCGCGTGCCGAATTCCGGTACCGCGCGGATATCCCCGGCGGCCAGGTCCATCACCTGGCTGACCGCATCCGCCACGATGCCGATGGTGGTGTTCTGCTCTCCGAATTTGGTCTCGATGATATTGAATAAGAGTAAGATTATTATGTAATAAAAGCATAACAAACTTTATATTAGTAATATGTCATGCCGGTTTGTCTCGCTCGCAGGCTGCGCCGTCTCAATATTGGCGATTTACGCCGACTCGCGTCTCATTCCGCGGAGGAGCTGAGACTCGCGCCGCGGACCGCGTGGCTGGCCAGCGATTGGAACACGGCTGGTTTCCGCGCGCCGGTCAGCGAATCGATCCGTGTATGGGAGTCCCTCGCGGCCAGGTTGAAGAGGAATGGCTTCGTGAAGGGAAAGCGGAAGAAAGATCCAGGTCGCGGTCTCCCCGCGGTCTATTTCTTGCTTCCGCCCTGCTTCTTGGTCAGTTCCTGTTTTTTCACGGCGGCCTGGGCCATCTGCGCCAGCGTGGTGTTATCCATGTCTTCGATGATGCGCGTCTTCACTTCTTTCCAGGAGAAATGCAGCGGGCAGGGCGCCTCTTCGGTGCACTCCGCCAGCCCCAGCACGCACTGCTTGAAGTGAATCAGGCCGTCCACGGCCTCGACGATATCGCGCAGCAAAATCGCGTCGGAGCGCCGCGCCAGGAAAAAGCCTCCGCCGGGTCCGCGCCGGGATTCCAGCAAGCCTTTGCGGACGAGATCCTGCAGGATCTTGCCCAGCACCGGCAGGGGAATATTTTCCTCCCGGGAGATTTCCCGCGCGCCAACGGCCGCGGTTCCGCTGGCATTGGCCAAATAGACCAAAGCGCGGATCCCGTATTCGCAAGGTTTTGAATAGAGCATGGACAAATCCTCATTCCTAATGTACTCGGTAGAAGGTTCTTGTCAATAGCACTAGGCTGTCAATTGCACAGGATAATGCAAGCGTATGAAGATCCAGCGTATGAAATTACCAGCGAAACTATAACATGTTTGGAAGGCAATAAAGACAAAGAATTCCACATTGATACAGTCCGGCGCGGAGGTCTAGTGCCAGGCGGTCAGGATCAGTGCGGCGCCTTCTTCCTGCTCTGCTGAGGTTCCGGCGCGGGCTGCGACGGGGAAGTCAGCAGCGCCTGAATCACGGGAGGGCCTGCGCTCAGGACCAGGCGCACCCCCTGCGTCTCCCCGCGATTAACCTGACTAACTTCCGCGTTTTGCAGTAGATCCAGGAAGGCGGCGCGCTCGGCGGGGGGCAGGTGGCCGCGGCCGGCGGAAAATTCCAGTGCTGTGCGCGCCAACAGGAGCAGGTTCTTGGTCAATTCCGCGATTTGCGCGGCGGCTTGATCGGTATTGGCTTCCGCTTCCAGGACGATCTGCGTGCGCTCGCCGTCCGGCCGTGCCGCGAAGGTGGCCCAGCGGATATTTTCCGCCAGCGCGGTGAGCTGCTCCGAACGCAGCCCGCCCGGAACGCGCCGGGAAAGCTCGCGCAGCGCGGCGGCGTCGGGATGCAGCACGCCGAAAACGGGCGAACCGGCCAGGCGCAGCGCGCGTTCATTGCGCTGCGCGGCGGAAGGATCCTGTGCGTTGGAGCGCGAAAGGGAATCCCAATCGCCGGCGTCCGTCAGAAGGATGCAATCCTTGCGCAGGAAAGAGAAGCGTACGGGCGTGGGGCTGCCGCTGACCGGCAGGGTGAAGATTTCCTGTCCGTTGAGGGATTGCTGCCCGCCCGAACGCAGCGCCAAGGCGCGAATCTTGCCGGCGTCGAAGCGCCCTTCGGCGGCGGCATAAAACGTGCGCGCGTCGCCGCGGGTGACGGTGGCGACGGCCAGGCGGTCGAGATCGCGTTCGAAATCGAAGCCCGTATCGCGCACGAATTGCGCGTATTCCGGCTCTTTTTGCGCGTCCGGGGCCAGGCTTTTCAGCCGCGCCAGCACGCCCGACTGGCGCAGCGCGGCCAGGTCCACATACACGAGCGAGGAAGCGTCCGCGGGAAGATTCTCGATGAGCGCGACGGCGGGAACTTCGCCCGAGGACCGCAGATGGAGGAAGACGGCATACGCTCCCGCAGCCAGGGCCGCGGCAATAAGCGCCGTCATAAGCGTTTTGTAACGCGACGGCATGCCTTTACCGGGGCCTTTCCGTGAGCGTGGAAGCAGGGAAGTGCGCAAGCATTTGTCGGGGGCCTCGTAGAGATGGTACACTGGTTTTCAGGGGCATTGCTGAAAGCGAATCGCCGGGACAAGATTTCCACAGAGCTGGTCCCTGGCGTGCTGCGGGCTCTACAACCCCTTGCAATTTCCGTGCCCTCTCTGGTATATTTGTCGGGTTTGAGCGGTGCTGGCGTAGCTCAGCTGGTAGAGCATCTGATTTGTAATCAGAGGGTCGGGGGTTCAAATCCCTCCGCCAGCTCTGCCAGAAAGAAGCAAGGGAGTGAGGCGGAGCGAATTCTGGTTACAAAATCAGACGGGCTGGTGTCTTCACGGCACGAGTCCATTTTTGCGTCCCTTCGCGCCCCGCATTCGGCTTGTGCAGGGTGAATGGCAAAGCGAGCCGGAAACAGCAGGAAGTTTCGCGGGACGGGTGGGTGAGTGGCTAAAACCAGCAGACTGTAAATCTGCCGCTCCTTGCGGGCTACGAAGGTTCGAATCCTTCCCCGTCCACCACTGGCTCGCGGAGTGCAGCACACTGCAGGGCAATCGCTCGAGGCGTTGATCGTTCGCGATCATCACAAAGCGATGTTTAAAGGCTGGTGAGTTGCGCGGCACGAGAGCCGTCAGGGAATCGTGCGCCGCATCGCAGCCGGTTTTCGTTGGAACTCGGGTTTGGCCTGGGTAGCTCAGTTGGTAGAGCGCGTCCTTGGTAAGGACGAGGTCACCGGTTCAATCCCGGTCCCAGGCTCCAGTTTTCCGGCGGGCGCAGGGCTGGCCAGGTTCGGGAGCAGATGGGCGGGGGTAACTCAACGGTAGAGTCTCGCTCTTCCAAGGCGATGGTTGCGGGTTCAAATCCCGTCCCCCGCTCCAGAGATTGCAGTCGGAGCGCGCAGCACGGAACGAAGCAGCAGACGGAAACAGAGGATGGACGCACATGGCTAAGGAGAAATTCGAGCGCAGTAAGCCGCACGTAAACATCGGGACCATTGGTCACATTGACCACGGCAAGACGACATTGACCGCGGCGATCACCAAGGTGCTTTCCAAGCACAACCCCAAGG
>Ga0315268_10004901_pt1 | contig 14435 bp, 13 predicted proteins | sample C1_top_MG_FD_204535 | JGI IMG/M metagenome (GOLD analysis project Ga0315268, IMG submission 204535) | Sediment microbial communities from Yellowstone Lake, YNP, Wyoming, USA - C1_top | ecosystem: Environmental > Aquatic > Freshwater > Lake > Sediment | place: USA: Wyoming | collected 2017-08-01
ATAAAATCCCCCCCGGTTCCTCTTTAAAAGAGGGGGGGGACATTGATCAGGGAGAGAAGGGTGCAGTCAGAACCGATTCAGAGGATGCCGAATCCGAATCGAGTGGAGTTGTTCAAGTGGCAGTAGATCCGGAAAATAAGCCCATTATTGCCTGCTATGAAGATTCGCAAGGGGGAAGCGGCATTGTGTTTGATGGCAGTTGGAACCGGTTTCGCAATAGGGCTCTCCACATGAAGGGGAACAAGCAGTATATCAGAAATATCGCCCGATGGCTCAACCAGACCTCAATTCACACTGAAAACAACCGCATCCTGATTTACAATACGTATGTTGATCATGGACTGGATAATGATTCTTTCCGGCAGGGGCTGGAGTCGATCCTCACGGAAAATAAGGAATTTCAGGTTTCTTTCCTGACCAGGAAAGACCTGCCGAAGTTGAGCAGGTCGGTTTTGGCCAATTATGGGCAATTGTGGATTTTATCCGGGCAAAAGACCACTGAGGGGGTAGCCGGTGCAGCATCTGCCCCCTCCAACCTTGTGTCAGCGAACAACCAGCCTTTTTCCAGGCAGGAACTGCAGGACATCTATGCCTTTCGTGATGAAGGAAACAGTTTGCTCATTGTGGCCGGACCTCAAGACAGTTCATCTCAGGGTCAGGGTGGAGATTGGACCACAGCAGCCAATCAGGTTGCCGAGAACTATGGCGTTCGATTTGCCAGTGCTGCCAGGTTCCAGGATATAATACCTATTTCCATTTTTACCCATTTAAGTAATAAAATTTCATATAGTCTCGTGAGTTATTTTGATTGGCTAAAGCAGTTGAGAGGGTAGAAGGCTGAGATGTTAGAGAAAGGAATTAATTACATGGTAACGGCATATGATAAGCGTGAATATGATAAGAAGGGATGTCGGATGAAACAGAAAATGAGAAAATCGGTATCGACTATTGGACGAATTATGGCCATCACTTTGGCATGTGTGATATTTTTCAGCATCTCTCTCCTACCGAAAGCGACATCGTGCATTGGACGGCTTCTCTATCTTGGGATTACCGATGCGCAAGATCAGAAGATCATGGCCGAAGTGCTCTGCACGATGATCGGCGAGAGCACCGGAACCAAGGTGAATGTCGTCAAGTTCAAGACCCTGGATGAGTGCCGTGAGGAGATCAGGAAAGGACAACTGGATCTTTATATAGATTATGTTTGTTCCGGATTGATTTCTGTTCTTAATGTAAATGGGGAAAAAGGCCAGCAGTCCGGCCCTGTGACGATCGAAAATGCTGCTAAGGCCTACTCCACGGTCAAGCACTTGTCCGATAAACGATTCTCTCTGATCTGGCTGAAACCAGTCGGGTATGATAACCCTTCGATACTGACGGCCCCACCCGCGTGGCTGAACGGTATTCCTAACAGTGCGGTTTGTGTGGCGCGCAGGGAGACCTTGAATCGGTTCCCTGTTCTTCCCAGGCTGATTAACAAGCTGGGCGACAAGATTCCCAATGGAGCCATAGAGGATTTGGCGAAAAAGAAAGATCTGAAAGTCGCGGTCAAGGCGTTCTTGGAAGAAAGAAAATTGATTCGCTGGGCAATCCAGTAATGGAGGATTCGATGTTAAAAAAGGGAGCGGTTATATTGATTGTATTGACATGGTGCGCCTTTAGTTCTGGCTGCCGGAAGTCAAACGTTTCTTCTCAAAAACCATTAAAAATCTGTTACATGATCTGCAATAGCCTTCCTGAATCCAAGGCACGTTTTGAGCCGATCAGCGCTTATCTGTCAGAACAGTTAAAGCGTCCGGTGGAATCGATTTACCTGAATACGCAAGATGTTGAAACCGTAGTTCAAAAAAAAGAGGTAGACTTTACCCATACCAATTCCATCCTGTATGTAATTTTTAAAGAAAAGTATGGAGCTTCTCCGATCTCAGGAGAAATCCGTGGAAGATATGGCAACAAAGATGCAGGGACAATTATTGCCCGGTCAAAAAGTGCGATCAAAACACTCCAGGACCTTAAAGGCAAGAGTATGATTTTTGGGCCATCCCTGGCACCCATGGGTTTTCTTGCCCAATATGACCTCATGCTGAAAAATGGTATTAATCCTGATGAAGATCTCTCCTTTTATAATATTCCGGGGGGATCGTGGAAACATGAAAAGGTCATCTATGGTGTTCTCTTCGGTGCCTATGATGCAGGAGCCGCTCCAAGGATCGACCTGGACCAGATGGCTGCGGAGGGGAAGATCAATATGGACGATTTTACCATCGTGGCTGAGAGCGAGCCTGTTGCTTACTGCACGTTTGCGGCCATGTCTCACGTAGACCCTGCGCTGGCCCAAAAAGTCAGGGAGATCCTCCTCAATGTTACCCAGGAAGACACCACCCTGGTAGGAGGCGAAGTTTTGAAGATATTGAAAAGTGCAGGACTGGCGCGGTTTATAGGGGTAAAAGATAGCGATTATGATCCTATCCGTCAGATGCTCAAGCGCTGCAAGATGTCTCCCTATGAGGAATATTAAAATTGAGGTAATTAATAATGGACCGTTTGGACACAGTGAGTATTGTCTTGATCGTGATGCTGAGTATCCTGGCTACAGGCATGATTGTAGTGCACAGGGAATCTGCGGATTCGTCTCAAGGGCAGAAAGCAAAAGCACATCTCGCTCAGATATCGGATAACGCAAATATCTATGGAGATGTTGAGGCACTTATCAAGTCGGCCCGCTATGAGGAGGCAATGACTGCACTGAAAAAGACTATGGAAAAGTATCCTCAGAAGCCTGATGCACAGGTTTATATGGCTACGATCTACAGTCACCAGGGTGATATGGAAAAGGCTATCTCCTTGTGCCGTCAGAGTATTGAAAAAAATCCGGACCTTGTGGAACTGGTCACAGCCAATCTTAAGGACCTGGTCAAAAAGGGTATCCCAAAGCTCAAGAGAGAGAAGGAACTGAAGCCAAACGATGAAAAGGTTTCAAACCTTTTAAAAGACCTTTATTTTTGCCAGCGCAAATTAGGGCAGGGGTGTGAGTAATGCGGGATACTGGAGATTTCCAGGTAAATAGTTGCAGGACAAAAGAAGTCTTCTTGGAAGAAACCCTTTTGAAAAAGGGTTTCTTCCAAACCATCTTCCCAAAACTTTTAATATCTTACTGCAACTTAATTTCTGGAAATCTATAGATGGAGAATGCAGGATGCAAGGCTGCGGGATACTGGATGCAGGGCACCAATATCCAAAAAATCAGTTGCCCCAAACCAGTATCCAGAAACCAGCATCCGGAAATCTGGGGGAGCAAGGTGAGCGACGATGTACAAAAAAGGGAGCAAGGTTGAGCAATGATTCACACACCAGGAAAAAGATATTGGAATAGCGCAGTGATTACCGGAGTGCTCCTGGGGATCTTTGGTATCTGGTTGACCATTCTGGGGAATCCTGAAAATTCAGGGATCTGCATCTCCTGTTTTCTTGAAAATATTGCCGGGGCACTCCATCTGCATGAGAATGTGCGTATGAGCTATCTTCGTCCTGAGATCATCGGCCTGGTAATAGGCTCATTTCTGATTGCTCTCGCGGGCGGACGATTCAGGGTCAAGGGAGGATCTTCTCCATTGATCCGGTTCATTATGGGATTTTACCTCATGGTCGGGGCATCCATGTTCATCGGCTGTCCGGTAAAGACGGTACTGCGTCTGTCTGCCGGTGACCTGACCGCAGTCCCCGCCATAGTGGGATTTGTAGCAGGTGTATGGTTTGGCTTACAATACCTGCGGGGGGGCTTTGCTCTGGAAAAAGAAAAGGAACTGGGCAAGGCCAATGGTCTGGTCATTCCCGCACTTATGGCTATGTTGCTCCTCTTCCTTCTCTTAAGACCGGCATTTATTGCCCTGGGCACCAAAGGCCCCGCTGCCATGCATGCTCCGATCTGGATTTCGTTACTGGCTGGTATCATAATCGGCGGATTTGCCCAGCGGTCCACTTTTTGCATGATGGCTGGTTTCAGGAACTTCTTTATAGCCAGGGACGGATTCCTCTTGAAAGGAATCGTAACCATGTTCCTGGTGGCCCTGGGGTTGGCCCTGTGGACCGGCAATTTCCGGTTGGGGCTCAATGGCCAGCCCGGATCTCATCTGGCTCATGGCTGGTCTTTTTTAGGCATGTTCCTGGTAGGGGGAATTTCGGTCATGGCCAATGGCTGCCCGTTTCGGCAGGTCATCATGGCCGGAGAAGGGAATACGGATGCAGGTCTGACTCTTCTGGGAATGCTGGTGGGAGGAGGGATTGTTCAAAGCTGGGAAATTCGAAGCACGATTGCCGGTCCTACGTTCGGCGGCGAAATTGCCGTACTGACCGGGTTGATTTTTCTTTCGGCTATCGGCATCGCTTTTCGAACCCGCAAGGTTGGAGTTCAAAAGGTGAGCGTTGCTCAAGAAGAGCAGCAGGAAGAAAGAAAGAGATTAGAGGTCAGGGGTTGAAGAAGTTATCAGTTGGAAGTTATCAGTTTTCAGTATTTCCATTCGTAGCTGATACCTTGTCACTGATCACTTGCTTTTTACTGATAACTGATAACTGATAACTGTCTTTACTGGTAACTTATTTATAAACGGCTCTCTGAAGAGAGTGCTATTAAGAAAGGAGGATCCTTTTATGGCCCGCCGTTTTTATCGCCAGTGTGTCAAATGTGGAAAGGTTTACCATATTGATAAACATATCCGCAACTGTGATTGTTCACCTGATGGGCTATTACCTTTCCATTATCCTGAGGTGAACTGGGACAATTATCCAGATCCCCGGTATAAAGATTCTGTTTGGCGTTTTCACGAGATCCTCCCACTGCATGATATGGAACATGCAGTTGAACTGGGAGTCAAAAAGATCCCGCTTATTCACTGTAAGAATATTGCCGAGAAGTTTGGATTGAGCGAGGTTTATGTCAAGCTGGACTCCATGCAGCCTACCGAGACCTTTAAAGACCGTGAAGCCTTCATGACCATTTCCCGGTTGAGAGAGATGGGTTATAAGGAACTGGTAGGTGCCAGCACCGGAGACAGCGGCATCTCTCATTGCCGGGGCGCAGCCATAAGCGGAATGGGATTACATATGTTCGTCCCGAATAATGCCCGTGAGCGGTGGGAGGAATTGTACAACCGGATGCTGTCCAACGACGGCGAATATGATTATAACAGTGTCCAGATCCACTATAGCGGTACCACCTTTGATGAAGCCATTGCCAATGCCTATGCCTTTGCCCGGAAGATGAGCTTACCCATAGAGTACTGGTTCTACAATCAGATAAGGATTGAGGGGATGAAAACCCTGGGGCTTGAGGTTTTAGAGGACCTGGGACACATCCCTGACTGGTATTTTCAGGGGCTGGGCAGCGGTACGGGAATCTTTTCCTTCTGGAAAGGGTGCATGGAAGTATTCAACAAGAGCCCAAACTTCGGGGGAATTCAGCCCGCGGGTTGTGCTCCCATGGTTTTGGCCTCTCGCGGGCTGGTGGATGGGACAGTCGGAAAGCGGGTCGTACCGGTTCTGGATACGTATGTGATAGGGATCGGTATCCCCAAAATTTTTGAATCTTATCCCCACCTGTGCAGGATAGGTGTTACCTTCGAGGATGTCTTCGAAGGGGGAAAGAAAACTGAATTGAAAGAATTCCCGCGACTTTTGGAACTGTTCTATGCCGATGGTATTCCCAGAGGAAAGGCTGGCCTGGAATCCCTGGCTGCCCTGGCCGGAGTCGAAAAACTGGCCAAAAAAGGAATGGTTCGACCGGATCAAACGGTGGTTATCGGCTGCACAGGCAGGTTACGCCTTGACGTTCCAGAGTTGCAGGCGGAAATGGAATAAGCGGAAATGGAATAAGAGGTAAAAGAAGTTGTCAGTTGGAAGTTATCAGTTTTCAGTATCATTATCCATAGTTGATGCCTTATCGCTGATTACGTGCCTTTCATTGATAAGTGCCTTTACTGATAACTGACAACTGATAACTGATAACTCGTTTTTCACAGAAATGGGGTGGCAGACATGAGTTCTCTGGATCAAGAATACCAAAAGTACCGATATCAGACCAGGAAGTCCCTGGAGTTGTATAATCGCGCCTCACAGGTCATGGCCGGTGGGGTAAGTCACAATCTGCGTTTTTTCCCTCCCTATCCCTGCTACCTGGCCAGGGCGCAGGGGTCTCGATTCTGGGATGTAGATGGCAATGAATACCTGGACTTCTGGATGGGGCATTACCTGAACATCCTGGGGCACACACCAGAGCCAATCTTATCAGCCGTGGAAAGACATGTGCGGGGTGGCCTCCAATGGGGGACCGTGCATGAACTCCAGATCGAACTGGCGGAAATCGTGCAGCGGCTCATTCCTTCAGCGGAAAAGGTGCGCTTTTGCTGTTCAGGTACGGAAGCAGTCATTTATGCCCGCAGATTGGCCCGCGCCTTTACCGGCAGGCAAAAATTCATCAAAATGGAAGGGTCATGGCATGGCGCAGGCACACATTCAGCCACGGTTGATACCCCTGACATGACTCAGGGGAAAAAGGGCGGTGCCTGTGAGGACGCTGTCCAGAATACCATCCTGGTCCGGTTCAACGATACCCAGATGGCTATCGACCGGATACGGGAAAATGCCGGCACTCTGGCCGCGGTCATGATGGAGCCGATCCTGGGTGAGGGCGGATTTATTCCTGCTGACCTCGAATTTTTGCAGGCCATCCGTGAGGAGACTCGAAAGGTCGGCGCCCTGCTCATGTTTGACGAGATCATTACCGGCTTTCGGGTTGATTTGAGAGGAGCGCAAGGGCTGTTTAACGTGACCCCGGACCTTACCACCCTGGGCAAGATCCTGGGCGGAGGTATGCCCATCGGTGCAGTGGTCGGGCGAGAGGATATTATGGAGCTTTGCAGCCCGACAGCGAATCTGCCCGAATCCAAAAAGACGCTGATCGGAGGAGGTACTTTTTCCTGCGCTCCCCTGTGCATGGTAGCAGGCACTGCCATGCTTCAGTATCTGGAAGAAAACGCTCACGTAATCTATCCTTCCCTCGATGCTGCCGGGACCCGGACCAGAGCAGGAATTGAGAGCGCCTTTGCCAGACACGGGATTGCTGCCAGGTGCACAGGCTTCGGCTCTTTATTCATGACCCATTTTCCCAAAGTTCCTGTGGAAGAATTGAAAGATTCTCATACCCTTGCCGTAGACTGCGATCTGGAAAAGCGAGAGAAGGAACTGAAAATACGGCTCCTGAATAAAGGAGTGCACGTGATGCATGGCGGCGGAGCTATTTCTATGGCGCATACTCCTTCTGACCTAAAAATGTTCGTTGAAAAAATGGAGGAGGTTGCTCAGGATATGGCTCAGGATATGGCTATAGATCAGTCTTCCCAGGCCAGAAGTAATAATTTCTGTCTGGAAGGGGCGTTTATGAAATAATCCCTTCACTCACCTGAAGAAAGTTATCAGTTATCAGTTTTCAGTTATCAGTAAAGGAGTGGAAACTGGTAACTGAAAACTGAGAACTTCCCTTCCAAGGAGAAGATAATGTTCCCAAATACCATAGAGAACATAAAGGAAAACCTGTACAGGGTTCAGGAACGCATAGCTCAGGCAGCACTTCGGGTCGGGCGATCTGCCGATGAAATCACCCTGGTTGCGGTCAGCAAAAAACAAAGTCTGGAGAAGATTCGCCTGGCCGCTGATGCAGGCGCCATTGTTTTCGGGGAAAACTATGTTCAGGAGGCCCAGGAAAAAATTCCTCTCCTTGGCTGTCCTGCACAGTGGCATCTTATTGGCCATTTGCAGACTAATAAGGTCAAAGTTGCCATTCCCCTCTTTACCATGATTCATACGGTGGACTCACTGGATCTGGCCCGGGTTATCAGTCAAAGGGCACAAATGGAAGGAAAAATCCAGCAAATCCTCATTCAGGTAAATGTGGCCAAAGAGGAATCAAAATCAGGGACATCGGCAGAGGAGGCTTTAGAACTGGCAGGAAAGGTCAGTGAATTGCCACATCTTTCTCTGGGAGGGCTTATGACTGTGCCCCCCTTCCTCGATGATCCCGATCAGGTGAGGCCTTATTTTATTGGATTGCGGAACCTGCGTGATCACCTCAACCACTATTTGCCCCGGCCCCTGAGACACTTATCTATGGGCATGTCTCATGACTTCGAAGCGGCCATTGAGGAAGGCGCTACCCTGGTGCGGGTGGGGAGTGCAATTTTCGGTCCCAGGGTCAGTTAAAGAAAGTTGTCAGTTATCAGTTTTCAGTTATCAGTAAAGACAATTTTCAGCAAAGATAATCACCAGTAAAAACGGTTACCAATAAAGACAGTTATCAGCAAAAAACTGATAACTGATAACTTCGAACTGATAACTTCTTTTATTTCGAACTGATAACTTCTTTTATAAGGAAAGAGAACGAAGATGAAGAAGTTTTTGAGTAAAATTATTGACATGAAAAACCACAGCGATCCGCAGCATTCAAGGGGGTTGCTGATATTTTCCAATACCAGTGAGGTCATCAAGGCTGAAGGCATTTTAAAAACCGCAGGCTACCAGATCAGGGTTATGAGTCCGCCTCCCCAATACAGAACAGGATGTGACCTGGCCATTGATTTCCCTCTGGTGGAACAGCTTGGAGTAATGAGGTGCCTGAGTGAGGAAAAAATCGTGCCTCTGGATGTTCTACCACTTTCCGAGGAGCGTTTGGAGCCGCTGCAGCTTTGCCGGGTAACCGACTTTGGGGATTATTTGATGATCAAGGCGGCTAATATGAAGATTACCATCCATAAATTGAGCCGGAAAATTGTCAATATCTCAGGCGGAGGCTGCCCTGATGTTCCTTATCTGGCTACAGAGATGATCGGTAAGTCTATTTACGATGCTCCCAATCCCAGGAACTTAGGTTATAGCTTATGTGCTTATTCCCTGAACGTGGCTTATGAGGAAGCCTTACGAATAATGGAGGAACAATTATGTTAGTCTTGGCAGGTACTATACCTCTCCAGGGGATACCTCTTCTGGCTGGTCAAGGAGTTCTTACTTCCGAAGGGCTGGTGATACATGATATGGCCACAGGCGTTGGCCATGTTCTGGACCAGAACAGGGGGACTGCTGCTATGATGACTACCGTAGCCGTGGTCTGCCAGAAGTATGGACTGCGCCCACCCATGTGCGTAGTTGCTGGAGATATTGGCAAACGGGATGGCAGCAGCCAAGTGTATGCATATCTTACCGAACACCTTGGCGAATTATGCCCGGAAGTTATGACTTTTCACTATATTATGCCGGATATTCGGAGAAACAATCTACTGATTAAGGCAATCAAGCAATTGAAGCGAAAACCGCTGCTTATCGCCGATGCAGGCTCCATGTATGTAGCCAAGGCAGGCGGGCATTCCCCCTATTATGATATTTTTACACCGGACATGGGGGAATTGGCCTTTTTGGCGGACGAAAAAGCGGACCATCCTGCCTACACGCGGGGATTTATCTGGCACATGAACGAGGAAGTCCATGAACTGGTTCAACGTGCCCACCACTGGAAGAATGCGGCGAATATCCTGTTTGTGAAAGGAAGCACTGACTATATCTGTCGCTCAGGCAAAATTCTCAAGAGCATCGGTGAACCTTCCATCCCTGAGCTGGAAGCTATCGGCGGAACCGGAGATACGATAACCGGTATGCTGACTGCTCTGGCTTACCGGGGCACAGATCTGGTTGATGCCTGTTTGATTGCGGCCAGGGCCAACCGTGAAGCAGGAAGACTGGCCAGGCCTACCCCGGCCACTCAGGTCAATAAGATTATTGAGCACATTCCACACGCCTTGCAGATATCAGAAAACCTGCTGATGGAACCTGTGGTGGAAAGGGCCGGCATACTGCCTGAATCTTTGGAAAAAGTCATGATTCATTAAAGAAGTTATCAGTTTGAAGGTAGCGGTTTGAAGTTTTCAGTTTGGAGTTATCAGCTCGAAGTTTTCAGTTTGAAGTCTCTCAGTTTTTTACTGATAACTGATAACTGATAACTGATAACTTCTTTTTACTGATAACTTGTTTTAAGGAATGTGGAGAAAAAAATGGTAAAGGGTCTGTCAGCGAAAAATAACCGAAGGAAAATTTTTCAGGCGCTGATTGATATCCTCTGTATCAACCTGGCGCTGGTGGGCGGATATCTTCTCTACGCATTGAAAGATAATCGCTTGCCCCTGGTCTTCCTCGAATCCTTCTGGGGCTTTTATCGGACCTTGGCGCCGATTACCACATCCATTCGGTTATTCTTTCTCTTTTTCTTCGGTATCTATGATTTTCGAGACAGAATTCCCGCTTATGAGGCCATAGAAAAGATTTTCAAGGCTACAACCTTAAGCACGATCATTATGTTTGCGATCATCCACAGCCTTCGAAGCTATTATCTTGTGGATATCGGATTATCGCGCTACATTTGTCTCTTTGAATGGACCTTGAATATCATCTTTCTTTTTGGCTGGAGAACCCTTTACTTTCAGCTTTCCTCAAAAATTTCTTCAATGCCCTCTGACGGGTCAATGGCCTATGAGGGGCGCAAAGAGCCTGGGCGTAAAGAGCTTAGACGCAAAGATACCCTGATCCTTGGTGAAAGTGCCGAAGGGCTGCATCACATCGAAGAGATGAGGAAGATCCCCTATGAGCACTGGAATGTGTCAGGATATCTGTCTTCAAAGGAAAAGGAAGTTATCAGTTCTCAGTTATCAGTCAGGAGTGAAAAACTGAAAACTGAAAACGTAAAGCTGAAAACTGATGACTTTCCTTTAAAATGCCTGGATAATATCGGCAATTTTTTAGAAATCGTAAACCAGTATGAGATCAATAATGTTATTCTGGCCAGTGATGAATTTCCCCCTGATCAGATAGATGAAGTGATTACGCACTGCGATGCCCTGGGAATTCGGTTCTTTGTTCTCCCTGGCTTATATGAGATGTTCGCCGGGAAAGCCAAACTACAGCCCATAGGGTCCATGCCCATCTTTGAGTTGATTCTGGAACCGATTGATGGTTTTCAGCGTGCCCTGAAACGCCTTTTCGATATTCTTTTTTCGCTGGTTGCCATCATTCTTTTATCCCCTGTCATGATTATCGTTGCACTGGCAGTTAAACTAAGCTCCAGGGGGCCGGTTTTTTTCAAACAGATCCGTATTGGAAAGGATAACAGACCCTTTGTGATCTATAAGTTCCGCTCCATGGTTGATAATGCCGAGCGGATTTCAGGACCGGCCTGGGCCGCGGACAATGATCCGCGGATTACGCCTGTTGGCAGATTCCTGCGTAAAACCAGTCTGGATGAGCTTCCCCAGCTTTTTCTGGTGCTCTGGGGCACCTTAAGCATTGTCGGTCCAAGGCCGGAAAGGCCACACTTTGTATATAAGTATAAGGATTTTCAGGGACTAAGACTTCGCATCAAGCCAGGATTGACCGGACTGGCCCAAATTAATGGCCGCTACGAGTCAAACCTGGCTGATAAAATTTATCATGATATTTTCTACATTAATAATTATTCGTTTTCTTTGGATATGATTATTGTGGTTAAAACAATCTGGGCTGTCCTTACTGCCCAGGGCGCACGGTAAGGAAAGTTATCAGCTTTTAGCTTTCAGTTTTTCACTGATAGCTATCTTTACTGATAACTGATAACTTCCTTGAAGGTTATTTCCGATGATTAAGATCCTATTTTTTTTCAGCCTATTTTTAATCTTCTATACCTATCTCCTTTATCCGCTGATTATCTTTATCCTGAATATGATCTTAAGAGAAAAGGGCCATCAGATTGATGAGGACTTCTTCCCCTCTGTCTCTCTTGTAGTGATAGCCCACAACGAGAAACAGGTTATCCAGAAAAAAATCGAGAACTGTCTTTCGCTTGATTATCCAAAGGACAAACTTGAAATCGTTTTCGCCTCGGATTGTTCCGACGATGGTACAGACGAAATCATTTCTCTCTATCAAAAAAAGGGTCTCCTCTCCTTTATTCCTATCCGGACGAGGGGAGGGAAAAGCAGAGCGCTGAACATCTGTCTGCCCATGATCAATGGTAACATAGTTGTTTTTTCCGATGCCAATACCTTTGTTCAGAAGGACACGGTGAGAAAATTGGTCCGACATTTCGCAGATCCCCAAATTGGCTGTGTGTCCGGCAGACTTAAATTTCGACCAGTGGAAGGAAATCCCCTGGGGATGATCGAAAGCCGATTCTGGAACTACGAGACGTGGGTGAAGATTAAAGAAGGAAATATCGCTTCTCTTCCGGGAGCAAATGGCGGCATTTACGCCATACGAAAGCCTTTATTCAAGCCATTGCCGACTGACAGAGTGGTCATGGATGATTTTCTGATTACCCTGCACATCATCGGCTCAGGGTACCGGGCCATCAGCGATCCGCAAGTCAAGGCCATAGAAGATACCTGCATCAGGGTAGGAGATTCTTTCGAGCAAAAGGTTCGGATCGGTGCAGGTAATTTTAATGGACTCAAGTATATTTACCCACTGCTGGTCCCTACCCAAGGGCTGATCGCTTATATTTTGTGGTCTCATAAGATCATCCGATGGTTTTTACCTTTTGTCTTGATGGCCGCACTGATCAGCAATATGTTTTTGGTCAGGCAGGGATGGGTATATCAATGTCTAATCGGAAGTCAAATTTCCTTTTATCTTGTCGCCTGCCTGGGGTTTTTATGTTACTTGAGAAGTAAAAACGAAGCACGGTGTCAGTAAAGACAGTTATCAGTTGCCAGTTAATCGATAATTAACAATTTGAACGATTGACGATTGATAACTGGGGAGAGCATGATATGAGGTTAGTTCAAGGGTTACGAGAGATTTTCTATTTTCCTTTTTATTTTGTGTCCTTAAATATGGCTGGATTTTTGAGTTTCGTCAGATTTGTCCAGGGAAGCCCTCCCATGTGGGAGAAGGGTGACCGGGTGGTAGTTCAGGTATTGCGTAAAAGTGGCTGCGCCAGAGAAGACGTGGAGGAAGAGCTTGTTAGTGTTAGCGACTGTAGAATAAGTTATGAAGATGAGAGTCTGGATTATCCGCATGTATCATCTGGCAGGATGAGATAAGACCCTGCTGTAACGGCGTTATGAAGGTTTCATGGTTAGTTATAATGCTATTTGATTCCCGTAGCCGTATACACTTGGATGCAGGAAACATCCTGCCTTCCTGTAACTCAGTATATGAGCTTTGCGTTGATGTTGGAACATGAGTAACTGATGGAAAGTTTCAAGAGAGGGTTCCCTTTTGAAGTGATCAGTTATTAATTTTTCACTGATAACTGATCGCTGTCCTTATTAAAGGCTGAAGATTGATAACTGAAAGCTGATAACTGCCTTTGGAGTGGACAACGCGACTGACTATGGAGAAATTATCAAGGTTCAATGGCAATGCTCGAAAGAAAATCTGCATTCTGGGCATGGAAGCCTGGGGAGGTCTGGCCCAGATCCCGTATACGTTACTAAGAGCACTGGAGACCGCCCCCGAAGAAATAGACATCTTTTTCATTACGGTAAGGTCTCAGGAGACGGAAAAAATTTACCATGAATCACATTTTAAATCCGGCAGGATAAAAGTATTTTTCATGGAGTACGAGACCGACCTTAGCAAAAAAATCCGCAGATTGCTATTTTATGTCTACAATCCCGCCTATCATTTTCGGATTGCCCGGCTCATTAAAAAAATCAACCCTCATATCATCCACTATAGCACGGGTTGTATTATCGAAGTTTTGACCGCAGCTTTCTTTAATCTGAATGTCAAGGCTAAAATTATAACCATTCATGATCCATCGCCCCATCAAGAATCGAATCTTTCACTCTTCAAAAAGATCAATAACCTGATTTACCGCTTTATTACCAGTTTCTGCATAAGACGTATACCTTATTTTCATGTAAATGCAAAATGCCATGTCTCTGAAATGGAGGCCAACTTCAATTTCCCGCAGTCCCGTGTTTTCTCAACCCACATGGTATCGAACGTCGTGGATGACTTTTTTGACTGTAAGACCGCCACTCGTCAAAGGCAGGGAAAGCCTGGGAAGGTCTGCTGGCCGGTGGAGCTGGATGGACTGAGGGACAATACAGTCAAGATACTCTTTTTTGGCCGTATCCGTACGTACAAGGGAGTGGAATACCTGGTTAGGGCAATGGAGAGTCTGCTCAGGTCTCACAGCCAGGTACAACTTATCCTGGCAGGCGAGGGGCAGATCTATTTCGATTGTTCCGCAATTAAGGATAGTCTTATCCTGATCAATCGATATATCAGCAATTCTGAGATTAGTCCAATCTTTACTGCCTCCGATATTGTGGTCATCCCCTATACGGGTGCCAGTCAGACAGGGATCATATCTCTGGCTTATTTTCATTCAAAGCCAGTTATCGGAACCAGGACCG
>Ga0315268_10004902_pt1 | contig 14434 bp, 15 predicted proteins | sample C1_top_MG_FD_204535 | JGI IMG/M metagenome (GOLD analysis project Ga0315268, IMG submission 204535) | Sediment microbial communities from Yellowstone Lake, YNP, Wyoming, USA - C1_top | ecosystem: Environmental > Aquatic > Freshwater > Lake > Sediment | place: USA: Wyoming | collected 2017-08-01
TTTGAGTGGGGCGGCTAGGGTCGAAACCCACGGGGGCAACGAGAAGCGAACCTAGCGCCGACACACAGATCCATGCCCAGATGAAGCGACGCCTCCACGCGCTCAAATTTGCCGTTCCGAGGCAAATGACACCGAGTATGCTGAAGCCAAGGTATAGCGGGCCAAAGAAAGACGACCAGATCTCAGTTAGCCGGGTCAGAGCATTCCAAAAGAAGAGTATGGTCCAAGGCTTTCTGAGAACAAAGGTGTACAATCCGACTGCGTCTTCTATTCTCCACCCCTGACTGTTGACCAAGAATGCTACGCTGAGCACAGCGAGAATCGCATCAACCAAAATTACGCTGAGCAGTATTCCTCCGGAGCGGAGGGCTCTCCTTCTCTCTCTAGCCAAGGCTAGAGTGGCGGCTAGTACGACAGTCGCGGCAAAGACGCCCCAGGTCCAAGGGTGAAGCAGTAGCGTGAGGGTAGAGATTATCAGCAGAATTATAAAATCTAGAAATCTGAACCTCTCATCGGCTCTGTGACTGGCGTACGCGAAGAAAGCAACCCATCCGACAAGCACCATCCAGTTCGCAAGGATACTCGAGTAGAAGCCAACCGTTGTCGCTATTGACAGGACGGAGAGAAGAAAGATGACCAAGCCGAAGGCAACGCTTTTTCGGCGTGCAAGAAACCACCACAACGAAAACCCCAGCATTGCTATCAAGAAGACCGGAGTGTATCGCAACACCTCGAATGCTGTCGTGTGGAAGCCCAATTGCGCCGCGTAGAAGATCATCAACGCTACAGGATGGCGTTCGCTGAGCGCTTGTACGAAACCTCCGATGACGCCGTTGCCATTCATCGTCATGAGAGGGTTGTAATATCGCCAGTATGCGTCCGTACCCACGAGCCAAGGTGGACTCTGAAAGTACGGATAATATCCGATGAAGACCGCTACCGCCAGGGCAAGTAGCAGTCGTGGATCGGACAATTTCGATTTCAAGCCGGTCGATGGTAATTCGGTGAACAGGCCACGGGTTTGATCTGTTTCTTTCGAGAATACTGCTCGAAACCGGCTGCTCCGTGCAATCAGAAGCAGGAGAACCGGAACCCAGATCCAAGAGAATAGGAACGCGGCATACAACCAAGGAATCAACGGGTAAGTTACATACGCGAACTGCGTCTCAATCTTCGCGTCAGGCAATCCTATGGTTGTAGTACTGCTGAAAGATCGAGTCGCGTAGTATGCGGCTGAAGAGATCTCGATAATCAGAAGGTAGGTCAACGTGTAAATCAATGTGCGTCCGAGAAATCTGCGACCAGACCGGGCGCCTGCATTCACTCGTTGTCGAGCTTGAAGAGCGAATTGAACGGTCGTGTGAGCAAACAAAATGTACGCGACGATTCTGTATTCGATCAAGTCTTGCGGTATAGTCAGAAGAAGGATGCCCAGACAGGCGCCCAGTAGGCCTGTCATGATTGGGACGGCTCGTCCTTGTTGACTTTTCGATAGCCATATTGTCAATACAGAAATGCTGAGTACCGACGCTACCCAAACAAGCAAGTCGACTTGGGCACCGATAAGCGTGATGCTGATCTTTCTAGGATAGAGTAGGAAGTAACTCAGTCCTAGCGTGTTGAGGACCAGAACAGATCCGAAGAGAAAACTGGTGGCGTAGGCATAGGCCAAGAAGTGGGACGCCCACTCGCGCCCATCATCGAGTTGACTCTGTGCCTCACTAATGGTGGTCACGATACGCGCCTGCTCCACATAGCATCGATCATATCTCGCGTTGAGGTGGTTCCGAGTCTCACGCAGATGCTACTAGTCAGCTCTTCGGGCAATTGGAAATCCCACAGAACGTGTCACGATGTCTCGAATCGTTAAAATAGTTCTCGTTCCACCGTTTTCACTTGCTGTCGAGGTGTAAGCACCTAAGCGCTCCTATCTGCCTTCAAAAGGAAAATGTGTGGAACTCTTGCCTCCGAAGATTTCCGTGGTGATCCCAACAAAAAACGAGCAAGAGGGTATAGCGCAGGTTGTCGAAGCGTCGAGGAAAGCCCTTGAGGGAGTCGATCATGAGATAGTCGTTGTGGATGCTTCCAGCGATAGCACCCCGACGGAGGCTATCAGAGCGGGGGCGAAGCTTGTCAAGCAGATCGGGAGCGGGGGCGTTGGGGAGGCGCTGGTGCAAGGGTTCTACTGGGCTAGGGGTGAGTACATTGTATTCTTTGACGGTGATGGGACATACGATCCTATGGATATCCACAAAGTGGTTGAGCCGCTACTGAAAGATGAAGCGGAGTTGGTGAACGGAAACCGCTTCGCCAACATGGAGAAAGGCGCCATGACACTGGGTAACAAGTTCGGAAACAGCTTTCTAACCTGGTTGGGGAACATGCTCTTTCACACACGTATCAAAGACTCCCAAAGCGGGATGAAGGCGTTCCGTCGAGATCTTCTGATGCGAGTCACGCTTTGGGAGAGGGGATTTCCGTTCTGCAGCGAGATCATTGCCGAAGCGGCAAAACTGGGCATGAGGATTACGGAGGTCGGAATCAGTTATCGAACGCGAATAGGGAAAACGAAGCTGAACCCGGCCATGGCGGGATTAGGAATCTTCTGGGCGAGCGTCAAGATGTTGAGGGATTATGACCCGCTCTTTCTTTTTGCAGAATTTGGGCTGATTCTGGAAGCATTAGGTTTCGTTATCGCTTGGCCTGTGATAATCGAATACGCTCAGTTCGGGACGTTCAGGTTAATTGGTCGTGTGCTGATCGCGATGTTCTGCTGGCTTGCAGGAATCCTCTGCATATTTACCGGCATCATCCTGAATGCCTTCAACTACTCAATCAGGAAGATCGAAGCTCGTCTAAGTCGAAGTTGACTGCTTATCCCTTCGATGTCATGAGTCAATTCTTAAACTGGGCACGTGCATGCGCATGCGGGCTTAACAGGAAGGTGTGCTTCTGTGGGTCGCTTATCGCGGGACTTAGGGTCTCGGTGTCTCCTCGCAGCTGTTCTTGCGGGAATCGTTGTCCTTCCTCATGTTGTGATCGGGCAGGCAGCGAGTGACGCCCTCCCCCTCTCATACAGAGTATTCGTACCCCTCCAACAGATCTACGAGATCGGCCAAGCCCCCGCTTTAGTTGATAAACTGAACAAAGCGCTGGAGCTCATCGGAGAAGCTGACTCTAGTCATTTGCGAGGTGATGACGCTACTGCCGCTATCCTCGACGAACAAGCGAAGACCATGATGAACGAGATATCTTCGGAGACTCCTTCAGCACAGGAAGCGGTGCAACGTGAAGCAGCTAGCAGGACGTTCTTCGTCGTGGCCATTATTCCTGTGGCCGTCGTTCTCTCGACACTTGGCTTTCTCGTGGTGCTGATGGTTTGGCGGTGGTATGAGAGAATGAGACTGTTTGAGATGAGGATTGTTGTGGGCAAGAAAGAGGAAGATTAGTAGGCAGGATCTTCAGTACGTGATCGCCTTCGCGATCATTAGCACCGTCATCACTTCAGCAGTCGCCTACATGTACCTCAACCCTCGGCCTGGGGAGAGCTTCTTCGCGATGTGGATACTGGGCTCCGGGGGAATGGCTGAACACTATTACCCAAACGATAATCCGAACTTGGCGCTGGGTCAGGACGTGAAGTGGACCATTGGGGTGTACAATCACATGAACTCGCTTCAGTACGTGGTCCTGCGCGTAAAGCTGCTCAACGCAACCATCGCCAGCCCGAACGACACCGCCGGCACACCCAGCCCAGTCGCTCCGCTGCTTGAGCTCAGGAGAGTGATGGTAGACAATGAGACATGGTCATTCCCATTCGTCTGGAACATCCAGAACTACACACTCCAATCCGGAAATGTCCTGATTACCGAACTCGCTTTGAATCAGACATTAATTCGAGGAGAGCTTGCGCGAGCCGTGCAGGGCTACAATTTCCGTTTCGTGTTCGAGCTCTGGTCTTACGACTCGACAACGCAGAGCCTCGTGTTCTCTTGGCAGAGCGAAGCGGTCGTTCGTTCTGTGTGGACCCAAATCTGGTTCAACGCAACCATAACATGAGAGTGAACAAGAGATGAATCGGACTCGTTATGGTCTTGTGAGGTGAAGAAGACTGCGAAACGCAGCTCGCCAACCTGTTTCGGCTAGGGAGTTGGTGATGAGGACGGTCAAGGCGAGGAGGGTGCCGCCTTCTGTGGGTGAGATCGCTGCAATAGTTGCTGCTGACGGTCAGACTGGTGAGGATGATTTCATCAAGACGCTCAGAGAGATGGTGAGCGACGGCGCGTTGTCTCTGAGTAGACCCTCGTACAAACTCGAGTCCGGTTGGGATTACATGTTCACGGTTACATTGTCGGGTTGGCTGTGGGGAACGATCGGGCTTACGCTTCTCGCCGTGCTGAGTGTCGGCCTGGTTCCAGATCTGTTCCCGATCAACGCCGTCAGGTGGGTGCTGGGCTCGATATTCGTACTCTGCCTGCCCGGCTACGCGATGATTCAACTGCTCTTCCCGCACAGAACGAGCGAGTTGGACGGTTTGGAGCGGTTCGCGCTCAGCGTCGGACTGAGCCTAGCTTTGGTGCCGATGATCGGACTAGTCCTGAACTACACGCCCTGGGGGATCAGACTCGGCCCGGTGGTTGCTTCTCTTTCCGCATTCACGGTTCTCTGTGGTGTGGCCGGGGCAGTACGCGGGTACAGGTTGGAACAGGCATCCGCGCAGGTTGGAGAATGACTCGCAAGCCTACGCGGCCTGCGGTGGATGTTGCCCGCGGAGCCAGCTCGCTGATCATCGGCAATCTGACCGTGTCTACCATTAGCATTCTTGCCTTCGCCGTTATGGCCCGGCTGATCTCTCGCGAAGAGATGGGGGCGCTTGCTGTGCTGACTCTGGTGGCGAGCGCAGCACAACTTCTCGCTGGATTGGGCGTCGGAGCGACTGCTACGAAATTCATTGGCGGCCTGCAGTTAGGAGTTGCCCGTGAGGAGATGAGGACAGCGGCTTACGAGTGCCTGACAATCAACCTGCTTGGCACAGTCCTCCTGATGGTAGCCGTCTACTTCTCCTCGGGACTGCTGGCGTCACAGTTTCTCGGCTCAACCACGCAAACAAATCTAATTCAGCTCCTCGTAATCGACGTGGGAGCTCTGTGTATCAATTACTCGTTGTCCGCGATTCTCGCGGGTCTGAAGATGTTCAAGGAGTGGTCCGTGGCGAGGACAGCGACGTTCGCCATAAGGCAGGGGCTTGTCGTCGCTCTCCTCTTACTTGGATTCGGGCTACCCGGCGTTCTGTTAGGTTGGGGAATAGGGGACGCGGCCAGCTCACTCACCATGGGCTTGCTCATTCGCAGGCATCTTGGCGGTTTCAGGGTAGGTTCTGGATTTCGCAGAATCCTGAAGTTTTCGGGTCCCTTGTTCGCAGGGGAGCTTGCTACGTTTGCCTGGAGTTGGTTTGACAGAGCCTTGCTAGTTCCTCTGGTATCGCTTGCCGATTTGGGAACATACAATGTGGCTGTGACCGCCTATGGTGTGCTCGCTGGCTTTTCGCAGTCGATTTCCGGAACGCTCTTCCCGTTCTATTCAGGCATCTATCAAGGAGAGGGCTCAACAACCGGTGAACTTGAGGGAGCAATCAAGACGGCCTCCAGGTACGTCTCATTCTTCACGATCCCTCTCGCCGTTGGATTGGCTGTGACCGCAGCTCCTGCGGCGACTCTGCTGGCAGGAAATCTTTACGCCGACGCCGCACTGCCTCTCGCCATTTTGGCCCTGTCGCTGGCTGTTGGATGCTTCATTAGAGCGCTGGGCGCGATCTTGATAGTCCTAGAACGGACGGTGACCTCCGCCCTCGTTACAATCGCCTCCATCTTCCTCCCTATCCTAGTGGGTTTCTTGATCATCCCAATCCTTGGTATACTGGGGGCCTCCATCGCTCGGGGCGCGTCATTGATTATCTCGTTAATCCTCTCAATTCTAATTCTCCGAAAGGTGATCCATGTACGCGTCCGTTTTGATACAGGCGCCTACGCGAAGACGTGGATTGCGAGCCTCATGATGGCCGCTGCGGTGCTTGCGAGTGAACTGCTCTACACCAGCAAACTCCTACTCCCATTGTATGTGGCGGTTGGCGGGGTCGTCTTCCTGATCGCGCTCAGGATGTTGAGAGCCGTGAACCAAGAGGATTACGATTTGGTTTCTGAATTTCTCGGCCCTAGGTTCCGAGTCGTCACCAATGTGCTGGGAAGAGTTCTTCTCGTCCGCGGCCACGCGGAGTTCCACGACGCGTAAAGGCCTGTATCTCCACACATGTCTACGCAAAGTTCCAATCCTGAGCGCTGTAATACTGGGCTTGTTAGGTTAGGATTCTGGGCCTTTGTTGGTGCGTACGCCATTCGTAGACTTCCTTGAGACGGTCGAAGTCGTCTTCTGTGAAATCTGGGAATTCGCTGATTATTTCCGTAAGAATTGCGTAGGCACGGGCGCAGTCTGAACTGATAATGTCCTCCCTTCTAGCCGGCGCTTTTCTGCAGACTTCACACATCCGCTGCGAACGGGACATGAAGGCTCCCAGCCATTGTCCTGGGCGGGTTAGTCGCGGCACGCACTTGCGGAATCAGCTGTATACGTTTCGCGACGTGGAATATGTTACTAGGAATTTGTGGCAGGTTTTCTATGTGACCGCGGATTGCGGGCGCTGGTGACATGGTGTGTACTTCTCGGGGCACGATACCTTCAGCCATCTGTGCACGCCAGGTAATCGCGAAGATACGGTAAGGAACTACATGCTACGGATTCAAAGTCCAAGACGGCTGCTTTCGTACTCAATACAACGATTCATCGAAGTGAACATATGTTCAAAATAACGAATCTTATCACGCCGACTTCGCTTCGAGTGCTGGACCTTCTATTGGCCGATCCAATGAACCAGTATCATCAAAGGGAGGTAGCGCGGCAGACCGGCGTAAGCGGTGGGGCTACGAATCAAATTCCCCGTTCCTTCACCACATTGGGGCAAGTAAGTTCAACCCACTTCCGTAGGGTAGGCAGCTTCTTCGCGGTCTTAAAATACTCCACCAACGATGGAACGCTCTGAGACACAAGTTGGCCAAGTTGTTGCTCTCTGAACAGGAGAGGAAGCTATTGACGGAGACTCGTGACATACTAGAGGAATTGCTAGAGACTGAGGAAGTCTTGAGAGACAAGGCGTTGATGAAATCCGTCAGAGCTTCGCGTGCAGATGTGAAGGCCGGCAGGCTCTATACAATTGAGCAACTCAAGAAGCAACTCCAAAGAGAAGGTAGGCTGTAGTCTCACTAGCACTCACAGCTTCCTGAAAGACCTAAGGAAACTGGACAAGGAAAACGTTCGGCGCATTTTGCAGATGGTCGAAGAACTGCGAACCGATGCCTACGTTGGAAAGAGGCTGCGAGGGCAACTTGAAGGTTCCATGTCTCTCAGGGTCGGCGACTTCCGGGCGATATACTCCATTGATGAATTCAACAAAACCGTGATACTGCAAGCTGTTGGTCACAGAAGATCGATCTATAAACCGTAGCGATGGTACGGAAGCCAGCGTTTGTTGGTCTGCGACTGGCGCCCTTCTCGAAGAAGGTGTGTGAAAAGCACCGTCGCCGTACTCGCGCGCGCCTAAATTGACCGTCGAGCGCAAGGGGCTCACGCATGCACCTTGACAGAATTCTGTGAAGACCAAACTCCAATGGAACAAGACGGGAAGGCACTGGAAGAGCATCACCGCGACCGTTCTGTCACAGCATCATCTTGAGTTCGGTTACATCACCCTAATCCTCAATGCAGTTGACTGCATCAGGTAAGAGGGGGGAACGGAACGAAGTGCCCGAAGTGTGGCGCACAGATGACGGAAAGCTTACACAAGCCCGAATTGCTTTGCAGGAAATGCCGTGCTGTTTTCGAGGTTTGGTTTAGCAGGGAGATCCCTGCAGGAGTCTGAGAGAGATACGGAGATCAACGGTCAATCCTCTACAGCGTCTTGGAGGGTTTTGAAGTGTTGAACAGTTGGCCACAATTGTTCAACCCATTCAGCTTAACCAAAACCTGCCCGCCGCGCGCACTTGCGCATAAATCGGCAAGATCGTTGAACAATTCCCGAGTCCTCGTGAAGAAAGAAAGCCTGGCTTCGGAATACAGGGCGAGATGGCTTCGCCCTTTCGAGGGTGTCGTACAGGTGATACCACCCTAACCGAAGTGTCACCGTCATACCTAGGGTGGGTCCACCCTAATCGAAGGTGTGCCACACCTTGCAATTCGAAAGCAGCCAAACAACGCAGTCTAGATTGAACTAGACCCATTCTCGCCGAAAATACGACGGCCCCACTGAGATCCGACAAAGAGGGACCTCTTCGCTTTTCGAAGAGGGGGCTCTTCGGTTCTGAAGAGGGACACTTTTCCCGCCTGAAGGGTATGGTGTGTAGGGTGTGCTGTCTATTTCTTGTGCTCCGTGGCAGGATCGGATGAGGATGCTTGCAGGGCGGAAGGTTCCGTTTGCACTTCTAGTGGTGCGGCTGGTGGGGTTGTTACTATTGTCCACCCTATCCAGGCCAGTATCCCTAACACTCCTGCAACCGCCAAGAACGCGGTAACCTGCAAAACCACCAAGCTGTACGAATACAGTAACCATCCGTAGATCACAATGCCAACGATACTTCCTGTAAGGATCACTCCGCCGATCGCCTGGTCCCTACTCATGCATGTTCCACTCTAACAGCAGTGGTTCACGAATCTTCTGAGAGGCAAATAGATCTTTGTGAATCTGACAACTAGAAAACCGCTCAACCGCTTCCATCGACCCCGGGAAGTTTGCCGAATGAAAACCACACGCTAACGCCAGAACAGCAACATTCCCAGAGCAAGAAGGCCAGCCGCTAACAGACACACAAACTCCACAAGCAAAAGCCGTGATGAGGACGAGTATGAAAATTCCTTGATCGACCCATCGCTCGAGTCGACCTCAACCTCAAATTTCCTAGAAAGCGTCCAAGGCTGAGACTGACATGAGCCGTAAACTTCCCAACGTTGATCTGCAGCCCGGAAGGCGACCTCGTCCACTCGGATCCGTGCAGTTACGGGCAACTTGGCAGCGAGAAGGCCCCTTGCGCTCTCCTCGGCCTGAACCGCTGACGTTATCGCGCGAATCTTCTCCCGGTCCTCCATTGCAAGCTCTCTGAGCCGCGGAAGAGCCTCACTCGTAACTCGCATCACCTCATGAAGACTATTCGCCCCCGTGCTGAGCGCGAGGGATCTGGTTTCATCGATCGGTGCGAACACGATCCCGACGTTATCGTACCCCAACCCCACCAGCCTAGTCGGCATCCCGCTGAACTGGCCCGCCGCTCCAAGAATCATCATCGGAGCAAAAATCCCCCGTTTGGCCGCTGTGTCCATGCAGTCCGCGAGCACCCTCATACTGCTCCTACTCGCCTCTGCGATAACAACGTGCTCTCCGCCACGGTCCTCGAGTATGAAGACCTCTTGAATGTCACGATGCAGAGCGAGAACCTGATCCGCCAGCGACATCATCATTTCGCACCTGCACTAATCCTGCTCGCCCTCGCAGAGTCTCCTAAAGCGTCAGTCGCGAAAAATCCAACGAACATCTGACGCTCGCCGCCTCCTAGGCGTTGAGGCTATTCTCTAGCGTGCGTCTCTTCACCTCAACAACCTCAGCATGTTTCTGAAGCTCATGAAAGTCATCCAAGAACTGGCGCCCTTTCTCCGTTGCAACGTACGTTTTCTCGACGCCATCCTTTACCTCTACGAGACCGGACTCGACGAGCGTCTCCAGGTACTTCTGGAGAAGGTCGAAGCTCAGGTTGCCTAGGTACATGATCCGGGTTTTGCGGGACCCGTCCTTGGCGATCTCGAGAATGTCAGCTGCTATACGAATACGGCTACGGTACTGTCGCTTCCTACTGATCACTAAGTCCACGCTGATCCCGTCACGCCGTCACGTAATGCGCAGGGCGGGCTTCCAGCCCAAAAGGAAGTTGTGGAAGAATTTTCTAGAACAAGATTACATATCGGGTGACCGGTTTACGAGCCACGATTTCAGAGAAACTTCACCGAACCATAGCCCACATAACGCGGGGAGCTAGGAGCGCCCCGCTGTAGGGGAACGAGAGACTCTCGCAGAATACTGTTAGGCTGTTAGGCGTTAGTCTTAGTTCGCGCGAGCTCGAAGTGGCGGAGAAGCTGCGCGATGTCTCGCGGAGGAGGACTTTCCCTTATCAAGCGAAATCTTCTGCCGTGTTGACTGGAGAATTGCGCGAAGCCGTACTTCACGAGGAAGTCAACGGCTGCCGCTACATGTTCAAGTCGGAAAGGCAGATGTTTCGCTAATTCGTTTCGCGAGTGCCACTGCCCATCCTGACCGACCAACCAGACGCAGTCAACAACACTCGTCAGGAAAGAGCGGTCGGACATCTCACATTACTCCAGCTCGATGGGATCGTGAGGATTTGAATTGAATACGAAATGTGAATCAGCGATCTTCAAATCTCTAAACATAAAACGCTACTGAACGGCCATAGGAGAACGCGCATGGCAGATGTTCTATAATATGGGCAGGTTCAACGCAAACTAGCCAGAACAGTACAATTCGCGCCGTCCGAAAGCATTTGCAGATCGAAGTACCTTAGGAGAGTTGAGTTTCGAAGTATCCTGAAAGCCGCGCGTAATCTCTGAGGAATTCGATTCCTTTCTCGGTGGCCTCATACGAATGGCTACCCGACGCGTTGTCGGTCAATTTCCTGATCAGCCGATTTTCTTCCAGGAAACTCAGGTACTTTTCTAGCTGCCTGTGACTTAGATTCGCCTTGTACATGATGTGTGTTTTGAGTGCACCGCGGGAGGCAACGCTCAGAATGCTCGCAAGTATCTCGATCCGCGTCCGGTTTCCGAACTTCTCGGGTTTCTCTTCTAGTGAATACGTACCAATGACACCAGAACCCTGCTGAAGGCTTCAATTGTGTGGTACATGATTGCAAATAATATAAACCGATCTAGCAACCTATGCTACAAACACTAGGCTCATGACATAAGGCATGTAGGGTGTTTTCTTGGAGGCCAAAACTGACTATGCCATCAAAAGCCTTCAGACTCTAGGCCTGTCAAATCCAGAAGCCCGAGCATACCTCTCCGTCGTGAAGCTTGGGTTATGCACGATCGCGCAAGTCGCGCGCGAGTCAGGACTCCAAAGGACTGATGTCTATCGCCTCATGCCAAGACTGGTAGATTCCGGACTGGCTGAGGAAACTCTAGACAAGCCTCGACGATACAAAGCGCGGGACGTTAAGGAGTCAGTGAGTGCGCTCTCGGATAAGCTCACGTCAGAATTGGCGGAAATCTCGCAGCAGTCACGTAGGCTCGTTGACACGCTAGAGCTCATGCGCAAATTCGCCCCCCAGCGCGAAGAACCCTACGTTCGCATCGTGACCGGCCTGCGAGACACACAACACAATTTCCGAGACGCACTCGCTGGGGCGAGTGAAGATATTTGGGCCATTGCTCCGCGATCATTCACCGCCGACCACAAATCCAGGTTTCTCAGCCAAACCGTTGCTTCCAAACATCTCAAGGCGAGAATAATCCTTCCCGTAGATCGCAGTAACCTGAAACGAGCACGCCGACTCAGTTCAGTCATCGATGTTCGCCACCATCACCCACTGGGGGTTCACCTCTGCGGCATAGGCAACCAATACGTTTGCGCCGGACTCAACATCCCCGAGCAAACCGACCCAAGTCGAATCTCGGAACTCGTAACCACCTATCCAGATTACATTAGAACCATGCACGAGTTCTTTGAAATGATCTGGGACCAGTCCGTCCCGCTGGAGATTCACTCGCGGTCTCTCAGTGCCAAGCGTAGTTCGCGGGGCCTCACGACCGTGGTCTGGGGTCGCAACGTGATCTACAACTTAACCCGCTGGGAAGAGAGCGCCCAGCGCCGCCTAGCAATCATAACAACGCGCGGTGGGCCCCAGCGGATCTTAGGAAGGTTCAGGAAATTCTACACAAATCTGCGAGAACGCGGAGTCAAAGTCCAAATCATCTGCAGCGTGACACCAGAAAACGCGAGGTTTGCGAAGGAGCTGGGAACTATCGCGGAGGTTCGTCACAACGACTGTCTCTTCGGAATATCATTCGCGATCCTAGACAGGTCGGAAGCATTGATCCACTACATCTATCCCGATTCGCCGGACGCTTACGTTTCCGCGGATGATATGGCCTTGCTCGTAACAAACCTAGATGTAGTTCGTCAGCTTGGGCGCATGTTCGACTATTGGTGGCGCCGATCCGTCCCACTCGCAAGCAAGCTCAAACAACCTCGACGAGCCCCTAGGATGCACTGAACCCAGCGGATCCTCGATCCTCCGCGTCGTTCCTGGTTTCGGTCAGCTAGACGGGATAACTCGTATAGTTCTCATTCGCCATTCGTAAACCGCCTTGAGCCTCTCAAGGCCCTCCCGGTCGAGCTCCGGATGATCTTGCAGTAAGTCGAAGAGAACTTGGTAAGCACCAGCGCAGTCCGAGCACATCACATCATCTCTCCTAGGAGGAGCCGCACCGCAAATCTCGCACACCTTGCTCTCCAAACCCAACTCCCGACACGGTTTTCTGGCGTGAGAATTAGCACATAACCCTTGTGAACGATCTTAACAGAACCATTGCTCTACCCTAGACAGCGCGATTTGCAGCAGCGGAGCGTGTAACTCTGCTCGTGGAGTCCGAGTCACATCGGCCTTACTTCACTACCGCACTAAATCGACAATCGACACCTTGGAGACGGCGGCTTCAGAAGACTCTCAGCGACACTCTAGGCTAACTAGCTCCTGCTCAACTGAACCACTCAGCTTGAGCCTCTGGAAAATAGAAAAGCAAGAGCGAACGTGAAGTTCGCCTGCAGGGAGCATTGCGCGGTGCGCGTTCTAGTAACTGGTGGGGCGGGCTTCGTTGGAAGCCACATTGTCGACGAACTCGTCCGTCAAGGTCACCAACCCATCGTGCTGGATAATCTATCAACCGGTCGACTTCAAAACATTCAACCACACCTGAAGATTGACGCCGCGACTTTGATCGAGGGAGACATTCTCGACCCGTCAACCGTGAGCCACGCTGTCGCGAACGTCGACGTGGTGATTCACCTAGCCGCCCTCATCGACCATGAGACCTGCCTACGGAGTCCAAGAGAGGCGAAACGGGTGAACGCCGATGGCACGTTGGCCGTGTTAGAAGCCGCGCGGCAGGCAAGCGTGGAATGTTTCGTGTACGCTTCATCTGCTGCAGTCTACGGCGCACCTTCTGATTTGCCGTTGAGCGAAGAGTCGCCCACTGCGCCCATATCCCCGTACGGTTCAAGCAAGCTTGCTGGTGAGGCGCACTGCCTCGATTACGCTCGAAAGTATGGTATGCGCGTCGCGTGTCTGCGTTATTTCAACATCTTCGGTCCCCGTCAGACACCAGGACAGTACGCTGGTCCGATCATGCAGTTCATGGCGAGGCTTAGGGAATCGAAGCCTCCAATCATAACCGGGGATGGTGAGCAGACCAGGGACTTCGTCAGCATCCGTGACGTTGTCAAAGCCACGCTCTCCGCTTCGACCTCTCCGCGAGCACAGGGGGTTTACAATGTGGCGACAGGCAAGGAAACGTCGATCAACCAGCTCGCGCGACTTATGATCGAGATCGCGGGGAATAAGGACACCAGCCCGATCTATGCGCCTGCAAGAGATGGGGAGATAATGAGAAGCGTCGCCGACATCACAAAGGCCCGGACCGAACTCAACTTCACTCCTGAGACAGATCTCACTGCAGACCTATCTCGACTCTGGAAGTCGCAGATCGCCTAATCGCTTGATCGGACTTCCGTCTTCGCGAGCAGCTCGTCAATCGCACGCTGAACGGCTTCTCCGCTCGTCCGTTTCGGGTGCCATCCGCGCTCGCGGATCTTCGCAATGTCCAGCTGCATTACTTTCACATCCCCCACCCAACCCCGCCCCTCAAGCCCCGGGACGGTGCGAATTTTCGCGTCGCCCAACTTCATGTCTTGAATCACCATGTTCGCGATCTCGAGAACATTCGTTCGCTGCTCGGTCCCGATGTTCAGTACCTCAACACGCCGTCCCCAGAACTCCTCATTCAGGCTGAGTAGGAAGGCGTCGACGCAGTCTTCGATGTGCATGTACGATTTGCTCTGCGTTCCGTCTCCTAGAACCTCGAGCTCCGAAGGGTTCGCCTTGAGTTTTCTCACGAAGTCCACAATCACCCCATGCCGTGCCCTAGAACCGACCACGTTCGCGAACCGAAACAGAACAGCCTGCAAGGGGACCAAGCCCGCATACGCGGAGATGAGGGCCTCGCACGCAAGCTTCGTCGCGCCATACACCGAGATCGGCAACAG
>Ga0315268_10004903_pt1 | contig 14430 bp, 13 predicted proteins | sample C1_top_MG_FD_204535 | JGI IMG/M metagenome (GOLD analysis project Ga0315268, IMG submission 204535) | Sediment microbial communities from Yellowstone Lake, YNP, Wyoming, USA - C1_top | ecosystem: Environmental > Aquatic > Freshwater > Lake > Sediment | place: USA: Wyoming | collected 2017-08-01
GTTGACCACGGCAAGTCCACCCTTGTGGGAAGACTGCTGGTCGAAAAAGGCGTGGTGCATGAAAAGGACCTGCGTGATGAGGCCGGGTCGTTCAAATTTGCCTGGGTTATGGACCGTTTCAAGGAGGAGAGAGAGCGAGGGCTCACGATCGACCTTTCTTACAAGAAACTCGAGACACCAAAGAATGAGATAACGATCATCGACGCCCCAGGTCATAGGGACTTCGTCAAAAACATGATCACTGGAGCTAGCCAGGCTGATGCGGCAATTCTAGTTGTGGCGGCCGACGACGGGATAATGCCCCAGACGCGAGAGCACGCAGCGCTTGCTTTCACGCTGGGGGTGGACCAAATTGTTGTCGCAATAAACAAGATGGACCTCGTTAACTTCGATCGCAACGCCTACGAAAAGATTAAGCAGGATCTGATCTCCTTGCTCGGCGGCATAGGCTACAAGGGGGCTGACAAGCTGCTTTACGTGCCCGTTGCGGCATTTCATGGAGATAATGTGACTAAGCCAAGCCCCAAGATGCCATGGTATGATGGACCGACCATTGAGGGGGCTCTAGAGATATTCAAGGAGCCAGAGAAGCCTTTGGACAAGCCACTTCGCCTACCCGTTCAGGATGTTTTTTCAATCACTGGAGTTGGAACAGTACCGATAGGGCGGGTTGAGACTGGAGTGATAAAAGTTGGAGAGACAATAGTCTTCGAGCCCTCGGGGGTTAGTGGTGAGGTAAGATCGATAGAGATGCATCATCAACAGATCCAGCAGGCGGTGCCTGGGGATAATATAGGGTTCAACGTCCGCGGAATCACAAGGGAGGACATACAGAGGGGTGATGTTGTCGGGCACACTGACTCGCCACCCAAGGTCGCTCGAGAATTTACCGCGAAGATAATAGTGCTTGCCACGCCAACTGACATAACCCCGGGATTTATGCCACTTTTTCACTGTCATGCGGCCAACGTTCCAGGGAGCATCGAGGAAATTCTGCAGAAGATAGACCCTAGGACAGGCACGGCTATCGAGGAGAAACCCAGCAGTTTGCGCAAGGGCGACGCCGGAGTGGTTAGAGTCGTACCAAGTAAACCATTTGTCATCGAACGAGTGAGCGAAATCCCAGAATTAGCCAGGTTTGCTGTCCGTCACGGCGGGCAAACCGTCGCCGCTGGTATGTGCGTAGATTTAGTTCCGGCCAAGTGATTGTAAATCCGGGATTTCTGGACCTCTGAGCTTATGGGCGTTTCTCTGCTCGCGCTCAATTAATTTTTTGACATCTCCTATTTTCACGCCTGCGGCCTCAGCTATCTCATTCAACTTCAAACCCAAATCCAAACCGGCGTAAATCTTGTCGATCTTCTCGTACGACATCCCTAGCTCAGCCTCATCGGTCTGTCCTTTCCAAAGGCCAGCTGTTGGCGTCTTTTGAATTATCTGGTCTGGGACTCCGAGATGTATTGCGAGCTGTTTGACCTGGGTCTTATAGAGGGAGCCGATTGGTAGTAAGTCTGCAGCTCCATCACCGTACTTCGTAAAATAACCAGCGCGGAGCTCGCTGCGGTTGCCGCACCCCACTACCAGACGATCGAGCAGGTTTGCGTAGTAATACAATAGAATCATCCGGACCCTCGGCTTGATATTAGCGGATGATAGTACGGCATCTTCTTTGAAATTACCCAAGTTTGCGCGCATGCAGAGTACCATTGGCGTAATGTCGACCACCTTGAAATCGATGCCAAGCTTGTCTGCCAGCTCGGCGGCATCCGTTGCATCACGTGGATCAGTTACTCCAGCCTCAGGCATGGAAACTCCCAAGACGCGACCCGCACCCAAAGCCTCAACGCATAAAGTAACTGTGGTCGATGAGTCCAAGCCACCGCTAAGTCCGATCACCACACCCTTCGCCTTGGGTTTTTCAACATTTTTTTTGATGAAGGTTGTTAACTTAATTTTGATTTGCTTTGGATCTATCTCCAGAGCCTTTTTTATTTTTAGCGCGGCGTCCAATTATTATCCCCTCTAGAAACGCTTCGGGTACGAGCCGACGATCTTCAACATTGCCACCTTCGGTCGCACGGATTCTAGCGCTTCGCGAACCTTGTCGTCCTTGCGATGTCCTTGGAGGTCGATGAAGAATAGATAATCCCCCAACGCCTTCTTGGATGGTCGCGACTCGATTTTTGTCAGGTTGATGTTTCGAATCGCGAACTCTCGCAGTACCTCATACAATATTCCTGGCCTATCCGCGGCTGTGTAGAAAACAGTGGAGGTCTTGTCGTTCCCGGTGGGTTCGCTATCCTCCTTTGCTAAACAAAGGAAGCGGGTGATGTTTACCTCGCCCGCCTGTATATCATCTTTCAGGATTTTTAATCCGTAGAAATCGGCGAGGGCGCGGGGGCCTATCACGGCCATGTGCGCCTGCTTGAGCTTGCTAACCTGTTCGGCTGCTTTTGCCGTGCTCGCCATCTCGATTAGTTCCACCCTTGGCAGATTTTTGCGCAAGAATTCTCGGCACTGAGCCAACGCCTGCGGATGCGAGAGCACCTGGGTTATTTTATTTAGTTTGGCGCCGGGTATTCCCAGCAGGCTGTGCGATATTGGCAATACCACCTCAGCTTGGACTTTGACGTCTATCCACGCAAGCGCGTCCAAGCTCTCGCCTACGGGACCTTCGCGAAGGCTCTCAACAGGAATCACGCCAGCCTTGACATCTCCCTTTGCAACAGCCTCTGCAACATCTGTGATCATCGGGTATGGCACGATCTCGATTTTGTTGCCGAATTGGGTGTGGGCGGCTATTTCCGTGTACGTGCCCATTGGACCCAGAATCCCAACCTTCATTTTTTACCACCCTCAAAGTGCTCGTACAATCGCTTATAAGCCGACTGCGCTTCTGGCTGCCCCCACATGGCCAGAGCTTCTTTGAATATCTTGCGAATTGCCTTGACGTCGTTGGCAGCGAATGCTTCATCAAGGGAGTGGCATGACTCCATAAAAATGCCACGCGTGAGCTTGGCGGATTTGTTCATGAACTGTATCTCGCTGTAGAGGTTTGGGTTTCCAGCCAGGGCAGCCTTGGCAAGTTCCAGCAAGGTGCTAAACATTGGAGTACTCAGCTTTTCCGCGAGCTTCATTTCCTTCATGGATCTTAGCGCCGAAACGTAGGAAAGGAGCACGAAGTGAGTCAAACATTGAGAAATTGCCATCACCCTATCATGTTCCTCGGCCCCCATCTCGGTTATGCTAGCGCCGAGTTTGGTCAGACGATTTTTGAACTGGGCGTAGCGCTTTCCGGGCTTCACTGGTACCGCGACAAAATCCTTCCCCTTCAAGATCGTAGAGCCCGGACCGAATAGCGGGTGGACGGACACGAGCTCGAGATTGACTTTCAGCTCGTTCATCGCATGGACGACATCGCTCTTCACTGAGGCCACATCCATCAGTAGGGAGCCAGCGCGCATCGCCCTAGCCATTGACTTGACAACTTCTGGAGTCTTTTCGATCGGTACGGCTATTATCGCCACATCAGCATGTGCAACTGCATCCTCGCAAGTTTTTTCTGCCTTTACGCCAACCTCCTTGGCTACCTTCTTTGACCTCGCGGCGTTTATGTCAGCTACAGTGACTTCCCCCAAGTTGTGCTTCGCGAAGCTGGCGAACCACTTGCCCATCGCACCGGCACCGATGATTGCGACCTTCATGCCCTTCCCCACCTGCGCAGTTCACGTTTGGCTGCGGCTGTCATAACTTTAATGGGCGCACGCCTGCCCGTCCATATCTCAAAGGATAAAGCTGCCTGATGGATCAGCATTCCCAGGCCGGTCACAGTTCGGGCACCTGCCTTCTTCGCCTCAGTCAGCAGCCTAGTCTGAAGCGGCTCATAAACTATGTCGTTGACAATGAGCCCCTTGTGCATCATTTCAGCGGTTAGAAGCGTACGATTCACATTTGGGTGCATTCCTATCGTGGTGGCATTGATGATGATGTCAGTATTTTTTATTGTTTCGGCAAGTTCCTTTCGATTTAAATTTATTATGCAAACATTTGTTCCGAGGCTCCTTTTGATCGCTGCCGTTAGTTCCTTTGCCCTCGAGGTGGTGCGGTTCGCGATATTTAGCTCTGCCCCTTCTTTAACTAGGGAAAATGCGATCGCTCTGGCAGCCCCGCCTGCGCCCAATAGGAGGATCCTGCGACCAGCCAGCTCGCCGGCCTCGCTTTCGAGCGCCCTAACAGCTCCTGCGCCGTCCGTGTTGTAGCCGATCAGCTTTCCCCTATCGTTTTTAACCGTATTTACCGCGCCAACCAACTCAGCTGAATCATCGAGCCCGTCGAGTAGACTTAGGATTTTTATCTTGTGCGGATGGGTCACATTCATGCCAGCAATTTTCAACACACGCGCAGTGGCGATTGCACCATCCAGCGCTCCCTGGGGCACTCTTAGGGCCATGTAGGCATAGTTGAGATGAAGAGCTTCGAATGCCGCATTGTGCATGGCGGGCGATAGGCTGCGCTCGATCGGATCGCCGATGATAGCTATGAGTTTTGTCTCGCTGGAGGTCATTCTACCTCAACCCAAACTCGTGCAGCAACAATCTGGTCTTCTCAACATCGAATTGCCCGGGCGCGGTTGTTTCTTTGGCGGCGGCGTACACTATCGGGGAGCCGAAGAGTGGCGCGGCGATGCGGGATATTCTGCCAGCCTCGCCCATCGCGAATGCCACTACAGGCACTTTTACATAGCTCGGCACTTGGTTGAGGAAATTCAAAACCGTGAGCGCATCCTTGGGAGTCCTTGCAAATGTCACAATCTTGGCGATGTCGCAGCCGGCACCCGCCATTTTTTCCGCGATGTTCATCAGGGTGGCGATTGGTGGTGTACCTTTGAAATCGTGATGGGTTAGTAGTAAGCTTGTCTTCTGGATTTTAGCAGTTTCTATAACTTTTTTTAAAATGGAATGTGGGGTTGAGAGCTCGATGTCGACGCAAGCAACGCCTTCATTGATACCTTCTAATAGGTATTTGATGCGCGCCCCGTCTTCTCCTTTGAAATGACCCCCCTCTCGCTCGGCTCTGTTAGTAAGGATTAAAGGTAGCTCCGTTTCCAACAGCGTTTCCCATTCCGAATTTTTTCGCAAGCCGTCAAGTCTGATTTCGATGATGTCCGCCTTTTGTTCGATGGCCCTAGCTATCCCAGCTGCCATTGCATCCACATTTTCACCTATCACAGATGCACAGACCGCTGGCGCGTGTACCTTATGCTTGCCGAGTTTAAGCGTCTCCAAGATCTACACCAACATTAATTTATGTTGTGGGTATTTAGCTTCTCAAAAAAGCATTAGGGATCACATAGAATGGCGCGCAGAACTCCCGCAATTTATGCTGAATCCCATCGTTCAATTGTAACAGTGTAATTTTGGCATTGTAGCCGGTATTTGCTTCACATTACTTGTTATATTTATAACAAATTTGCATTTTAGACTTATTGCACTTTTTGTTTTGGTAATGGAGAAAAGTAATCGGCCACGTTGAATGTTCGTAACAATTCACGGCTGTTCAGCGATGCTTCACACGTGTGCACAAGCGACAACATTTGAGTCAACGTAAAAGCGAGTTCACGGCCCGTGCATTACTTGTTATATTTATAACAAATGTGCGTTAAGAGATTTCGTGGTGTTTGTAATTCGAAGTCGGAAATGTGTGACTTCACACCTGTGCACTCTTAGCAGCCATTCACAGTAAATCTGTTGACTATCTCTCGACCGCCGTTTCCTCGACCTTAACACCAAAGTGTCTCCCGGCTCGCTCGACATGCACAAGAACTTTGTCGCCTGGTTTGAGCTTGGCCACGGAAATCGGGGCGCCGTCCTTCCCGACAAGGTTAATTGTCTCTGCATTCTGCAGCAGCGTCTTAAACGATTGCCCCTCCAGCTCCGCCTCCACCAGGAGCAGCGGACGACGCTCTATCTTGACCCGTCCCACCACGCCAAGCCTCCCCTCGCCTTTTGCATTGACAAGCAGGACCTCATCTCCTGCGCGCAACTCCGAGATGTACTTGGTCTTACTGTTCGGCAGTCTCACGTATGCATGGACGGCACCGGCGTTCACCCTGAAAGGTCGTGGCTCCACAAATTTGCTCTCGAGAGTTTCCGCGTGCACCAAAAATAACCCTCCGGATTGACTTCCAACGAGCATGCCCTCGCCGACATCCATGAGGGAGCAAGTATCGATGCACCCCCGGTCGCCCATCCCCACAGGTCGGGTTGAGGTTATTTTGGCAGGGACCAGCTCGAGCTTTTCGACCGCAAGCCTCTCGATGGATTCACAAACTCTCCGGATTTCGCCAGGACCCACATTTCTTGGATCCAGCAGAACGCCATCGGCCCCCACTTCCAAAGTTTCGACGTACGTTCTCGCTTCATCCGCATTTTTGGCTCCAGCTAATATTTTGACATCCTCGCGGTGGAGCTCTGCTATTAGATTCTCGAGCGGGATTACCTTCCAATCGCGCCCGACAGCTATGATATAATCTGCAACCTTCCCAGCCCTGACTGCGGCTCTTTCCAGTTGCTTGTCTGCTATCTCGACAAGGATCGCCACTTTTTTACCCTTCTGTCGCAACTTCTTCGCATGTAAAATTGTCCGTTCGACCTCAGCCACCGTGCTGGCGCTGAGCATTACGATATCAACCCCTTGCGCAGGTTTGTTTGCAATAATGGTGATTGCACCAAGTTCGCGGGCTTTAGCAGCTTCTTCAGGTGATACGACTACACCGGTTGCTCCAGCTTCGATGGCAGCCGACACAAAACGCTTCCGCTCCTTCCAGGGCTCTTCCCAGTCGGCCCTGACCCACAATATTCTGCGCAACCCATTCACCGTCTGAGTTCGCGCATCGCCTGCTCAACTGAGGCCTCTTCTTGCACGATCTTCGATAGTGCTCGAACCATGCCGACTGGATTTCGATGCTGGAAGACATTTCGGCCTATCGATACCCCGGCCGCACCGGTCTTGATTGCTTCGGAAGCCATCTGCAGCAAGTCCCGGTCGGTCGCCATTTTCGGCCCACCTGCAATTACAATAGGCACCGGGCAACCTCTTACCACTTTTTTGAAGGAATTGGTGTCGCCAGTGTAATTGGTCTTGACAATATCCGCCCCGAGTTCAGCGCCCACCCTCGCAGCGTGGGCGACCATCGCAGGATCATGCTCGCTCTTGACCTTGGGGCCTCTCGGGTACATCATCGCTAGCAAAGGCATCCCCCAGCTGGCACAAATCTCAGCGACCTCGCCCAGTGAGCAGAGCTGTTCCGGCTCGTTGGCCGCGCCCACGTTTATGTGCACCGAAACGGCGTCTGAACCAAGCTTGATGGCTTCCTCTACCGTCGCCACGGGCACCTTTCCCAGAGGATCGGGCCCTAGCGAGGTGCTCCCGGACAGGTGGAGGATTAGCCCTATATCTCGCCCGTAGCCGCGATGACCCGCCCGCACTATCCCCTTGTGAAGGATTATGGCATTCGCGCCTCCATCGGCGACCTTGTTCACTATTGTAGCCATGTCCTCCAGGCCAGCTATCGGGCCCATGGTCAGCCCGTGGTCCATTGGCACAATCACCATGCGGTGAGTATCGCGGTTCATTATCCGCTCGAGCCTAATTCGCTTACCTATTTCTGACAGACTACCACCTTCTGTAAATTATTGTGATGCAAGCATTAAAATGTGTGTTTTAATGAGCAGCTAAAAAAGTTTTTCTGTGGTCGCTTGACCGTGAATTTGTAATCGGATGTGATGTAGGTATATAATTTATCAGTTAAGCTAATGGCAACAGGTGGAATAATCAGCGTTTCCTACTTGGAGGTTTTTTCCGCTTCTTTTTCATGACCATTGCAAAAATTGCAATCATCGCTATCAACAAGATGATCAATATAGGTATAGCCAGTCCTATTGGTGGGGTCAAAACTGCGAATTCTCCAGTTAGATTATCTACCTCAACATGGTAGGTTCCTTCCACTCCCTTGGTCACCGTAAACATAACGGTCTTTGTTGATCCGCCGACGATGGAAACATTTTCAATATTCTCAACGACACCGTCGATCTTCAAGATTGCAGTATAGATGCCTTCCAAATCACCCGTGTTCTTGACCTTCACAGATATGCTGACTTTCCCGCCCAACGTGACCCTCGTGGGGCTGATTGTCAAATCACTTACTGTGAAGGTTGCTGGTGTTGGCGGGGGAGGATGGGAACCGGGGCTTACGGTGAATGACCAGTTTTCAGACCATGAGCTAGCGTTCCCCGCGTTATCCACCGCTCGCACGCGCCAGTAGTAGGTGCCGGCTACAAGAGCCTCGCTGGGAGTAAGGTCATATGTGGAAACCTTTAGGCCATTCTTAAGGAAGACAATTGAGGCAAAACCCGCATCCCTTGCTATTGATAAGTTGTAAGCTACTCCAGATGGGTCGCTGACGTCGGACCAGTCCAAGGTTGGGGTGTTGTCTGTTATTGTCGAGCCATTTGATGGTGAGATAAGCGATGGAGTCGGAGGTGGCGTGTTGTCCGTAATCGAAGGTGACGGATTGGTCCCACCTCCACCTACGCCACCGCCTCCTATACCGCCGCCCCCTACACCACCACCCGCAGCTACTGCTTGAGCTGTACAGCCCGCGTTGTCACTGATTGTATTATCGGTTTGGGAGGCTGCTGTGACTATTATGCTGTCGATTGTGCCGCCTATTGCGTTCGATGGAATAGTCACGCTCAGTCTCGTCGTATTGTCGCTGCTGAATGCAGGCACTACGACAGACGTAGGCAATATGCTCGGCGACCATCCAGCATTGTCTGAGGGTGTCAAGGAATAGTTGTCCGAGACGTTGCCCATGTTCGTAACTGTGACGGTGTAGTTTAACGTCACCCCGTTAGCACCGCTCTGCGAGCTCGGCGATATCGAAACGCTGACACCCCTGACTACGATCACTTTCGCAGTTACCGTCTTATTGTCCGATTTGGTGTTGTCGTGCCGTGAGGTCGCTGTGACGCTTATGTTATCAACCGTGCCGCCTGTCGCACCCGGTGGAATGGTCACGCTCAGCGTCGCGTTCCCGCCGCTGGACGCAGCCAACACTAGGGACGTCGGCGAAACGTTCGGACTCCAGCTAGAGTTATCGCTAACAGTTAGGCCAAAATTATCCTTGGCATTACCGGTGTTATTAACCGAGACGATGAAGGTGATAACAGCGCTCGGATATCCATCATTTTCGCTTGGAGAGATCGATATGCTAACGCCTCGAGTGGCCTGCATTACATTTACTATGCATGATCTGTTGTCGCTAATCGTTGGGTCAGTCTTGGAGACAGCGACGACGGTAATGTTGTCCTTAGAATTCGCGGCGGCGTTTTCGGGGATGGTGACTCTAAGTACGGTTTGCTCGTCTTCGCCCGGCGGAATGCCATCGAGAAAGGTGTTGTCAAGCGTCAGGGCCCAACCAGAATTATCATTCGCACTTAGGTCGAAATTGTCGTAAACATCTCCAGTATTTCTGGTAACGATAGAGAAAGTGACTTCATCCTGAGGAAAACCGAAGTTCTCCGCTGGCGATATTTCTAACGAGACCCCTTTGATTATCGACGCCTGGGCAGAACAGCTGGCATTGTCGCTCACTGTTTTATCCAAAGAGGTCATTGTAATCATAATGATGTCCTGAGTAGAACCGAGTGCGTTTTCAGGGATCTTCACTTTAAGTTTTGTAAATACCCAGTCTGATGGTGAAATCGTGACCTGCTTTATTCCGAATGCTAATTCCCAGCCCAAGTTGTCGGTCACGATCGAATAATAATTTTCCTCAACATCCCCTGTATTGGTTATCTGGACGATGTAAGTAAGCGTTGTTCCAGGGTTAGCATTCTGAAAGCTCGGTGAAATCTCAACCTCAACACCCCTAAGTGGATCTAAGTGAACTGTAGGGGCGTTATTGTAATTATGAGGAGTTAGACTATTAGTAAACGGAGAGGGTACGCCAGCGTACAAAAACGATATAGCTAGAGCAGTTATTGAGACAATTACCAATGTCGAAAGCGGAACTATTTTGTAACGCCTTACCCCCATCTACTGCCCCCTTCAATTAACCAACTCTAGTTGCCAAAATAAAGACTTTGCGTGCACAATTTCTTATTGATCATCTGTATACGTGTTTAGCACAAATTAAATTCCTACCTCCTTAGGATGATTTCGAAACCTAGAATTGATTGTAAAAAGAATTATTAAGTAATCGTTTTATTTAAGCGTGCATGTGCCCCTTTAGCTTGATGCCAATCATAAAAAGACATCATCTGCAGAAGGCCGAAGTAAAACAGCTTTCGTCCGAACTCCTCGAAAGGTTCGGTAATGCGGCTTCTGAAGCGCTAAAAGGTGCAATCGAACTCGTAGAGCTAGAAGGCGGGCGAAAAGTGGTATTTGTGAACGGGAAACTATTTCTTTTAAAAACTTCGGATGGGCTTTTTCCAACCTTAACCTCCTTGGATCAAATCCCCCTAAAGCGCGTCGTCATCGACATGGGTGCTGTGCCACACGTGGTGGGCGGCGCTGATATCATGACCCCGGGGGTTGTTAAGGCAGACGAGGATATCATGCCCAACGATGGCGTGGTTATAATCGATGAACGACATGGCAAGCCGCTCGCCATCGGCTTGGCGCTTGTGGCCGGTCCAGAAATGAAAGCTCCTAGGGGTCGGGCAATAAAGAACCTCCATTATGTCGGGGATAATGTCTGGAAGCTCGGTCCAACGGGAAAAGGTTAAATATACATAAGGCAATCGACACATTTGCCAGCGGGGATGTTATGGAATCATTGAGAAAAATCTTCAAGAGTGGGCCAAGGCGGCCGGAGACCGTTAGTTCGGATATACCAATTCTTGAGATAGATGATTCTGTCAGGGCTAGGGGACTTAGCGATATCGAGCCTATTTATGTCAAGAGCATGGATCTCCAGAGCCTCGTCGATGTACAAGGGGCTGCGGACGAGCTGCGGGTCGGAAACATAGTTATACTCGACATCACCCCCCTCATGAACCAGGACCCTGCAGAGTTAAAGCGCGCGATCGATCAGCTAAAAGGCATCGCGCAGGGAGTCGGCGGAGATATCGGCCGCTTGACGGAATCAAAGGTAATGGCGACGCCAAAATTCGTCAAAATTCAGTTCAAGAAGATGGGACCCTAGTTACAGGTGGCGTCATGCAGCGACGGGAGTTCGTGCTCCCCATTGAGTGTTGTCCATCATGTGGGGCCACCGGGACTTTTCAGATAAAGGGAAGTATAGATGATGTCCCATATTTTGGCGAAGTGATGGAAACTCTCGTCACTTGCAGCAATTGTGGACTCAGACATGTCGATGTTATGTGTCTTGGTCAACGAAAACCGATGCGTTACGAATTAAAAATAACATCTGAGACAGATCTGATGGCCAGAGTCGTGAGGTCAAGTACAGGGACATTGAAGGTTCCTGAGCTCGGGGTAACTGTTGAACCTGGCCCTGCATCAGAGGGTTATATTTCAAATATCGAGGGCGTTTTCGACAGGATAGAACAGGCGGTAAAACTCGCGTTGAAGGGGGCCAGAGGCACCAAGCGACGACGGGGTGAGGCCGTGTTAAGGAAGATCGAGGCCATACGCGGGGGCAAGCTGAGGGTGCGGGTGATAATCATGGATCCCTTCGGCCACAGCGCAATTCTGGCAGAACGCGTTAAGAAAAGGGAACTTAACAGGCGTGAATTGATGGGGCTCAAAACTGGGCAGATCTCTGTTTACGAAACTAGTGCAACCTGATGGTCTCCAAATTCGATGGTGCCCTCGTCTCCATTTTGAAGAGTTTGTGTATCGCGCTCGCCAGATCCGTGCATTTGTTATCATCGCCGTGGCAGCATATGACTCGATCTGGTTTCGGGGAGACCCTCCTGATATAATTCAGCAACTGGGCGCGGTCCGAATGTCCACTAAAACCCTCTATTGATCTAACCTCCATATTCACCTTTACCTCCTCGGTCCTGCCTCCTGCTCGCTTCATTGGTATCTCGTGCCATCCCTTTTGTATCCGCCGCCCAAGTGAACCCTCGCACTGATAGCCCACGAACACCAGGGAATTGCGCGGGTCTGGGGCAAGGGCCTTAAAGTACTCTAATACTGGCCCGCCAGCCATCATGCCCGCCGTTGATAAGATCACCGAAGGTTCGCCCTCGATAACCTGGGTGCGCTGGTCGGGGCTTGTCACGCGCGTGAACATATCCGAGAGAAATGGGTTCCTATCCTGATGGAATATTTGTTCTCGAAGGTCTGTGGACAAGTACTCCGGGTAGGCTGTATGAATAGCAGTGGCCTCCCAAATCATGCCCTCAAGGTAAACTTGCACCCCATCCAACAATCCCTTATTTTTACAATCCTCGAGAAGTACCATCATTTCTTGAGCTCTACCCACCGCAAATACAGGCACCACGACTTTACCTCCCCTTTTTATCGTCTCGGTTATCACGTGGATGAGCTCCTTTTCAGCGTCTGCCCGGAACGGCAGAATGTCCTCGGATCCACCGTATGTACTGTCGATGATCAGGGTCTCCAATCTGGGGAAGGTGTAAACAGCTGGCGAGAACAGGCGCGTGCGGTCAAATTTAACGTCGCCTGAATACGCCATGTTGTACATGCCATCACCGATGTGGATATGCACGATTGACGAGCCGAGGATATGGCCAGCATTGTGCAAAGTAATTTTAATATCTGGCGAAATATCCGTGACATCTCCATAGTCTAGCGGAATAGTATGCTGTACGAAGTTACGAATGTCCTTTTTGGTGTATGGCAGAGGCTTGTCCTCGCACTCGGCTATATCGACATAATCGAGCTGCAGAAGCACGGCCAGATCCCGCGTGGGCGTGGTGCAGTAGACAGGCCCCTCAAATCCGTACTTGTAGAGATATGGCACGAAGCCCATGTGGTCGAGGTGAGCATGGCTTACAACGACCGCGTCCAGCTCCGGCAACCTGACCTCTGGCGCTTCAAGGTGTGGAAATGCTCTGTCGTCTGAAGCGACGTTTACACCGCAGTCAAGAAGTATGCGGCTCTCCGGCGTTTGCAACAGGAAACAGGAACGCCCCACCTCACGCGAACCTCCAAGGGTCGTTATACGGACCCAATCCCCTCTTGCCTTCGATTCCCTGTGAATCCTGCGCCCGATCTTGCGCATAATCTCCATACGCTCCGCGCTCGCCTGGATCACAGAGTGTCGAATGTTTCTAACGATATCAGACTGAATGGGTGGCGCTCGCACAATCTTCGGGGTCCAAGAGACCTTTTGCATTATCTCTCGAAGGAGGGTCCCGCCCTTTCCGATAGCGATACCTGGTTTTTGAGCTTCAATTGTAACCTCCCCGACATCTGGGCTGAAGGTCACGTTTGTTATTCCTGCCTCTGGAGGAACAACACTTCTAATTTCCTTCTCGGCTTCTTCCTCCTTGGTTAAAATTGATGGGTCTGGCCGAAGCGTTATACGCTTTCGGATCTTGCGCGCAAGTTCCTTGATCATGTCGCCGTTTTGCATGAGGAGATCCAAATTGCGGCAGTAAATTACGACCTTAGGGCCCTCAAAATCTATGTCGGAGATGGCGTCCTCTAAGGGCGTTTCGTCTCGAACTATGCGTTTTATTTCACTTAGTAGTTCATCCGCAGCCATGCGGGCCACCAAACTTCAAATTTTCTTAAGCAAGTTTTTTGATCTCTTCAGGGGTAAGTTCCCTAAATCCTGTTTTAGTTATCACTGCAACCGCCAGCTCGTTCCCCGTGGCAATGTCTCGCTTCATAGCAGTTCTGACAGCTTTGATGGCTATTGGTACAGCCTCGTCAGTACTCATGCCATCCCTAAACTCGGTCTCAATAACGCCGTACGCTACGGGGGAACCTGAGCCCGTGGACACCATGTTTTCCTCCGTCAAAGAGCCATCAAGGTCTATGAAGTACAAACCCCTATCCTCGACACCGACGCCGCCGACTATAAGATTGGCTATGTACGGGAAAAAGCGGTATGCGTGCAGTACATTTGCAGCTAGCCTTGCAGCCGCGCGCACATCCATTGGCTTGCCCTCACGAAAGCTGTAATAGCCTGCCTCGGCGCGCATTATGTTAATGAGGTCTTCGGTGTCGGCCACGCCGCCGGCCACTGTTGCGCCGATACTTTCTGTTATTTTGTAAACTTTCCGCGCCTTCTTACTGGCGACTAGATAGCCCATTGTGGCTCTGCTGTCCGCAGCGAGGACCACGCCGTCACTGCACGCCAATCCGACGGTTGTCGTACCCTTTAGATATTTCAACTGCTCTTCTTTCAATCGAATCCCCCTAAAGGAAAGAAATGCCGCATTAGAAGCAGCAATTAAAAGAAAAATTGTATTCCTATATAAA
>Ga0315268_10004904_pt1 | contig 14428 bp, 14 predicted proteins | sample C1_top_MG_FD_204535 | JGI IMG/M metagenome (GOLD analysis project Ga0315268, IMG submission 204535) | Sediment microbial communities from Yellowstone Lake, YNP, Wyoming, USA - C1_top | ecosystem: Environmental > Aquatic > Freshwater > Lake > Sediment | place: USA: Wyoming | collected 2017-08-01
GCCGGATCGAACTAAAAACGGCACTGCAACCACACAAGCAAGAAAACGCACCGCCAAGGACGCGAAGGACGCGAGGGAAAACCGGAGAAAACAAATCTCGACAGGAGACAATGTCTGTTCGCCCCGGATCACCGGGATTGTCCTTTGTGCTCCTCCTTGCCCTTGACGTTCCTTTGCGTCCTTGGCGCACCCCTCAAGGGGGTATTGAAAAGAATCCTTGGCGGTGAGTGCTTTTTGAACCTTGCGCCCTAACTGCCTCTACTCACAGGAAAGTCTGATTCACCTGATCTGTAGGATCACTGCATGTAGGCGAAGCCCTGCTGCTGCAGATCGATGATCTCGGCATCGGCCATCGGCACCATCGTGACGAAACCGTGAATGTCCTGCGGCTCGAAACCGCGGCGGCGCGCAGCCACCTTGCACATGCGCAGGTCGATGATGCCGCCGACCGTAAGACTCTGCGCACGGGCCATCAGCTCCCTGTGCTTCGGGAAATTGCGGATCGCGAAGAAACCGATTTCATCCCCGTGCAGCACGATGACGATCTTGCTGTCGAACGGATCGGCATCATTGAGCGCGGAAAGATAACTTGCCCGATCCAGCACGTTTTCGAGTTGCGCGACGGTCTTGACCGACACGTCGTACACCACTTTCTGCTTGCTGTAGGTTTTCTCCGCGGTCTTCGCCTGCCCCCAGGGCGCCGTCGAATCCCTGGACGCGGAATCCCTGGACGCGGAATCGCCGGACGCGGCGACGGCGGGCAACCACAGGGCGAAAACCAGCGCGAGCAGCCGCAGCATCATGGCTTCATCCTCGTTAAGGCAGACGGTATTGAGTACAATTCAGGCTTTCCTTCGGGACGCTCAAGTCCTGACTTTTTGTCAGAATTCATCGATGTCGAACTTCCAGGACGTGATTCTATCGCTGCAGCGCTACTGGGGCGATCGCGGCTGCGCGATCCTGCAACCCTACGACATGGAAGTCGGCGCCGGGACCTCGCACACCGCGACGTTTCTGCGAGCCATCGGGCCGGAGCCCTGGTGCGCGGCTTACGTGCAGCCATCGCGCCGTCCGAAGGATGGCCGCTATGGCGAGAATCCGAATCGCATGCAGCACTATTACCAGTTCCAGGTCGTGCTGAAACCCTCGCCGCCCGACATCATCGACCTTTACCTGGACTCGTTGCGCGCGCTTGGCATCGACCCCCAGGCCCACGACATCCGTTTCGTCGAAGATGACTGGGAGAATCCGACGCTCGGTGCATGGGGCCTCGGCTGGGAAGTCTGGCTCGATGGCATGGAAGTCACGCAGTTCACTTATTTTCAGCAGGTCGGCGGACTCGACTGCAAACCGATCACCGGCGAAATCACCTACGGCCTCGAGCGCCTGGCGATGTATCTGCAAGAAGTGGACAACGTGTTCGATCTGGTGTGGGCGCCGGGACTGACGTACCGCGACGTCTATCACCAGAATGAAGTCGAACAGTCGACCTACAACTTCGAGCAGTCCAACACCGCGGTGCTGTTCCGGCACTTCGATGACTACGAGGACGAAGCAAAGCGCCTGATGACGCTGCAACTTGCGCTGCCCGCCTACGAAATGGTGCTGAAGGCCGCGCATACGTTCAATCTGCTGGATGCGCGCGGTGCGATCTCGGTCACCGAGCGCGTGGCGTACATCGGCCGCATTCGCCATCTCGCACGCGGCGTCTCCCAGGCCTATTTCGATTCGCGGCTGCGCCACGGCTTCCCGATGAGCAAGCCCGGGCAATTGCAGCAGCTCGATATCGACGTCGCGGCCATGCAGGCCGCACTGGTTGAAAAAGAAGAAGCGGCGCCGGCATGAGCGCCAACCTCCTGGTCGAGCTGCTCACCGAAGAACTGCCGCCGAAATCGCTCGAGCGCCTGGGGGAAGCGTTTGCCGCGGGCGTCTTCGAGGGCTTGAAAAGCCGCGGGCTTGTGGACGCAACCTGCAAACGCAAAGCGTTCGCCACGCCGCGGCGGCTGGCGGTTTACATTTGCGCGGTGCTGCCGCAAGGATCCGACCGCGCTATCGAACAAAAGCTCATGCCCGTCGCAGTGGCGCGCAAACAGGATGGGAGCTGGAGCGACGCGCTGCGCAAGAAGCTGACGGGGATGGGGCGCGAAGCGCTTGCCGATGCGCCCCTCGATACCAGGATCGGGCCCGATTCTCTGGCGATCAAGGCGGATGGCAAAGCTGAAAGCGTCTTTCTGCGCAGTATCGCTTGCGGCCAGCCCATCGCGAGCGCGCTACACGCTGCGCTCGAGGACGCGATCACCAAGCTGCCCATCCCCAAAGTGATGAGTTATCAGCTTGCCGACGGCGCGACGACGGTCAGGTTCGTGCGCCCGGCCCATGGGCTGGTCGCCATGCACGGCGACAAAGTGCTTGGCGTCTCGGCGCTCGGCCTGAGCGCCGGCCGCATGACCCGCGGCCATCGCTTCCAGGGCACGCAAGACATTTCACTGGACTGCGCCGACGAATACGAAGCCAGGCTCGAGAACGAGGGTCGGGTTATCGCCGAGTTCGCCAAGCGCAGGAGCGAGGTTGCGAAGCAGCTCCGCGAGAAAGCGCAAGCACTCCGGTGTTCACTCGGGCCTGAGGCCGACTACACGCCGCTGCTCGATGAGGTCACCGCCCTGGTCGAATATCCCACCGTTTACATCGGCGAGTTCGAGCAGGGATTTCTCGGCGTGCCGCAGGAATGCCTGATCCTGACGATGCGCCGGAACCAGAAGTACTTCCCGCTGTTCGACACGACGGGCAAGCTGACCAACCACTTCCTCATTGTCTCCAACATGCGGCTCGCCAACTCGAAGAACATCGTCGAGGGCAATCAGCGCGTAATCAGGCCGCGACTCGCGGATGCGCGCTTTTTCTTCGAGACCGACAAGAAGACAAGGCTCGCGCAGCGGGTGGCGCAACTGGGTAACATCGTCTATCACAATAAGCTGGGCAGCCAGCTCGACCGGGTCGAGCGTGTCGTCGCACTGGCGATAGTCGTTGCTCAGAAAATCGGCGCCGATCCCGCCCTGGCGGATCGTGCAGCCCTGTTGGCGAAGGCGGATCTGGTCACGAACATGGTCGGCGAGTTCCCGGAATTGCAAGGCATCATGGGTCGCTACTATGCGCTGGCCGATGGTGAGGACCCGAAGGTAGCCGACGCGATCGAGCAACACTATCGGCCGCGCTTCGCCGGGGATAAGTTGCCCGCCAGCGATATAGGCGTGGCACTCGCGCTGGCGGACAAATTGGAAACCCTTGCCGGCCTGTTCGGTCTCGGCCAACAGCCGACCGGCGACAAAGATCCTTTTGCGTTGCGGCGACACGCCTTGGGAATCATTCGTCTGCTCATTGAACGCGGGCTGTCAGTATCGCTACATGATCTTGTAAACGCGGCCTACTCGGTGTTTCCGGACGGACTGCTCGCCGGCACGGAGTCGGACTTGCAGTTGTTCATCTGGGAGCGTTTGCGCAGTTACCTGCGCGAATCGGGGTATTCAGCGAACGAGGTCGATGCGGTTCTCAGCAAGTATCCGGCTCGAATCGATCAAACCCCGCTCTGGCTGGCGGCGGTGCGCGCATTCGCCAGCCTTCCGGAAGCAGAGAGCCTTGCCGCAGCGAACAAGCGCGTGGCCAACATCCTCAAGCAGGCCGAGGCGAAAGGCGAGTCCTTCAAAGGCGCCCAAGCAGAAGCATTGACCGAGACGGCCGAGCGTAATCTGTTCGATGCGCTTGCGATGGCAACCAGGAACGCAGTTCCTCTGCTGCAAAGGGGCGACTACACCGGTTACCTGAAAGCCTTTGCCGTACTGAAAGCGCCAGTGGACGCCTTTTTTGAATCGGTTATGGTCATGGTCGACGATAAGGAGTTACGCCAAAACCGGCTGGCATTGCTGCAAGATCTCCGAGACGAAATGAATCGTATCGCCGATATTTCGAAGCTAGCCGCATGATCGACATGATTGCGCACGGTTTGCCTCGTCCCTTATGGCCGAAGGCCGGTTATGGCGAAGCCGGTATCCCCTGCGGAATCCCGCAACGCGGGGCGCCGCTCGCCCCTCGTCCCTGAGTTTCATGAAACTCATCATCCTCGATCGCGACGGCGTCATCAACCAGGACAGCGATCAGTTCATCAAGAATACAACCGAGTGGAAGCCGATCCCGGGCAGCCTGGAGGCGATCGCGAAGCTCAACCATGCCGGCTACCGCGTGGTGGTCGCGTCCAACCAGTCCGGCATCGGGCGCGGGCTGCTCGACATGGGCGCGCTGAATGCAATCAACGACAAGATGTATCGCGTGCTCGCGCAAGTGGGCGGGCGCATCGACGCCTTGTTCTACTGCCCGCACGCGGCGGAAGCAAATTGCGATTGCCGCAAACCGAAACCGGGCATGTTCATCGACATCGCCCAGCGCTTCAACGCCGATCTCGCCGGCGTGCCCAGTGTGGGCGATTCGCTGCGCGATCTGCAGGCCGCCGCCACTGCGGGAGCGCAGCCGATCCTGGTTCTGACCGGCAAGGGAGCCAGGACCAAAGCCGCCGGCGGGCTGCCCGACGCTACGCCGGTTTTCGCGGATCTGGCCCAGGCGGTGCGCCACATCGTTGCATGAACGTCGTTGCGGCGTTTCTGCGCTCGCTCGCCTACGAAGTCGTCCGCTTCGTGGTCACGGTGATTTTCGCCGTCATCTCGCTGCTCACGTTCCCGTTCAGGCCAATCACGCGTTATCGCATCATCACTGCGTGGTCGCACCTCTTTGTCAGCCTGGCGGGGATGATTTGCGGGGTGCGCTATCGCGTGATCGGCCTCGATAACCTTCCGACGGTTGCCTGCATCGTCCTGTCCAAGCACCAGTCGGCCTGGGAAACGCTGGCATATCAGGTTATTCTTCCGCCGCAAGTCTGGGTTCTCAAGCGCGAGTTGCTGCGCGTGCCCTTCTTCGGCTGGGGACTGGCGATGATGAGCCCGATTGCGATCGACCGCGGTTCCGCCACGCGCGCGCTCAAGCAAACGCTGGAGCAGGGCAAGAGCCGGTTGTCCGACGGCTGGTGGATCGTCATGTTTCCGGAAGGAACGCGCATCGCCCCCGGAAAGCGCGGCCGTTACCACGTTGGCGGCGCCTGGTTGGCCTGCAAGACCGGGGCGCCGGTTCTGCCGATCGCGCATAATGCGGGAACCGTCTGGGGCAGAAATGCCTTCATGAAGTATCCCGGAACCATCACCGTGAGCATCGGCCCGGTGATTCTTCCGGCAACGATGACCCCCGATGCTCTCAACCGGAAAGTCGAAGACTGGATAGAATCCGAAGTCGCCCGCCTCGGCAGCGCTCGCTCGTGAGCGACCTGTTTCCGGTCACCGCGGTCTGCGAGCCGAAAAGTATCCGGCTGCGCGACCGCGATGTCGCCTACCTCCTCAAGCGCAGCCAGCAGCGTCGCAGCATCATGCTGAGCGTCGACGAACACGGCCTGACGGTCAGCGCGCCCTGGCGAAGTTCAGAACAGCGCATCGTCGGCGTTATCCGCGATGCCGAGGCATGGGTGCTGAAGAAACTCGACGTCTGGAGCGCGTTCCCGGCCCGCAATCAGTCGTGGATACACGGTGACAAGGTTCGCTATCTTGGCCGCGACCTGAGTCTGCATCTGACGGCAGACAGCATCGCGACGCTGGCGATGTTGCAGGAAGGAGATGGCCTGCATATCTCGCTGGCGGATCCGGCCCACAAGGAATCGGTCAAGGCCGCCGTGGTCAAGTGGTACCGCCGCCATGCGCAGTCGAATTTTGCCGCCCGTATCGGCGAGTTCGCACCTGGGCTCGACCTGCCTACGCCCCGCCTCTTTCTTTCCAGTGCCCGCACCCGCTGGGGCAGTTGCAATGCAAAGCGCGAAGTCCGGCTGAACTGGCGGCTGATCCAGGCCACGCAGTCGACGATCGACTACGTCGTCGTGCACGAGCTGGCCCATCTGATCGAGATGAATCACTCGCGGCGCTTCTGGAAACTGGTCGCGTCGCTATGTCCGCACTATCGCGAGGCCTGCGCCGAACTCAACCACATGGGTCTTTACTACATGGATATCTAAATCTGACCGCATCAATGCGAAACCACTTTCACCGCAAAGACGCAAAGAGCGCAAAGAAAGGCAACGACAGAATTCGATAGTGGATTCTGGTATCGGCACTCACATCGACACCGAACCAAGTCTGGCAGCCCGCATATTTTTCCGCGTCGGTGCTATTCCTTTGCGCTCTTTGCGTCTTTGCGGTGAATGCTGTGTGTAAAGCGGTGAGAGTTTGGGTTAGTCCGGCCGCGGCAATTCGCTGTGCTAAACTCGGTCGCCTTCCGGAGTGCTTCATGCGCCGCCTCTGTATCCTGATCGTCCTCATGTTCTTCGTATCCGCCTGCGGCCAGCGAGGCCCGCTCTACCTGCCGAAAGACAGCGACAAAGCGAAGAAGCACGAGCCGCGGAAAACCGAAGAAGGAACCATCGAGAAGTGAACGCCTTTTCCCTGCGCAATGGCGAGCTTTTCGCCGAGGACGTCGCCCTGTCGCAGATCGGCAGGCGCTTCGGCACGCCTTGCTTCGTCTATTCCCGCGCCGCGCTCGAGCAGGCGTTCCGCGACTATGACCAGGCTTTCGGGCAGCGGCGGCACCTGATCTGTTATGCGATGAAAGCCAATTCGAATCTCGCCATCCTGAATCTGTTCGCCCGCATGGGCAGCGGATTCGACATCGTCTCGGGCGGCGAACTGGCGCGGGTGATCGCAGCCGGAGGCGATCCGGCGAAGACCGTTTTCTCCGGCGTGGGCAAAAGCCGCGACGACATGCGCCAGGCACTTTCCGCAGGTGTCATGTGCTTCAACGTCGAATCGGAAAGCGAATTGCAAAGACTGAACGACACGGCCGGGGAGATGAACAAGAGGGCGCCGGTTAGCGTGCGCGTCAACCCGGACGTCGACGCCAAAACGCATCCTTATATCGCCACAGGATCGAAGGAGAACAAATTCGGCGTTGCCTTCGGCGAGGCGTTGCGAATCTATCGCAAGGCTCACGCGTTGCCACATTTGAAGATCGTCGGCATCGATTGCCACATCGGATCGCAACTGATCGAACTGGCGCCTTTTGTCGATGCCGTCAGGAAGGTTCTCGAACTGGTCGACGCGCTGGCGGCCGAGGGCATCGAGTTGAAACACCTGGATCTCGGCGGCGGCCTGGGCATTCGCTACCGCGATGAGACGCCTCCGCCGCCCGCTGCGTACGTACGGGCGCTGCTCGATTGTGTCGGCGAACGCCACCAGGAAATCCTGATCGAGCCCGGTCGCTCGCTGGTTGGCAATGCCGGCTTGCTGCTCACGCGTGTCGAATATCTCAAGCACGGCGAGGCGCGCAACTTCGCCGTGGTCGATGCCGCGATGAACGACCTGATCCGCCCGGCCTTGTACGACGGCTACCACGAGGTTCGTCAGGTCGTGCCGTCGGCCGCCGGCTCCAGACGCTACGAGATTGTCGGGCCGATATGCGAAACCGGGGATTTTCTGGCGCGCGACCGCGAGCTCGCGATACGTGAAGGCGATCTGCTCGCAGTCATGTCGGCGGGCGCCTACGGCATGAGCATGAGTTCGAACTACAACAGCCGACCGCGAGCCGCCGAGGTTATGGTCGACGGCGCTAACGTGCACCTGATCCGTGAACGCGAACGCATCGAGCAGTTGTTCTCTGGAGAACACCTCCTGTCCTGATGTTAAACTTCGTGCGGCCGCCTGCTTGCGGCCGGGTGCAACATGATCGTTTTCAATCTGGCATGCAACAATCACCACGGCTTCGAGGGGTGGTTCGGTACGGCGGACGACTTCGCGCAGCAGGCGAAAGCCGGCGATATCGCCTGTCCGGTCTGCGGCTCGGTGGAAGTCGCGCGTCAGCTTTCAGCGCCCTATGTCAATACGCGTTCCGGCGGCAAGGGCGCTGACGAATCGGATGTGGTCACCGTCGCCAATGCTGCACACGATCTGCGCAAGAAATTCATTGAGCATGTGCTGAGCAACACCGAAGACGTCGGCCGGCGTTTTCCCGAGGAAGCGCGCCGGATTTTCTACAAGGAAGTGCCGGAGCGTGCGATCCGCGGCACGGCGTCGAGTCAGGAAGTCGGCGAGCTGACGCAAGAAGGCATCGACGTGATGGCCATCCCCGGCACGCCGGCTTTGCCAGGAAAGTTGCATTGATCGAAATTCCGGCAGTTCATTCACCGCCAAGGATTCACTTCAATACCCCCTTGAGGGGTACGCAAGGGACGCAAAGGACGGCGATATTCATGTCTGGCCGTATTCACCCGAATGGTGAAGGTACTGATGAGTTCATGCACTTGTTATCCTTCGCGTCCTTGGCGGTGCAAATGCGTTTTCAAGGTTGATTCATTAAGCCGCGGACGGGCGTGATATAACGCGCCATGCCTGCCCGCGTACTGCCTTTCGTCGTTCTCGGCTTCGGGGTCGTCGTCGTCTCGTTCGCCGCCATTCTGATTCGTTTCGCCCTCGCAGAGGGCGCCTCCTCTCTTGCGATCGCCGCCATCCGGCTCACGGTGGCGGCGGCTGTGCTCGCACCCTTCGTGTGGTTGCGCGCCGGCGCGGAAATACTCCGGTTACGCCGGCGTGAACTGGGCCTGTGCGCGCTGTCCGGCGCGCTGCTGGCCATGCACTTCTGGGCATGGATCACTTCCCTCGAACACACTTCGGTCGCCAGCAGCACCGCGCTGGTTACCACCAATGCGCTGTGGGTGGCGCTGGCCTCGGCGATCTTCTTGCGTGAACGCCCGGGCGGCGCAGCGGTTGCCGGCATCGTGCTCACGCTTGTCGGGAGCGGGCTTATTTTTGCCGCGGACGCTGGCCGCGCCACCGGTCCGGGGGCGGCGCCGATGCTCGGCAATGTGCTGGCCCTCGCCGGCGCGGTTTCAGCATCCGGCTATCTGCTGGTGGGCAGGGCCTTGCGAGCCCGCGTATCGCTGATGGCTTACATCTGGCTCGCGTATTCGACCGCTGCGGTGCTCCTGCTGTGCGCGGCAATCGCGACCGGCGTGTCGTTCATCTCCCTGCCTTCGGCCGCGTGGGTGTTCATGGTTGCGCTTGCGCTTGGCCCCCAGTTGATCGGGCACACCACGTTCAACTGGGCGTTGCGACGGCTGAGCGCAACGTTCGTCGCGGTCGCGATACTGGGCGAGCCGGTAGGCGCCGCGATCCTCGCGTGGCTGTTCTTCGACGAAGGCTTCGCCCCGCTGCAGTCGATCGGCTTCGTGCTGTTGTTGGCCGGAATCTTCGCGGCCGCCCGCGATGAGAGATCGCGTGCGCTCCAGCACTGAAAGCCTGGCTTGAGATCAGTTTGAATTCTCGCCGCAAAGACGCGCGGCCGGCAATAACCGCCCTGTTTCTCTTTCAAGGCGTGTCGCGCACGGGTAGGATTTGTTCACCACCAGACGAGGAGACATGATGAATACCCTTTCCACGCGTGTTTTCGCCACCGCCATCGCGGTGGCGTGTTTTTGCGCCGCATCAGCCGGCAAGGCGCTCGCCGACGAGACCTGCAATTCGCCCTACACCAGCCGGTTGATCAAAGGCCAGGAGCACTACCTGCATGTCTGGACACTGGGCGTCAAAGGCATCGGCGACGGCTCCGACAAGCTGGTGACGATCGACGCGGACCCGGCCAGCAAGACCTATGGCAAGGTGATCCACACGCTGTCGGTGGGCGGCCGCGGCGAGGCCCATCACATGGGTTTCACCGACGATCGCAAGTACCTGTGGGCGGGCCGCCTCGACGACAGCCGGATCTTCGTGTTCGACGTCGGCAGCAATCCGGCCAAGCCCAGGCTGGTCAACACGATCAAGGACTTCCAGGCGAAGACCCGGTACGTCGGCCCGCACACGTTCTACGCGCTGCCGGGCCGCATGATGGTCCAGGCCCTGTCCAACGGCAAGGATCATGGCGGCGCCACCGGCATCGCCGTCTACGGCAACCAGGGCAAGCTGGTCTCGACCTACGACATGCCCAAAAGCATGAAAGAGATCGGCGGCGGCGACGGCTACGGCTACGACATCGGCATCAACCCGCAGAAGAACGCGATGCTCACATCGAGCTTCACCGGCTGGACCAACTACATGATGGACCTGGGCGTCCTGATCAAGGATGCCAACGCCATGAAGAACTTCGGCGCCACCATGGCGCTGTGGGATCTGAAGGCGATGAGGCCGAGCAAAGTGTTCGACGTGCCCGGCGCGCCGCTGGAGATCCGCTGGTCGCTCAACGGCGGCGACAACTGGGCGATCACGGCCACCGCGTTGACCTCGAAGCTCTGGCTCGTCAATCAGGACGCTGCCGGCCAGTGGCAGGCCAGGGATGTGGCCACGATCGGGGATCCAGCCAAGATTCCGCTGCCGGTCGACATCTCCATCACCGCCGATGGCAAGGGCCTGTGGGTGAACACCTTCATGGACGGCAAGACGCGTTACTTCGATCTGAGCAACCCCGAGGCGCCGAAGCAGACCTACGAAAAGGTTACGGGCAAGCAGGTCAACATGGTCTCGCAGAGCTGGGACGGCAAGCGCGTCTACATCACCTCGTCGTTGCTGGCGAACTGGGACAAGAAGAGCACCGACGACGAGCAGTTCCTGCGCGCCTTCGACTGGGACGGCAAGGAGCTCAAACAGGTCTTCGAGGTGGACTTCTACAAGCTCAAGCTGGGGCGCGCACACCATATGAAGTTCAGCGCCAAGGCGGCCGCGACTGCTGCGCTGGACGCCGCGCCGGCGCGGGTCGCGACTGCGGCGCGATGAAGCAACTGTGGCGCGAGGTCGGCTGCATGCTTGCCCTCGTGGCCGGCATGCCGCTCGCGCAGGCGCAACTCCAGTCCAAGGCGCCGGCGCAGGACTTCGTGGCCCCGGCGCCGGGCAGCTATGCATTGCCCCCGATCCAGCCGGCCGCCGATGGCTGGGTGCTGGAGGGAAACGGGCTGCCACGCCGGCTCTCGCGCTACACCCATGGTGCGCTGACGCTGCTGTCCTTCGTTTATACCTACTGCACCGACCCGATCGGCTGCCCGCTGGCTTACGCCACCTTCGACACGATCAAGCGCCGCGTGCTCGCCGATCCCGTGCTGCGCGGCCGGGTTCGCCTGGTGAGCCTGTCATTCGATCCGGTCAACGACACACCCGACGCGATGCGTATCTACGGCGGGGAGCACGCCCTTGGCGCGGACCTGCCCTGGCATTTTCTGACCACCTACTCGACCAGGTTCCTCAAACCGATCCTCGACGACTTCGGCCAGGACGTCGATATCGAGTTGGACGCTAAAGGCGCACCCACCAGAGCACGCGCCCACCTGCTCAAGGTTTTCCTGCTGGATCGCAACGGCCAAGTGCGCGAGATCTACAGCAGCGCATTCCTGCACCCCGACGTGATCCTCAATGACATGAGGACGCTGGCGCTGGAGTCCACCGGGCAGGCGCTGGCCAAGTTGCCGCCGCAGAAATGAACGATTGCCGGCGCTGGCTGCTGGCCATCGGCGCGATCACTGCAATTGCGGCGCTCGGTGTGTGGCAGTGGCGCGCCGCGGACGAGGGGGTGCTCGATACCGCGGCAGCGTTCGGCTTGCCGCCCCTGCAACTGCCTGCGCACGTCGTGGCGGATCGAAGTCGCGTCGAATTGGGCCGCAAGCTCTTCTTCGACCGCCGGCTGTCGTTCAACGGCACGATGTCCTGTGCAATGTGTCACGTGCCCGAGGAGGGCTTCACCTCCAACGCGTCGCGCACCGCGGTGGGCATCGAAGGCAAGAGCCTGAAGCGCAATGCGCCATCGCTGTTGAACGTCGCTTGGCAATCGGCCCTGTTCCACGACGGGCGGGAGTTTTCATTGTCGACCCAGGCCTGGATGCCATTGCTGCACCCGGACGAGATGGCCAACCCGTCGATCGGCCATCTACTGCATCGTATCCGTGGCATGGCCGACTATGACGGGCAATTCGAGCGCGCCTTTCGCGGCGCCGGGCCTTCGATGGAAACGCTCGGTGCGGCCATCGCTGCCTTCGAGGCCACTCTGGTGTCGGCGGATTCACGCTTCGACCACTGGCGCTATGGTGGCCAGGGCTCGGCGCTCAGCGATGTGGAGCAATTGGGGTTGCGCATCTTCTCGGGCAAAGGGCGGTGCAACGTCTGCCACCTCGTCGATGAGCGGCACGCGCTGCTGGCGGACGGCAAGTTTCATGTCACCGGGGCAGGCTTCGCGCCGCCGGCCGGCAAGTCATTCATTGTGCCCCTGGCCCGTGGCGTTCAGACGGTGCTGACGGATGCCGACCTCGCCGTTTTTGCCGCCAACGTGCCGCCCGATCTGGGCCGCTACGAGATCACGCTCGACCCGGCCGACCGTTATGCGTTCAAGACGCCGAGTTTGCGCAACGTGGCCCGCTCGGCGCCGTACATGCACGATGGATCGCTCGCCACGCTGGAAGAAGTCGTCGACTTCTACGACCAAGGCGGTGGCAGCGCGCCCGGCAAAAGCGAAGTCCTGTCCGCGCTCGGGCTCGATGCGGACGAGAAACGCGCCCTGGTCGCGTTCCTGCGTGCGCTGGATGGGGCAAGTCTGCCTGCGCTTTTGTCGAACAGCCGCCCACAGACCTTGCCCTGATCTGCCGGTCGTGCGATATTCCTCAAATTCGCCGCATGCCGGCGGCAATCTCCGCATAAGCGCGGTACGGCCGCTTTACATCTTCAGCCAGGCCGCGGTGGGTAACCTGCCCGGCGTACACCTGCAAGCCGTTCGCCAGTCCCTCATTTTCAGATAGCGCGTCGAGTCCGTGGTCGGCAAGCCTGAGCACATAGGGGAAGGTTGCCTGGGTCAGCGCCAGCGTCGCGGTGCGCGCGCAGGCCGAAGGCATGTTGGGCACGCAGTAGTGCACCACGCCTTCATCCACGAACAGCGGTTGCGAGTGCGAAGTCGGGCGCGAGGTCTCGGCGATGCCGCCCTGGTCGATGGCAATGTCCACCAGCACCGAACCCGGCCGCATGCGTTGCAGGAGCTTGCGTGAGATCAACCTGGTGGCGAGCTTGCCGGGCACGAGCAGCGCGCCGATCACCAGGTCGGCCTGTGCGACCTGCTCTGCAATCGCCAGCGCTTCCGAGAAACAGGTTTTCACGCGGCCGCGGTAAACCTCGTCGAGATGCGCGAGGCGCTCCAGGTCGACATCGAGCACCGTGACGTCGGCGCCCATGCCGGCCGCGATCTGCACTGCGTTCGCGCCGGAGACGCCGGCGCCTAAGACGACCACCCGTCCCGGCGCAACGCCGGGCACGCCGCCGAGCAGCACGCCGCTGCCGCCATTGGCCATCTGCAGCGCCCAGGCCCCCACCTGTATCGAAAGCCTGCCCGCGATCCGCGACATCGGCGCCAGCAGCGGCAAGCGGCCCTGCGCGTCGGTCACCGTCTCATAAGCGATAGCGCTGGCGCCGCTAGTCAGCAATGCGTCGAGCAACTCAGGGTCCGGCGCCAGGTGCAGATAGGCAAACAGAACCTGCCCCCGGCGCGGGAGGGCGAACTCCAACGGCTGCAGCTCCTTGACTTTCACCACCATGTCGGCGGCAAAGACTTCCTTGGACGAGGCAACGATGCGTGCGCCCGCCGATTGGTAATCCACATCGGGCAACCCGATGCGCGCACCGGCGCCGGTCTCGACGCAGACCTGGTGGCCGCGTTCGCATAGCGCATGGACACCCGCCGGCGTAAGCCCTACGCGGTACTCGTGGTCCTTGATCTCTCTCGGTACGCCGATCAGCATAAGAATTCCCTCCTAGCCGGCAACTCTAACCCGAAGCCGGCCAATGCAGAACCGAATTTGCGTGACAAGAGACCAGGGCAAGAACCTTACCGCAGAGACGGTGAAGATCTTTTTTCAGGCTAACTGCAAGCAGGAGTGCCTGCAATCAGGCCACCTGGGAGCGTGCCGCGGCAGGAGGCGACGCCGAGCGCTGCTGCTTCAGCAAGAACAGCAACCGGATGATGAACAAGGCGGCGAGCAGCAGCGCGAAGATGAAGGGCTCGGTGATATCTTTTTTTACCAGCCACCAGAAATGCGTCACGCCCAGTGCCGATAGGACATAGATCAATCGATGCAGCCATTGCCAGCGCTTCGCGCCAAGGCGTTTCACCATCGCGTTGGTGGAAGTGATCGCCAATGGGATGAGCAGCACGAACGCGGCAAATCCCAACATGATGAACGGCCGCTTGCCGATGTCCTTGACGATGTCCTTCCAGTCGAAGAACTGGTCCAGCCAGATGTAAGTAGTGAAGTGCAGGCTGGCGTAGAAGAAGGCGAACAACCCGAGCATGCGCCGCAGACGCAGAAGCCACGGCAGACCGGCGAGTCTTCTCAGCGGCG
>Ga0315268_10004905_pt1 | contig 14424 bp, 12 predicted proteins | sample C1_top_MG_FD_204535 | JGI IMG/M metagenome (GOLD analysis project Ga0315268, IMG submission 204535) | Sediment microbial communities from Yellowstone Lake, YNP, Wyoming, USA - C1_top | ecosystem: Environmental > Aquatic > Freshwater > Lake > Sediment | place: USA: Wyoming | collected 2017-08-01
GTCGCATTCTTCAGTACCTCGCAAAGACAAACATCGAACGTTACAGAGCGATTATCGAAAAACTCGGTATTCGCCGCTAATACAACGATCAACCGGGAGCAATGGTCCTCGGTAGTGGTTTACGGAGTAGAAGTATGCCGTGGGCTTCGATCGAAGATTCATTTACTCCCGTGGTTTGATCGAGAACAGGAGTGACCCATGGAGGGTCAAGAAATTCATTCAGCCGTTGCCACAATTGATAACGGTAAATTTGGAAAAAGAGAAATTCGTTTTGAAACAGGTCGCCTAGCGCGCCAAGCAGGTGGAAGCACCGTCGTTTATCTCGATGATGAAACCATGCTCATGTCGGCAACGACTGCATCAAAGCAGCCAAAAGATCAGTTCGACTTCTTTCCTCTTACAGTGGATGTTGAAGAGCGCATGTACGCCCTTGGACGCATTCCAGGATCGTTCTTCCGTCGTGAAGGCCGCCCCTCAGAGGATGCAATCCTTACCTGCCGACTTATCGACCGCCCATTGCGCCCATCCTTTGTCAAAGGGTTGCGTAACGAGGTTCAGGTTGTCGTGACTGTCATGGCACTTAACCCAGACCATATGTACGACGTTGTAGCGATCAACGCTGCATCGATGTCCACACAACTTGCAGGTTTGCCATTCTCAGGTCCAATCGGCGGCGTACGCGTTGCTCTGATTCAGGGTCAGTGGGTTGCATTTCCTAACCACTCACAATTAGAAGACGCAGTCTTCGACATGGTTGTGGCTGGGCGAATTACACATGACGACGTTGCAATCATGATGGTTGAAGCCGAAGCAACAGTTAAGACAATTGAACTCATCAAGGGTGGGGCAGTTACACCCACCGAGGAGATCGTCGGTCAAGGTTTAGAGGCCGCCAAACCATTTATTCGTACATTGTGCGAAGCTCAGATGGAAGTAGCCAAGTTGGCGGCAAAACCAACTGGTGATTTCCCAGTCTTCCTCGATTATCAAAGCGATGTCTACGATGCCGTTTCCAATGCGTCAAGTGATGATCTAGCGAAGGCTCTAACAATTGCCGGAAAGCAAGACCGAGAGACCGAGACTGATCGCATTAGCGCTGAAGTTAAGGGCTCACTTGCCGAACAATTCGTCGGCCGCGAAAAAGAAATCTCAGCCGCCTTCCGTTCCCTCACCAAGAAGTTGGTCCGCCAACGTGTATTGCGTGACAAGGTTCGTATCGACGGTCGTGGCTTGCGCGATATCCGTCCGCTGTCCGCCGAGGTTGAAGTTGTTCCTCGCGTGCACGGCTCGGCAATCTTCGAGCGCGGTGAAACCCAGATCGTCGGTATCACAACGCTGAACATGCTCAAGATGGAGCAACAGCTCGATACCTTGAACCCAGAAAACCACAAGCGCTACATGCACAACTACAACTTCCCACCATATTCAGTTGGTGAAGTTGGACGTGTCGGATCACCAAAGCGTCGCGAAATTGGACACGGTGCACTCGCTGAGCGCGCTCTTCTTCCGGTTCTGCCAAGCCGTGAGGAGTTCCCATACGCAATTCGTCAGGTCTCTGAAGCACTCGGTTCCAATGGATCAACCTCCATGGGCTCCGTCTGCGCATCAACTCTTGCGCTGCTCAATGCCGGTGTGCCACTTCGTGCGCCAGTTGCAGGTATCGCAATGGGTCTTATCTCAGATGATGTAGATGGAAAAGTTGAGTACGTCGCCTTGACCGACATTCTTGGTGCAGAAGATGCATTCGGAGATATGGACTTCAAGGTTGCCGGAACCAAGGACTTCATCACAGCCCTTCAGTTGGATACCAAGCTTGATGGAATTCCTGCATCGGTTCTTGCCGCTGCCCTTCACCAGGCAAAGGAAGCCCGTCTTGCAATTCTTGATGTCATGGCAGAGGCCATCGATACTCCAGATGAGATGAGCCCATACGCTCCTCGCATCATTTCCATCAAGATTCCAGTGGATCAGATCGGTGCGGTTATCGGGCCTAAGGGCAAGATCATCAACCAGATCCAAGATGAAACTGGCGCTGAAATCTCCATTGAGGACGATGGCACGATCTACATCGGCGCAACCGATGGGCCGAAGGCGGAAGCCGCTCGCGCTCAGATCAACGCCATTGCCAATCCTCAGATGCCAGAAGTTGGCGAGAGATACCTCGGTACCGTCGTGAAACTTGCCGCCTTCGGCGCATTTGTTTCACTTCTTCCTGGAAAAGATGGACTTCTCCACGTCTCGCAAATTCGCAAGATGCATGGTGGAAAGCGAATCGAAAACCTTGAAGAGGTATTGAAGGTTGGCGACAAGATTCAAGTTGAAATCGCAGAGATCGATCCCAAGGGAAAGCTTTCTCTCGTACCAGTTCTTGAAGACGCAGCAACTGAAACAGCAGAATAAAAGTTGAGCGTTCGACGCACAGTTCTACCTAGCGGCCTGCGGATCGTTACTGAGGAAGTCTCTTCGGTTCGCAGCGCTGCGGTTGGAATTTGGGTCAATGTTGGTTCACGTGATGAAACCCCGGCTGTTGCTGGGGCTTCTCACTTTCTAGAGCATCTGCTTTTCAAAGGCACTAAGACTCGCACCGCCCTTGAAATTTCCTCCTCCATCGAATCTGTTGGTGGGGAAATGAATGCATTCACGGGCAAGGAGTACACCTGCTTCTACGCACGAGTCATTGACACCGATTTGCCGATGGCAGTTGACGTTATTTCCGATTTGATCACCTCATCCCTTGTGACTGCAACTGACGTTGATGCCGAACGTAAAGTTGTTCTCGAAGAGATCGCGATGAGGGATGACGACCCAAGCGATCTCGTGCATGATTTATTTTCAGATGCCTACTACGGCGATACGCAGTTGGGACGTTCGATCTTGGGTTCGGTTGAGTCCATCAATGAAATGCCGCGAAAGAGCGTCTATAACTACTACAAGAAACGATACGTACCGCAAGATCTTGTCGTTGCAGTTGCGGGAAACATCAAACATAAGACCGTAGTCGACATGGTCGAGAAGGCCTTGTCGCGCGATGGATTCCTCGATGTCACTGGAGTCCCACAGGTTCGACCCAATAAAGCTATAAAAGTAAGAGAGCAGCGTTCTGTCGGCCTGATTACCCGCAAGACAGAACAGGCGCACATGTTCTATGGCCTTGCTGGCGTGTCCCGTGAAGATGATCGCCGGTTCACCATGGGGATTCTCTCTGCTGCCCTTGGCGGCGGGATGTCGTCCCGGCTCTTCCAGGAGATCCGCGAGAAGCGAGGTCTGGCATATTCTGTCTATTCTTATGCGCAGCAGTTCGCCGGTTCTGGGCTGCTTGGTTTTTATGCGGGGTGCCATCCGACGAAGGCAGTGGAAGTCGTCGAGATCATCCGTGAAGTCCTCCACGATGTTGCCGACAATGGAATGACGGCAGAAGAGATTGCACGTGCAAAAGGCGCGGTTAAAGGCTCCCTTGTTCTGAGCCAAGAGGATTCTGGCTCTCGGATGAGCAATATCGGCAAGAGCGAGATCGTCTACGGGGAAGTCATGAGCTTTGATGAGATCCTCAAGAAAATATCTGATGTGACACCAGTTGCTGTTAGGCAATTGGCTGGCGAGATTCTCCTACAAAGACCTACGCTTGCACTAGTTGGTCCGTTCAAAGACGAGGCGAAGTTCGAAAAAGTGTTAGGAGCCTAAGTGAGTATCAAAGTAGGCGTGCTTGGCGCCAAGGGTCGAATGGGTACCGAAGTTATGCGAGCGGTAAATGAGGCGCCAGATTTGGAACTCGTTGCTGCCCTTGATCTGGGAGATTCACTCGATCAGCTGGTATCCAACCAAACCGAAGTCGTTGTTGATTTCACAACACCTGATTCGGTAATGACCAACTTGGAATTTGTTATAAGCCATGGAATTCATGCAGTAGTGGGTACGACCGGTTTCGATGATGCCCGCCTGGCAAAAGTTGAGTCCATGTCTGCCAAACATCCCGAAATTGGAGTACTGATTGCCCCCAATTTCGGACTTGGTGCTGTCCTCATGATGGAGTTTTCAAAAAAGGCAGCCAGATATTTTGAGTCTGCCGAAATTGTCGAACTGCATCATCCAAATAAGGTTGACGCTCCCAGTGGCACTGCAACACGCACTGCTGAACTCATCTCAAAAGCTCGCGCGGAAGCAGAGTTAGGTCCGATGCCCGATGCCACGAAAACCAGCTTGGACGGAGCGCGCGGGGCTCTTGTAGGCGATGTCCATGTCCACTCGATTCGCCTTCGCGGGCTATTAGCTCACCAGGAGGTTCTCTTTGGCGGCCCCGGGGAGATCCTTTCGATCCGCCACGATTCTCTAGATCGTTTGGGCTTTATGCCTGGCGTTCTTCTGGGAATCCGCGAAGTCAGCAAGCATGCGGGAATAAATTATGGCCTTGAACGGTTTTTATCTTTATGAGTTCCCAAATAAAATTAACAATGTACGCAGCTGATTGGTGCGGCGATTGCCGTCGCTCCAAGCGACTCCTTGATTCACTCGGCGTCAAATATTCCCTTATTGATGTGGAATCCACAGCGGGGGCTGCTGAAAAAGTCATCGAAATCAATGGCGGAAACAGAGCGATCCCGGTTATCGTCTTCCCTGATGGCACTCATTTGACTGAGCCTTCAGACAAAGCACTTAAGCAAAAACTTCTTGACCTTTCAATTATCTAAATAAGGCCAAGCGTTGTGGCGTAACTTGCCGCTTCGATTCGGTTGGAGACTCCAAGTACTTCGAAGATTCTCATAGTTTCGTGTCGGATAGTGCTGACGCTGTAACCGAGCTCGCTGGCTATCACGTTGTTGGTCTTCTTCAGCACAATTCCAGCCAGAACCATCCGTTGTCGTTCGGTCAAATTTGGTTTGCCGTTGTGAGAGGCCAGGATCTTTTGATTTGCTGGAGTTCCATTGTGATTCATAGAATCCAGAAAACGAAGTGCGATATACAGGGATATCAACGAAGCAAATTCTTCAATTTCGGTATTGAGTCGCTCAGGGCTTTCTACAGCTTGCGCAAAACGAAGGGTTAGGAAACCAATGAGCATGCCTTGGGCGTAAAGATTGACGACCGCATGACAACCTTCCTCAGACCACGATGTAACTTTCTTTGACGTAGCTTGGGCTGCTAAGAGATGAACTTCAGAAGAATTACGCCATATAGATCCTGGGATAGGAACACCCACGATCACATCAGTAGGTCCGTAAACAGCTAGACATGTGAGGGCATCTCGATTATTAAGGTGCCAGATAGCCGACTCGGTAGGTCCATAGGGGAGGAAATAATCTAGAACCAAAGATCTTGCTACTTTGTCGAGGGGAGGCATAAAAGTGAGCCATGCCAGCATCCGTCCAGCTCGCACCCTCTGGTCCATAAATTCTTCCAATCTGGATGTTGCCTGAAAGGTTCGTGCGACACGGTAGCCCAAAAGTATTCTAATCACGCGCTCATCGGCGAGAATGACTGGTCAAGTGTGGAGTGCTACTTGCATTCCCTGGCGATCCCGTTTTGCTAAAAAAAGTGATAAACCAGTGCCGAACTGAGTGCTGCAAGGATCACCACCACTGGAAATGGGGCACGAAATTTTAGGGCTATGGCGGCGACCGCAAGGCCTACTGCGCGATGATCAATAACTAATTTATTTTCTTGAGCAAAAGTCTGTACCGCAACGAGTGCGCTTAACAAAGTTATAGGTATAAGCAGATTCGTTTTTTGAATTTTTGGATGCGAGAGATAGCGCTGTGGGATCGAGTGACCCAAGTATTTGAGAGCGAACGCAGCCACACTGGTTCCAGCTACGCCCCACCACATGGTGTTCATGGTTTACGCATTCCAATAACCAAGGCCAGAAAGGCGGTAGCAATAATGGGAAGCCCCGCGGGAACGAAGGGTGTCAGACCAAGGGCCAAGGCCATCGCCGCCATAGCGAGAATGCGATCAGATGGTGAAGTGAGGCGCGGCCACACCAACCCTAAGAAGGCTGCTGGGACCGCCGCATCAAGTCCCCATGCTGCCGGGTTTCCCATTGCTTGAGCGCCGAAAGCACCTGCCAAGGTAAACAGATTCCAGAATACGAATACACCGATACCGGTAATCCAGAAGCCAGAGCGCATTGCATCGACACCGAGCTTCTCTTGCGAGAGTGCGACCCCGGTGGACTCATCGATGGTGATGTGTGCTGCCAGAACTCGTTTGGCTCCCTTAGTTTGAAGGAGAGGCGACATCCGCAATCCATAGAGTCCGTTACGAAACCCTAGAAGTGTCGCTGTCGCGATTCCAGAAAGGGCGCCACCTCCCGAGCCAATGACACCGACGACAGCGAATTGCGATGCTCCCGAGAAGGTGAGTAAAGAAAGGAGGCATGTTTGCAAGACAGTGAAGCCAGCGGCCACGCTGGCTGCCCCGAAGGCGATTCCATAAGCTCCCACGGTGATCGACACGCTCAGGGAGTCTCGGATGGTGGACTTCGGGGTGGCAGACACGACTCGCATTCTGCCGTATCAAGTGCGAAGTTGGCACCTCGATTCGATAGGGTCGCAATATGTCCGAAGCTATTTTTCGAAGTGATGTCTCTGTCGATTTGGTCAAGCACAGCGCCAGCGATGCTGATGTTATTTGGGCTGCGCGGGTCTCAACGGCTGGCGAACAGTCACTTGATGAGATCAATAAAGATCCTTCCCGCTCAGCCGGCCTTATAAATTACCTGGCCCGCGAACGTCATGGCTCTCCATTTGAACACACTTCGATGACGTTCTTCATTTCGGCCCCAATTTTCGTATTCCGGGAATTTATGCGTCACCGAATTGCGTCATACAACGAGGAGAGCGGAAGGTATCGCGAACTTCAGCCTGTTTTCTATGTGCCTGCACCAGAGAGAAAATTGGTGCAGATCGGCAAGACCGGTTCCTATGAGTTCATCGATGGTACAAAAGAACAGTACGACATCACGGTCTCTTCAATGAAAGAGAGTTACGTCTTCGCCTACGAGAAATATCAGAAGATGCTGGAAGCGGGTGTTGCTCGCGAGGTTGCTCGGGCTGTTCTGCCTGTGGGTCTTTATTCATCTATGTACGTGACCATGAATGCTCGTGCTTTGATGAATTTCCTTTCACTGCGAACATCGCGCGAAGGATCGCATTTCCCAAGTTATCCGCAACGCGAAATCGAGATGGTCGCAGAGAAAATGGAGGAAATCTTCGCCCGTTTGATGCCTCTAACCCATGGGGCCTTTGACAAATCTGGGCGCATAGCTCCTTAAGGGGTAGTAGCCTTACGCTATGACGATCCAGGCGCCTTTCGGGCGACTTGCCACGGCGATGGTGACACCCTTCAAGAAAGATTTGTCCATTGACTGGGACGGGGTTTCTACCTTAGCTAAACATCTAGTGGATACAGGTCATGACGCGATTGTGGTTAGTGGAACAACCGGAGAGGCTCCGACCACTAGTGATGATGAGAAAGACCAGATCATCAAGGTTGTCCTGGAAGCCGTAGGTAACAAGGCGAAGGTAATCGCAGGCGCGGGCAATAACGAGACAAGCCATTCGATTGAACAAGCATTGCGCGCTCAGAAAGCAGGGGCGCATGGATTGTTGGTTGTCACCCCGTACTACAACAAGCCACCACAGGCAGGGATCGAGGCGCACTTTCGCGCAATAGCCGATGCCACTGAATTGCCTGTGATCATGTATGACATCCCTGGTCGTACTGGGATGCAGATCGAATCCGACACTATTGTTCGCCTTGCCGAGCATCCGCGAATCGTCGCCCTCAAGGATGCCAAAGGTGATGTTGCTGCTACGTCGTGGGTTATCAAACGCTCTGGCATTCCCGTTTATTCAGGCGATGACATCTTAAATTTGCCCCTACTCTCCGTCGGTGCAATTGGTTTCATTTCGGTATGCGGGCACACTGTAGGAAGAGAACTTCGCGAAATGCTGGATGCATGGTTTGCTGGGAACGCGCTGCGGGCTCTTGAAATCCATCAGAAGATTTTGCCAGTCTTTACCGGAACATTCCGTACGCAAGGTGCGATTATGACTAAGGCCGCCCTCACCATGATGGGACTTCCTGGCGGCTACACCCGACTCCCTTTAGTGGATGCAACACCAGCACAGATCGCGCAACTGCGTGAAGATCTGCTTGCGGGTGGCGTAAAACTCACGGCATGACGCATCCTCACCCTGGTCTAGGCACTCCATCCAAGTTAGTAGCAGGTGGTTTAAGAATCGTTGCACTCGGGGGCCTTGGCGAAATCGGTCGCAATATGACCGTCTTCGAGACGAACGGGAAATTGCTGATTGTCGATGTCGGTGTGCTCTTTCCAGAGGAGACACAGCCAGGTATTGATCTGATTTTGCCGGATTTTTCCTACATTAGAGATCGCCTTGCAGATGTCATCGGCGTAGTCCTTACGCATGGGCATGAAGATCACATTGGCGCTGTGCCTTATTTGCTCCGCGAACGTGGCGATATTCCTTTATATGGTTCTGCGTTGACTCTGGCTCTCGTTGGGGCGAAATTAAAAGAACACCGCATAACTCCACTCACGCGCGAAGTCTCCGCCGGTATGAGTGAAGACATCGGTCCGTTTACTGTCGAATTTGTCGCGGTGAACCACTCGATTCCAGATGCCCTTGCTGTTGCAATACATACAACCGCGGGAACGGTGCTTCACACCGGCGATTTCAAGATGGACCAACTCCCGTTGGACGGTCGAATCACTGACCTGCGTGCGTTTGCGGCACTCGGGGAGAAAGGTGTGGACCTCTTCCTTGTCGACTCCACCAACGCAGATGTTCCCGGTTTTACGCCCTCAGAGCGAGAGATCATGCCCGCGCTGGATCGAGTCTTCCGAGCAACTCGTCGCCGAGTCATAGTTGCATCGTTCGCGTCCCACGTCCATCGAGTTCAGCAGATCATTGATACGGCGATTGCCCACGATCGCAAGGTGGCCTTCGTTGGTCGATCGATGGTGCGTAATATGAAGATTGCCAAGGACATGGGTTACCTGACTATTCCTAATAATTTAATCATTGACTCCAAGGAGATCGAGAACTTCGGCGATAATGTTGTTTTAATCTGCACTGGTTCTCAAGGTGAACCACTAGCAGCACTGTCTCGAATGGCCAATGGAGACCACGCAATTCGCGTTGGCGACGGAGATACCGTAATTCTGGCATCGTCGCTGATTCCCGGCAATGAGAATCCAGTATTTAGAGTGATCAATGAGTTAACTAGATTCGGTGCGAAAGTCGTCCACAAAGGTAATTCGTTAGTGCACGTTTCTGGACATGCGGCTGCCGGAGAGTTGCTTTACTGCTACAACATTGTGAAACCGAAATATGTAATACCAGTACACGGGGAATGGCGCCATCTGCGAGCAAATGCCGAACTGGCGATTCAAACAGGGGTGCCGCGTGCCAATGCAATCATTATTGAAAATGGAATTGTCGTTGATCTCGTTGATGGCGAGGCACTTGTCGTAGGAAGCGTGCCGGTCGGATTTGTCTATGTTGATGGTCAAAGCATTGGAGATATTACGGAATCATCACTCAAAGATCGTAGGATCTTAGGTGAAGAAGGATTCATTTCCGTCGTTGTGGTGATTGACTCACAAAGTGGAAAGATTGTTGCTGGTCCTGACATACACGCGCGGGGATTCGCGGAAGATCTTGCACTCTTCGATGAAGTGAAATTGCGAATAGAGAAAGCTTTAGAGGTTGCGGTGGCAGATGGAAACAATGGCACTCATCAACTAGCGCAAGTTGTTCGCAAGACTGTCGGTGGCTGGGTCGGGGGAGAGCATCGCCGAAGGCCGATGATTGTCCCGCTAGTTATAGAGGTATAGCCTCACGGCGCGCCTAATCGTGCTGATTTTGTTTAGGAATTACGCTCGTCTCCGTGGCAGCAAAGAGAAGGAAAACCAAAAAAAAATCCAGCAAAGGTGCTGTTCTAGGACGCGGCCTTGGCGGGATCTGGCGTTTTGCTGCCAAGGCGATCGGAAGCTCTGTTCGATTCTTGGCGCGTGGAGCGCGTGATTTAGATCCGGCGCACCAAAGAGATGGCGTCGCATTTCTTTTTCTCATCTTTGCACTTATTGCCGCAGCGGGCTCTTGGTTTCATTCCAATAATCTTGTCGGACGTGCGCTGTACTCATTTTTCTACGGCGCATTCGGAAGGATCGGTTTCTTCACACCGTTAGTGCTTCTTTACTTCGCCCTTCGACTATTTCGCGTTCCGGAAGAAAAATCTGCCACAGGACGGATCACAGTTGGGACTGTCGCATTACTGCTGAGCTCAACTGGAATCGCGCACATGGTCAACGGTTCAGAGGGAACCGGTGCTGCGGCGATGCGTCAGGGTGGCGGATGGCTCGGCTACGGCATATCGCACCCTCTGGTACTTTTGATGACTTCCCTTCTCGCATATCCCGCACTGATCTGTTTGTTTATCTTCGGCCTGCTCGTCATTACCGCAACGCCTGTTTCACAGGTGGCCACTCGAATAAAAACTTCGGTTATATGGACCTTCTCTAAAGTATCGGGCAGGGTAAAGAAAGCTGCGGAAAATTTTGAGATTTCAGAGTCACCGCCATTTGAAACCCCATTGGTTGCCGAGTGGCCTCCTAAGGTTGAGGATGAGCTGGACGAAGAAAGCTTTGACGAAGAATTCACCGTGCCTATCCCCGTGGAATTGCATCATGTGGAGGAGCACCCGCGACCTGAAGGCAGACACCCTGTTCAACTTCTCTTGACCAATGATGCTAAGTACGAACTCCCTCCCCTTGATTCATTGAGGGCCGGACCGCCTGCCAAGGCAAAGAGCAAAGTTAACGATGCTGTCGTTGCATCGTTAACAGAGGTTTTTGCGCAATTTGAAATTGACGCCACCGTCACTGGTTTCATGCGCGGACCCACTGTTACAAGGTATGAGGTTGAACTCGGAAATGCAGTGAAAGTGGAGCGAATTACGGCTCTAGCAAAGAATATTTCCTATGCTGTCGCTAGCAGCGAAGTGCGCATACTTTCGCCGATTCCTGGTAAGTCTGCCGTGGGCATTGAAATCCCTAACTCTGATCGTGAGATTGTGGTACTTGGCGACGTCCTTCGCTCTTCAGTTGCCGGTCAAGATCATCATCCGATGTTGGTTGCTCTCGGCAAGGATGTCGAAGGAAACTTCGTGTGCGCAAACTTGGCAAAGATGCCGCACTTGTTGGTGGCCGGTGCAACTGGCGCAGGAAAATCATCGATGATCAACGCGATGATCGTCTCGATCTTGATGCGCTCTACTCCAGATGAAGTTCGACTCATTCTGATTGATCCAAAGCGAGTCGAACTCACGGCGTATGAAGGAATCCCACATCTCATAACGCCAATCATCACTCATCCGAAGAAAGCCGCTGATGCGCTTCAATGGGTGGTTCGTGAGATGGATCTTCGGTATGAAGACCTCTCCACTTTTGGTTATCGACATATTGATGATTTCAATAAAGCGGTGCGATCGGGCAAGACGGTTGCACCACCAGGCAGTGATCGAGTTCTGGAGCCGTATCCATACCTGCTTATTATCATCGACGAATTAGCCGATCTAATGATGATCGCAGCCAAAGAAGTGGAGGAATGCGTGGTTCGCATTACCCAACTTGCGCGATCGGCTGGTATCCACCTTGTTCTTGCGACTCAGAGGCCGAGCGTTGATGTTGTGACGGGATTGATCAAAGCCAACGTTCCATCTCGACTTTCTTTTGCAACAAGCAGTCTGACGGACAGTCGAGTTATTTTGGATGGCCCCGGTGCCGAAAAACTCATCGGACAAGGTGATGCACTTTTCATTCCGATGGGCGCATCTCGGCCGGTTCGCATTCAAGGAGCGTATGTTTCCGAAAGAGAGATCGAAACGGTAGTGAATTATGTGAAGACTCAGTTGACACCTCGTTATCGAAGCGATGTAACTGCTTCGCAAGTTCGACAAGTAGTTAACGAAACTGAAATTGGAGATGATCTGGATTTGCTACTGCAAGCAGTGCATCTTGTCGTGACGACCCAATTTGGCTCGACTTCAATGCTGCAAAGAAAACTCAGAGTTGGCTTCGCAAAGGCTGGACGTTTAATGGATCTGATGGAGTCTCGGGGAATCGTTGGACCATCGGAGGGCTCCAAGGCTCGGGCCGTGCTGGTGAAAGTGGAGGATCTAGACGCTGTTCTGGCCACTCTGGAGGACTAGGGTCCGCCTAAGTGGGGATATTAGGAAATTCCGGGTACCACCTTTGTGCGATAGCACGTTACCCTTTCCTTCTAGATCCTCCATAAATAAGCTTTGGAATAAGGCCTGTTATGTCCCTAGGTTCGACGATAAGAGATGCGCGAAAGCGTGTCGGCATGAGCACTGAAACGCTTGCCGAACGCACAAGTATTCGCGCAACTTTGCTACGGGATTTTGAGACGGACGATTTTTCAAAATGCGGTGGGGACACGTACGCCCGCGGCCATGTTCGTAATATCGCCAACGCACTCAATGTCGAACCTTCAGTCTTTCTGGATCTCTATGTCTCTGAACAGATGAGCGCTGAACGCCCGATGTACGACCTCTTACTTGAAAGCAAGGTCGCTTCTCCGCCCAACCAGAAATCGCGCCTATCGTTGAAGATGCTTTCGACTATTTCTGCCAGCGCCGTGGTTTTGGTGGTCGGCGGCCAGATCGCATACACAAATTTTCAACCCGCAAAAGGCAGTTCGACCAAGTCGTTGATTCTGGCAACATCTCCAGCGACGACTGCACGTCCAACTCCATCTACGACGCCATTGGCTCCGTCATCGGTGGCTTCTGCTACGCCGGTCGCGGGAGGCGTAAATGTTTCCGTAACCGCAAGCCGGGGAGATTCGTGGTTGTCGGTGTCTAATTCGCTTGGTGTCAATCTCTACTCAGGTCGTTTGTCTCAAGGACAGAGTCAAGTATTTTCAGACGGTACATCAATCAGTATTCGCTATGGAAATGCCGGCGCGGTTGATGTAGTCGTAAATGGAACGTCTACACCGGTTCCGGGAGCGTTGGGCGAAGTGGTCGATCGCACCTACGGATCGAATTCCGTCAATTAACTCTGTATCATCACCTAAATGAGTCGAACAGTCGCGATCGTAACTTTGGGTTGCGCGCGCAACGAAGTTGATTCAGAGGAATTGGCCGGACGCCTTGCGGCTGACGGTTGGACGCTGGTTGATGATGTCGAGTCCGCAGAAGTAGCACTGGTAAACACGTGCGGCTTCATTGAATCAGCAAAAAAAGATTCCATCGACGCTTTGCTTGAAGCAAATTCGCTCAAGGGCCACGGTGTCACGCGCGCCGTTGTTGCCGTGGGATGTATGGCCGAACGCTATGGGGAAGAGCTTGCCAACGCCCTTCCTGAGGCAGATGCGATCTTGGGTTTTGACGACTATCGAGATATCAGCGCCCGCCTTCAATCCATCGTGTCGGGCCAGAAACATTTTCCCCACACGCCCAAGGATCGTCGCGCACTCTTGCCAATTGCCCCGGTCGAACGCGTTGCGGTACGGGATGCCCAATTGGGCGCGTCAGCCGTGGGGGCGGGCGGCTCCTTGTTTCGAAAACGTCTCGGCAGCGCGCCCTGGGCGCCGCTCAAGATTGCCTCTGGGTGCGATCGGCGATGTTCTTTCTGTGCGATTCCCTATTTTCGTGGCTCTTTTGTCTCGCGTCGGCCATTGGAAATCATTGAAGAAGCAAAGTGGTTAGCCGCCGAAGGCGTGAGCGAGCTCTTCTTGGTAAGTGAGAACACCACCTCCTATGGCAAGGATTTAGGCGATCTTCGCCTCATGGAGAAAGTTCTACCCGAACTTGCCGAGATCGACGTGATTACCCGAATCCGTCTTTCATACCTGCAACCTGCGGAAATGCGACCGTCGTTGCTGCAAGCAATGGTCGAGAACGAGAAGGTGGTGCCGTACTTCGACCTCTCCTTCCAGCACTCCAGCGGGTCCGTACTCCGTGCGATGCGCAGGTTTGGCGATAGCGAGAAGTTCTTACATCTCATTTCGCAGATACGAGCTCTCTCTCCTGAGGCTGGAATCAGGTCCAATGTCATCGTCGGGTTTCCTGGGGAAACCGAGGAGAACTACCAAGAATTGATTGAGTTTGTCAGTAAGGCGAATTTGGACGCGATCGGCGTCTTCGGATATTCCGATGAAGACAATACAGAGGCGCTGACGCTAACGAACAAAGTCGATGCCGATTTGATCCGCCATCGTGTGGATGAACTCTCCACTTTGGTAGACGAATTAGTTACTGAGCGCGCCGCATCTCGTATAGGTGAAGAAGTTCTCGTGCTTATCGAGGATGCAGAGCTTCAAGAAGGTCGCGCTGCACATCAGGGTCCGGAAGTTGATGGGACAACCTCTTTCA
>Ga0315268_10004906_pt1 | contig 14423 bp, 14 predicted proteins | sample C1_top_MG_FD_204535 | JGI IMG/M metagenome (GOLD analysis project Ga0315268, IMG submission 204535) | Sediment microbial communities from Yellowstone Lake, YNP, Wyoming, USA - C1_top | ecosystem: Environmental > Aquatic > Freshwater > Lake > Sediment | place: USA: Wyoming | collected 2017-08-01
GACACGATACATGCGGGCGGTGACAACATAAAACTCCGGGCAAGCGTACCGGCAAATCGACGTCGCGATACCAGAAACCGCTCGATGGGGTACTATTTAACGTGTTGAATTTCGCGACAGCGACTAGCTAGGACACTTAATATTTCGACCAGCTCGTTGCGCTGATTCCGAGTGAGGTCGCCACTTTGCAGTATTGCCTCAGTTAATACTTTAAAAGCTTCGGCTATCTTAGGTTCGCCAAGCTGAATCAATGCAGAAATTGATTGATCGACGTTTCCAATCGAGCCGGTATTGATTGTTCCAACCACGCTGTCTTTCACAGAGATATTGGTCATTTCGACACCACTTATTTGCACAGGTTGTGGTCTAGGTGGGAACCGCGGGCCCATTGGTGGCATTCCAACAGTGGCGGCCATCTGATCTTTCAGATAGTTCATCATCCGTTCGTTATTTTCTACTTCGCGTTGGTTTATCTGTGAGAACTTAAAGTAACAATCAAGGCACAAAGGTATGTTTTGGTCACCGACCTGATACATTGCGGGTTTTTGACATTGGTAACATTTCATGCCAAATTTCCTTAGAGGCCAATGAATTAGCTAGCCGGCGCGCCGTTTTTGCGCGTCCGGTTGAGCGGTTTATTGGGTGTCGTCGTATCGAGCTCAATACGTTCAAATGTTCCTGTGCAGACATTTACTTTATAAGTTCTTTTTTGAATTTCCTGAAGCTGCCAACACGGTGCTTCCTGTTTAGCATCAATATGGTCTACGACTTTCAGGCCGCCGCAGAAAACTAGTATTCCGCCCGTTACAAATGCCGCTAGCGAGAACCACATGAATAGGATACTGACAGAGCAGATGCACGGGTCATTTCGCTTGAGCCAAGCGGGAACGAACTTACAGCGTGGAGGCTGGGTATTACGTCTCCAATAGCTTTCGTAAACCATAGAGCAGATGCGACGTAAACGGTTGTGAATTACCGCTGCGACTAGACCCAACTGAAACGCGGACAGAGCCCAGAGAACTGAGGTCGTAAGAGGCTGAAAGTTTGGCTTGCCGAAAATTGTCGGAAGAAAGGCCAACAGCGCGATCGCGCCGCCGCCGTTTATTAGTAAGAGACCCTTTACGTTCTCGGTATCGATTTGCGCACGGATCTCAACTCCTTTTTTCATCCCGATCTCCCCTTATTGGCTACGACACCCAACATTTTGGTATACGGACGACACGGCAACATTCTGCCGCAGTGTCCGGTATATTGACTATCATGTTACTGGTCTTCAAGAAATTTAGTGACAAGTATTAGCATTCGCTAATTCGTAATATACCGCACGTGCGGATATGGCCGTTCCTCTTTTGATCCGGTATGGCTTTTTCAAGTCTAGCGGAACGACCGCTTCGGAGGTGTTTGAGCGGTCAGCTCAATCGTCTCTTCAGGGTCGGTTTGAGTCGGTGAGGTTTGCCGGAACCGGACGCTGAACGGTTGTCTGGGAGTCTGCTTTTCGGATAAGCGAACGGTTTACTGATCGCATTCGGTAGGCGTCTAATCCCCTCACCCCAGGCAGCAAGGATATCGTTCCGTATATAAGGTAAAGGGAAACTTATCGTTCCAGTCAGTAGATGCTGGTCCATCGGACAGACCCGATAACCGGGCGTAATGGCAATAATATGATTCTTGTCGCTGCAAGGTTATGGCTAGATTCAGATTTGCCAACCGCCTTTGACGGAAACATCTACTGCTACGGAGTTCTAACATATCCGCGGCAGTGGATCGTCCTCCAGCTGCTCTACAATCCGCTCACCGCCTAGTTCGGTTTCCAGTACCACGTGCGCGCATCCTGCGCTGACGCCGCCGATGATCGCGGCGCCCTCGCCCTGCGGCAGCGCCTGGAGTCGCGCCAGCGCCTCTTCTGCCTGCCGGGCATCCATGACCGCCACCACACGTCCCTCACACGCCAGGAACATCGGATCGTAGCCGAGCATCTCGCACACTGACGCCACCGACGCGCGCACCGGGATCGCTGTCTGGCAGAGTCTCACTCCCAAATCGGTGGCGCGGCAGATCTCGTGCATCACTGTGGCAACGCCGCCACGCGTCGGATCGCGCATGAAGCGCAGACCGGGGAATGTCGACAGGACTTGCGTCAGGGGGAACACGCTGGCAGCGTCTGACATCAAGTCGCCGCGCAAACCGAACTGCTCGCGCGCCAGCATCACGGCGATGCCGTGGTCGCCGACCGGCCCGCTCACCAGAATCCTGTCTCCCGGCCGGATGCGATCGAGCCCGAGCTGCAGATGCCTGGGCCGTATTCCGATGCCCGTGGTCGCAAGATAAAGCCCGCCGCCTTCGCCGCGCCGCACTACCTTTGTATCGCCCGCCACCACGACCACATTCGCGGCGCGCGCTGCCTGCGCGAGGCTGGCGATGATGCGGTCGAGTTGCGCGATTTCGAGTCCCTCTTCGATAAACGCATTCAGCGTGAGATAACAGGGTGTTGCACCCGACACCGCCAGATCGTTCACCGTGCCGTGCACCGCCAGCGAACCGATTGTGCCGCCGGGGAATTCCAGCGGCTGGACGGTGAAACCATCGGTCGTCATCATGATCTCGCCGTCGCCCTCAATTTCCGGGAGCGTGACGGCGTCGGCCTGTGTATTCAGCAACGGGTTGGCAAGGTGGCGCGCGAATACGGCTTCAATCAGTTCGCGCATGTAGCGCCCGCCGTTGCCGTGCGCGAGACTGATATGTGTCTCATCCATGCGCGAATCCTGCTTCCACGAGCTGCCCGAAGGCGAGGCCGCCATCGTTGCATGGAACCTTCTGCGACAAATACACTTCGAATCCGGCGGCCTCAAGCTGCTGCACCGCCATCTCGGTGAGCAACTTGTTTTGGAACACGCCCCCCGTCAGGCCCACGACGTCGAAAGGCGCATGCGCCCGGATCCGCTTTGCCTGATCCACAAGAGACCGTGCCAGACTCAAGTGAAACTGCATCGCCCGCCGCGCCACCGGCGCATCCCCCCGCATCAGCGCGTGCACCAGCGGCGCCCAGTCCGCAGTGAGCAGGCCGGACACTTCTTCGCGCACCGGCAACTCGACCACTTCGGCATCGCCCTGCGCCACGGCTTCCAGCAGCATCGGCCCCTGGCCCTCGTAACTTGCCCTGTCGATCAATCCCAGCAAGCTCGCGGCGCCGTCAAACAGGCGCCCCACTGCCGTCGTGCTCGGCGCATTCAGTCCTTTCTCCCAAGCCTGCTTGAGCAGCGCAGCGTCGGACGAGGGACACGGCCAGTCACGTCCGATCCCCCAGGATAATGCCGCCGCCGAGCGCCACGGTTCGCGTCCGGCACGTTCCCCGCCGGGCAACCGGAATGGCCGCATGCGCGCGACACGCCGCCACCTGCCGGGTCGCCCGTGCAGCGCCTCCCCGCCCCAGAGCGTGCCATCTTCACCCAGGCCGACACCATCCCAGGTAAACACCAGCCAGATTTTGTCCGCACGCTGACTGGCCAGGGCGGAGGCATGGGCCGGGTGGTGCCATACGCGGATAATCGGCAACCCCTGGCGCACGGCCCAGCGGCTGCTCGCATAATTGGGATGGGCATCGCAAACGATGGCCTGAGGCGTGACACCATATAACCGCTGCAAATCCGCGATCACCTGATCGAATACCGCGAGGCTGCGCGGCGTATCCAGATCACCGATATGCGGTGCGAGCACCGCACGGTCGCCCCAGCCCAAGGCGATGGTGTTTTTCATGTGGCCACCGACCGCCAGCAACGGCTGTGCCAGCGGGCGCGGCAGATCCAGTTCAATCGGCGCGTTACCGCGTCCCGCCCTGATCAGACGCGGACTTCCGGCGATGACACGCACGACCGTGTCTTCGGCGGGTCGCGCGATGGGGCGATTGTGATGCAGGAAGGCCTGCGCCACCCGACCGAGCCGCGTTTCGGCCTCGGCATTTTCGGTCAGCACCGGCTCACCGCTGACATTGGCCGAGGTCGCCACCACCGGTTTGCCGAACAGATCCAGCAACAGGTGATGCAGCGGGCTGTACGGCAGCATCGCGCCGAACTCGTTCAGTCCCGGCGCGATCAGATCGGGCAGGGTCGAATCCGCGCGCCGCCGCGCGAGCACGATAGGCCGCGCCGGATCAGCCAGGGCTGTGTGCGTCGCCGCGTCGATTTCCAATTCCTGGCGCGCGCATTCGAGGCCGTCTGCACCGCGCCACGGAAACATCAGTGCCAACGGCTTGTGTGGGCGGGGCTTGGTGGCGCGCAGCCGCGCGATGGTTGCGGCGTTCGTCGCGTCGCACATCAGGTGATAGCCGCCGACACCCTTGACGGCGACGATCTCGCCCCGGCCGAGCGCGGCCACCGTGGCCGTCAACGCCGAATCGCCCACGCCATGGCCACTCGCCGTGACAAAGTGAAGCGTCGGCCCGCACGCCGGGCACGCCACCGGCTCCGCATGAAAGCGGCGGTCGAGCGGGTTTGTGTATTCAGCGCGGCATGCCGGGCACAATTCAAACCCGGCCATGGTCGTGTTTGGCCGATCGTACGGCAGGCGATTGATCAAGGAGTAGCGCGGTCCGCACTGGGTGCAGTTAATAAAGGGATAACAATAGCGCCGGTCGCGCGGGTCCTGCATCTCCCGCCTGCAATCGTCGCACAAGAAATAATCCGGCGGGACGTGGATGTCGGCATGCCCGTCCGAGGTGCTCGGTGCGATCTCAAAATGCTTCCCGCCGAACGGCGGGATCGTGTTGCAGGAGAGGATTTGCGGCATGGCGAGGGGCGGCGCTTCCTGAATGAGGGCGTGCATAAATCCATCCAGTGCCGATGATCTGCCCTCGGCCTCGATCAAAACCTGGCCGGCGAGGTTCTGCACCCGCCCCACCAGCGCGAACTGCGTCGCCAGACGAAACACGAATGGCCGAAAACCAACGCCCTGCACCCGTCCCGCGACCAGCCAACGGCGTGCTTCCGGCATCATCTCCCGCACTGTCTGTGGGTTGCTCGCATTCATTCAGGCAGATGACAAAGAACGGTGGTTCAACCGGAATGCCGCCGGCACGGCGGACAGAAACCGGAAACGATCACAAGCGACTCATTGCACGTCGTCGGCACTGAACTGCTCTGTGCAGGTTTCCGCATTCGCCCGCATTCCGCCCGCCCACCAGATCCGGCATGCTCCTTCGTCCGACACCATGCATGGGCCGATGGGCGTGCGTGGCGTGCAGGCGCGGCCATAAATCTGGCATTGGTTGGGATAAATCTTGCCCAGAATCACACGCGCGCAATCGCAACCGGGCGGCATTTGACCGGCGCGTCTGCGCCCGGCCGTGTCATAGCTCGCAAACTGGTGGCGCGCATCGTGGCGCGCAAAAGCGGGGTTGAGCGCGAAACCGGAGGCGGGGATGACGCCGATCCCGCGCCAATTGCCGTCGGTCACGTGCATGGCCCGCCGCAGTTGCGCCTGCGCCGCCGGATTGCCGCCGGGACGCACGACCTCGGGATAGCAATTATCGAGAAATTGCCCGCCTTCAAGCACTTGGCGCAGCACCGAATAGATGGCCGCGAGCAGCGAGACCGGTGTGAAACCCGCGACCGCGGATGGGATGCCGTGCTTGGCTACGACAAAATTCCATTCCTCCGGCCCCATCACGGTCGCTACATGGCCAGGCGCGATCAGCGCATCGAACCCGGGTTTGCCGGATTCGAGCAACATGGCCACGGCCGGCCAGGTAAGCCGGCCCGAGAGCAACAAGAACAAATTATCCGGCACTCCCTCAAGCAGCATGGCCGCCACCGGCGCGGTGGTGGTCTCGAAACCCGCGGCAAAGAACACCACCGGTCGACCTGCGTTTGCCTGCGCGATGGTCACTGCCTCACGCGGGCTCGCGATCGGCCGCACGTCGGCGCCGGCGGCCTTGGCCTGCTCCAGCGAACGCACCTCGCCTTTTGCGACATTCACCGGCACGCGCAGCATGTCCCCGAAGGCCACCAGGATCACACCGGCGTGCGTCGCAAGCTGGATTGCCTGATACACATCTTCTTCCGGGCACACGCACACCGGACAGCCGGGACCGGCGATCAGCTCAACCGTATCCGGCAACGCACTGCGCAGGCCCGCCATCGTGATGGAACGCTCGTGTCCACCGCACACATTCATGATGCGCATACGGCGATCGCGCGGCAGTGCGCGAATCTTTTCGAGCCAGTCCCGGGCAGTGAGGGTCATGTGGCTGCTTCATGGGAGCGTCCGCCCAGCGGCACGCCGGGAGATACGGACTCCCCGTGGCTAACCCGTGCGCGCGCCAGGGTCAACTCGTGGCGCAGCCAGTGCAGCCAGGCGTCGAGCCCCGCTCCGTTACGTGCCGACAACCGCATCACCGGCGCGGTGCTGGCCAGATGGCGCAGGTACGACTCGGCGCGCGCCGGGTCGAAATCATCCAGTACCGCCAGCAGGTCGCTCTTGGTGATCAGGACCACATCGGCGGCGCGGAACATGACGGGGTATTTGGCCGGCTTGTCATCGCCCTCGGTGACCGAGAGCAGTATGACATTCCGGTGTTGACCCAAATCGAAACTGGCGGGGCAAACCAGGTTGCCGACGTTTTCGATGAACAGGATGTCGAGCGCCGCCAGCGGAAAATGATGCAGCGCGTCATGCACCATGTGCGCGTCCAGATGACACGCCGTCCCGGTGGTGATTTGATAGGCCGGCACGCCCCGGGCGCGAATACGCACGGCGTCGTTTTCCGTTTCCAGGTCGCCCTCGATCACCCCGATCCGGAATTCACCTTTCAGGGCATCGATCGTCGCTTCCAGCAGTGCGGTCTTGCCTGAGCCCGGAGACGACATCAGATTGATCGTCAAAATCCCCTGGCTGTCGAAATGCCGCCGGTTATGCACCGCCTGATTGTCGTTTTGGGCGAGCAGGTTTTTCAGAACCGACACGGGAGTCGTGCCGCCGACCGGCTTGAAGGCGTATTTCCGGTTGCCCGGGGTAATGTTGCAACCGCAGGTGTCACACATGATTCCTCCTCACATCACGAGTTCGACACTCACCAAGAGCAGCTCATCGCCACTCAGAAGCCGGGTGTGATAATCGCCACAGCTCCCGCACAACAGGCGGTTCGGTGACGCCTCTGTCTCGGCGCCGCAAGTCTCGCATTGCACCCGGATCGGCGCCGCTTCGATCAGCAGCGTCGCGTCCGCCGCGACACTCCCGGCACTGGCGATCGGGTAGGCGTCACGCAACAGCTGCGGTTCCACACCCGAGAGCGGGCCAATGGACACGCGCACGGACTTCACGCCCTGCGCGCCATGGCCTTGCGCCACTTCCGCGAGTTGCACGATCAGCGCCTGGCATACCGAAAGCTCATGCACCGGGCGGACCCGTTTCGGCAGCCAGCATCTCGTCGTACAGCTCCCACGCCGAACGCGCCTCCTGCACAGTCATTTTTTGAATGGCGTAGCCGACGTGGACCATCACGAAATCACCCACCGTAACCGGATCGCCCTGCATCAGGAACAGGCTCACCTCGCGCTTCACGCCCTTGGCCTCGCAGCCGGCGTTGAAGCCGTCGATCTCGACAACTTGCATAGGAATACCTAGGCACATGCTGGGATGCTCGTTGGTAACACCTGAAAAATATATAGCCCTTGGCGCTGGAAAAGTTTGATCTGGATCATAATTTCTAACCAATGTTCATGGTTGAATTTTGGCATGGATTGTCGTTTCACAGCGAATGCGTCGGCGCCAGGCTGGTGGCACAAGGAATGACCTTGGACAGACTATGGGTAATTTCCGGTTTCTCTGGTTTCTCGTGGCCACGAGTTCGTGCCTCGTCATGATCGACCGTCACAGGACATTGATTCTCGGTATCGGCAACATTTTGTTGCAGGACGAAGGAGCCGGGATCCACGTGATCCGCCATCTCGCCGGATTGGTGGCGGGACGGGACGACGTGGCCTTGATGGACGGCGGCACGCTGAGCTTTAGTCTGGCGGGCGCGATCGAGGACGCCGCGCAGCTGATTGTGATTGATGCCGCGCAGCTTGACGCCGAATCCGGTACGACCAGAGTATTCGAGGGCGAACAAATGGATGCGTTCGTGGGCAGCAATCGCAAGTGCAGTGTGCATGAAGTCGGTCTGATCGATCTTCTGACCATCGCGCGCCTGACCGACAGACTGCCGCCGCGGCGCGCACTCATCGGGATTCAGCCGCAAGTCGTCGATTGGGGCGAGACACCCTCTCCGCCGGTCGCCGCCGCGATTCCCGTGGCCTGTAACCAGGCATTGAAACTCCTCAAGGCGTGGCACCCATGAGTCTGGAAAATATCTCGATCAAAGTCGAAACAGCCGGCGTTTTCTCCGTCGGCAATGTGAACGCGCTGCTGTCCGAAATCGCCGCGGGCCTGGCGAAGGTCATCGCCACCGGCGAGACCACGGTGATCGATCTGCAGAGTCTGCCCTTTGCACCCGGCGAATACGAGCAACTGCGGCAGACGCTCGGCCAGGGCGAGGTAACCGCCCGCATCGAAGCGATCGGCACCTCGGAGGTGATCGAAACCCGCTGCCCGGGGGTGTGGTGGCTCACCCATTGCAACATCGAGGGCGATATCGTCGCGGATGTCATCGAGATCACCGCCATCCCCGAGATACTCAAGAGCCAGCCCGAGGATGTTTGTGCGGGCCTGGATCGCTTAAACGCCATGCTCTCTCAACCCGCTCCACGCAACGACTGAGGTGACACCATGGCCGACCCCGATACCTTAGAGAAGCGGCTGGCACAGCAGGGTATCAGCCGCCGCGCCTTCCTCAAATTTTGCACCGCCATGGCCACGCTCATGGCCTTGCCCCCCGGGACCGCACCCGCGATTGCCGCCGCACTCGCCAAAGCCAAACGGCCCTCGGTGATCTGGCTTTCCTTTCAGGAGTGCACGGGTTGCACCGAGTCACTTACCCGTTCGTACTCACCGACGGTCGAGAGCCTGATTTTCGACATGATCTCGCTCGACTACCACCACACCCTGCAGGCCGCCTCCGGCTTCGGTGCCGAGAAATCACGCGAAGACGCGATGAAGGAATCCTACGGCAAATACCTGCTGCTGGTGGATGGCTCGATTCCCACCAAGGACGGTGGCATCTACTCCACCATCGCCGGCACGACCAATCTCGACATGCTGAAGCAAGCGGCAAAAGGCGCCGCCGCCATCATATCGGTCGGCACCTGCGCCGCCTTCGGCGGCATCCCCAAGGCCAACCCCAACCCCACCGGTGCCGTGGCGGTGTCCGACATCGTAAAGGACAAGCCGATCGTGAACATCTCCGGTTGCCCGCCGATTCCGGCCGTGATCACCGGCGTCCTCGCGCATTACCTCACCTTCGGCGCACTGCCCGAACTCGACTCGCTGAATCGCCCCAAGGCGTTCTACGGCGAGACCATCCACGACCGCTGTTATCGACGCCCGTTCTACGATCAAGGCAAGTTTGCAAAAACTTTCGACGACGAGGGCGCGCGCAACGGCTGGTGCCTGTTCGAGCTTGGCTGCAAGGGTCCGGTCACCCACAATGCTTGCGCCACCACCAAATGGAACGGCGGTGCCGGCTTCCCGATCGAGGCGGGTCACGGCTGCCTCGGTTGTTCCGAGCCTGATTTCTGGGATGCCGGCGGATTCTACAAGGCGCTTTCGATGCCGGCGACGCCGCTGACACTGGTCACCGGCGCGGCGGTCACCGGCGCCGCGGTGGGTGTCGGCATCTCGATCGCCAACCGGATGAAAAAAGGCGCGGCCAAATCCGCGCATCAAACCGCCACTTTCACCGATCTGGAGAAATGACATGAACGCGATGCAATTTCTCGCTTGGGTACGCGGTCCGGGACTGGACATTTCCGTGGGCATCCTGTTGCTGGGCGTCATCTGGCGCCTGCTCGAAATTTATACCCTCGGCCGCAAGCCGGACCTGGCCCCGGCGCGCCGCCGAGCCGGGGCCAGCGGCTGGCATACGCTCTACCGCCGCTCGCTGCCCGCGCCCGGCGGCCTGTCGCGTTCGCCGATCAGCTATGTCGGCGGCTATACCTTTCACATCGGCCTCGCGATCGTCGTGTTCCTGTTCGCGCCGCACATCCTGCTCGCCAGCAGCCTGGTCGGCCTCTCCTGGCCCGGTCTGCCCTCGCCGGTCATCGACGGGGTCACGGTCATCACCCTGGCGGCGATGCTGGTGATGCTGTTCGACCGGATCAACAAGCCGGTCAAGCGCTACCTCTCGACCTTCGAAGACTACTTCACCTGGGCGCTCACCTTCCTGCCGGTGCTCACCGGTTACCTGGCGGTGAAGCACTTGCTGCTGCCCTACGCCACGATGCTCGCCGTACACATTCTGTGTGTGGAATTGCTGCTGATCGCGTTGCCGTTCACCAAACTGTTTCATGCCATCACCGTATTCGGCTCGCGCTGGTACAACGGCCAAATCAATGGCCGAAGAGGGGTTCCGGTATGAGCGCCTCATTGCAAAGAGGCATCAACGTTCTCAAGGAGATGATCGACGCCCCGGTTGCCAGCTTTTTCAGCAGCTGCGTGCACTGCGGCCTGTGTGCCGAGGCCTGCCTGTTCTACACCGAGACCGGCGACCCCAAATACACGCCGATTCACAAGCTGGAGCCGTTGCGCCGCGTCTACTCCCAGGAATACACCCTGCTCGGCCGCGTCGGCAAAATGCTGGGGCTGTCCAAGGCGCTCACCGACGATGAACTGGAAACCTGGAGCGAGCTGGTCTACGACAGTTGCACGATGTGCGGTCGCTGCTCGCTCGTCTGCCCCGTGGGCAACGATATCGTATACATGGTGCGCAAGCTGCGCGAAGGCATGGCCGTGTCCGGGCACGCGCCGAAAGATCTCCGCGCCACCACCCGGCGGACGATCGAAATCGGCAGTCCCATGGGTGTGAAATGGCCCGCGGTTCAGCACGTTATCCAGCGCCAGGAAACGGAAACCGGTCTCAAAATTCCGGTCGACCAGCAAGGCGCGGAAATCATGGTGTTGCTCTCCTCCATGGAGGTAATCAACTATCCCGAATACCTCGGCGCCCTGGCCAAGATATTCCACAAGACCGGGACCCGCTGGACGCTCTCCTCCAAGGCAATTGAGGCCACCAACGCCGGCATTCAGATCGGCGCTTCCGATCTCGCGCGCGAAATCGTCGCGCGCATCGTTACCGCCGCGGAAGGTCTCGGTGTCAAGAAAGTCCTCTCCCCCGAATGTGGCCACGCCTACATGGCCCTTCGCTGGGAAGGACCGAACCTGATGGGGCGCCCGTTCAAGTTTGAGGTGGTGCACGTCCTGGAATTGCTGGATGAATGGCGCCGCGCCGGAAAGTTGAAGGTCAAAGACAAATTCAAGACACCCGTCACCCTGCACGACCCCTGCCAGATCGTGCGCCGCGGCGGCGTGCTGGAAGCACCGGAACTGCTGCTGGAGCAGGTCGTGAGCGAATACCGGCCCATGACCGATCCCAACAAATGGAACTGGTGCTGCGGCGGCGGCGGCGGTACTTCGGCAATCCACGAGCCCGACGCCGAGCAGCTGCGCTTCAAGGCGTTCCAGGTGAAGAAACGCCAGATCGAGGAAACGGGTGTCGACACCGTGGTCACGTTCTGCGCCAACTGCCGCATCGTCATCGAGGAGGCGTTTGACCATTACGGAATGAACACCAAGTTGTTGGGCCTCACCGAGCTGCTGGCCCAACATCTGGAAGATTGAGGACAGTAATATGGCCACCGCACAAACTGTTGTCGTCGATCCGATCACCCGCATCGAGGGCCATCTGCGCATCGAGGCCGAAACCGATGCCGAGGGCCGCATCACCCGCGCTTCCAGTGCCGGCACCATGGTGCGCGGCATCGAAATCATTCTTCGCGGACGCGATCCGCGCGATGCCTGGGCTTTCGCGCAGCGCATCTGCGGTGTCTGCACCCTGGTACATGGCATTGCCTCGGTGCGGGCGGTGGAGGATGCACTGAAATACGAAGTCCCGGCCAACGCGCAACTGATCCGCAACCTGATGATTGCCGCGCAGTACGTGCACGATCATGTGATGCACTTCTATCACTTGCATGCGCTGGACTGGGTGGACGTTGTCTCGGCGCTGAAAGCCGATCCGAAGGCCACTTCGTCGCTGGCACAGGCGGTCAGCCCGTCTTACCCCAGATCCTCGCCGGGCTATTTTGCCGATGTGCAAGCGAAGGTGAAGACCTTCGTTGAAGGCGGCCAGCTGGGCATCTTCGCCAACGGCTACTGGGGCCACCCCGCCTATAAGCTCCCGCCGGAGGCCAACCTGATGGCGCTCGCCCACTACCTGGATGCGCTGGCGTGGCAGCGCGACGTGGCGAAGCTGCACACGATATTCGGCGGCAAGAATCCGCATCCGAACTTCCTGGTGGGCGGCGTGCCGTGCGCCATCAGCGTGCACCCGGAGCACGAGGGCCAGGGCAAAGGCCCGCACTATCGCGGAGGCGAGGGGGCGACGTCGCTAAACGTGGTGGGCCTGCAAAACATCAAAAATATTATCGATCAGATGCGTATTTTCGTCGATCAAGTCTATGTGCCGGACACGCTGGCCATCGCCGGCTTCTATAAGGACTGGGCCGCTCAGGGCGAAGGCATCGGGAATTTCATGACCTATGGTGACTTCCCGGAAAAAGGCATGAGCGATCCCTCGACCTATCTCATTCCCTCGGGCGTGATTCTCAATCGCGACCTGTCCACGATTCATCCGGTGGATTTGCACGCGGACGATCAGATCCAGGAGTTCGTCGCCCACTCCTGGTACAAATACAGCGTGGGCAAGGACAAGGGCCTGCATCCCTACCAAGGCGAAACCGAGTTCAACTACACCGGCCCCAAGCCGCCTTACGAACATCTGGACACGGCCAAGGATTACTCCTGGCTCAAGTCGCCGCGCTGGAAAGGCAAGCCCATGGAAGTCGGTCCCCTGGCGCGCGTGCTAATGCTGTATGCCAAGGGCCACGCCCAGACCAAAGAGCTCGTGGGCATGACGCTCAAGAAACTGGACGTGCCCGTCACGGCGCTCTACTCGACCCTGGGGCGCACCGCGGCGCGCACGCTCGAGACCAAAATAATCGCCGACGCCATGCAAGGCTGGTACGACCACTTGATTGCCAACATCAAAGCGGGCGATGTGAGAACCTTCAACGAAAAGCTGTGGGATCCCTCTACTTGGCCGAAGGTTTCGAAAGGCGCGGGGTTCATGGAAGCGCCGCGCGGCGCACTCGCCCACTGGATCGTGATCAAGGATGGCAAGATCGACAATTACCAGGCGGTAGTTCCCTCTACCTGGAACGCCGGCCCGCGCGACATGCAAGGTCAGGACGGTCCGTACGAGGCAGCGCTGAAGGGACACAAGCTGCACGACCCGAAACAGCCGATCGAAATTCTGCGCACCATTCACAGCTTTGATCCCTGCATCGCCTGTGCGGTGCATGTGACGGATCCCAACGGGGAAGAACTGGTAAAGGTCAAAGTCCGATAAATCATCGAGGAGCACCATGAAACAAAAATCGATCGCACAACGTTTGATGGCGGCTGTCTTGCTGAGCGTTAGCAGCACCGCCTTCGCCCATCCCGGCCACGATGCGTTTGGATTGGTGACGGGCCTGATCCACCCGTTGACCGGCGCGGATCATCTGCTCGCCATGATGGCGGTGGGCCTGTGGGCGGCACAGCGCGGCGGAAGGAAGCTGTGGTTATTACCCGGCAGTTTTATGCTGATGCTTGCCGTCGGGGCCAGTGCCGCGCTGATCCATCCGTCCCTGCCGCTGCTGGAACCAGGCGTGGCCGCTTCTGTGCTGGTCATGGGACTGCTTATCGCACTGTCCTTGCAGCTCCCGACCGTGCTGAGTGTGGCGCTAACCGCACTGTTCGGATTTTTACATGGCTACGCCCACGGTCTGGAAATGCCCGGGACCGCGGCGGCATCGGCCTATGCGCTCGGCTTTCTCGCCACGACCGCGACGCTTCATCTCGGCGGTATCGCCATCGGCGTTTCCACCCGCGGCCGCTACGCGCGTCTGGCACAGGCGCTGGGTATAGTCATCGCCGCCAGCGGTTCATGGATGATTGTAACGGTTGTGACGTAGGGGTTTATTGCGGAATACGGCCGCTCGCTGGTTTGCTGGTCAAAATTCAACCGGCACAAGCCGGGTTATCTGGTCAATATTGGATCGGCGTCATGTGCCTAGAGCCATAATCCTGGTAGCAATAAGAATCATATCTTTGGTGCGCCGGGATAAACCGGCATGAAGCAGAGAATGAAAGAGTCTTACGAGCAAGGAGTAGCGAACCACTCGGCCCCGAGTTTTGCGCTGGGCATCGCGAGGTGCACAGTGAAGCGTAAACAG
>Ga0315268_10004907_pt1 | contig 14422 bp, 11 predicted proteins | sample C1_top_MG_FD_204535 | JGI IMG/M metagenome (GOLD analysis project Ga0315268, IMG submission 204535) | Sediment microbial communities from Yellowstone Lake, YNP, Wyoming, USA - C1_top | ecosystem: Environmental > Aquatic > Freshwater > Lake > Sediment | place: USA: Wyoming | collected 2017-08-01
CCCGCGGCCAGGCGGGTGGGGTGAGCCGCGGCGCTGGACCTTCGAATCAAGGCCTGCACCCGGGCCAGCAACTCGGCAAAGGCAAAGGGTTTCACCAGATAGTCATCGCTGCCGGTTTGCAGTCCTTTTACCCGGTCAGCCACCGTGCGTTTGGCGCTTAAAATGATTACCGGAAGATCTTTCCGGTGCCGCCGCAATTCCGCAATCAGTTCCAGTCCACCCAGCTTGGGCAACATGAGGTCAATGACGGCCACATCGTAGGGTTCGCTCAGAGCCAAATGGAGGCCATCCTCGCCATTGTCCGCATAGTCCATGGCAAAACCGGCCTCTTCCAGACCCTTCCGCACAAAATCGGCGATTTTCCGGTCGTCTTCTACCAGTAATACCCGCATAGGAAAAATCTCCTGCCGGGAAAACGGCCGTTATTGCCCCTGGCGCAGCTTGTAGGCCGCGCCCATGAGCCGGTAGACCGAGGCCCCGGCCAGGGCGGCGATGTCCTCGGTGGGGAGATGGCCGGCGATGGTTTCATCAAAGAGAATGTTGGCCTCCGGCGGGAATTCCTCGTCGCCCCGCCAGAGCACGTGGGTGACGGGCACCAGGGGAAGGGCCAGGAACCGGGCCGCGGCGTCGCCCAGTTGCAGCACTTCGCCCCCCATTTGGGCGGCCACCTTGAGGTAGAGCTCCAGGTCCCGGCCGAAAGTCTCCAGCAGGGGCTTCTTGGCCCGGGCCACAAAGGCGGACCAGTAGAACCCCCCTTCCGGCACCTGGCGGAAATCGATGGTCCGGCCGCTGACCAACTCTCCCGAGCTTTTCTCCAGGTAGTGGAGGATGAGGATCTGCTCGGTCAGCGGAATAGTGGCCTGGCCCGCCACCGGGGTGACGCTGAGCTCCGGCCAGCTCACCCGCCGCATTTGCCCGAAATAGGGCACGATCACGCCTTCCTTGGTATCTTCCAGGAAATACTCGCACCGGGTCTTGGAGGCCAGCCGCTTGGGGTTCATCTTCGCAAGTTCCGCCGCGGCCAGGGCGATGGCCGCCTTATAATCGTCAATGCGGGGCATGGGGTCTCCTTCTTGGGGATTCGGGGAAAATCAAGCTGCCTGCCCGACCGGTAAAATTATATAAAAATAAATTTTGCTTGACATGACCTTCGGGATAATTTATGTGAATAAAAGAGCAAGTCGAGGACCGATTATCATGCAACCCTGCTGGCGCCGGAACTTTTATTTTAGCTATTATTATTTTCCGGGCCAGGAGTGCGCCTCGACTTTTAAAAGAACCTAGGCAGCAAGCAAGAAAAACTTTTAAAAGCCGTGGCGCAGCCGGAGCGACCACGGCTTTTTTCGTTGGCGGCCGTGGCTGCCCCAGAGCCTAAAGGGAGCGTCGGCGGCAAGGAGGAGAAAGTGGTCGGCAAGCAGATCCGCATGGAACGCATCATGAACCGGGACACCGGACGCACCCTCATCGTCCCCATGGACCACGGGGTCACGGTGGGACCCATTGACGGCCTCATTGACATGAAGGCCACGGTGAACGCGGTGGCCATGGGCGGGGCCAACGCCATCGTCATCCACAAGGGACTGGTGGGCACCGGGCACCGACGCCGGGGCAAGGACGTGGGGCTCATCATCCACCTGTCCGCCTCCACCAGTCTGTCCCCCTTCCCCAACGCCAAGACCCTGGTGTGCACCGTGGAGGAGGCCATCAAGCTGGGGGCCGACGCCCTCTCCATCCACGTCAACATCGGCAACGGCACGGAGCGGGAAATGCTGGCCGACCTGGGTCAGGTGTCCCGGGAAGCCCGGGACTGGGGCATGCCCCTGTTGGCCATGATGTACCCCCGGGGCGAGAAGATCAAAGACGAATACGACCCCCGAGTGGTCATGCACGTGGCCCGGCTGGGCGCGGAACTGGGCGCCGACCTGGTCAAGGTCTCCTACACCGGCTCGGTGGAGTCCTTCCGCAAGGTGGTGGCCGGCTGCCCGGTGCCGGTGGTCATCGCCGGCGGCCCCAAGATGAACTCGGACCGGGACATCCTGGAGATGGTGCAGGGCGCCATCGAGGCCGGCGGCGCCGGGGTCTCCATCGGCCGCAACGTCTTTCAGCATCGGGACCCCAGCCGCATGGTGGGGGCCATCAGCCTCCTGGTGCATGAAAACTCCGGCGTGGAGGAGGCCCTCTCCTTCCTGCAGGCCGTTTGAAATACGGGTTTTGGGTTGCAGGTTTTAGGTTCTGGTTCTGAGACCTGCCAATGTGAGGTGGTCTTAACTCAAAACCCGAAACCCGAAACTTCAAGGAAAGCCAATGAAAAAACTATGGGTCAAGATCGACCCCTGGGATAAGAACCTGGTGACTGCGGCCCTGGAGTCCGGGGCCGACGCGGTCTGGGTCCCGGCCGGCAAGGCCGGCGAGGTCAAGGCCTTGGGGCTGATCACCGTCATCGCCCCGGACGGCGACCTGGTCCCGGAGCGGGATTTCCACGAAGTGGAAGTCCGGGCCACCGCCGATGAAGCCGAAGTCATCCGCTTGGCCCGGCAGGCCCCGGTGGTGGTCAGGACTCCGGACTGGACCATCATCCCCCTGGAGAACCTGGTGGCCCAGAGTGATAACATCTTCGTGGAAGTGCACGACCCGGACGCGGCCCGCACCGCCCTGGGGGTGCTGGAGAAAGGCGTGGACGGCCTGGTGGTGGCCGGGGCCACCCCCAACCTGGTCAAGCAAATCGCCCGCCTGGTGAAGGAGGCTTCGCCCCTCATGGAACTGGCCACCGCCCGCATCACCCGCATCCAGGCTCTGGGGATGGGCGACCGGGTCTGCGTGGACACCTGCAGCAACCTGGGCCCGGGCGAAGGCATGCTGGTGGGCAACTCCTCGGGGGCTCTCTTCCTGGTGCACGCCGAGTCCCTGGAAAATCCCTACGTGGCCCCCCGCCCCTTCCGGGTCAACGCCGGGCCGGTGCACGCCTACATCCGGGTGTCCCCCGACAAGACCAAGTACCTGGGGGAACTGAAAGCCGGTAATGAGGTGCTGGTGGTCAACCACCAGGGCCGCACCCGGCAGGCGGTGGTGGGCCGGGTCAAGGTGGAAGTCCGGCCCCTTATGCTGGTGGCCGCGGAAGCCGGCGGCCAGGAGATCACCACCATCCTGCAAAACGCCGAAACCATCCGCCTCACGCGCCCTTCCGGGGAGGCGGTTTCCATCGTCAACCTGAAAAGCGGGGACGAAGTGCTGGTGGCCCTGGAAGAGGCCGGCCGCCACTTCGGCCACAAGGTCCAGGAAACCATCCTGGAGAAGTGAGCCATGACTGACAAAGAAGCCATCCGGCAACAGATCGACGCCCTGGACCGGGAACTCCTGGCCCTCTTGAACCGCCGCCAGAGTCTGGCCCAGGAGATCGGCCGCATCAAGAACCGGGAAGGCCGGGGCACCCTGGACTTCCAGCGGGAGGAAGAGGTCCTGGCCCACCTCATGCACCTCAACCCCGGTCCCCTGAGCCAGTCCGCCCTGCGGAACATCTTCCGGGAGATCATCTCCGCGGCCCGGGAAGTCCAGATTCCCTTCGGGGTCGCCTTCCTGGGGCCCGAGGCCACGTTCTCCCACCTCGCGGCCCTGAAGAAGTTCGGCCGGGCCACCCGCTTCGGTCCCCTGACCACCATCCAGGAGGTCTTCGAAGAAGTGGAAAAGGGCAAATACCAATACGGCGTGGTGCCCATCGAGAATTCCACCGAGGGGGTGGTCAACGTCTCCCTGGACCTGTTCGCGGAGACTGAGCTCCGGATCTGCGGGGAAATCTTTCTGGAAATCTCCCATGACCTGCTCTCCAAGTCCGGACAGCGGGCCGACATCGAGGTGGTTTATACCCACCCCCAGGCCTACGCCCAATGCCGGCGCTGGCTGAGCACCCACCTGGGGGACATCCCCATCCTGGAGGTGGCCTCCACCGGGGCCGCGGCCCAGAAGGCGGCCAAGAACCCCAACGCCGCGGCCGTGGCCTCCGCCTTTGCCGCGCCCCTCTACGACCTCCGGGTGGTGGAGGCCCGCATCGAAGACCAGCCGGGCAACGTCACCCACTTCTTCGTCATCGGGTCCGACACGCCCGGCCCCACGGGCTGCGACCGGACCTCCATCATCTTCGCAGTGGACAACATTCCCGGGGCCCTGTACAAGACCTTGCGGCCCCTGGCGGAGCGGGGGCTCAACATGACCCGCATCATCTCCCGGCCCGCCAAAAACGAGGCCTGGCGCTATCTCTTCTTCGTGGACCTGGAGGGGCACCGGGACGACCTCCAGGTGGCCCAAGCCCTGGAGGAAATCAAAACCATCAGCGCCCACTTCAAACTCCTGGGCTCCTACCCCCGGGCCGCGGGCGTGGAGAATTTGAGTTGACGGGGGCGGGCCTCCGTGCCCACGCCATATCCTATGGTTGATAACCGAAAACCGAAAACCGAAAACCGAAAACTAAGAATCTGCGTCCCCGTGGTGGAGACCGCGGTCAACGCGGCCCGGGGCAAATACCTGCGGGCGGCGCGCAAGGGGTTGTGGACCGAGGTCCGCCTGGATTACCTGGAGAACCCTGACTTGGCGCGGCTCTTCCGCACCCACCCCGGGCCGGTAATCGCCACCAACCGGCTCGCGGCGGAAGGCGGACGGTGGCAGGGTCCGGAAGCGGAACGGCGGCGCCTGCTGGAGGAGGCCCTGGAGCGGGGGGCGGATTTTCTCGACCTGGAACTGGCCGCGGACCCGGCCTGGCGCCGGGACCTGTGGGAGCGCCGCGGCCGGGCCAAAATTATCCTGTCCTGGCACGATTTTTCGGGGACTCCGGAATCCTCAAGCCTGGAGGGCGTCTTGCAAAAAATGCTGGCCGCCGAGGCCGATGTGATCAAGGTCGTCACCCTGGCCCGCCACCCCGAGGACAATCTCCGGGTCCTCTCCCTCATCCCCCGGGCCCGGGCCGGGGGAAAAGAAATCATCGCCTTCTGCATGGGGCCCCTGGGCAAGTGGTCCCGGGTGGCGGCGCCCCTTTTGGGGAGCTTCCTGGCCTATGCCCCCTTCACCAAGAAAGGGGCCTCGGCCCCGGGGCAGCTCACGGTGATTGAGCTGAAGCGGGCCTGGCGGGCATTGAAGTGAGCGGCCAGTTCCGGGTTTTAAATCTGAGGTTTAAGCAATTCGGCGGGCACAGCCCGCCCTATGATGCCGAAAGCTGAAAGCTGACCGCGGGTAGCTTAAAATGATCGACGGCCACACCAAAATTTACGGCATCCTGGGGCGCCCGGTGGCTCACTCTTTAAGCCCCGCCATGCACAACGCCGCGTTCCGGGCCCTGGGCCTCAACGCGGTTTATGTGGCCTTTCCGGTCGCCGACCTGGGCCGGGCGGTGGCCGGCCTCCGGGGCCTGGGGATCAGCGGGGTGAGCGTCACCATCCCCTTCAAGGAGGAGATCATCCCCCTCCTGGATGAGCTGGACCCCCAGGCCGCTGCCATGGGAGCGGTGAATACCGTGGTGAACCGGGAAGGACGCCTCACCGGCTACAACACCGACTGGTTGGGGGCCCTCACCGCCTTGAAAGCCAAAACCACCATTGCCGGCCAACGCTTTCTTATCCTGGGGGCCGGCGGCGCCGCCCGGGCCATTGCCTTTGGTATTAAAGAAGAGGGCGGCGAACTTGCCCTGACGGACGTGGACGCCCCCCGGGTTGCGGCCCTGGCACAGGACCTGGGCGCCGCGGCCATCGCTCCGGACGCCCTGGATAAGTGCCCGGCCACCATCCTGATCAACGCCACTCCGGTGGGGATGGAGCCGCGGGTGGGCGAAATACCCCTTGACCCCGACCTGCTGGGTCGGTACTGGTTGGTCATGGACATTGTTTACCGCCCGTTGGAAACCAGGCTGCTGAAAGAAGCCCGGGCCCGGAGCTGTCAGACCATCGACGGCTTGCAGATGCTCATCCACCAGGCCACCGCCCAGTTTGAACTCTGGACCGGGCAAAACGCGCCTTTGGAAGTCATGTCCCGGGCGGCTTACGAAGCCCTGAAGCTATGGAAATAAAGAGAAAGCGGGCCTGGCCGTTCGCCTGAAGATGGGCAATGGCCACCCTATGTCACTACTATGGTGAAAGAAATCAAACCCGCCGGACTGGTTATGGCCACCCTCACCCTGCCCGGTTCCAAGAGCTACACCCACCGGGCCCTGGTGGCCGGGGCCCTGGCCGACGGGGAGAGCGTCCTCGCCAATGCCCTGAAGGCCGAAGACACGGGACTCACGGCCCGGGCCCTGGCGCGACTGGGGGCCGGGATTGATTGGCAGGGCGACACCGTTTTGATCCGGGGCACCGGCGGCCACTGGGCTCCAGTCCCCGAGCCCATTTACTTAGGCAATTCCGGCACCTCCATGCGCTTTCTCACCGCGCTGGCCGCCCTTGGCCTGGGGAGCTACCACCTCACCGGTTCTCCCCGCCTCTGCCAGCGGCCCATGGGAGAACTTTTGGAGGCTCTGGGGCAATTGGGGGTGTGGGCTGCATCGGAAAAAGGCGACGGCTGCCCCCCCATCGTGGTTCACGGCGGCCTCACCGGCGGTCGAGCCGCCCTCTCCGGCACGGTCAGCAGCCAGTACGTCTCGGCCCTGCTCTTCATCGGCCCCCTGGCGCCGGAGGGGCTTGCGCTCACCGTCACCGGAGACCTGGTTTCCCGGCCTTATGTTGACCTGACCCTGGAGGTTATGGGCGACTTCGGCATCTCCTACTACCGGGAAGGTTACCGCTATTTTCAGCTTCCCGGCGGGCAATGCTATCTGCCCCAGGATTACGCCATCGAGGCCGACGCCTCCAGCGCCTCCTATTTCTGGGCCGCGGCAGCCATAACCGGCGGCAAGGTTACCATCACCAACCTGGGGCTGGGCTCCACCCAGGGCGATGCCGCTTTTCCTCGAGTATTGGAGCAGATGGGCTGCCGGGTGGAGTCCTCGCCCCAGGGCCTCACGGTCCAGGGTGGCGAGCTTCACGGCATCCGGGTGGATATGGCGGCCATGCCCGATCTCGTTCCCACCCTGGCGGTGGTGGCGGCCTTCGCCCGGGGGGAGACAGTGATCACCGGGGTGGCCCACCTGCGCCACAAGGAATCGGACCGTCTGCATGCCGTGGCCACGGAACTCGCCAAAATGGGCCTCCAAGTCCGGGAAACCGCGGACGGCCTTATCATCCAGGGAGGCGCTCCCCGGGGGGCGGTGATCGAAACTTATGGCGACCACCGCCTGGCCATGAGCTTCGCGGCGGCGGGCCTCAGGGCGCCGGGCACCATCATCCGCGACCCGGAAGTGGTGGCCAAGTCTTTTCCGGGTTTTTGGCAGTTTTTTGATAAGCTTTAGCATGGCTGAATTAGGGGATTTCCGTGGGTGACGGTGCCATCACCGTGGGTTGACCAGGGTTCACGGTCAGGGGCGGAGGACCAAGAATTGGGCTGGACTCTGATCATTTTTTGCCTGTTGGTGGTCCTCTGGACCTTCTGGCGGGAGAAGCACTGACCGGGCCAATTTGGCTGCCTTTTCCGAAAAAAGTCAAAAGTGGGAGGAAAACTGAGTCAGACCGCGGCTTCGAAGATGTCCCGCTCCCTGACGGCCCGAGTCCTGATTATTCTGGGTTCCCTGAACCTGTTGGACTACCTGGACCGCTACCTCATCGCCTCTCTGGGGAGCCTGGTGAAGGGCGAATTGGGCTTGAGCGATAAGGCCTTCGGGTTTCTGGGCACCGCTTTTTTTCTGGTTTACCTTCTGACTTCTCCTCTTTTCGGCTACCTGGGGGACCGTTTTGGCCGCAAGTACCTGATGGCCGGGGGCGCGGTGCTCTGGAGCCTGGCCACCACCCTTACCTATTGGGTCACTTCATATCCTACCCTGGTTTTGGCCCGGGGGGCGGTGGGAGTGGGAGAGGCTTCCTTCGGCACCCTGGCTCCGGCCTACCTGGCGGATATCTTGCCCATGGGTCGGCGGGCCCGGGCCCTGGGCTTCTTCTACCTGGCCCTGCCGGTGGGCTCGGCCCTGGCATACCTGGTGGGAGGGGTGGTGGGCAGCCATTGGGGCTGGCGGCCGGCCTTTTTGTTGGCGGGAATACCGGGTATACTCCTGGCCGCCCTGATCTATCATTTGCCGTCGGTAGAGCTGCAACCAAGCCCAGAGCCGGACTTTCCCGCCGGGAAAACCGCGCTGCGAGAAACCTGGGGCCTGCTTAAGATTCCCACTTTGAAATGGGTCACGCTGGGCTATGGCATGGTAACGTTTACCACTGGGGGCCTGGCTTTCTGGATGCCCCGCTATCTGGAGGTTTCCAAGGGGCTAAGCCTCTCCCAGGCCAACCTGCTGCTGGGCGGCGCGGTGACGGTGGCCGGGGGCCTGGGCATCCTGACGGGCGGTTTCCTGGGGGACCGGCTGCTCAGCCGAACCCTGGGGGCCCCCCTCTGGGTGAGCGGCACGGGCATAGTTCTGGCCATGCCATTGGCGGCACTGGTCATCTTTGCCGCCAACCCCGTTATTTATGTTCCGGCGCTGGTGGGCGCGGTCTTTCTCCTGTTTTTGAATCCCGGGGTCCTCACCGCGGTGATCGTAAGCGTAGCGGGGCCCTGGCGCCGGGCCCAGGCCGTGGCCCTGAACATCGTGGTCATCCACCTGGTGGGGGATGTCCCGTCTCCGTTTCTCATCGGCTGGGTCTCGGACTTGTGGGCCTTAAAGTGGGGGGTGTCCTTGACCCTGGCGGCCCTGGCGGCGGGCGCGATCCTGATATTCTCGGCCCTGCCGCACCTGGGCCGGGACCTGGCCGCCGCAGGTGAACTTGATTCTTAGAGTCACAAAGGGTGGGGCGTTTTCCAACGGTCTAAATTCTTTAGACCCGGTTCCCTCGCTTAAGCCTGGCAAAATTTGGTGCTGGTTGGAAACGCCGCACCTCAGCCAGAAGCCCGTCACCCAGGATGGGGGGACAATTAGCCCATTTTGCCGTTGACGAGAGCAAAGAGATTGTTATAATAAAAATATTGTCAATGACGCGGGGTGGAGCAGCCTGGAAGCTCGTCGGGCTCATAACCCGAAGGTCGCAGGTTCAAATCCTGCCCCCGCTACCAAATAAAATCAAGGGCTTGGGGAAACCCCCAAGCCCTGTTTTTTTATTCCCAGCAATATCCCCAGCATTAATATCCAGCCTTAATATCCTTTTCACACTCAGCTGACTCAGGACCTAAGGTCGTACGTTCAAAATATCACCGGTTCTTTGATTTTTTACGAAATTATTACGTCCCGCCGGCGAATTCTTACAACCTACTTACGTAATTCATTTTATTATCATTATAGGACATGGCGCGACCATTAAGACCGAGGGATTACCATGACGGATATTTTAAGGCCCACAGAAAGGCTCCTGGTGTGCGTGGGGCCGAACCCCTCTTCAGCCAACCTGATTCGGGCCGCCAAGGGAATGGCTGCCAGTCTTCCTGCCCAATGGTTTGCCGTCTATGTGGAGGACCCCAAGATGCTGCGGTTGCCGGAAGCAGAACGCAACCGCGCGGTTTACAATCTCAGGTTGGCGGAGCAATTGGGCGCGGAAACCGTCACCCTGAGGGGCCGCAGCATCGCCGAAGAAATCATTAACTTCGCCCGGCAGCGTCAGATCACCAGGATAGTAGCCGGCAAACCCACTAATCTGCCCCGCTGGAAAAGTTTCTTGGATGGCAGTCCGGTGGATGAACTGTTGCGGCAGAGCGGCGAGATCGATGTTTATGTCATTACCGGGGTAAAGGCGGAGCCCGGGGAGGGGCCCCTTCCGACGCAACCGAAGCGGGTCCGTTGGCCGGGCTATGAGATGGGCCTCTTGTACTTTATCCTGGCCACAGGCCTTTCATTTTTGATGTATCCCTATTTCGACCTTCCCAACCTCATTATGGTTTATTTGCTGGAGGTTATGGTTACCGCCGTCCAGTGCGGGCGAGGGCCGGCCATCCTGAACTCGTTTTTGAGCGTGATCGCCTTTGATGTCTGTTTTGTCCCGCCCCGCTGGACTCTCACCGTGGAAGAAGCCAAATATTTCGTGACTTTTGGGGTGATGTTTCTGGTGGCTTTGGTGATCAGCCACCTGGCCTCCCTGATCCGGCGGCAAGCCGAAGCCGCCCGGTTGCAAGAGCGGCAGACTGCGGCCATGCATGCCCTTAGCCGGGAACTCGCGATCAGCAAAGGGGAGGGAAATATTTTACAGATCGCAGTGAAGCACCTTTCAGAGATTTTTGAATGCCAGGCCGCGGCCTTGGTCCCCGACGACAGAGGGGGGTTGCAGGTGGCGGCCGGTGATCCTAACATTTTCTCCAGGGACATCCTAAAAGAGCTGGGGGTGGCCCGTTGGGCTTACGATACCGGGAAGATGGCCGGGTGGGGGACCCAAAACCTGCCCGAGTCCCCGATTCTCTATGCGCCCTTGCCGGGGGCCGCGGCCCCTCTCGGGGTTTTGGCCCTGCGCCCCAGGGATCCCGACTCGGAAGATTGGCTGTTACCCGAGCAATTCCGTCTGCGCTTTCTGGAATCGTTAACCAAACAGATTGTCCTGGCGCTGGAAATGGAGCGCCTGCAAAAAGAAGCGCTGGAAGCCCGGGTTGCGGTGGAAACCGAGCGGCTGCGCTCTTCCCTGCTGGGTTCGGTAACCCATGATTTTCAAACCCCCCTGGCGGCCATCATGGGCTCCGCCTCCAGCCTGTTGGAGCTCCAGAGCCGGCTGGACGCCCAAATGGCCCGGGAAATGCTGGCCAACATCTATGACGAGGCCGGCCGTTTGAGCCGGCTGGTCACCAATCTCTTGAATATTGCCAAGCTGGAATCGGGCTCTCTGAAACTCCAGAAGGAATTGCAGCCTTTGGAGGAAGTGGTGGGCGCGGCCTTCAACCGCCTGGAGAAAAAGTTGGCAGACCGCAGCGTCACGATTTCCTTGCCTCCCGAGTTGCCTATGGTGCCCCTGGATGCGGCGTTGGCGGAGCAAATCTTCATCAACTTGCTGGAAAATTCCTTGAAGTACACGCCTCCCGGGTCTCCCCTGACCATTGCCGCGGTGAAGAAAGACCACGAGATCGAAGTGGAAGTGGCAGACCGCGGGTCCGGTTTTCCGCCGGAGGACCTGGAGCGCATTTTTGAGATGTACTACCGGGGCAGCGAGGACCTGGGCCCAAAAGGGTACGGCCTGGGGCTGTCCATCTGCCGGGCCATCGTGGAAGCCCACGGCGGGCGGATTCGGGCGGAAAACCGGGAGGGCGGCGGCGCCGCGATAAAATTCACCTTGCCTCTAAATAACCTTAACAAACAATAACTTTGCGAAGGGCATGGAGGACGGCCAAGCAATGTCCGATACCGATTGGCTGGTGCTGGTGGTGGAAGATGAGGCTCCCATCCGCCGGTTCCTGAAAGCGGCCCTGGAAGCCCAGGGGTTCAAGCTGCTGGAGGCCGCCACCGGGGGACAGGCGCTGGCCATGGCGGCTTCCCATAACCCCGATATCATCCTGTTGGATCTGGGATTGCCGGATATGGACGGCCTGGAAGTCATCAGCCGCCTCCGGGAGTGGTCCCATACCCCCATCATTGTGATCTCGGCCCGGGGCAAAGACACGGAAAAGGTTGCCGGTCTGGACGCGGGCGCCGACGATTACCTGGCCAAACCCTTCAGCGTGGAAGAACTGGCCGCCCGCCTGCGGGTGGCCATCCGGCGCCTTACCCAATCCCGGGCAGGCAAGGATGAGCCGGTTTTTCACACCGGCGAACTCCGGGTGGACCTGGCCGGGAGAATGGTGTGGGTGGGGGGCAAAGAAATCCATCTGACCCCCATCGAATTCAAATTATTGGCCGTGTTGGTGCGCTATGGCGGAAAAGTGCTGACCCACCGGCAACTCCTTCGGGAAGTCTGGGGTCACGCCGCCGAGGAGCAGGCCCATTATTTGCGGAACTATATTCACACGCTCCGGCATAAACTGGAAGCCGATCCGGCCCGGCCGGTTTATCTGCAAACCGAACCCGGAGTGGGCTACCGGCTGAAATGCATTGACTAGATCGTTTTCCACCATGCCGTGGACCCTTGCGGGTTGGGCTGCAAGACCCTGCCCCCACTACCTCATCGTCGCCTCCCTGCCTGCCAGGAGAAAGTGGATTCCCGAGTCGAGAATTTTTGGCCTGGCTTCGGCTGGCATTACATCTTAAATTATCTGAAACACCACCTGGAGATTACCATGCAAAATAATGAGATGCTGTTTGATCTCATCCAAATTTCGGTTCTCCTGCTTGTTGTTTCCCTGTTGGTGAAACCGGTGGGCAGCTATCTGGCCCGGGTCTATCAGGGAGAGCGCACTTTTCTGAGCTGGCTGCTGACCCCGCTGGAAAACCTGTTTTACCGGCTGGCGGGGGTCCCCCCGGACCAGGAAATGGACTGGAAACAATACGCCGCGGCCATGCTGGTCTTTAACGGCTTGGGGGTGGTGGTGCTCTTTGCCATCCTGATGTTGCAGGGTTGGCTCCCCTTGAACCCGGGAAAATTCCCCGGATTTTCCTGGGACCTGGCCATCAACGCCGCGGTGAGCTTCACGACCAACACCAACTGGCAATTTTACGCTGGCGAAGCGACGGCCAGCTATTTCTCCCAGGTCCTGGGCCTGATGGTGCAGCAGTTTCTGTCCGCGGCTTCCGGCATGGCCATTCTTATGGCCCTGATCCGGGGGTTTGCCCGGCAGACCGCAAAAACGGTGGGGAACTTCTGGGTGGACTTGACCCGGGGGACCCTCTACGTCCTTTTGCCGCTGTCCCTGGTGGCAGCCGTCTTCCTGGTATCCCAGGGAGTGATTCAGAACTTCAGCCCATATCTCAAGACGGCCCTGGTGCAAGAGGTCCAGGATACCAGAGGCAACGTCGTGAAAGAGCAGACTCTGCCCATGGGGCCGGTGGCGGCCCAGGAAGCCATCAAGGAATTGGGGACCAACGGGGGCGGCTGGTTCAATGCCAACTCCTCCCATCCCTTCGAAAACCCCACCCCCCTGACCAATTTCGTGGAGATTCTGCTGATATTGCTGATTCCTGCGAGTCTGACTTACACCTTCGGGCGCCTGGTGGGCAGCACCCGGCAGGGCTGGGCCATCTATGCCGCCATGATGATTTTGTTTCTCACCGCGCTAGGAACCATGTATTGGGCCGAAGCCAACGGCAATCCCCTGGTGGCGAAGCTGGGGGTCCAGGGCCCCTACCTGGAGGGCAAGGAAGTGCGGTTCGGCCTGGGGCCGTCGGTGCTGTGGAGCTGTGCCACCACCGGCACTTCGTGCGGGGCGGTGAACAACATGCATGACTCCCTGACCCCCCTGGGCGGCCTGGTGCCCTTGTGGCTCATCCTGTTGGGCGAGATCGTCTTCGGCGGGGTGGGCTCGGGGCTTTACACCATGCTGGCTTTCGTGGTGATCGCGGTGTTCGTGGCCGGCCTGATGATCGGCCGCACCCCGGAATACCTGGGGAAAAAGATGGAAATTTTAGAGATGTGGATGTCGGTAATCATCGTGCTTACCGCGGGAATAGTGGTGCTTTTGTTCGTCGCCATCGCGCTCCTCGTCCCCAGCGGGGTCAAGGCCATGGCCAACCCCGGCCCCCACGGCCTGAGCGAGGTGCTCTACGCCTTTGCCTCCACGGCCAACAACAACGGCAGCGCCTTTGCCGGTTTGAGCTCCAACACCTTCTATAACCTGCTGACCGCGGCGGCCATGCTGCTGGGCCGGTTCGCCCCCAAGGTGGCGGTGCTGGCCATGGCGGGCTCGCTGGTGCGGAAAAAATATACTCCTCCCAGCGCCGGCACCCTGCCCACGGATCAGGTGCCCTTTATCCTCTGGCTGGTGCTGGTCATCTGGATCATCGGCGCCCTCAGCTTCTTTCCGGCCCTGGCCATGGGTCCCATGGTGGAACATTTGCTGATGCAGGGTGGGCTGTAATCATGACCAGGCCTCGCGCCAAAGGAATCCTCGACTCGCCAATCCTTCGGGGAGCTTTGCTGGATTCGTTCAAGAAGCTTGATCCCCGGAATTTGGGGCGCAATCCGGTGATGCTGGCGGTGGAAGTGGGCAGCGTGGTCACCACGGGCAATTTCTGTTATGGGCTGATCACCGGGAAGGGAGAAGCTCTCTGGTTTGTGGGCCTGGTCAGCATCTGGCTCTGGCTTACCGTGCTCTTCGCCACCTTCGCGGAAGCCGTGGCGGAAGGCCGGGGCAAGGCCCGGGCCGCGTCTTTGCGCAAGACCCGCACCGAAGTCCTGGCCAAGAAACTGAAGAAACCGGAATTGGGCGCTCCTTACGATTCGGTCCCGGCCCACCGGTTGCGCAAAGGCGACGTGGTTTTGGTGGAAGCCAAGGACCTGATTCCCGGTGACGGCGAGGTCATCGCGGGCGCGGC
>Ga0315268_10004908_pt1 | contig 14422 bp, 10 predicted proteins | sample C1_top_MG_FD_204535 | JGI IMG/M metagenome (GOLD analysis project Ga0315268, IMG submission 204535) | Sediment microbial communities from Yellowstone Lake, YNP, Wyoming, USA - C1_top | ecosystem: Environmental > Aquatic > Freshwater > Lake > Sediment | place: USA: Wyoming | collected 2017-08-01
ATGTCTACGGCAATGGTTGAAGGAGTAGGAACACTGCTAGGCAAATAATCTCTATTGACTCGCACAAGTTCTTGGCCAAGATCCCCCTCGTATTCTCTTATGGTGCATTCTACTTCTGTGCGCCCGAGATCGTCTCCCTTGAGCATCCAGAAAAGGGCTAGGCGTTTACCGAAAATCTTCATATGAGCTGGTTTGGGGTTAGGTTCAAAGAGTGTGTGCTTCTCCGGGAGGATCATAATAAACATGAGCCAGGGACAACCAGATGGCATTCCCTCTGCCCACCGATAGCGGTCGGACGAAATAACGGTGGGTCGCGCATCTCTGCTAATGGGATATTCTTTTACTTCGGGTCCCTTGGCGTAGACGTAGGCAATTCCGCCACCGATTTGACGAAAGTCCTCAGGTTGGCTCTCTACATCCCAGCGCACCCTGAGTTGTTGACTAGCATGTTCTGTTTCGATGTATTGAGTTGAACCCTTCAATTCGCCGTTCTCAAATCTGGCATCGAAAATAACAATCTTGGGTGTATACTCTGGTGCCATTTGCACTGTACCTCTCTGGCGAACTCTTAGAGCGGTTTCCAGTTGCGTTTACGGTTTTCGGAATCGAGCCTTCAGGCGGTTTCCGGCTAAAGCCTTGATTCCAGCCCGTACATCCAAGTGGAATCCGCTATAAATAACCAGATCATGCTAACAGCCACTCAACTCTGTTCTTCAGCCCTTAGCGATCTTTGTGTTGTTCTCGCACTATAGCAGACACACGATGTCTTTTTCACAAGTCCTTCATTCCAGTCGTCTGTCGTGAGGAAATTGTACAGCGGGTAACACTGCAAGTCAACAAAGAAATGGGGCGGACTGCCCGGAGGCACTCCGCCCCACAACTCGTGCCGCGCTATTTTTACGAGGATACTTTGAGCGTCGCGGTCTGGAAAGTCGCCGTGCCCAAGCCGGGGAACCAGTAGCCATTGGTCACGCGCTTACCCACGTACAACCGAAAGTCGTAACAGCAGTCCACCGCCGGATAGAATCGGATGTCTTCCGTACCGCCTGCAAACGACTTGAGCGCCGTGCTCGGCTTGCCGGCGTAAGGACCAGGGAATGTCCCCGGTGCCTGGCTGTAGCCTCGCAAGCCCGGAGTGGTTGTCCCCGATGAGCCGCTGCCAAAGTCGGGCGAGATCTCGTACTCGAACAGATGCCCGTTGGCATCCGTCACCGTAACGTTGAGGACGACATATCCGCCAGGGCCTAGGTCATAGGCCGGGCAGGCGCCGCCTGTGCCGGGAGCCAGCGAGTTGTCGGCGCGATAAGCCGTGAGGCTATTGATCGTGGCCTGCGTCAGACCCAGGTTGTCAATCTCTAGCGTCAGCGGATCATCCGGCGAGACCGAGACGGCTGCAAAGCTGCTATCGCAACCCGCGATCATCAAGTCAACGCCGCCCACGGTGCCGCCGCCGATGAGGGCCGATGCATTCGTGGACACCTTGAGTCCATTGTAAGCCCAGACCAGGAAATCTCCCGGTCCCATCGCCGGGAAGGGATCGAGGCCGGTGCCCGTCGGCGCGGTGGGCCGGGCTTCTTGTGTGGCATAGAGGTTCGTCAAGCCGCCCTGACTGAACGGACCCATCTTGATGGACACAAAAGTGGCCGGGCCAACCGGGTGCACGATCACCGCCGTGTTCCACAACTCGGCCGAGATGGGCGTGCTGGTGGCCGGCGCTGTTCCGCCGCGTGATGGATCGCCGGTCCATTTTCCGGCGTCAACCTGATAGTAGGCGACGGGTGAGCCGGCGGCGAATTCGCCATAGATGTCCAATTGGCCCGCAAAAGCCATGTCGCTGGTATCCGTCCCGGCAGTGCCGTCCGCGTAGCCGCCATGGATGTGATCCACAGTAATGTTTCCGACTCGCGTCCAGACGAATCCATGCGGCGGCTTGTTGCCCGGGTCGCAGACCTCAATCGTCTGGGCATTGCCCACCAGCGTCACCGTGCTGCCATCTTCAAAGCACCAGCGAGTATTGGTGGCGGGGTCCTCGTCCACAATCGTGTTTGCGCCCTGCTTGACGCTGAACACGATGTTGGGATCGTCGCAGCACCACCACCACCACGGAAAGATCGCGCGAATGCGGGGATCGGCCAGTTTGCGCTGAATGAGAGCGGTGCGGCTCGCGTCAGGCGCGAGTTGCACTTGCGGCTTGCGAGTGGCCGCAAAGCCTTCGCCGCGCATGAGCAGCCGCGCCTCGGGCTGGCGCAACGCCAGGCTGGGCTGCGCCTGGGCGAGCGGCGAGCGTTGGACCGCCTGAACCGGCAAAACTTGTTGTTCGATGTGTTCGAGGATGTGCAGGATATCCCATTCCCACCACCACGGCCAACACAACCACCAGAACGGCCAGCACGGCCAGCAGGGGCCAAAGGTGCACCACCAAAAGCAAGCGGTGAACTTGCCATTGGCGTCGGTGGTGACGGTTGTGCGAGGCGTTCGGACGCACCCGCCGCCCGAATAGGTCACCGAGTAGACCGTCACTTGCGCATAAGGCACCGGGCAACCATTCGGCCCGATCACGGTTCCACTGACGCAATAGTTGCGGCACCACCGCCACCAGATCGCCAGGATTTTTTCAGATAGATCGAGTTCCGCCAAAGGGATGCGCAGCCCCGTTTCCGATTCCTCGAGCTTCTCTGGATGAATAGCCAGCCGTTGAAGGCTGGGCACATCAGAGAGGTTCTTCATGCCCGCCGGGCCGACGACGACTTCGAGATGGGCGTCCGCCTGAGCAATTACATGCCGGGCGACGTTAAGGTGCACGTGGCCGTCAGGCTGAACAGAAGCTTGACCCAGAATCTCGGAACCGCGTACGAGGTACACTCCGAGGCGGGCGGCATCTTCCGGGCTGACTTTGGGCAAAGTCCCGGTCAGCGTAATCATTTTGGACGACATTTGTGTTTTCCTTTCCATGGCAAAAGTATTGATCGCACTCTGACGTTATTCGTTCAATCTGTGTGATGTGATCTGTGGCGGCCTCCTTTCCTGCAAAGTCATTCTCAAGAACACGCGGCTTGATGAGCATCCAGGGGACAACAGGATATAAAAAGCCCCGCTCTGCAGACTAGACAGCAGCGAGGCTCTTGATGCGCTTGACATTGTATTCTACGGTCAAGCGAGCGTCAATCGGCAAGTGCTGGCGATTGCCCTACTAGAACCCTCTGACTTGAACTCATAGAGCACGTCAGAGGCAAGATCAGGGCATGGCGTGCTCTGTGGTAAGGTTTGGGTAAGAGCTTAAAGTATTCAAGTTGTCATGCGTAGAGTTGTCCCCGCATCGCCCACACCTCGCGCCGGAAGCGGTCAACTTCGGCGCGGTTGCCGCCTTCCTCGCCCAGGCTGGCAAGCTGATGCTTGCGGAACGCCAGGTGTGTCATCATCTGGTAAAAGCGGCCCAGCCGAAAGAACCGCGTCAGGTCGCCTTGAAACAACGCTCCGGCTCGCTCGCCCATGCGCGCAACATAGGAGCAGGCCACGCGGTACTGCTGCGGCGTAATGAGGCCAGAGGGGACTTCGTCGGCCAGATACTGGACAATCCATTTGCGCTCTTGAACCGTTGCCAGGATGATGATGAACAGGAGCACCAGCACGCCGATCCAATCCGAAGCGAGGCTCACCAAAAGGCCGCACAGCGACACTGAAGCCAGCGTCGCGCCGCCGTTGTGAAGCGCGTGCGCAGTCACGGCCAGACCAAAGCCTAGCACGGGCATCGTCAACCTGACCGGCCAACTGCGCGACGTGCGCGCCAGCGCCAGGCCGATTCCGGTGAGGCTGGTGAAGAAGGCGTGATTCAGCCCGAACAGGAATGCGCGCATAAAGATCAGGGTCAACATCTGGCCTGCGCCGCCCTCGGTCAGCGCGGCTAAAAAGTAGAGTGCGTTTTCCACGGCGGCAAAGCCAAAGCCGACAATCGAGCCGTACACCACGCCGTCGAGCACGTCGTCGAACTCGCGATAGAACAACAGGAACACGGCCACTACCGCCAGCCCTTTAAAGAACTCTTCGATGAGCGGCGCAATCACCGAGGAACCGAGGAAGGTATAGGTTAATCCTTCGCCCGCCAGCGACTTGATCGGGATGTCAAAGATCAACTCGGCGATCAGCGCAAGGATGATCGAGGGCAGGGCGCCCCAGAGGAACGTGCCCAGGAGCAGCGGCCACGGCTCTTTTTCGTAGCGGTCGAGCCACCACACGATGAGGGCGTAGACCACCATCGGCGCGATGCCGGCGATGATGGCGATGAGAAGGCTGAAAAGAATCATGTTGATGCGCCGTGTGCAGAGAAGCGTCGGGCGTCAACCATCAACGGCCTGGGCGCGGGGCCAGGCCCGCCCGCCTCACAAGTTTAGCATAGGTCGAAGCAAAATGCACGAGCGGCGAAGAGAGCCGCGCCTGGATTTGCGCCTGCGCCAGGCTGGACAGAAACGACTGCGGCGAATCGAAAGGTGGCATCCGCACGGTTGCCTGACCCAGCTCGAACGCCGTGTGAGCATCGCTGCCTGCGAACATGAGCTTGCCATACTCTTGAGCGATACTGCGCGCACAATCATTGTCGGCAGGCTGGAGGCAGCGCGCATTGAACACTTCGAGCGCGTCTACCAAATCAACGATAGGCAGCAGCCGATCCGCGCCCATCGCCTCGCGGCGGTAGCGGTCGCACGGGTGGCTCACACCGACCACGCCGCCCTGGTCGCGCACGCGCGCGATCGCCTCGCGCACGGGCAGGCCCGAAGGAACCAGTTCTTTTAAAAAGTAGGCAATGATCTCGCCGCAATCCGTTTTGATCTCTTCGCCGACGATGACCAGCTCCGGCGCGATCTTTTGCGCTGCCAGCGCGCCGGCGACGGCATTGTGATCGGTGATGGCGGCCCGGTCAATGCCTTTGCGGCGGCACGTCGCCACAAATTGCTCCGACGTCACCAGGCAATCGGGCGAGTAGCAGGTGTGAGCATGGAGCTCAACGATCCACATCTTCGAGGTTTGCATTGACGCTCCTGAGGTCGGAATTTCGGTTCCCCAACAATTGCTTCTGATGCAAAAGCAGATCGGTGAATCCCAGTGCTACGCCGACGATGACGGCCACGCCAAACAACAAATCCAGGCTGAGTTTGGATCGAACCTCCTTCAAACGCAGACCACACATCCCAAGTGTCGAATTTCAGAAGCGAAGGGGCGAGACGATTATAACACAAGGAATTTGAATCGAGGCTTGCTGGCAGAAGCAAAGAAGCGTATACTGCGCCCCAAACTTGGTCCACCAAGGACGCGAATATGAAACGCGAATATCCCGAGGCGCCCATTGTCACCGTCGGTGGGATTGTGTTCGACGGCGAGCGAGCGCTGCTGGCGCAGCGCGGCAAAGAACCGAACAAGGGAAGATGGACTATCCCCGGCGGCGCAATCGAGTTAGGCGAGACCGCGCGGCAGGCAATCGAGCGCGAGGTGCGCGAAGAATGTGGCATCACCGTGCGCGCGCAGAACGTCGTAAAAGTGCTGGACATCATCCAGCGCGACGACGCGGGCGCAGTGCGCTTTCACTATGTCGTGATTGATTTTGCCTGTGAATACCTCGGCGGGGAATTGAAGGCGGGCGACGACGTAGCCGCTGTGCGTTGGATGCGCCCAGACGAATTTGAAGCCTTTGACGTGCCTCGACGCGCACGCGAGGTGATTGCCGCAGCGCGCAGGGCCTCACAAATCGCGCCGTGAGAACTGGCGCAGCGCCAGCGCCAACATGATGGTGATATACAGCGCCGCGTAAAGGATCATCAGCGGGCTGGGCACCGAGGTCGAAGTAAAGGGCGACATCCCGATCGTGCTGGCGAGCGAGCTTTGCATCTCGTAAGCGGCGCGTTTCCACATCGCTTCGCTGGGCATCAGCAGGCTGGACACAATGCCGATGTTGACCGCCGTCTCGTTGCGCAAAAGCGACCCAATCTGTTCGATCCACCCGCCGACGAACGCCAGCCCATATAATCCAAAGGCCAACACGCCGTTCGCCAGCGTCGAAAGCGACGTGCCGCCCAGGATGCACACGCTGAGCAATGCAAGCCCTTCCATCACCATCAGACCTAGTCCGCGTGGCACGCCCGGCGCGCTGTAGCCAGTGAGTATGTAGGTCACGATGACTACGCCGCCGCCCATCAACGCCACGTACAGCGCCAGCATCGCCGCAAAGCCCAGCCACTTGCCCAGGACAACTTGATACCGGCGCAGCGGTTTGGTGACAACCGCCTGTATCGTCCCCGACGCAATCTCGCCTGCCAGAGTGTCCACACTGGTGAGTACCGTCATCATCACGACGAGGAAATTCACCACATATAGCCCGGCCATCAGCACGAAGCTAAACGTCTCGCGCATCGCCGTCAAATTCTGCGAGCTTATCGAGTGTTGTATTTCGCGATGGATGAAATACACACCGATGCCATACAAGGCGAGGAACGCCACACCCAGGATCAGCGCCGCCCACAGAATCTTGCGCCGCGCCGCTTCTCTAAATGTCAGTCGAGCAATGACCCAGGTTGCCATTATGTTTTCGTCCTTCGTCGTTCGTCATTCACAGACCGCCATCCGTTCCGACCACTTGCAAAAACAAATCCTCCAGCGCGAGTTTCTGCGGCGTCATGGCATAGAGCGAGCCGCCCTGTTCCATAATCCAGCGTGCGATCTGAGGCAGCGCCGATTCATCGGCCACGGTCAGGTGAACGTGGTCGCTATCCGCGCGAACATCCTCGCCCCATCGCGCCAACCCTGCGACGATGTGTGGCGAGAGATTCCCGACGCGCAGCTCGACGGCGGTCTGTCCTTCTACGAGTGTCTGCAGCGCAGCCTGGCGAATGACCTGTCCATGCTTGATGAAGGCTACACGATCACACGTGATTTCTACTTCGGAGAGCAAATGTGAATTGAGAAAGACTGTTGCGCCCTGGCTCTTGAGGTCACGGATAATATCGCGCACCAACCGTCGGCCTACCGGGTCTAATCCCGAAGTCGGCTCATCGAGAAACACAAGTTGCGGCTCATTCAACAACGCCTGCGCAAGGCCGATGCGTTGCAGCATTCCTTTGGAGAACGATCTGAGTTTCTTGTCTGAATGTGGGGCCAGGCCCACTAGGTCGAGCAGCTTGGAGACGCGCTCTTGGCGCTGCGCGTCGCTCATGCCATAGAGCTGCCCGTGCAGGTGCAGGAACTCGGACGCATTGAGCCAGTCGTGGAAGCGAAAGTGCTCCGGCAAGAATCCCACACAGGCGCGCGCCGTCACATCGCCCAGCGGCTTGCCGAGCAGTTGGCCTTTTCCGCTCGTCGGCGCGACGAGGTTCAACAGCATCTTGACCGACGTCGTCTTGCCGGCGCCGTTCGGGCCGAGAAAACCAAACACCTCACCCTGGCGTACGTCGAGCGTGAGGTCTTGCACCGCGACTTTATCGCCGAACACTTTGCGCAGGTGATGCGTTTCGATGGCTAGTGTTTGATCCACGAGCTTGACACTCCAGCCAGTTCTTTACACACGTATTAAACAACTCTCAGAGCCGATTTGTGACGCTTGTCCTACCCCATAGCTGTTTCTGATTTGTAAAGACATCCAGGCTGATTATATCACCCGGCGCTATTCTCGCACGCGGGGATCGAGTTGCCAATGGAGCGCATCGGCGGCGAGGTTCACCAGGCTATACACAGCGGCGCTCAACAGGACGATGCCCTGGACGACCGGCAAGTCTTGCGAAAGCACCGCTTCGACGACCAAGCGTCCCAGACCTTGCCGTGCAAAGACTGCTTCGGTCACGGCTGCACCACCCAGCAAGAATCCAAACTGAAGCGCGATCATCGCCAGCACGGGCGGCAACGCGACGGGCCACACGTGGCGCATTAACACGATCCAACTGGTCAAGCCTTTTGATCGCGCGACGGTGATGTATGGCTCGGTCAACACGTCGAGCAAACCGGCGCGCGTGAGCCGCGCGATGGAGCCTGCCGAAGCCAATCCCAAAACTGACGCAGGCAATACGAGACTGCGTGCGCTGTCGCTGCCGGTGGGTGGAAGCCAGCCGAGCGCAACAGAGAAAATGATCAGTGCCAGCAGCCCGGACCATGCGACTGGCGTGGAAATGCCCAGCAGTGCGGCGATCATGCTCGCGCTTTCGATCCACGTCCCGCGCAAACTGGCGGCCAGCGTTCCCAGCCCCACGCCGACGAAGATCGCAACTAACATGGCTGCGAGCGCCAACTCGAGCGTGGGCAAGGCAGCTTCGGCCAACATTTGCGACACCGGGCGGCCCTCAATCCATGACTCGCCCAGGTCGAGGCGAGCGAGCTGGTCCATGAACCGGAGGTATTGCTCAGTCAACGGGAGGTCCCAACCGATTTGCGCGCGTCGTTCCGCGATAGCTTGCGGCGAGGCCCCGGCGCGGACGAGCATCTGCGTGGCGGGGTCGCCGGGCATCAGGTGAATCGCAAAAAAGGACAGCGTTGCGGCTGCCCATAGTACGACGACGATCGTGACAAATCGGCGGAAGAGAAATTTCAAAGTTCCCTGTTCCAAATTCCAAATCTCAAAGGAACAGTTTGAAATTTGTTACTTGACATTTGAAATTTGATTTTTGACATTTGACAGCCAGGGGAACCAGCCGCGCGTATCATAGCGCAGGCCCACGACGCTCTTGGCGGCGACATTGAGATTGATGTAATCGCGGATGGGGACGATGAGCGCCTGAGCCATCACGCGTTGTTGCACGTCGGCATAGATGGGCGCACGGTCACTCGGATTGACCAATGTCACCGCTTTATCGAGCGCGGCATCGAGCGCAGGGTCGTTCACTTTGGCAAAGTTGAACGACGAATCACTGCGATAGAACTTGCGCAGGATATCGGGATCGCTGCTCGAGTCAAAGAAGGGGATAGCGTTGACCGTGCCATCACGCCCGGCTTGCAACATCGTTCCATACGGCACAAGCTGCGTCTTGAAATCAACGCCAACCTTGGCCCATTGAGCTTGGAGCAACTGTGCCGTCTCTGGCACAAAGCCAAAGCTCATCAACAAGCCATCCACCTGCAATCGCTTGCCGTCCTTTTGACGGATGCCGTCTGGGCCGACATGCCAGCCGGCCTGGTCGAGCAGTTGATTCGCCTTGTCGAGATCGAACGGATAGAGCGACTTGACTTGAGGATCATAGCCAATCGTCGCGGCAGTGAGCGGCCCAAAAGCGGCGGGCGACTTGTCACGAAAGATCGCTTGAACGATGGCCGAGCGGTCGGTGGCACAGATGAGCGCCTGCCGCACGCGCAAGTCGTCCGTCGGCGCGCGCTGGGTGTTGAGGAATACTTGCAGCGGTTGACCGGGAACCGGCACGGCATAGAGCGTGAACTTGCCAGTGTTGGTCAGTCTGTCTACATCCTGCGGCGGCACTTCGCCCATCACCTGCACCTGCCCCGATTCGAGCGCCAAAGCGCGCGTGGCCGGGTCTTCGAAGAAGCGAAAAGTGATCTCATCCAGGTAGGCCGGGCCGCGATTCTCCCACACGGACGGACCCCACTTATAATCTGGATTGCGGACCAGCGTGAGATGATCTTTGGGAACGTACTCCTTGAAGATAAATGGCCCTGTGCCCACCTGATGCAGTTGATAGTCCTTGCCCCATTTGGCGAGCGCAGTGGGCGAAGCCATGCCCAGGTAAACCTGGCTCAGGCCATCTAGCAGCGGAGCGAATGGCCCCTTGAGATAAATCTTGATGGTGAACTCGTCGGATACTTCTGCGTGGTCAAATGGGCCAAGCAGGAAGGCGGCCTTTTGCGATTGTATGGTCGGGTCAACGATACGATCGAGGTTCACCTTGACGGCGGCAGCATTGAACGGCGTGCCATCGTGGAACTTGACATCTTTTCTTAGAGAAAATGTGTAGGTCTTGCCGTCGTCCGAGATTTGCCACGACTGCGCCAGACCCGGCACAAACTTGCCAGTCGCCGGATCCTGGTATATCAGCGTGTCATAGACGCTCGTAAGAGGGATACCCAGTTCTGACGAGGAATTGACGTGCGGGTCAATGCCCGAAGGAGCCAGCGTCAAACCGTAGATCAGCCGTTGGGGGGCTGCCGGTTGAGGAGCACAGCCAGTCAGCACGACCACGAGGACAAGCACACAGACTGCAATGTGGACGATTGAACGCATGAGTGCCTCAAATCTCAAATGTCAAACTTCAAATTTCAAAAGCTCAATTTGAGGCTTGAAATCTGAAATTTGTGTTGGCAACTATAGCACAGGTCATACCGGGTCGCAACCGGCGGCTTGGCGTAGGCTGTGCATGGGGCACGCGTCGAGATAGGCCGCACGAGTTGTGGTAATGTATACTCAGCAGAGCGGGCTCTCTCCTCCTTGCAAAGAGAGCCGGGGGCGGGGCCCCGGCTCTCTTTGCTTTAAGCAGGTTGCAGAAGCCCGTTATCCCCCGGAAAACGGGCTTCCAGGTTTGACGCTTCGTAACGAAGGCGTTATACTACCTGCAAGGAAACAATAGCGATGAGAACGCTTGCCCGTTTTTCCCTGAATCTCCTGATTGTGGCCGCGCTCCTCCTGGGCGTTAGCTACGTTTCGCCTGCCAGCGCGCAGGGAGACCCCGATCAATTCATCGCCCGGCTCATTTCGCAGATGACGCCAGAAGCCAAAGTTGGGCAGTTGTTTGTGGTCACCTTCCCGGGTACAGAGATCGGCTCGAACTCTGACATTGCCGACCTGATCTCAACTTATCGCGTCGGCGGCGTTCTCCTTTCGACGGCAAACGGCAACATCACCGGCACAGTCAGCGCGCCTGTCCAGGTTGCGGGATTGACCTCATCGTTGCAGAACCTGGCTCGTTCGGCGGCTAACGTGCCCGGCCCCAGCGGGCGACAGACTCCGTTCATACCGCTGTTTGTTGCCGCCGAGCAGAGCGGCAATGGCCAGCCTGATACGCAATTGACGAGTGGAATGACTTCGCTTCCCAGCGCGATGGCTATAGGCGCGACCTGGAAGCCCGAAGATGCTGCCAATGTCGGCGCGGTCGTCGGCGCCGAGCTATCGGCCTTGGGGATCAACCTGCTCATTGGGCCGTCGTTGGATGTTTTGGATCAGCCGCAGTTGGTAGGCGGCGAAATTGGAGTGCGTTCGTTCGGCGGCGATCCATATTGGGTGGGCGTGATGGGGCAGAGTTATGTGCGCGGCTTGCGCACGGGAAGCCAGGGCCGTCTGACGGCTGTACTGACACATTTCCCTGGCCAGGGCGGCGCTACTGAAACCGGCGATGAAGTGGATCGTTCGTTGGACCAACTCAGGAAGGTCGAGTTGCAGCCATTCCTTTCGATGGTGCAGCCTGCAACTGGAGAACAGAAGGCGCTGGCCGATGCGCTGATGACCTCCCTTATGCGCTATCGTGGATTCAGCGGCAACATTCGCGAGCGCACTGCGCCGATCAGTGTGGATGCCAAGGCCGTGCAAGCCTTGCTTGCCCTGCCTGAGCTTAAAGCCTGGCGCGATGCAGGCGGAGTGCTGGTAAGCGATTCGCTTGGCTCGCCGCTCATCCGCCGCTATTATGATCCTCAAGGCTTGACGTTCCCTGGCCCACGAGCTGCGCAGGATGCGTTGCTGGCGGGAAATGACGTGCTGCTCTTGTCAGACTATGGCGTCACCAGTTCGTGGCTTGAGCAACTTGCCAATATCAAAAGCACGATCAAGTCCTTTCAAGACAAATACTCAACTGACCTCGCATTCCAGGCGCGTGTGGACGACGCTGTGACCCGCATCCTGCGCCTCAAATACAAGCTTTATCCCGGTTTTGATTCGGCGACTGTGATCGTCAGCCCCGCCGCTGCTCCGGCAGCAGTGGGGCGCTCACAGACAACCACATTCCAGGTGGCTGAGGATGCGCTGACTCTGCTTTACTCTGCCGTGGCAACGCTGGCAGACAAGCCTATGCCGATTCCTGCACCTCAAGATTCCATTTTGATTGTGACGGATGACCAGCCTTACAAGGAATGTTTGACGTGCCAGCCGAAATTACTCCTGGCAACCGACGCGATTTCGCAAACTATTGCGCACATCTACCCGGCGCGTGATCCGGCTCGCGTGGCGAGCATCAGCTTCTCCAACTTGCTCGCGTTCTTGAACGGGACAGTCCCGGCAGGCGCGCCGGACGTGGGCGCGGCGCTGAATGCGGCTAACTGGGTCGTGTTTGCGGTGTTACATAACGATCCTACGCTTCCGCAGTCCGGCGCGTTGCAGCAACTCGTCGCTCAGCGACCTAACCTGCTGGCGAACAAGAGAGTCATTATCTTTGCCTTCGATGTGCCGTATCATCTCGATCAAGATGTCGTCAGCAAAGCCATGGCGGTGTATGGCTTGTACAGCCGTACGGAGCCGTTTATCGAGGTTGCAGTGCGCGCGTTGTTTGGCGAGGTCAAGCCACGCGGCAATTCGCCAGTGAGCGTGGAAGCTATTCATTACGAGTTGATCGAGCAGACCGAGCCAGATCCCAACCAACTGATTGAGCTTTTTGCTGGCGAGCCGCCTCCTAATCCGCAGTCAACGCCTGTGCCGGTGTCCATCAAGATTGGAGATACCCTCAAAGTACGCACTGGCCCGATTGCAGATCGTAATGGGCATGTCGTGCCCGATGGGACTCAAGTTGTCTTTAGCCGGACGTTTTCACAAACACAAGAATTGCCGCCGCTGGTCGCGCTCACTAAGAATGGTGTGGCAACCGTGTCCTTCCCGCTCGATCGCATCGGCCCTTTGCGCGTGCGTGCTTCGTCGGAACCGGCGATGACGTCATTCACGCTGCAACTGACCGTCGCCGAGCAGCCTTCGCAGCCCACCTTCATCACGCCGACGCCAGCGCCCACCATCAGGCCAACCGTAACCTATACGCCCATTCCACCGACGCCGGTTCCTTCGCCCACGCCATCGCCCACGCCGTTGCCGGGCAAAGTGGGTGGGCCGGTCTTGCCACGCTGGGTCAACTGGGGCGACTTGCTGATGGCTCTCGTCGGTCTGGTCATCACGGGCGGGGCAGGCTTTTGGACGCGGCGAAGGCGCAGGCGTCCACAAGCCGATATTGATGTCATCGCTCATTCGTTGCGGTGGGCATTGTGGAGCGTGATGGCCGGTTTGATCGGCTACGTGCTATATGGAGCGGGGCTGGGCAGCGCGCCGATCAAATCTGTCTTTGGTGCATGGGCTGCATTGATGGTCGTATTGATCTGTGGCGCAGTGCCGGTGCTGATAGGATTGCGAGGCAGAGATTTGGGAGACCTCTTGCGCGCCGCGAATCGTAAATGAGGCGAGTGAGATTACGGAGTGGGTGTCACCGGCGCCGAGATCAATGGCGGGAGCGCGGTGACGACGAGGGCCAACGCTAACAAAACGATACATGCGATCACCAACGGCAAATTGGTGAGGAGCGCTGTGTACCACACCGGCTGTTCGACGGGTACGTTCGAGCCGTTGACGCTGGAGCCAAATAGTTCTTTTTTGAACTCGGCAATGCTGGCCGGACGATTCGCCGGATGAATCTTCATCGCGTGCAGTATGGCTTGCTCTGCGCGCTCCGAGATGCGAGGGTTCAACTCACTTGGAGCGGCCAGCTCTTCGGGGTGAAGGAAAAGTTGCTTGGCATCGGCGGGCGCTTGATTGGTCAAGAGGTGATAGAGCGTCGCGCCGAATGAGTAAATGTCACTGCGGACGTCGGTATGGCCGACATCGCCGCCGTACTGTTCGAGCGGCGTATAAGCAGCCGTGCCGCGCCCTTGCAGGACCGTGATGGTTCGGTCGTCGCCGGGGGCCAGCAGCTTGACCAGCCCAAAGTCCACCAGCTTGATGCGCCCGTCCGGCGTAAGTTTGATATTGGCGGGCTTGATGTCGCGATGGACAACCGGCGTTTCTTGTGTGTGAAGATAATACAGCGAGTCGCATAGTTGCGCTGCCCAGTTGAGCACATCGCGCTCTTCCAGAAAGCGGCCGGCGGCGTGGGCTTCGTCCATGATTTCTTTCAGGTCGCGGCCCGGCACAAAGTCCATTACCAGGAAATCGTGGTCGCTATCGGAAAAGTAATCGGAGACTTTGGGCAGGTTGGGGTGATCGAGCCGGGCGAGGATACTGGCTTCGCGGTGGAATTGCTCCTGAGCCTGGGCGCGCGCGGATTCGTCCATGCCCGGACCGAGCAGGATTTCCTTAATGGCGCAGCGGCGGCCTTCGAGGCGCAAGTCTTCGGCCTCATAGACCGCGCCCATGCCGCCCGATTTAACGGACTCGATTATTTTGTACCGTTCGCGCAGAACGGTCCCAGGCTGAAGCACGGTGCTCCTCACAGGTCGGCGTGTCGCGGTGGGCATTGTTCGCACCGCGGCCCTGTAAAAGCCCGAA
>Ga0315268_10004909_pt1 | contig 14419 bp, 11 predicted proteins | sample C1_top_MG_FD_204535 | JGI IMG/M metagenome (GOLD analysis project Ga0315268, IMG submission 204535) | Sediment microbial communities from Yellowstone Lake, YNP, Wyoming, USA - C1_top | ecosystem: Environmental > Aquatic > Freshwater > Lake > Sediment | place: USA: Wyoming | collected 2017-08-01
GTACTAACTTGCGTTGCAGCGGCTGTTGAACTTTGTGGTGCAACAGGCTTGAGATTACTCATCCCATTGAAGCTCTTATTCAACTCACCTGTAGGCTTCAGACTGGAAAAACCATTCACACTATCTGCCGCTGTCACGCAACCGGTATTGGTCAAACCAGTTTTTTGCTTGTTTTCATTTGCCATTGTTTTCTCCTTATTTGAGTATGAGTTGATTGCTGCGGAAGCGCCTATCACCGATGAAAATATGATCCCTGCTGCAAAAGCCAAAAAGGCAACTTTATCAAGTGTTGCAAGGAGAGGATCAAATATCTGTGCGTCTGTCTTAAGTGCAGCTTCAATGTGATCGCTATTTTTTTTGAAGATGATAAGGATTGCACCAAGACACAAGAGAAATGAGATCATGGCAAGCAGATGCAATACAAGACCCTCTGCCGATGATACTCCTACCGTCGTGAGTAGCGTAATTAACAGCCCAATCCCTCCAGCAGAAAGCGCCAGTAAGCTTTTGTCGTGCTCTAATCTTGTGTTGAACCATGCGACAACAGCAGCAGCATAGAGCTCAACTTCCTTTTGTTTTTCATGGTCAATGCTGGTCATCACGCCTCCCAATAAAGTTTACTTGCGTCTTGTTGCTTTTTTTTCTGTAGGCAACAGGCTGGTGAGTTGCTGGTAGCGTTCGAACAGGAAGGCTACCCGCGCTGCGTCGTCCTTGCCGCCTTTGTATTGGTAAGCGGCATCCACTGCGCGGCCTAATGCGGTGTGGGCTTTGACGAGTTCGGGTGGCATGGACAGCGGGTCGTACAGATCGGCGAGGGTAGACTCTGGATACAGTGCCCGTGCATCGAGGATGGTTTCCGCAACAGTCTCAATGACCGTTGTGGCTTTGTCATCGAGCGCGACGGTAGGCCACGGGAAGTTGTTATAGACGATGGTATTGGAGTAACGATAATCGCTTTTCAGGCGGCCACAGGTGTAACGCATCCAGGCGTTGTGCATGGTGCTGCACAGGATGCCGAAGTGGTAGAGGGTGGCATTGGGAATCATTGAATTCGCATCACCACAAATAACGTTACTATCAAAAAAGCCCATCGGGATAAAGATGCGATTTTCTGAAGAATGGCGAGGGACGAGGATGTAGCGGTTCCCTGATTTTGGCTGGCGGATTTCGCCAAACAATGTGGGGGTGCTAGCAAGTTCTACTGTTGCGCCTTTGGTACTGGCTAGGCGCATGGCTTTGACTGCTTCAACCCGCTGCATCACTTTGGGCATGGCACGCAGCTCGGCAGGCGAAATGCCTTTCAGCCACAGGCACCAGCGTGGAATATTGTTGATAAATTCTTCTGCTCCAAGGAAAGGACGTATCCATTTTTCTGCTTGTGGTTCGGCTTGCAGCAACTCCATTTTTTCTTCATCGCTCATTAACAAATTGCCACCGTCAGTGGGCTGGCTGCCTTTGGTCATTTCGGGCGCTACACAAATGGGAACACGTCGTTTGTCGAGCAAAACAGTGGGCGCATCCACCAGATAGGGGTTGATGTTGTGTGCCGCAGTCGCAACAGGTTCGCCCTTGATGTTATCGCCGTAATCGAAAATTACGCGCTGCTTGGGTTCATTCAAACCAAAGCCGATGATGACGCAATGCACAGCGGCCACGCCTTTGCCTTCGTTGCTCCATTGGAAGGTGCGATGCGCAAAGCGAATACGGATACCTTGCGCGAACAGATAACCCCACAGCACAGCGACTTGTTCACCCTGCGTGATGCTGTTGGTGGAAACGAACGCCACTTCAATAGTTGGATTAGCGTGAATATAATCCGCCGCCTTCGCATACCAGCACGCCACATAGTCCAACACACCTCCCCCCTTGAGTTTGCCAAAGATGAGTTCCATATCGCTTTTTTGTTCTTTGCTCTGGTAGCTGTAGCCAATGAACGGCGGATTGCCCAGCACATAGCTGCACTGCTCCGGCGGCAGCACATCGCGCCAATTCATCCGCAATGAGTTGCCACAGGCGATAGTGGCACTATCTACTAACGGCACGGTGGGGCGGGTGGTGCCGAAGCGTTCGGCGGCTTCGAGGTTCATCTGGTGGTCGGTGATCCACATCGCCACGCGCCCGATGTGTGCGGCGGCTTCGTCAATCTCAATGCCGTAGAACTGGCTGACCTTGACGCGGCATAGTGTGGAGACATCAAGCAGACCACCTTTACTTGCGTTGGTGAGGCCGATGTCACCCATCGCTTCGATGGTGTCCATTTCCAGTTGGCGCAGTTCGCGGAATCCGATGACGAGGAAGTTGCCGCAGCCGCAGGCGGGGTCGAGGAAAGTCAGCGTGGGCAGTTTGTCGTAGAAGGCTTGTAGCAGTATTTTGTTGCGCTTCACCTTTACCAGTTCGGCGCGCAGTTCGTCCATGCACAGCGGGTTGATGACGCGCAGGATGTTGCGCTCGCTGGTGTAGTGCGCGCCGAGTTCGCGGCGGCTGGCTTTGCGGTCATTACTCGTTTTGTGATTTTCACTTTTATCTGCAATACACTCTCCCTCCGCTGCGCTCCTCCCTCTCCCGCTTGCGGGAGAGGGTTCGTGTTCTTCCAGCACGCCCTGGAACATGGCACCGAAGATGGCGGGGGAGATGCCGCTCCAATCCAGCTTGGCACAGGCGATGAGTTGCTCGCGCAGGGTGCTGTCGAAGCTGGGGATGCGTGCGTTGTCGGCGAAGAGTTTTCCGTTGATGTAGGCAAAGCGTGTGAGTGCTTCATCCAGATTGTTTTGGCGTTCGCCCTCAGGCGTGTTCAACACCTGGAACAGCTCGGCAATCACGCGCCCGACATCGCTGCCATCTTCGCGCGTGGCTTCGATGAGACGGCGAAAAATACCGTTCTCACCGAAGATACCAGTGTCCTCCGCAAATAAACAGAATAGCAGGCGGGTGAGCAATACTTCCAGATCGCGCCCTTTGAAGTTAGCTCGCAACAGTGCTTCGTGCAGCTTGCTGATGGTGTAGGCAGCGTTGCGGTCGGCTTCTGATTCTTCGGTGATGTCGGTGAGTTCACCTTCCACCAAAAACATGAACCAGTCGGCCTTTTTCGGCAGTTCTGCAAGTTTGCATTGGTGGTAGCCACCACCTGCTTGCAGGTCGTAGAGGCGGATGCGCGCGAAGTCGCTGGTGATGATGTAGCGCGGGCGCTCAGCTTCTTTGAGCGAGAGGAAATATTCGCTGGCCTGATCGAAAGCGGCATTCAGGTCTTTGCCCGTGCTTTTGTGCTCGACGATCAGTTTGCCGGGGATGAAGCTGTCGATGAAGCCTTGTGCACCGCCGAGTTTTTTCACCGATTGCTCATAGATGGTGGCGCTCTCTGCACGGATGCCAAAGCATTCGTAAAAACGCAGCCAGAAGGTTTGCGCATGGCTGCGTTCATTGGTCTTGCCTTGCTGTTCTTTGGCAAAAGCAGAGAGGCGTTTGCGGATTTCGTTTCTGGTGAGTGCCATTCAATACCTCGTGTTATTGCTGGCACATTCTACGTGATTTACTTCTGGCAGCTTGGACAATAAAAAGTCGAGCGCTGCCCCTGCACGATTTGTTTGATGGCTGTACCGCATAGCCGGCAAGGCTCGCCTGTGCGGCCATACACGGTATAGCTTTGCTGGAAGTAGCCAGGCTTGCCATTGCTGTCGACAAAGTCGCGCAGGGTGCTGCCACCTTGCGCGATGGAGGCGCTTAATGTCTCGCGTATGGTTTGCACCAGCCGTGCGCAGCGCGGCAGGCTGAGCTTGCCGGCAGGGAGTTGCGGGCGGATGCCGGCGTGGAACAGCGATTCGCTGGCGTAAATATTGCCGACTCCCACCACTACATGGCTGTCCATGATCACCTGCTTGATTGTGGCGCTGCGCTTGCGTGTGGCGCGGTAAAGATGCTGCGCATCGAAATCATCCAGCAGCGGTTCCGGGCCGAGTTTCATCAGCAATGGGTGCTGTGCAATATCCCCCTCATGCCACAGCACCGCACCAAAGCGGCGCGGGTCACGCAGGCGCATCAGCGTGCCGTTTGCCAGCAGCAGATCGAAGTGGTCGTGTTTTTCAGGAGGGGTGTGTGCAGGCAGGATGCGCAAGCTGCCGGACATACCGAGGTGCAGGATCAGCGTGCCGCTATCGCATTCGACCAGCAGATATTTTGCGCGGCGATGCAGTCTGCGTATGGTTTGTTTGCGCAATATGCCCGGCAGATTCTCGGGGATAGGCCAGCGCAAATGCGGGTTGCGGATGGTGACTTGCGAGATGCGCTGCCCGGTCAGGTGGGGTGACAGGCCGCGCAGGGTGGTTTCGACTTCTGGTAATTCGGGCATGGTGTAACTGCTTTATTATATTTAATATTTTTAAATTAGCTGGGTCATAGGGTGCGTCTCACGCACTTACATTGATTCGTGAAATTATGTAGGAGCGCAGCTTGCTGCGCGATTTTGGTGAAAATCAATCGCCCGATTAATCGGGCTCCTACGCTGTAATGAGTAACATCGATTACTAAGGAATAATCTGGGCTAAGCTCTTCTGCGCCACCACAACACGCCGCCTATGATAGCCAGCAGCAGCGGCAGACCGATAATAAAGCTGTAACTAATCACGCTGAGCTGGGTTTTGCTCAGGGTGATTGCACTGTCCAGTGTTGCGCGCGGCTGGGTGGTGATGAGATTTTCTTCGCGGGCAAGCCAGTTCACCATGTTGATGCCGAGGTCGAGATTGCCGCCGTTACCCGAATAGGCGTTGGCCAGGAAGGAGCCGCTACCGACCACCACAATGCGTTGCTCGCGTTCATCTACAGTACGCTGCAATGCGATGGCCAGGCTGAACGGTCCGGGTATGTCACGATTTTTGTCAAAGTGCGGATTTTTTGGAATGGGGTTGCGGCTCACCCAGCCGTTGCTGGCGGCTTCTACCAGCGTGCTGCGTTGCCACGCAATGTTTTTGCGCCCTTCGCTGTCTGCAAAGCCACTGCTGTCTTCTCGACCCAGTGCACGTGCGTAAGGGAAGGCCGTGATCAGGTTGAAGTTGAGCGTGATGGGGTGCGGCGGATAGCTCGCGCCTAGCGTCCAATTGCTCGGCGCATTCATTTTTTGCGCGTCAGGGTCGATCACGGTTCCCGGGGTGAGCAGTATGCCGAGCTTGGCAGCCAGCTGTTCGAGGCCGTGCAGCGGTTCGGCATCCAGCAGCCAAAGCAGATTGCCGCCGCCATCCACATAGCGCAACAGTTTGTCCACTTCGCCCGGCAGCAGGTCGATCTGCGGCTGGGTAATGACCAAGACGCTGCTGTTGCCTGGCACATCCTGGGCCAGGGCTAAATTCAGGCTGGAGAGCTGGAAGCCGTTTTGTTTTAGTTTTTTGCCAAATTCGCCGAGGTCGTGGTTGGCTATGCCATCCAGCTTGCGTTCGCCGTGCCCGTCCACATACATCAACTTTTGATCTTTGGTGTGTGCCAGACGCAGCAACGCGCTGGTGAGCGACTGCTCATTCAGCAGGGTCAGGTGTTCGCTGCGCCCGCCATATTCCACCACCATCTCGCGGTTGGCGCGAATCTCGGCTTTGCGCATTGCTTCCGGTTCCTTCACGGGATCGACGAAGGTGAGCGTAATGTCAGGCTTGTAGCGTTGATAGAGTGCAATAAAATCGCGCACCATTTGTTCTATATCGCCCAGCTCGGCATCTTTTTTGTTGGCATACATGGTGATGTTGACCACGCCATGAAGCTGCTTCAAGGTGTCCACGCTGCTGGGTGACAGACTGTTGCTGGCATTCTGGGTTGCATCCCAGTGTGCCGGATAAAGTGCAATGAGTTGATACAGCGCAATGGCGGCGAGCAGTAACAGCAGGCTGTAGGCGATATTTTTAAGTTGCAGTGAATAATGCAGAAGTCGTTTCATTATTGAATGGGTCATTTAACCGTAGATGCGTGTGTTATGTAGACGCCGTATGGCCAGCAGCAGACAGATGGCGCTAAACAGCAGGAAGTAGGCGATGTCCTGGCTCAGTAGCAGGCCGGCGTTGAAACTCTGGAAGTGCAAGGTGGGAGAGAGCGCTTTTAATGCCACGCTGCCGCTCGATGAAGCAACGTCAATCAGCCATAGCCCGAACAGCGCGGCCAGCGTGCTTGTCGCGGCCACGATGGGTTGTGTGGTGAGGGTGGAGAAATACAGGCCAAGCGCGGTATAACAGGCGGTCAGCAGGAACAGGCCAACGGCATTGCTGATGAGCAGGCCGAGGTCGAGATGAGTGCCCAGTGCCAGTGTCAGCAACATGATTAAACAGGCTGCAATAATCATCGACAGGAACAGAAGCAGGCCGAGAAATTTCCCCACTACGATTTCCCAGCTGGCGATCGGGGCGGCCATCAGCATGACCAGCGTCTGGTTGCGCCGCTCTTCGGCGATCAGCCTCATCGTAAAAACAGGCACCAGCATCATCAGAATAAAAGCGACCGTACCCAGCAGCGGAGAGGCGACAGATTGAGTCGCTCCCGGCGGATTAAGGAGCAGTGCCAATTGGGTTTGCACTTGCAGGAAGGCATCAAGGCGTGCGAGAAAAAACCACGCGAAAATAAATTGCAGCGCGCCCAGTATCAGCCAGGTGGAAGGAGTGGCGAACAGGCTGCGGAATTCTTTGTGAGCGATAGTGAGGATCATGGCGTTATGTCTTATCATGCTGGGTGGTTTGCTGCTGGGTAATTTGCACGAATGCGTCCTCGAGATTGCCCTGTAACGGAGTGAGCTGTTGTGCCTGCCAGCCTTGCTGTGCGGAGAGTGTGAGCAGTGCCTCAGCGGTATTGGTGTCCAGGTCATGCAGAATTTTAAAGCGGGTTGCTGAGATTGCTTCTACATTAATGACGCCGGGCACGGCTTGTAGCGCGGCTAATTCAGGTGGCGCCAGCAGCGTCACGACGAAACCTGCCTGGTGGCCTAAACTCTGCATGTGTATGCTGGTATCGCCATAAATAAATTGCCCGTGGTGCATGATTTCGACGCGGTCGCAAATATTTTCAACTTCACTCAGCAGGTGCGTGGAAAGAATGACGCTATGGGCGTTGCCCAGTTCGCGTATCAGCGCGCGGATGTCGCGGATTTGAGCGGGATCGAGACCGACTGTGGGCTCGTCCAGTATCACGACTTCAGGCTGGTGAATGATGGCCTGCGCGATGCCGACGCGTTGCTGATAACCTTTGGAAAGTGTGCCGATTATTTTCCGGCCGCTGTCTTCCAGCCCGCAACGGCCTTTGGCAATAGACAAGGCTTCGGCCATTGCGGAATGCGGCACGCGATGCAGCTTGGCGGCATAGATCAGGTAATCATCCACGCGCATATCGCGGTACAGCGGCGGGGTTTCAGGCAGATAGCCGATGCAGGCTTTAGCCCGCATGGGCTGGCGTGCCAGGTCAAAGCCGCAAATTTCAATCTGCCCCGAGTGGGGGATCAGGACACCTGAGAGCAGTTGCATCGTCGTGCTTTTGCCGGCGCCGTTGTGACCAAGAAGACCGAGTACTTCTCCACGCTTGAGTTGTAATGAAATATTGCGAATTACCTCGCGCCTGCCGAGGCGGCGGGTCAAGTTGCGTGCATTTAGGGTAATCTGTGCGCTCATGCGTAATGTGAGAGGGTTGTAGGTTGGTGTGAATATAACCTAATATGAGCATATGTAAAAACTCAATGCTGCGTGTATGGAACCTCCGGTTTAAATCGTCGCACTCAACAACCTGAATTACAATGACCTTTAATTAATATACACCCGTAAACACCAGATAATGAAAATCAAATTTAACGCACTTTTCCTTCCTTTGCTGTTGGCGGCTTGTGCCCATGCGCCTCAGCGGGACTCGGAAGATCTTGCCGCAGAACAGAACGCTACAGAGCAGCGCGCATTAGAAATGTCAGACGTGCCGTCAGCCCTGTCTGAAGCCGAGAAAGAAGCGGCATACCCGAAGATCGAATTAAGCAGTCAAATGCTATACACCTTTCTGCTGGCTGATATTGCAGCGCAGCGTGGCCAGAAGGAGCTGGCTGCACAGGCATATATGGAGCTGGCAAAAACAACCCGCGATTTGCGGGCCGTACGCCGGGCCGCCCAGCTTTCCTTTGAGACGCATCAGCTGGAACAAACGCTGGAAGCACTGAAACTGTGGCATGAACTGGAGCCGCAGGCAGTGATGCCCAAGCAGATGCTGGCAACGGTGCTGGTGAGTGGCGGAAAACTGGAAGAAGCGCGGCCCTATCTGGTTGAGCTGCTGGCATCTGACACCCGCAATGCCGGGCGCAACTTTGTGCAGCTTTACCCCTTGTTTGGAAGATATGCCGACAAACAGGCCGTTTACAAGATGCTGCGAGAGCTGGCGCAGCCGTATCTGAATTTTGCCGAAGTGCACTGGGTGCTGGCACAGTCGGCCGAAGTTGCGGCTCAGCACGAGGAGGCATTGAGCGAGGTGCGCGAAGCGCATGCCCTGCGTCCGGAATGGGAGTTGCCGGTGCTGCTGGAGGCGCAGTTGCTGCAAACAAAAGCGCCCGCTGAAGCGCTGGCTGTAATAAAAAAATTCCTGTCTGAATATCCGGAGGCAAATGAAGTGCGCCTGTTTTATGCGCGCTCTTTGCTGGAGCAAAAGCAGTACAAGGAATCGCGTACTCAGTTTCAGCAGTTGCTTAAAACGAAACCTGACAATGCCGAGTTGGCTTTTGCAGTTGCGCTGCTGTCGATACAGATGGGTGAGCTGGATCGCGCCGAGCAGGAGTTAAGACAGACGCTTAGCGTCGGGAAAAAGGATGGTGCGACGGTGCATTACTACCTGGCGCAGTTGAATGAAGCGAAGAAAAATGACGTAGTTGCGCTGCAGGAATATCAGCAAGTGAAAGAGGGTGAGTATGTGTTTCCGTCACGGCTGCGTATTGCATTCCTGCTGGTCAAGGCAGGCAAGTTGAACGAAGCGCGTGAAGTGCTGCATCAGACGGAAGCCAAAAACAATCAGCAACGCGCGCTGCTGATATTGACTGAAGGGCAAATTTTGCGCGATGCGAAGCAATATGATCTGGCTTTCCAGGTATTAAGCCAGGGACTGGAAAAGCTGCCCAACCATCCGGATCTTTTGTACGAGGCTGCGATGGTGGCAGACAAGCAGGGCAAGGCCGACATCTTTGAGGAGATGCTGCGCAAGCTGATCAAGGTTGATCCTGAGCACGCACACGCCTATAACGCGCTGGGCTATTCTTTGCTGGAACGCAAAGTGCGCCTCGCAGAGGCGATGCAGCTGGTGGAAAAAGCCTACCAGCTGGCCCCGGACGACCCGGCTATCATCGATAGCATGGGCTGGGGATATTACCTGACAGGCGATCTGACCAGGAGCGTGGAATTTATGCGCCGCGCCTATGCCGCCTTTCCTGATCCGGAAGTCGCCGCACATCTGGGCGAGGTGCTTTGGCAGCAGGGCGCGCGCGAAGAAGCAAAAATTATCTGGCAGGACAACCTGAAAAAAAATCCTGAAAACGCGGTGTTAAAAGCCGTCATTAAAAAGTTTCTCCCCTGATGTTCCGTCTTTCCAGTTTGTTATTGCTGCTGGCGCTGGGTGCCTGCGCGACTACGCCAGGCACGCCGGTGCTGCAGCGCCCGGCACAGCCTGAACTGGCGCCGTTCGCCTTTAATGGGCGAGTGGCAACACGCCACAATGGCGAACGCTCTTCGGCGGGTGTGCGCTGGACGCATCGTGGCGCGGAAGATGAAATTTTATTGCTGGCGCCGCTCGGTCAGACCGTGGCGCGCATCTATAGCGACGCACAAGGCGTGCTGCTGGAAGCGTCGGGTAAAAAGTATTTCGAGCAGGATGCGGAAACGTTGACCGAGCGTGTACTGGGTTGGCATCTGCCGCTGTCTGGTTTGCGTTACTGGGTGCTGGCGTTGCCCGCGGCCGGAACGGATGCTGTCATCGAGCGGGCAGAGAATGGGCAGGTTAAAGTGCTGCGTCAGGACGGCTGGGAAATAAATTACACACGTTACGCGGCAGGCACACCAGACAGCCTGCCGCTACGCATGACCTTGCAGCGCGATGGCATGGAAATGCAATTGCTGATAGACGAATGGGAGATTTAATCAATACTTTATCTTGTCCGGCTCCGGCCAAGCTCAATCTGTTTCTGCACGTGACAGGGCGCAGGGCAGACGGCTACCATTTGCTGCAAACTCTGTTTCGCTTTATCGACTTGAGTGACACGCTGCATTTCACCCTGCGTGACGATGGCGTGGTACGGCGTATCAATGCGCTGGAAGGTGTACCTGCGGAGCAGGATTTGTGCGTGCGAGCGGCGCGCTTGCTGCAACAGGAATGCGCTTGCACCCTGGGGGTGGATATCAGATTGGAGAAGCGTATCCCGATGGGCGGGGGCCTGGGTGGGGGAAGTTCCGATGCGGCAACCACCTTGCTGGCGCTGAACAAGATGTGGCAGCTGGGGCTGTCGCGAGCGCGTTTAATGCAATTGGGGCTGACGCTAGGCGCGGATGTGCCGGTGTTCCTGTTCGGCGAGAATGCATTTGCCGAAGGCGTGGGCGAGCAGTTGCAGGCGTTTCCTTTGCCTGATGCGTGGTATGTGGTGCTATTTCCGCCAGTGCAAGTGCCCACCGCACAGATATTTTCACATCCGGAATTGACACGTGATACGAATTCCATCACAATTCGCGCCCTTCCAATTGGGCAGAGCCTTTTCACCGCAGGGTGGTTAGGTAACGATTTGCAGTCAATAGTGTGCAAATTGTATCCAAAAGTGGCGCAATACTTGGCAATTCTGGGTAATTTTGCGCCGGCAATGATGACCGGTTCGGGTGCTTGTGTATTTGCCGAGTTTGCCAGCGAAGTCGAAGCGCAGAAAGTGCTGCTGCAGTTGCCAAAAGAGATACAGGGTGTTGTCGCGCAGGGTTTGCCGCACCATCCATTACGGGACCTTGCTGTTTAATTAAGGTTATAGCCGTAAAGAGTTAATTGGGGAGTCGCCAAGTGGTAAGGCACCGGATTTTGATTCCGGCATTCGTAGGTTCGATCCCTACCTCCCCAGCCAGTTTACCCAGATGAGACTATATTGTCTGGAGTAATGTTAGCAGAGGGGCGCTTGCGCCCTTTTTGGTTTTAGTTCAATTTGCCCGTTTAACTTGAGGGGTCGCACGTGTCACATGATAGCTTGATGGTATTCACAGGCAATGCCAATCCTAAGCTCGCCGAAAGTGTAGCGCGCTATCTTAAAATACCTCTTGGCCAGGCTACGGTTAGCCGCTTTTCAGACGGCGAAATCATGATTGAGCTGCTTGAGAACGTACGCGGCAAAGATGTGTTTGTGTTGCAATCCACCTGTGCACCGACCAATGACAGTTTGATGGAAGTCATGGTGATGGTGGATGCGCTCAAGCGCGCTTCCGCCGGCCGCATTACCGCCGCGCTGCCGTACTTCGGCTATGGCCGCCAGGATCGCCGCCCGCGTTCTGCACGGGTCGCAATTACTGCAAAAGTGGTGGCGGATATGCTTTCAGGCGTAGGCGTAGATCGCGTACTGACGATGGATTTGCACGCGGATCAGATACAGGGATTCTTCGATATTCCGGTGGACAACATTTACGCCAGTCCGATTTTACTGGCGGATGTATGGAAGAATGACTACAAGAATTTAGTGGTGGTATCGCCGGACGTGGGCGGTGTGGTGCGGGCACGGGCGCTGGCCAAGCGCCTGGATGTGGATCTTGCGATCATCGACAAGCGCCGCCCCAAGCCCAACGTGGCCAAGGTGATGAATATTATCGGTGATGTGGCCGGACGTAACTGCCTGATCATGGACGACCTGGTGGACACGGCAAATACCCTGTGTGAAGCTGCCGCAGCGCTGAAAGAGAAGGGTGCGCTGCGCGTGATAGCCTACTGTACCCATCCGGTATTGTCGGGTTCGGCAGTCGAGCGCATTGAAAATTCCGCGCTGGATGAGCTGGTGGTAACCGACACCATCCCGCTGCGCGAAGATGCGCGCAACTCCAAGCGTATCCGTCAGTTATCGGTTGCGGAGTTGCTGGCTGAAACCATACGCCGCATCACTGACGAAGAGTCCGTTAGCTCTTTATTTAACGATTAAACTTGGGTTTAACGATTAGTTTTTTGCGGCAGTCACTGTGACTGCCGTGTAACCTGAAAGCACTTGGTCGCGGGTGCTTTCGCATTGAAGTGGAGAAGTAAAATGAAAATCGAAATCAGCGCAACATCACGCACAGCGCAAGGAACGGGTGCGAGCCGCCGTCTGCGCAAAGCCGGTCGAGTACCTGGCATTGTGTACGGCAGCAGCGAACCCGTTATGATCGAACTGGATCACAATTATTTGTATCATGCACTGCGTAAAGAAGCGTTCCACGCTTCCGTTCTGACGCTGGACCATGACGGCAAAAAAGAACAAGTGCTGCTGCGTGACTTCCAGATGCACCCTTTCCGCCAGCAAGTCATGCACATCGACTTTGAGCGTGTGCTTGCCGACAGGAAGATACACATGAAAGTGCCGTTGCATTTCATTAACGCTGACATCGCTCCGGGCGTAAAGGCCGGTGGCGTGATTAGCCACGTGATCAGCGAATTGACTATCGCCTGCTTGCCTGCAGCATTGCCTGAGTTCATCGAGCTGGATCTGTCCGGCCTGACGCTGGGACACTCCATACACGTATCCGACGTGAAGCTGCCTGCAGGACTTGAAATAGCTGGTCATCATCACGCTGCCGATGCAGTTGTGACTGTCCAGGTGCCACGTGGTGCGATTGAAGCCGCTGCAACTGAAGCTGCTGAAGCTGCTGCTGCCGCCGAAGGCAAACCAGCAGCAGCTGCCAAGCCTGCTGCTGCAGCAGCAAAACCTGCAGCCAAACCTGCGGCGAAAAAATAAGCAACAACACACGTTGTGATGCAGAGCCCGTCATGTGTTCATTGAATGCATGACGGGTTTTTTCATGGTGCTTGGTCAGATGGTACTGGTGCATGAGTGAAATAAAACTGATTGTTGGTCTGGGCAACCCCGGCCGCGAATACGAGGGGACTCGCCACAACGCCGGCTTCTGGTGGGTGGACGGGTTTGCTCATGCGCATCAGTTTGCGTTCAAAGCCGAGAGTAAATTTCACGGTCTGGCTGCACGCAGCGTGGTGCAAGGGCGTGAACTTTTTCTGCTCAAGCCGCAGACTTTCATGAATGTCAGTGGTCGTGCAGTGGGTGCGCTGGTGCAGTTCTACAAAATCGAGCCGGCACAGATTCTGGTGGTGCATGATGAACTCGATTTGCCGCCCGGCAATGCCAAGCTCAAGCTGGGCGGTGGTCATGGCGGGCATAACGGACTGAAGGACATCATCGCGCATCTCGGTACGCGCGATTTCTGGCGTTTGCGCATAGGCATCGGCCATCCTGGCGATCGTGCGGAAGTGGCCAATTACGTATTGAATGCGCCGCGCCGCGAAGAGGAAGAGTTGATCAGACAAGCCATACAGCGTGCGCAGGATGTTGCACATCTGATCACCGAGGGCAAGCTGGAAGCGGCGATGCTCAAACTGCACAGTAGCTAATTAAAGGAAATATTATGAGTCTCAAATGTGGAATCGTCGGTCTGCCCAATGTGGGAAAGTCCACGCTGTTTAATGCGCTGACCAAGGCCGGCATTGAAGCTTCCAACTACCCGTTCTGCACCATCGAGCCGAATGTGGGCATCGTTGAAGTACCGGATGCACGCATGCAGGTGCTGGAGGGTATCGTCAAGCCCAAGAAAATGCAGTACGCCATTACCGAGTTCGTCGACATCGCGGGCCTGGTAGCAGGCGCGTCCAAGGGTGAAGGGCTGGGCAATCAGTTCCTCGCCAACATCCGCGAGACCGATGGCATTTTAAATGTCGTGCGCTGCTTTGAAGATGACAACATCATTCACGTGGCAGGCAGGGTCGATCCAATTTCCGATATCGAAACCATCATCACCGAGCTGGCTCTGGCGGATATGGCTACGGTTGAAAAAGCGCAGATACGCAACGCCAAGCTGGCGCGCTCCGGCGACAAAGAAGCAGCGAAGTTTGGCGAACTGCTGGATAAGCTGGTTGCGCACCTGAATGAAGGCAAACCGGCCCGTTTGATGAAGCTGGACGCCGAGCAAAAACTGTTTCTGAAGCCGCTGTGTCTGATGACCCTCAAGCCCGCCATGTACGTTGCCAACGTCGCGGAAGACGGCTTCACCAACAACCCGTTGCTGGCCCGGCTGGAAGAATTCGCAGCGCGTGAAGGCGCGCCTGTTGTCGCCGTTTGCGCCGCGATGGAATCCGAAATTGCCGAATTGAGCGACGAAGACAAAAAAGAATTTCTGGCCGAAATGGGTTTGCAGGAACCTGGCTTGAATCGCCTGATTAATGCGACTTACAA
>Ga0315268_10004910_pt1 | contig 14416 bp, 9 predicted proteins | sample C1_top_MG_FD_204535 | JGI IMG/M metagenome (GOLD analysis project Ga0315268, IMG submission 204535) | Sediment microbial communities from Yellowstone Lake, YNP, Wyoming, USA - C1_top | ecosystem: Environmental > Aquatic > Freshwater > Lake > Sediment | place: USA: Wyoming | collected 2017-08-01
TCCGCGCGGCGCAGGCCGGCCGTGCGGGACCGGAGCGCTGCGGCGAAGCCGCATGCGCGAGGACCGCAAGCCGGCCGGCCGTCGGCACTGCGAAAAAGTTTGCGGGGTAGGTCAGTGAGCAATCGTGCCCCCCCGCCAGCGGGCGTTGCGGGACCTGCCGGAGTGTGCGATTCGACGTGCGCCCGACCGTCCCTCTCGCTGAGGAGCCGACATGACCGTCATCAGGAACCGCGCGATGCCGCGCAGCGCAGGGGTGCTGCTGCACCCGACGTCGCTGCCCGGGCCCTACGGCATCGGTGATCTCGGCGCCCCGGCGCGCGCGTTCGTCGACTGGCTCGCCGTATCGGGCATGCGCTTGTGGCAGATACTGCCGCTCGTGCCGACCGGCCACAACGGCTCGCCCTACTCGAGCTGGTCGGCCTTCGCGGGCAACCCGGATCTCGTGGCCCTCGACGAGCTCGTCGCGCTCGGGCTGCTCGCGCCCTCCGACTTGCCGCCGCCGGCTCCCGCGTCGGGGCCCATCGACTACGCCGCGGCGCGCGCTCTGCGCCGCCCTGCCCTCGCCAAAGCGGTGCAGGCTCTGTTGCGAGGGGGCGGCACGCTCGCCGCCGAGCTCTCGACGTGGAAGGAGCACGTGCCGTGGGTCGCCGAGACAGCGCTCTTCGCGAGCCTCAAGGAGCGAGAGGAAGGCAAGCCCTGGTGGGAGTGGCCGGCGACCTTGCGCGACCGCAAGCCGGCGGCGCTCGCTGCGGCGGCCCGTGAGCTGCGCACCGAACTTGATAACGCCGTCGCCATGCAGTTTCTCTTCGCCCGCCAGTGGCAGGCGCTGCGCGCCTACGCGGCGAGCAAGGGCGTCACCTTCATCGGCGACGTGCCGATCTACGTCGACGGTGACAGCGCAGACGTGTGGGCGGGGCGCGAGCTCTTCGAGCTCGGGCGCAACGGCCGTCCAGAGCGCGTCTCGGGTGTGCCGCCCGACGCCTTTAGCGCGACAGGCCAGCGCTGGGGCAATCCACTGTATCGCTGGGACAAGATGGCGAACGATGGCTTCGCCTGGTGGCAGACCCGATTGCGCCGCTCGCTCGAGTTGACCGACTGGGTGCGCATCGATCACTTTCGCGGCCTTTCGGCCTACTGGGCGGTGCCGGCCGACGCGCCCGACGCGCGCAGCGGAGCGTGGGTTACCGGGCCTGGCCTAGCCCTGTTCGACGCCCTGCACAACGCGCTCGGCAGCCTGCCGGTCATCGCCGAAGACCTCGGCGTCATCGACGATGACGTCCGAGCGCTGCTGGCCGCGGCCGACCTGCCGGGCATGAAGGTGCTGCAGTTCGCCTTTGGCGAGACCGCGATCAACCCCTACTTGCCGCACAACCACACGCCGCAGTCGGTGGTCTATACCGGCACGCACGACAACGACACGACGCGGGGCTGGTGGCACAGCCAGCCCGAGCACGTGCGCCATCACGTGCGCGTCTATCTCTCGACGCCGGGCGACGACATCGCGTGGGACTTCATCAGGGCAGCGCTTGCGTCGGTGGCCCGCTTTGCCATCATCCCGATGCAGGACGTGCTGTCGCTCGATAGGCACGCGCGCATGAACACGCCGTCTGTCTCGGCCGGCAATTGGCGCTGGCGCCTCGCGCCAGGCGATCTAAAGCCCGAGGTGGCGCGGCGCTTGCGCCACTTGGTCGAGCTCTTCGGCCGCGAGGGCGTGTAGGCACCCGTGTCCACGAGAGTCGAGCCCGAGCGGTGCTAGCCTACGTCGAGCGCGGCAGCGGCACACGCCCCGTGCTGCTCCTGCATGGCTTTCTCGGCTCGGGCAAGAACCTCGCCTCGCTCGCGCGGCGCTGGGCAGAAATCAATTCGGCCCTGCGCTTTGTCTTGCCAGACCTTGCGGGGCACGGCGCCTCGCCCCCGCTCGGCGCCGAGGTGGACCTCGCGCGCATGGCAAACGACGTGATCGCGCTCGTCGACGCGCTCGGGCTCGCCGACGAAACGCTCATCGTTGGGCACTCGCTCGGCGCCCGCGTCGGGCTTGCGGCGCGCGACGCCGCCCCCGGGCGTTTCGGCGCGCTCGTTCTGCTCGACATGGGGGCGACCGAGCCGCCGCCCGACGCCTCGGGGGTCGGCGAGCTCGTCGCGGCGCTCCTCGCCGCACCCGCGCGCGCCCCCGATCGCGGCAGCATGCGCGCGGCGCTGACCGCACGTGGGCTACCTGCGCCGCTCGCCGATTGGCTCCTGCAGAGTCTCGCACCGACGCCGAGCGGCGGCGTCACGTGGCGCATCGATCGCGCGGGCATGGCCACATTGCACGCGCGCTTCGGCGCCGATGATCTATCGGGCGCGATCGAGCGCGCGCGCACACCTACGCTCTGTGTGCGCGGCGGCCGCTCGCCGTTCGTCAGCGACGCCGAGGCCGCTCGTCTCACGGCCGCGCGTGTCGAGGTCGTCACTTTGCCCGCCGCTGGACACTATGTGCACGTCGACGCCCAGGCGGAGCTCATCACGCTGCTCGACGGGTTTTGGCGGCGCAGCGTCGGCTAGAGAGACCGCGCACGACCGAGCGCAGCGAGCCATGACTCGAGCTCGGGCGGCAAGGGCGCCTCGACGCGAATCGCTTGAGCGTCGTGCGGATCCACGAGCTCGAGCCGCGCGGCGTGCAAGAAATGCCTGTCGCAGGGGCGCGGCGAATCGGCTGCGCCGTAGAGTCGATCACCGACGATCGGATGACCGAGGGCCGCGAGGTGAGCACGGATCTGATGCCGCGCGCCGCGCCTAATCTCGACCTCGACGAACGACAGACCCTCGTAGCGCGCAACGCACCGGAACCTGGTGTGCGCTTTTCGCCACGGCAAGCTCGGGCCCAGCTCGGGGTCGTGCTGCACGCGCATGCGCGAGGCCGCGCGCGGGTCGTGCGCCAAGGCCCAGCGCACCTCGCCCGCCGTCGGCGTCTCACCGTGGACGAGCGCGAGATACACTTTGCGCACGGCGTCCGCTTCGAGCTGCGCCCGCAGGGCGGCAAAGGCCGCGGCGTGTCGGGCCACGAGCACGAGGCCGGAGGTCTCGAGGTCGAGACGATTGAGCAGCCCAGGGTCGAGCACGGCCCGCTCTTGCGCGCGCAGCTCGGGATAGCGCCCGAGGAGCGCATTGACGAGCGTGCCGGTTTCATCAGGCGCCAAAGGCTGCGTTGGCATCGCAGCCGGCTTGTCGACCACCAATAAGGCCGAGCTCACATAGCGCACGATGAGCGGTAGCTGCGGCTCGGCGCGCGGCAACAGCTCGCCAGGCGTCGCGGCGAGCTCGACCTGCAGCACGTCACCCGTCTGCAAGCGATCACCCGTGCGCACCCGTCGCCCGTTCTTGCGCACGCGGCCGAGGCGCAACAACGTCCGGACGCGAGCCCGCGAAAACGCACGCAAGCGTGCCGCGAGAAAGAGGTCGAGGCGCATACCGGCCTCGGCCTCCCCTACCTCGAAGCGCGTCGACGAGTCAGTCATGCGCGAGCGCTCGCCGCCGCGCAGCTAGGCGCGCTTCGGGGCCGGTCTAAAGGTGCGGCCGCGCGTCGGCCGCGACGGCGGCCCGCCGCCGCCGAGACCGCGAGGACTCGGACTGGCCGCCGAGCTCGGACGAGCAGCGGAGTGGGCTGCAGTGCGCTCGGAGTGCGGCGCGGAGGGCTGGTGCGGGCGCGCCGCAGCGTCACGATGCGAATGGTGCTCGACGTGGTCGCGATGCTGCGGCCGGCGGTGCTCACCGCGCTCGGGGGGGCCGCGACGGCGCCCGTGCGAACGCTCGCCCTCCCCTTGCCGCTGCCCGCTCGACTGGGCATCCAGGTCGGTCGGCCGTGGCGTGCCGCGGCGCGATGGGTAAGGGTGATCTTCGACCACGGCCAAACGCACGCGGATGAGCCGCTCGATGTCGGTGAGGAACTCGCGCTCGTCGCTGTCACAGAACGAGATGGCGATACCCGAGGCGCCGGCCCGAGCGGTGCGGCCGATGCGATGCACGTAGGTCTCGGGGACGTTCGGCAGCTCGTAGTTGATGACATGCGAGATGGCGTCGATGTCGATGCCGCGCGCCGCGATGTCGGTCGCCACGAGCACGCGCACGTGCCCGCTCTTGAACTGCGCCAAGGCCCGCTCACGCGCGTTCTGCGACTTGTTGCCGTGAATGGCGTCGGCGCGGATGCCGCCCTTGCTCAAGTGCTCGGCGACGCGATTGGCGCAGTGCTTGGTGCGCGTAAAGACGAGCGCGCGCACGAGTCCGCGGTCACTGAGCAGGTGCGCGAGCAGCTCGCGCTTGTCGGCCTTCTCGACGAAGTACACCGATTGCTCGATGAGCTCGACCGTCGTCGCCGGCGGGGTCACCGAGACCCGAACCGGATCTGTGAGGATGGAGTCGGCGAGCTTCCGGATATCGGGCGGCATCGTCGCCGAGAAGAAGAGCGACTGGCGTTGGCGCGGCAAGACACCGATGACACGCCGAACGTCGTGAATGAAGCCCATATCGAGCATGCGGTCAGCCTCGTCGAGCACGAACACCTCGAGGTGCTCGAGCCGCACGTGGCGCTGCTGCATGAGGTCGAGCAGGCGGCCCGGAGTCGCGACGAGGATATCGACGCCGCGCCGCAGCGCCCGCGTTTGCGCGTCTTGGCCGACGCCGCCGAAGATGACCGTGTTGGTCAACTGCAAGTGCCGGCCGTAGGCGGTAAAGCTCTCGCCGATCTGCGCGGCGAGCTCACGGGTTGGGGACAAGACGAGCACGCGGATGGGCGGCACGCTCGGCCGCACGCCGCGCTCAGCCGATAGGCGCTGCAAGATCGGCAGCGCGAAGGCGGCCGTCTTGCCTGTGCCGGTCTGGGCGCAGCCGAGCAGATCCTTGCCGGCGAGCACGTGCGGGATGGCCTTTTCCTGAATGGGTGTGGGGTGGACGTAGCCTTCGTCGCCGAGGGCGCGCAGAAGGGGTTCGATGAGATGGAGGTCGTTGAATTGCATATGGCGAGAGCGCATAGCACGTCGCGCGTCGTCGCAAGAGGGTAAATCGTATTTCGGAAGGGGGGGTAACGGAGCGAGACCTACCAGGCGTAGCGCACGCCGAGCCCGAAGACCTCGCCGCGACTCGCGTACGTGCCGTTGCCGATGGCCGTGCGGCCACCCCAGGGCGGTCGCGTGGCGTTGGTCTGCAATGCCGTGCTGTTGGTGACCGTGGTCTGCGGCATGTAGACGTAGGCGGCGACTGCGTCGAGTGTCCAAGCCCCGAAGGTGTAGCTCGCGCCGAGCGACGGGATGACCTTGTTGAGGTCCACGGTCATCGCCGTCAACTTCTCGGGCGGCACGGCCGAGCGTTCGAGCACGACACCGCCGCGCACGAACAAGCCCGGCACCGCCAGGCCGAGGTCGCTCTCGGCGCCGAGGCGCAGACCAAAGCTGTCACGAAAGCCCTGATCGACCGTGAGCTTGCCGAGCGGATAGTCGCCGAGCGCCACGACATCGCGAACCACGGCGCTCTTGGCGTCGATCGTGATCTTGTCGTGCAGCGACCACATCTCGTAGACGAGGTCGACCTCGAGCCTCGTCCCGGCGAAGCGCGCCTCGGCGCCGAGCCGCAAAGAAGGCGGCAGGATCAAGGTGACGCGGGCGCTCGGCTCGGCTGGGTCGAGCGTCGCGTTGTCGTAGATCGCGGCGGTCGGCAGGCGGATGCGCAGCTTAGCGTTGGCCACGACATAGTAACCGCTCTCGAGGGCGGCGCCGAGGCGCAACCACGGCAAGGCGTCATAAAGTACGCCGAGCTGCACGCCGGGGCTCACGATGCCACTCGCCGTCATCTGCGTGATGGCGTCGTAGCTTGGGCTCTCGGCCTCGGTGCAGATGGTGCCGTCGCAGTTCGAGGTCACCATCTCGGTCGCGAAGCTGCCGAGCATGAGCTCGAGCTCGGCGCCGAGCACGAGCCGTTCGTCGAAGCGATAGGAGCCGCCGAAGCCGGCCTTCGCCATACCCGTGCCCGCAAAATTGCAGATGGCGTAGCGTTGCGGGGTCGGGTTGGCGCCGGTGAGGTCACAGGGCCAATCCTGCAACAAAGGATAGTCGGCGGCGATGGCCGCGCCGATCGAGACCTCGGGCCGGCCGACGCCTGCAAGCGTAAAGCCCAAGGTCGGGCTCGGAATGCCGAGGCCCGTGCCGTGCACGGTCGGCAGTGGCGGGCTGCCGCCGTCGATGCGCCGCGTGTAGTCGGTGCCGAGCACGCCGTAGCCAAAGTCCACGAGCACGCTGTTGCCGGCGAGCGCGAGACCTGCCGGGTTGTAGCTCAAGGCGTTGACGTCGCTCGCGCCGGCCACATAGGCCCCGGCGCGTCCCAAGGGGCGCACGCCGCGCGGCGCGAGGAACATTCCGGCAGCTAGGGCCGGCGAGAGGTAAGCGGCGACGAGCAGCGCGGCCGCGCCGGCAAGCAAACAGCGAGAGCTTGGCATTAGCGTTTCTCGATGAGCTTATAGATGCGTTCGAGGCCGCGCGTGTCGTCGAGCAGAAAGTCGTGCACCTGGCCGAGCGTAGCCTTGAAGTCGGCGACCGTAAAGCGCCCCCCTGCTCCCGGGGTCTGACGATTGACCTCTGAGATGACATCCACGATCACGTCGAGCGCGGTCTCGCCGGGCGCGTTGGCCGGCTCTTGCACGAGGTTGGCGAGCAGCGCCGGCAGCACCTGCCGGTCGTCGATGTCGCGCAGCTTGGCGGCAAAATCGACGAGCTTGGCGAGCAGACCCTTGTCGGCGTCGAACACCGGCGCGAGATCGCGCAGCACGGGCTGCAGATTCGTCGTGTCGTTCATGACCTGCGCGAGGTCGACGCCGGCGAGCAAGGTGCAGGCGAAGGCATGATTCGGCGATTGTTCGTCGACGAGATAGTGCAGGAGCTGCTCCACATCGGCACGCGCCGCGGGCGAGGCCTGCAAGGCGGCGGTCAAGTCGGCGACTCCGGCAGTGGCCGGATGCGCGACGAGCTTGTTCACCGAGCTCTCGACCTCCGCGGCCCAGGCTACCGCCCCGTCGTTCGCGAGCTTCTTTTGCAGCTCATCGCGGCCAAAATCGAGCAAGGCGTGCACGAGCGCGTAGCCGCGGCGATCGGCGAAACGAAGGTCTGGTCCGGTGCCGTCCGTCGCGAGCACCTGGCGCAACAGATGCCCGAGCGCCGTCCACGTCGCGTCGCGCGCCGCCGGCGTCGCGGCGAGCCCAGCGGCGATGCGACGCCAGGCGCTCAACATCACGGTGGCCGGCGCCACCTCGGCGACCGGCCAGCCATCGTTACGCAACACCGGCTCGGCATTTTGGCGCGGAGCATAGTCGGGGTTCGCTTCGGGCAAGAAGAGCAGTTGCGGCAGCTCCGCCAAGACCTGCTCGCCGCTCGCGGCGCCAACGGCGGTCGTGCGAAAGACGTGCATCAAGTCACCGAGCGTCGGCAGCGCATTGCCTTCGTCGAGCGCCCGCGCCACGAGCTCTTCGAAGCGCACGATGCCGCTTTGGTCGGCGTACAAGGGCGAGGTCGCGCTCAGCGATTGCGTCGTCCCCCCCTCAGGCGACGACCAGTGGTGATGCAGGATCGACATGAGCTTGGCGTACAGGTCGAGTCGACCATGGTCGTTGAAGGCGTTGAGCACCGGCGCCATGTCCTCGAACACATGGCCGAGCTCGTACGCCGGCGCCGTGCCCCGATGTCGCTCTTCGAGGATGCCACCGTCGGCGGCGCGCACCGGGTCCATGATCTTCTGCAAGAAGTTGTTGCGCTGGCCGAAGACCACGCGGTTGACGCCCTGATAGGTAGGATGACGGGTATAGCCGGTGACGCCAGCGAGCAGCTCGAGCACAGCGTCGGTCGTTACGTTGTTGATGGTCGGGTCTTTGAAGTTCATCTCCGCCTTGCCAATGATGGCCTGCATGTAGAAGACCGCGAGGTCGGGGATCTCGAACAGCTCACACTCGCCGAAGGTGTGACCCGTGAGGGCGTAGTCGAGCGGATACTGGATGTACTTGAGATCGAGCACCGCGCCCGGCTTGTTGCAGAGGCGCGCGCCCGTCACGTCATGCGTTAGGTGAACGAAGCGCTGAAAGAGGCTGCGATTCGACCAGCCGTCGACAGCCGCGCGATCGACCGGGACCGAGAGCGCACCGACGAGTGGCTTGTTGATGTCGACCGGGTCGTATTCAACCTCGTCCTTGTAGCGCATGTAGGGCGCGAGCTCGTGACCGAGCGCGCGCGACTCGGGCGTCTCGAGCGCGAGGAGCAGATCGTGCCACAGACCGGCGACACGCAGCACCTCCACCACCCAAGCGGCGAGGTCGTCGAGAAACGCCGCGTGCGGCTCGAGGCTCGTGCCCGCCGGCAACATGCTGTCAGCCCAATCGGCGACGCTCACCGCGAGCGCGGCGGCGCGCGCGAGCTCGAGCTCGTTGGTATCGAGCAGCGCAGCGGCGACCGACAGCGCACCGAGGGTCGACGAGGACGCCAACAGGGGCGTGCTCGCGTGCATGAGATCGAGCGCCGGCGAGGCGGCGAGGTCGATGCCCGAAAAAGTGAACGGGCCCGAGCCGACAAAGGTATACACGGCAGGGGCGCGTGGCCCGAGGACGGGCCCAAGGGGCGGGACGAGATCGAGCAGCGTCGCTCTCTGCTTGGCGATGAGCGTGCGCGCCTCCTGCAACACGGCCGAGAGCAGCGTGCGCGAGGCGTCGCGGTATTGATAGACGAGCCCATCGCCGCTGCTCGTGAGCAGCCGACCCTCGGTATCGCGCGGCGTGCCCGCGGCCTCGCCGGCCACCGCGAAGGGCGTGGCGAGCGCCAACGGCCGGCCGTTCGCGCCGACGAGCTGCCCCGAGGCGTCGATGTCGGCGGCCCCATCGTGGTCGAGATCGACGAACGGTGACAGCGGCGCGCCGCTCGGGCCGAGCGCTGGCACGGCGACGCCGCGCACGTCGCGGCGGGCGATGAGACGGGGCACCCCGTCGCCGAAGGCGTCGTTCTCGAGCAGCAAGAGATCACGCAGCGCCGAGGGCACCGTGATGGGATCGGGTCGCACCGCGAGGTCCGCGAGCTCGCGCTGCATGCCGCCGAGAAAGAGCCTAAAGCCGGGCGCCCCCGCGCCGCCCGTGGCGACGAGCGTCGACAAGTCCTTGAGGGTCGCGTCGAGCTCGGCGAAGTTGAACGTGGGTCGCAACAAGCCGCCCGACAGCGCGAGCGGCCGGTAGCCTTGCCGCGCCCCGAGGCGCTCGAGCGCGCTCAAGGCTTCGCTCGAGTCCGTCAGGTGGCCGAGCACGAGCGCGAGAGCGCGCGTCTGGCCCTGCACGTCGCCCGTGTCGTAGAGTGGCGTCATGCGCTGCAAGAGTCGGTTGAGCTCGGGCGCGAAGGTGGGCGGCACGGCCGTGTCGATGGCGGCGATGAAGCGCTCGCGTTTCGCGTGGAAAGCCCCAAGACGCGCTCCCTGCTCGGCGGCCGGCGGCGCGCCCTCGTCGCAGACGGTGCGCGTGCTCTCGCCGCTCGGGTCGGGCTGTGCGCTGTCGTGCGCGAGGCGGCGGCAGAACTCAGCGTACATTTCATGGCCGAGGCTTTGGCGCACGGGCGCGGGTCTGGTCGTATCGAGGGGCTTGGCGCAGCCTAGCGCGAAGCTCACGAGCGGGAGCAGCAGCATTATTGGCTGCGACCGCTTGGCCTCATTGCTTCGCTTCTTCACACGGGACTCCATCGGCGTGCGCCGAGTCGCCGGCTGTTCGACGACGCGCGGGCGCGTATTTCATCGCCGGCAGTCTATCGCGAACGCAGGAATTTGCATTAGCGCAGTGCGGCAAAAGCGCAGCGACCGCCGCCAACTCCGATGACCGATTGTCAAAGCCCGCCGCCTGCACTAGAATTGTGTCATGAGTCGCATGAATTTGACACTCGACCAAGAAACATCCAACTGGATACGGAGACACGCAGCCGCCGGCAAGCTGCGTCAAGCGACCATGGCGCGCCAGCTCCTCACGGAAGCAGTCGCGCACCGCCAGCGGGTCGAGGAGCGCAAGAAGCTCGCCGCCGACTATGCCGCCGGTCGAAAGGACGCCGCCTCGGCACTGCGCGACCTCGAGGGCCAGCAACTCGACGGCTGGGCGGATGAGTAGCCGACCGCCTGTCTCGTTTCGACGCGGCGAGGTCGTCTGGCTCAACTGCGATCCGTCCGTCGGCGTTGAGCCGCGCAAGACCCGCACCTGCGTCGTCATTTCCAACGACATCGCGAACGAGTTCGGACAAGCAGTGACCGTGGTGCCGACGCAGCGCTACAGCAAAGATCGGGCGTCTCGCGCTTACATGGTTGACTTGCGGGCCCCTCGGTCGTCCCTCGACGAGCCACGTGTGGCCAACTGCTCGATGATAATGACCTATGATCGCGCCCGCGTCGTTGCCAAAGCCGGACGGACGAGCTTGGACACGCAGGCGGACATCGAACGAGCGCTCCTCGTGCACCTCGGCATCGGCACGATACGGTAGATGCAGGGCGTACCGGGCCAGTCAGCTCGCAAAGCGGCACAGAAAACTGGAACAACCACCGCGCCGGTAATGATTCGAGGATAACCGCGACCTCGTCCACAGCCAGATGATCGTTCGCAGAGGAGAAGTCGCCAAAGATCGCCTTGCACGCACATGTCACTCCGTGCCAGCCTCGGCAGGTTGGCCTGCATCCATCGCGATACCGCGCCTGCCCGACCACGGGGAGACACCCAAATGGCGAGACGATCGAATTTGCGCCGCAATGACACATGGTCGCCTTCCACGCGGCTGCTGGCGACATCCGCCGTGCTGGCCGTCGCGGCAGCAGGCCAGGCCTGCGACGCGACGGATCGGGCCCCGCTTCGCCCCGCTTCGCCCCGCTTCGCTCGGCGAGCGAAGCGCTTACTGCCTCCGAGTCAGCTCTCGCGTGCGGTGGCGTAGCCCTCGAGGCGCCCGTCGCCAAGCCGTCGTACACCTGTCGTGAAGGCGCGGTGGTGCTCGGCCCCGTGCGCATCCCCCGGGCGAGCATCCCCTCCACAGGCACGGCGCTCACGTTCTCGAACCCCGCCCCCGACACCTGCATAGTCGTGACCGCCGCTCGGCATCATTGGCCAGCGCACATGAAGCTCGACGGCGCGCTCCTGGTGCCGAGCGAGCTGTTCTCGCCGCATAGCAACACGCTCGAACGGCCGCTGACGCTCGAGCCGAACGCGCATACGATTACCGTGTTCCGCGGGCCAGAACACGACCGAGCGCATGAGTACAATTGGGATGACCGCGACAGCGCAACCGATTGGGACGATCGCCCGGGCGAAGGCCTCACGGCCGAAGGCGATGGCCGTGGCGCGTTTGATCGCGACGACACCTGCTCGCACGCCGTCCTACAAGATCCCGATTGCGACGACCGCGACGATCTCGACCGCCCGGAAGAGCCCGACGCCTGGATCGAAGTCACCGTGCGCTCAGGCGCCTCAATTGAGCGCCACGGGCTCGTGCACACGAAGCACCTGTCGCTGTTCAATCTCTTCGCCGCGCCGCCCGTGCTGTCGAGCGTGGCGCCCGCGATCACGTTCACGGCCGACGGCCTGGTGCGTCGCTTTTCGGGCAAGCCGCCGCCCGACGGCCAGTCGGAGATCCGCTGGCATCTCGACATCCGCGACGCCACGGGTTGCGTGCGCCTGCGTCGCATCGCCGGCGTTGAACCCCTCGGGCTGCCCTCGAGCTTCTCCGTATCGACCGTGTTCGATGGCAAGGACGCGACGGGCGCACCCCTCGGGGACGGCCGCTACACCTACCGCATTGGCGCCGCTCTCGCCCGCTTGGACGACGGCGTCGCGCATGACGACGACCATGACGGCCACATCGTGGGGGCGCTGCACACGCCGATGCAGTTGTTCGGCATCGACACCACACCCCCGGTTGCCACCATCGTCACGCCGGCCAATGGCGGCTTCTTCACCGCGCTCGCGCGTTCCGTCGCCGTGACCCTGACCGACCCCCTCGTCGGCGGGTTTGCGAGTGGCATCGACCCGGCCAGCGTCATCGTGTGGCTCGACGGGTTAGACGTGACCGCCGAGCTCGTCATCGACGAGTTCGGGATCACTGGGACGCTCGATGAAATGACGGATGGCACCCACACGCTTGCGGTCTTCGTGCTCGATCTAGTCGGCAACCCGTCCGCGATAGCCGCATCAACCTTCACCGTCGATTCAATCGCCCCGCGCGTGGTTTGGAACAGCATGCCGCGCGTCACCGACCTCACCGACGTGCCACTCGCGCTCAGGCTTGCCGACGACGGCAGCGGCCTTGCTACGTCGACGCTCGCGTTGCGAGTCAACGGCACGCCGTACGGCAACCTGCTCGCCTGCAGCCCGAGTGACGAGGGCGCGGCGACGACTGACTGCGCTGGGACGGCATTTTTGCCCGAGGGCGTCGTCACGGTGTGGGCAACCGTTGAAGACCGCGCTGGCAATGTGGGCGCAGCCGTGATCACCATCGTCGTCGATCGAAGCCCGCCGGTCATCATCCTCGAGCCGAATCCAACCGGCATCGTGACCGCGGACCGCCTGGTGCCGCTCATCGGCCGGGTGATCGAGTTGTCGCCGGTCACGTTGACGGTCAATGGCAACCCCGTGCCGGTGCGCTATGGCGCCTTCTTGACACAGGTGCCGCTGAAGGCCGGACAGAACATCATCACGTTGCATGCGGTGGACGCGGCGGGCCATGCCTCCGATCTCACCGTGCAGCTTCAGCAGGAGGAAGTGCCACCGATCGTCGACTCGTTGCATGTCGGCGGGCAGAAGGTCGAATGTGTCGACCCGAGCGAAGGCTCGGCGTTGATCTCCATCGACGACACCATGAGTCCGTCATTCGAGGCGACCTACTCGGACAATGGCTCGCCGGTGAACGGCAACGGCGTCAGCCTCACCATCGATCGCGTCAAGTATCCATGCGCCCAGCTCGGCGGCGGCGACCCCGGCACCGAGACGAGCTGCAACTTGGATCTGGCCAGCGGCTATCATCGCGTCGTGCTACATCTGCCCGACCAAACTGGCTCGCCGTTACTCGCCACCACCTGCGTCGTCGACATCTACGTCGACGCTATCTCGATTCGTGGCCAGGTGGGCACCAAGCTCAAAAGCGCCGAGGTGCAACTACCACGGCGCTACGCGCCAGCGACGCCGGTCACGCTAACCGTCGACGAGACCGTGCTCGCAAACACGCCGGCTTCGACCGGGCGGCACACCGTGGGGCCGGCTGTCGTCATAAGTCCAGACGTCACCTTGCCCAGCCCAGCCACGGCGCGCATCACCCTGCCCTACGATCCGGCGCTGCTGGAGATCAACGGCGACGAGATCTCCGAGGAGGAAGTACGCGCCGAGTGGCGCAGCGGCGCGACTTGGATATACGAGGACACGCCGCGCTTCACGATCGATGTCGCCGCCAACACCGTCAGCTATAACGTCACGCACTTCTCGCTTCGCGCCGCCACCGTCGACGATCGACGGCCGTGGAGCGTCGTCGCACCGGCGACGATGATCGACAACGGCGCGGCGCAGCCCGGCGACGAGCGCCTGTTGCTACTCGACATACGCAACCTCACGCGCAGCACGCTATTTAATCTTGGACTCGCTTCGTACCTACGCCCCACCTTCACGGACGCCGAATGCGTTGAACTGCGGACCATGTCGGGTTTCGACACGGACATCAAATGCAACGAGCCCGTGGCCTACGAAGCCTACGTCAAGTCGGTCAAGTACCTGCGAGAAGATGTGTCCGTCGTCCTCTACCGTCACGTGCTGACGTTCTCCGGCCACCTGACCTACGACGATGGATCGTCGACGCCAGTCATGCTGACGGTCGACATTGATGAGCTGGATCTGATTCGCACGGCCGGCGTCTTTGTGGGCAGCGTTCGCATATGGAACGCGAGTCCAGCGGCCAGCTTCGAAACGACGACGGGCTCCTCGGTCTTGCAGAAGAAAGTACGCTTGAGCATCAGGGACTTCGCCGTGTCACCGGATCGACAAAGCCTGTACGTGCTCGGCGACACGTCGTGGGATCCGGGACCAAGCAACGGCGATGGATTGTACGCGCACAAAGTCGACTACCTCACGAGCATAAGCCATCGCGCCACGTTGACGGCGCCTGTGGCCCACTTTCCGGTCGGGGAGAGCGGCACGCTCGCCGTCAGCAACCACTGGGGCGGCGAAACCGTGTTCGTGCTTGGCTCGGGGCCACAGGGATGGCTCAGTGAATGGTATGCCGACACGATGACATGGGATAGGTGCGCTTGTCAACCACCTACCAGCCAAGAATGCCGGACGCTGTGAGGCGTCAGATCTCCAGAGGCGGGCTGACACCTGACATGAACGTGGCGAGCCCCGTTCTTCCTGGTGTTGCTGTGCGCG
>Ga0315268_10004911_pt1 | contig 14416 bp, 16 predicted proteins | sample C1_top_MG_FD_204535 | JGI IMG/M metagenome (GOLD analysis project Ga0315268, IMG submission 204535) | Sediment microbial communities from Yellowstone Lake, YNP, Wyoming, USA - C1_top | ecosystem: Environmental > Aquatic > Freshwater > Lake > Sediment | place: USA: Wyoming | collected 2017-08-01
GTGCCGTGATGGCATTGGAGCGCGTCCCGGCAGACATTCGGGCGCACGGCGGCGTGGCGCGCATGAGCGATCCGGCGTTAATTCTCAAAATCATGGACACCGTCACGATCCCCATGATGGCGAAATGCCGCATCGGTCACTTTGTCGAAGCGCAGGTGCTGGAAGCGATCGGCGTAGATTACATTGACGAGTCCGAAGTGCTCACGCCGGCGGACGAAGAGCATCACATCAACAAGCACGAGTTCAAAGTGCCCTTCGTGTGCGGTTGCCGCAATCTGGGCGAGGCACTTCGGCGCATCGGCGAAGGCGCAGCAATGATCCGTACCAAAGGCGAAGCCGGCACCGGCGATGTAGTCGAAGCGGTGCGCCATGCGCGCTCGGTGTTGGGCGAAATCCGTCGGCTGCAAACGATGGCTGATGAAGAGCTGATGGCCTATGCCAAAGAGATCGGCGCGCCGTACGAGCTGGTCGTCGAGACCAAGCAACTCGGTCGCTTGCCAGTCGTCAACTTTGCGGCGGGCGGCATCGCCACCCCTGCCGACGCGGCGCTGATGATGCAGCTCGGCGTGGACGGCGTGTTCGTCGGCAGCGGCATCTTCAAGTCGGGCGACCCGGCCAAGCGCGCCAAGGCCATCGTCGAAGCGACGACTCACTTTCGCGATCCGGGCATCATTGCTGAGGTCAGCAAGAACCTGGGCGAGCCGATGGTAGGACGGCAGATCTCGTCCATCCCCGAACCGGAACTCATCGCCGGACGCGGCTGGTAATGGCAGACGACATTACGATTCGCATGGCGATGGTGGACGATGCACCCTTCATCGTCCACCATCGCCGCGCCATGTTCACCGACATGGGCCACACCGATCCAGCGGGTCTGGACGCCATGTGCGAATCGTTTGCGCCTTACGTCTCGCGGGCGCTGACCAGTGGCGTGTATCGCGGCTGGTTGGCACAGACAGACGGAGGCCGCGTGATTGCAGGCGGCGGATTGATCGTGCATGAATGGCCGTCGCGTCCTGTGAATCCGGCTGAGCCGCGCCGCGCGTACATTCTGAACGTGTACACCGAACCCGAGTATCGCGGGCACGGGATCGCGCGGCGCATCATGAACGAGATCGTTGATTGGTGTCGCGCGCAAGAGTTCAGGTCAGTGTCGCTTCACGCGAGCGTCTTTGGGCAACATCTGTACGAGTCCATGGGCTTTGAGCCGACGAACGAAATGCGACTTGGGTTATACGACAACGAGATCACAACATGAAGATTGGAGTTCTGGCGCTTCAAGGCGCTTTCATCGAACATGAAAAAATGTTGCGGCGCATCGGCGTCGAATCGTGCGAGGTGCGGTTGCCGCAACAACTCGCAGGACTAGACGGCCTTATCATTCCCGGCGGCGAGTCCACCACGATGGGCAAGCTGGCTGTGCAGTATGGCTTGATGGAACCGATCCGCGCGATGGCTGCCGCAGGCAAGCCGCTGTGGGGCACCTGCGCCGGCATGATCTTTATGGCCCGGGACATTGGCCGCGATCAACCCTTGTTAGGCTTGATGGATATGCGGGTCAAGCGCAACGCGTTCGGGCGACAGGTAGATAGCTTCGAGACTGACCTTGACGTTCCAGCCATCGCCACGCCGGAAGACTCGGGGCCTTTCCACGCGGTGTTTATCCGCGCACCTCTGGTCGAGTCTGTCGGCGCGGGTGTGGAGGTGCTGGCTCGTTTGGATACCGGCGTGATCGCCGCCGCACGACAGGGCAATTTGCTGGCGACTTCGTTCCATCCCGAGCTTTCACACGATGACCGCTTTCACCGCTATTTTGTGTCATTGGTGGGCGGATGGCGTTGACATTTGAAATTTGGGATTTGAATTTTGAGCATGATTCGCTCGTTTGATCTACTCGATGTGCCGCTGGTCGCGCAACTGGAAAGTCAGGGGACGCCGCTTTCCAGCGACGCGCTCACGCGCGGCACTCGTCCCCTGTATGCGGCTCTGGCAAACTTTTTTTCGCTGCACAGCCGAGGCGAGTATACGCTGGTCATGCCCAACAGGCCGCCCGGCTTTGCGCAGATGCGTCCGCGCAAGACAGCGCCGCGTGCCGCCGTCACCTACATCGCGCCAGGATTGGCGGCCGGGAACGGCGTTGCCGAACTGTGGGCGCAGCTACTCGAATCGCTGGCGGCAGCCGCCGGCGAACTGGGATTGCAGCAGCTCGTCGCCGAAGTGCCAGAAGACAGCCACGAAGTCACCGCACTGCACCGCGCGGGGTTTGCGATCTTTTTGCGACAGGACATCTTGCGCTTGAAAGGCAAGATTATTGTCCAGCCGCCTAATGGCATAACCTTGCGTCTGTGCACCGATGCTGACCTGCCGGAGGTTCAGCAGCTTTACCTGAACACGGTGCCCCGGTTGGCTCAGCAGGCCGAAGTGCCGCCGCACATCCATCACTCAGGCACAGCGCGCGGTTATGTGATGGAAGAAGGCAGTGAGGCCGTAGCGCATCTAGAAGTCCGGCGCGGGGCGGCGGGGGCATTGTTCAATACGATCATTCACCCGCAGGCCGAGCAACACGCGCGGGAAATCGTTGCGCAAGGATTAACCTTGTTAGGTCCGCAATGGTCACTGCCTGTATATTGCTGCGTGCGACGATACCAGGAATGGCTGTGGGACCCGCTGGCATCTCTTGGGTTTGAATTGTGTAGCTCGACAGCGGTGATGGTCAAGCGGCTGGTCGTGCCAATCGCCGAGCCGGAGCGCGTCGCGGCGCACGTGCTCGTTCAGCCCAAAGTGACGACGCCCATCGTCCGCTCCAACGGTTCGTAATGATAATTGAGGACAAATGCAACAAAGGATCACCGACGATTTGGAACTGATGATCAACGTGCTGCCGCCGCAAGTGGCCGAAGCCGTGCGGCGAGGAGATCGAGGCGACCAACTGCTCGAAATCGTGCTCGACCTGGGCCGGTGCCCCGAAGCGCGTTACACCGACGGCGAAGTGAAACTGTGCGACACCGAAGTCGGGTCCGCCGAGATCGAGTACGTCGTGTCGCGCATCAGCGATTTTGACGCGGACAACCGCGCCGGCATCGAGCGGACTTTGCATCGCATCAGCGCGATCCGCAACCGGCGCGGGAACATTGTCGGGTTGACCTGCCGGGTGGGCCGCGCGGTCTATGGGACGATTGACATCATCGAAGGCATCATCACGTCCGGCAAGAGCATCCTGATACTGGGCAAGCCCGGCGTGGGCAAGACGACCATGCTGCGCGAAGCGGCGCGCGTGCTGGCCGATAAGAAGCGCGTCGTCATCGTGGACACCTCGAACGAAATCGGCGGCGATGGCGACATTCCGCATCCGGCGGTGGGCCGGGCGAGGCGAATGCAAGTGCCCCAGCCTAGCCTGCAGCACGAAGTGATGATCGAAGCCGTCGAGAATCACATGCCCGAAGTCATCGTCATTGACGAGATCGGGCGTGAGCTGGAAGCGCAAGCGGCGCGCACGATCGCCGAGCGCGGCGTCCAACTCATCGGAACGGCGCATGGCCGCACACTTGACAACCTGTTGATGAATCCCACGCTTTCCGATTTGGTCGGCGGCATCGAAAGTGTGACACTCTCCGACGAGGAAGCTCGAAGACGCGGCACACAAAAGACAGTGCTCGAACGCCGTGCTCCACCTACGTTCGATGTCCTGATCGAGCTTCAAGATCGGCAAAAGCTATTGGTACATCACGACGTGGCTTCGTCGGTGGACAATCTCGTGCGCGGGCGTGCGCCGGAGACCGAGCTGCGTTGGCGTGATGAGGCGGGTCAGATCCACAAGACTGCGCCGGACGAAGCTGAGGCTCGGCCCGCCGAAGCCGACAAGCCGGCTCCGACGTTGCAGGTCGCGCCACCCAAGCGGACCACGCTCAAGCCCATCCGTGTGTATGCTTACGGCATCGCGCACAACCGGCTCGAACAGGCAGCCGCGCGGCTCAAGCTGCCCGTGATTATCGCCGAAGACATCGGCGAGGCCGACATCGTGATGACGGTCAAGAACTATTATCGCCGCCGTCCCAAGCTGATCTCGGACGCCGAGCGACGCAACACGCCAATCTATGTCCTGCGCGCCAATACGCTGCCGCAGATGGAGAACTGCCTGGCCGACATTTTTGATCTGGCACCGGAAGAAACCGACCCTTACTCGCTGGCGGTGCAGGAAACGCAAGAGGCCATCCGTCGTGTGATGTCCGGCGAGCGATCCGTTGACCTGGCGCCGCAGAATGCGTTCATTCGCCGCCAACAGCACGAAATGATCCGCGAGTCGAACCTCATCAGTCACTCGTATGGCAAAGAGCCTGTGCGGCGTGTGCGGGTTTATCGTGAATGATTGTAGGGGTGATGCATGCGCCGCCCCTACTGCGATGATATATGAGCCTGTTTATCACCTTTGAAGGTCCCGACGGCAGCGGCAAGACCACCCAGGTCAAACGTCTGAGCGAGCGCCTGCACGAGCGCGGCTGTAATGTATTGGCCGTGCGCGAGCCAGGCGGCACAGCCATCAGCGAACAAATCCGAGATGTACTTCACTCGCTCGACAATCGCGAGATGCAGCCGCGCACCGAGATTCTGCTCTACTGCGCCGCGCGCGCGCAACTCGTCGGGCAAATCATCCGACCGCATTTGGAATCCGGCGGCATCGCGTTGTGCGATCGCTACGCCGATAGTACGCTGGCTTACCAGGGCTACGGGCGCGGACTTGACTTGCCGACGTTGCGCATGATTTTGGATTTTGCGACGGGCGGCCTCGTGCCGGATCTCACCTTTTATCTAGATATTGATGTTGAAGCGGGTCTGAAGCGGAAAAAGACCGGCGGCGAAGAGTGGAACCGGATGGACGATCTGGCAGTGGACTTTCACCGCCACGTGCGCGCCGGCTATTTGGAGATGATCGCGCAGGAACCTGCGCGCTGGGTCGTGGTGGATGCGACAAAAAATGCAGCGACGATGGGGGACGAACTCTGGAAGCACGTAGAGCAAAGACTCGCCATACGTGCGGCGTGATGTGTGAATCAACTCATCACGTCGCACGCATTGCGTTAGAAATCTTCTCCACCCATACCGCCAGCGTCGCCCATTCCTTCTGCCAACTCTGGCATTGTCTTTTCGATGCTTTCGGGGTCTTCGCCCGCTTCTAATCGGCCCACGACTTCGTCAAACTCGGGCGGCATTTCTTCACCCGCCTCGGACGCCATCTTGCGCATCCAGCGGCCCATGGACTTGGGGTCGTTTTCGTCCAGGCCGGACAGCGCCGCATCATCGGCCAGGCCATCGAGACGGGATTCTTCGGAACGAATCGCGCGCACGCGAGACACGAGCCGGGTGAGATGCGCGCCGCCGCAGATAGGACAGCGCGCCGCACTGTGATCTACGGCAGAAAGAGAACGGAAAAAGACCGAGACTTTTTTCTTGCAATCAAGACAACGATACTCGTAAATCGGCATAGACCTGCTCCACATTTTTTCATCAGTTGTTGGCTATCGGCCATTCGCAATTATTATACCGCGCCTGTGAGAGCGCGCAACCAGGCAGCAACATGAGCGACGATCCTTACAACATCAAATCGAATCCATTGTTAGTCGTTCTATCTGGGCCTTCGGGCGTGGGAAAGGACACGGTGCTGGCCGGGCTCAAGCAGCACAACCACCAATTTCATTTTGTGGTGACTGCCAATACGCGGCTCAAGCGGCCCGACGAAGTAGACGGCGCGGATTACATCTTTGTCACCAAAGAACACTTTGCCGAGATGATTAACAACGAAGAGTTGTTGGAGCATGCCGTTGTCTATGGCGATTACAAGGGCATTCCGAAACGACAGGTGCGTGACGCGCTGGCTTCTGGCAAGGACGTGCTGCTGCGGCTCGACGTTCAGGGTGCGGCGACGGTGCGCCGGCTGGTTCCAGAAGCCATCTTGATTTTCCTCACCGCTCCCACCGAGCAAGAACTCATCGAGCGGCTCAAGGCGCGCAAGACCGACCCGCCTGACCAGCTCCAGTTGCGCATCGCCACTTCGCGCCAGGAGATGAAACGCAGGAACGAGTTCGATTACGTGGTAATCAACCGTGAAGGACGCCTGGACGACGCGGTGAACGACGTGCTCGCCATCATTCGGGCGGAGCATCTGCGCACCCATCAACGAGTGGTGACGTTGTAAGCCCTAACCCTGGCGAAGGCGTGCGAAGCGTGTTCGCCTGAGCCTTCGCAAGGGTCATCTATACTCTGTTTACTGGTGAACTATGCCTCGAGATGCTTTTGGTCGAGAGATTGATTACCTGCGTATCGCGGTAACGGATCGTTGCAATCTACGTTGCGTTTACTGTATGCCGCCGCAAGGTATCGAGTGGAAAGCTCGCAGCGCCATCCTGAGCTACGAGGAAATCGTGCAGGTGGTTCATGCGGCGGCGGGACTGGGCATCCGCAAGGTCCGGCTCACGGGCGGCGAGCCGCTGGTGCGCCCCGATGTGGAACGACTCGTGGAGATGATCGCCGCCGTGCCGGGCATTCAAGACATCAGCATGACGACGAATGCCGTCCTGCTCGACCGGCACGCAGAGGGACTGGCTCGCGCCGGGCTGCGCCGCGTCAATGTGAGCCTGGACACGCTTCGCGCGGATCGCTTTGAGCGCATCACTCGCTTTGGTCACATCGCCGACGTGTGGCGCGGGTTGGAAGCCGCCGAGCGAGCGGGACTTGCTCCCGTCAAACTCAACGCCGTCATCGTGCGCGGGATGAACGACGATGAGATAGCCGACTTGGCCGCGCTCACATTTGACCACGCGTGGCACGTGCGCTTTATCGAATTGATGCCCATTGCGAACGAAGGCGATTGGGGAGACGCGATGAGCGTGCCGCCGCCGGGTGATCGCCTTGTGCCCGCCACGGAGATGCAGGCACGCCTGGCCGCGCAATTGGGCAACGCCGAGTTGTTCGCTCAGTCGGCATTGCTCTCACCGTCTGAAGTTTCGGGCAACGGGCCAGCGCGAGTGTTCCGTCTGCCCGGAGCAAAAGGGACGCTGGGCTTTATCACCCCGGTGAGCCAGCACTTTTGCCCGACTTGTAACCGGCTCCGATTGACCGCCGATGGCAAGTTGCGCCCTTGTCTGTTGACTGACGGAGAAGTGGACGTGATGGGATCGCTGCGGGGGAACGCAACCGAACAAGAATTGCAGGCGTTATTGAAGCGGGCTGTAGAGAACAAGCCAGAAAGCCATCACTTGAGCAAAGATGTTTCGCCGTCCCAATTAATCGGGAAGCGAGTGATGGCGCAGATCGGGGGATAAAACTGGACGAACCCGCGCTCATTGCCGCCGCGAAAAAAGGCGACCTGGATTCTTTCAACACTCTGGTGCTGGCCTATCAGCAACAGGTCTATAACCTCGCCTATCGCATCATGGGCGACGAAGCGTCTGCGTCCGATGCAACGCAGGAAGCGTTTATTTCCGCCTGGCGGCACATCGGCGGATTTCGCGGCGGATCGTGGAAGTCGTGGCTGCTGCGCATCGTGACGAATGCCTGCTACGATGAACTGCGCCGCGTCAAGCGGCGACCGGCCAGTTCGCTCGAATCGCTCTACGTGGAAGACCCCACGCCCGACGCAGAATTGCCGCCCAGCCAGCTTGAATCGCCGGAAGCGTTCACCCAGCGCCGCGAGCTGAACCGCGCCATTCAGGCCAGCATCGCACAATTGCCGCCCGACCAGCGCATTGTGCTGGTCCTTTCCGATATGCAGGGCATGAGCTACGAAGAAATTGCCGAAATCACTGGCGTGAACCTGGGCACAATCAAATCGCGCCTTTCCCGCGCGCGAGCGCGCCTGCGCGACTTGTTGATGAAGCACAAGGAACTTTTGCCCTCCGAATACCGTCTACAAAGCGAGGGAGTATAAGGCATGGCAAGATGGTTGAGCAGGCCGGGTGAGCATGATCAGGTCGCCGCACTGCTTTCGACGTACCTGGATGGGCGGACGAGCGAAGCGGAACGCGCGCTCGTCGAACGCCATCTCCATTCGTGCGCCGACTGCAAGCGCGATCTGGCAACATTGCGTGCCACCATCACCGCCGTCCGGGCGCTGAGCGTGCCTCCCCTCCGCGCGCCTCGTTCGTTCGCCTTGCCGCGCTCGATGGCAAAACAAGCACGGCCTTTTCCCTGGCTGGTTCCCACTTTGCGAGGGGCGACTGCGCTTGTCACGCTCTTGTTCGTCATCGCCGTCGCCGGCGATGCGCTGCTGCGCGGCCCGATGTTTACAGCATCCGCTCCAATGCCAGTGCCCGCTTCGATTGCAAGAGAAGCCGCTGCAACATCCGCGCCGCCGGCTGCTTCAAAGGCCGCTCCGCTCGCACCACAGACTGCACAACCGTCGTTCGATCAGGCTGCGTCCAGCGCACCCACACCAGTAGCCGAAGCCGCCAGAACACTAGCAACCACTCCTGTCGAGCCACCCGTCGAGCAACCGCTTACCGGAGGCGGGATGGGCGGCGGAGCAAGCCAAACGCCCGGCCTAGGTGGAGGTCAGCCGCCAAGCGCCGCGCCACTGGCGCCCGCGCTTTCAGCCGCTCCACTTGCAACCAACAGTGTGACGCCGACAACTATGATTGCCAAAGCAGCCGGAGTAGCTCCTACCGCAACTCAACCGCAGGCAAGTGCCACGCCGGCTGCATCTGCCGCACAGGTTGCGCCAACTGCTGCGCCAACCGCTGCACCGCCCACGCCAACGGCATTGCGTTTGCCAACGTCCATCGCGCGCGCGGCAGAGCCGCAGCCGCCCGTTGTTGCACAACAAGAAGCTAAACCGCGAATCGCGCCTCCAATCATCAACTCGCTGCGCATCGTCGAGGTAGTGTTGGCGGCTCTCGCCACCATGTTGGGCGCAGCCACGTGGATCGCTCACAGGCGCGGCCGATGAAGCCCCTCGAGATCAACTTTTGCCCCAACTGCGGCGCGCCCATGACCGATCGCTTTGTGTTTGGCCGGACGCGCCGCGCCTGCACGGCGTGTGGCTTTGTCTTTTTCCGCGAACCGAAACTGGCCGTAGGCGCACTCGTCGAGCAAGATGGCAAGGTCTTGCTCGTGCGACGCGCTGTGGTTCCCAAACTTGGCTACTGGTGTCTGCCGGCCGGTTACGTGGAATACGACGAAGGGCCGGTTGAAGCCGTTATCCGCGAAGTGCGCGAAGAAACCGGAGTTGTCGCCCACGTGACCAACTTGATGGCAGCGTACCACGTCCGCTCCGACCCGCGCGGCATGGGTGTCATCCTGGTCTATCGCGCCATTCCAGAGGGTGGCATACTTGCGCCGGGCGACGATGCTTCGGAAGCAGCTTACTTTGCTTCGAACGAGCTTCCGCGTGCGCTCGCTTTTGCCAGCACTCGCCGCGCTCTGCTGCGCTGGCAATGTGAACATTCGCGCGCCGAGTAATCCTCAACCCTGCTTCCTACTCTTTGGGGAGTCCTTCACAAACAATCACTGGCAGGCCGCTTGCCATATCAGCCCATTGATTTATAATACCGCCGAACCCTAGCCAAGGAAATGACATGTCCAAGCGGTGCGCACGTATTATCGGCGTGCTCATTGGCGTCCCTATCCTGTTGCGCCTGTGTATCCAACTGATTCCAATCTGGCTGCTCCAAAACAGTCTACTCGTGCAGGCCGAGCCGCATGCTGCCACGCGCAACTGTTCTGACTGTCACAGCAACGGGACTGTGTGGTCGTTTTATGTGCAGATTGCGCCGCTTTCGCGGCTTGTCACATTCGACATGGCGTTGAGGTGATTTTTGAGCAACCTGGCCCTTAACTTGATCACCCTGACCGTTACTTTGACCAGCCCCGGCGCGACTTTTAAAGTAGCCGGTTGATTTTGAGGTCGGTTGAGTAGAAAGCCAGGTCGCATCGCCGGAGGACGAACACTGTGACTGGAGAATCACCGGCTTGAGTGATGAGCACAAGCTTCTGGCGCGGGCGCACCGATTCGAGCAGGATGCGCTCTGCCAGATTCACGATGAATATTACATACCCATCTTTCGATACGCATTGTTCCGCACTGGCGATCGGGAGGTGGCGGAGGACATTGCCAGTGAGGTGTTTAAGCGCCTGCTGGAAGGTCTGCGAGCAGGTACCGGGCCGACGACCACACTTGCCGGGTGGCTGTTTGGTGTGGCAGCACGCGTGGTGACCGATCACTTTCGCCGGGTCTACCGTGCGCCCACCGTCGAACTGGATGAGGACCTCAGCCAATTTGACGAAACGCCCTCCAGCTTGACGGTCAAGGCGCTCGAGCGGGAAGAATTACTACAAGCGATCAAAACACTGACCGAAGACCAACAGCATGTCATCGCTCTGCGCTTTGGTCAGGGACTCGCCATTGGGCAAGTGGCGCGAATGCTCGGCAAGACCGAGGGCGCAGTCAAGCAACTGCAAGCGAGGGCGATTGCCTCGCTGGCACGCCAGATGAAACGAAGCGATTGATGAACGACGAACAACTGGAAGCCATTTTCATTGAGGCACTGACCGCTCTGGACGCCGGGGCGACTGCGGATCAAGTTCTGGCGCGTTACCCGGATCAGGCTGAAGAGTTGAGACCGATCCTGCGCGCCGCCATTCGTTTGGCCGAGTATGGCAACGAGACGCGAAACGCCACACCCGCTGCCAATGCCCCGGCGCGCGCTGCGTTTCTTTCTCGGGCCGCCGCCATCAAGCAAGTTTCACCGGTTGCACGTCTCACTCGGCTGGCTCACCGCCGTGTCCTGCTGTCATTCCTCACCATGTTGATTCTGGTCATTGCGATTAGCGGCAGTGTGCTGGGCGCATCGGCGGCCAGCCTGCCCGGCGAACCGCTTTACGGCGTCAAACGTTCGGTCGAAAACATTCAGCTTTCGCTCGCGTTCAATACAGAGCAGCGCGTCAACCTGGAAGAGACTTATAGCCGACGTCGCCTGGGAGAAGTCAAGGCGGTGCAGGCGTCCAAGCGCAAGGTGCAGGTCGAGTTCACGGCGCCCGTCGAGGCGCTCGGCGACAGCGTATGGACCATCGGAGGATTCACCGTGCAGGTCATGCCCGACACAATCGTGAGCGGCACGGTGCGGGCCGGCGATTTGGTCAAAGTGATCGGCCAGACTTTGCCGGCCGGTCAAATCGCTGCCGAACGCATCGAGGCCGAAGGCGTTGACATTGCGGGCGTCGTCGAAGCGATAACCACGTCAACCTGGACCATCGGCGACGAGCGAGTGCTGGTGAACAAAGACACTCGCATCAACGGCGCTGCCCGACTGGGCGTTGAAGCAGTGGTTCACGCGCGACGATTCCCCGATGGCTCGCTGCTGGCGCTCACAATCGAGGTCAACGATCACAACTTGCCGATTCCCGCGGCCACGCCTACTCCTGGCTCAGGCCCGACCGCCACGCTGCTCAACATCACCGAGCCGACCGCCGATACAGAGCCGCGCCAGCGCGACATCGTAGAACCTAGCCAGACGCCTGAGCCGGCACACGAGCCACATCCAACCAAGACTCTGCAAACGCCCGAACCGCCGGAACCACTCCAAACACCTGAAGCAACTCGACCCGAGAGACCAGGACGCACACCCAAACCTACCGAACCGCCAGAGTCAACAGGCACGCCAGAACGGAATGGCCACCCAGAGCCTACGCATGACCCGCATTGGAAACAGACTCTAGAGCCGACTGACACACACTAGACAGACAAAACGCCGAGACAGGCCGAGACTCCCAAGCCGTGACCACGAGCGCCGACTCAGATCGGCGCTCGTTCTTTGTTTCCCCTTGACCAATCCTCCAAGCCGGGCTACAATGGCAATACTGTTTCTCGCGAAAATTCGTCAGGTGCTTGCCTCGGGTGATTCTTCTTGAAGGACCACACAACTCTCTCTCCATAGGAGGTAATCATGGACTTGTTTGATAAGTGCAACGAGTTTACCATTGCCCGTGAAGCGATAGCCGCTGGAATTTATCCTTTCTTTACGGTGCTGGACGACAACAGCGAAGGTACCGAAGTCGTCATTCGAGGGCGCAAGGTCATCATGATCGGCTCCAACAACTACCTGGGGTTGACGGCCGACCTGCGCGTGCGCCAAGCAGCGATTGACGCCACCGCCAAGTACGGCACGAGCTGCACCGGCAGCCGCTTTCTCAACGGCACGCTCGAATTGCACGTCGAAGCCGAGCGGCGGCTCGCCAGATTCGTCGGCAAGGAGGCCGCGCTGGTATTTTCGACCGGCATGCAGACCAACCTGGGCACCATCAGCGCGCTGGTAGGCAAAGACGACGTCGTCATCGTTGACAAGGAAGATCACGCCAGCATCTACGATGGGTGCCGGCTGGCGTTGGGCGAGATGAAGCGGTACGTTCATAACGACATGGCCTCGCTGGAAAAGGTGCTGCAATCCTGTCCCGACAGTGCGGGCAAACTCGTGGTGGTGGACGGTATCTTTTCGATGGGAGGCGAGATTGCTCCCCTGCCCGAGATGGTGGCGCAGTGCAAAAAGTATGGCGCACGGCTGATGGTGGACGACGCTCATTCGCTCGGCGTGCTGGGCGACCACGGAAGGGGAACCGCGAATCACTTTCACTTGACCGACCAAGTGGACCTCATTATGGGCACGTTCAGCAAGTCGTTCGCTTCGCTAGGTGGGTTCATCGCCGGAGATGATGTGGTTATGCACTATGTCCAGCACCACGCGCGCAGCTTCATGTTCAGCGCCTCGATGACTGCCGCCAACGTCGCCGCCGTGCTGGCCGCGCTGGACATCATGGAGAAGGAGCCGGAGCGAATTCAAAAGCTGTGGCACAACGCGGAAAAGATGCGCGCCGGCTTCAAGGCGTTAGGCTTTGATACCGGCGCAAGCACGACGCCCGTCATTCCCATCATGATCGGCGACGACATGAAGACGGTCATGGCGTGGAACGCACTCTTCCAGGCGGGGGTCTACACCAACACGGTGCTCCCGCCCGCCGTCCCGCCCAACAAATCGCTCCTGCGCACCAGTTACATGGCAACACATACCGACGAACAGATGGATCGCGTGCTGGACATCTTTGGGAAGGTCGGCAAGGAGATTGGGTTGATCTAAAAGATCAAATCTCAAAGATCAAATTTCAAAAGCGCGTTGACGGGGACATAAAACGCGGGTAGAATGTGGGTGACCTAAGACCGCCATTTTGGGGTGGCACTTGTGGTGAGGTAAAGCAATGCCAGTTTACGAGTATTACTGCACGGATTGCAGAACCAAGTTCGAAGCTCTACGCCCTATGAGCAAGGCCGATGCGCCGATTGCTTGCAAGAAATGCGAAAGCAAGCACACCAGCCGTGTGTTGAGCATGTTTGCTGCACATAGCCAAGGCAAGGCAGTCTCGGAGGCGAGTAGCGGAGGAGGCTGTGCTGGTTGTAGCGGAGGGTCGTGCTCCTCGTGCGGGCATTGACAACGGATACGGCAAGAAACAGATTAGAACTGCGAGGTTCGGGGAACCTCGCAGTTCTTTTTCTAATCACTGACCACCCTGGACTGTCCGCCAGGGCAGGCTGATCACTAGTTTACCGGCACTGCATATTGGAATACGCCAAGCGCCTTGTGCGCCGGGGTATCAACCCGATCGCGCTTTTCCACGCTGACCTTGATGCCCCCGCGACTGTTGGAGAAAACGGCCAGCAATCCGCCTGGTCGCAACAGCGCCGTCTCGAGCGTGGCCGCATCACCAATGGCGACAAAGATATAAGGACGGCGAGTGGCGGCGCCATCCACGGCGATACCTCCATCGGCCATCGGCAGGATGACCGACGAAGCAATGATGTGTTGGCCGTTCAGCGCCATCGCTTCGGCCCCGGCATTGCGCAGCTCGTTGGACAAGTCCTGCAGGTCCAACACCGTGACCGGGCCATCGAGCGTCACTTGCACGCCCGGCCCGTATACTTGTACGACGCCGTTGAGAATCTTGAGGCGGTTCAAATCATCTGTCATAGCTCGCAAGCGAGCCTGATCGGTGGTGCTGTGATAATTGTCCAGTTGCGAATCGAGTTCGGACACTTGTTGCCGGAGCCGCGCATTGCCTTCCACAAGACTGCTGATGAGCAGTGCGCCGTCGGCCCCGGAAGCCAGCGTGCGATTCGAGTTGATGCGCTGCTGCGCGGCTAACTGGGCCATCACCAGAACGCCGATCAGAAACGCCACTAACGTGATCGAGAGTTGAGAAATCTTTGTGTTCACTGGATGCTGCAATGCCGCACCGAAAATCCGCCGGCGTACGCAGGCAGGGCCATCTTGGATGCTTGAGCGAGGATTAGATCAGTCAGGACTGATTACGCTGCCTGCGGCACGAGGGGACAAAAAAACGTAATCAGTCAAATGACTGATTACGTTTTGCCAAAGTGCAC
>Ga0315268_10004912_pt1 | contig 14415 bp, 12 predicted proteins | sample C1_top_MG_FD_204535 | JGI IMG/M metagenome (GOLD analysis project Ga0315268, IMG submission 204535) | Sediment microbial communities from Yellowstone Lake, YNP, Wyoming, USA - C1_top | ecosystem: Environmental > Aquatic > Freshwater > Lake > Sediment | place: USA: Wyoming | collected 2017-08-01
GCCCGTTTTGCTGGAGAACGTAGCCGGCGCCAAAGTCCTGGCCAACATCCTGCCTGACCGGGATACCTTGGCCGCTTATCTTGCCGTAGAACCCCAGAGCTTCCTCCCGGAGCTCGGCTCCTTGCTAGACGGGAGCGTCCAGCGCCCGGGGGCCGGCACGTTCCGCGGACGGGGCGACTACGGCCAAGTCGAGGTTCCCCGCTCGGAGTGGGGCCCGCTTCCTTTCCTCAAGTACTACAGCGGCGACGGCGGGCCCTACCTGACCTCCGGTGTGTGGATCGTCCGGGACCCCAAGTTCGGGATCAACCTCTCCTACCACCGCATGATGCTCACCGGCCCGGGCCGCGGGACCGTGCGCGTCGTTGAGAATCGCGGCATGGACACTGCCAACAAGAACTGCGGCGGCAAGGCCGAGGTCGCCATCTGCGTCGGAGCCCCGGCGCACGTGCTCTTCGCCGCTGCCCTTTCCCCTGCGCCGGACGTAAACGAGATGGACTTGGCCGCGAAGTTCGGCCCCGTAGAGCTCCAGCACTGCAAGACCGTGGACCTCGACGTACCGGCGGACACCGAGCTCGTCATCGAGGGCCGATTCACAGGAGAGCTCGGGCCCGAGGGCCCGTTCGTGGACATCACCGGTACCGTGGATTTCGTCCGCCGGCAGCCTGTCTTCGAGATCACCCGCATGGCCTGCCGCAAAGACCCGATCCTTTACGCCATCGTGCCGGGCCAAGCGGACCACAAGACCCTCATGGGCATACCCAAGGAGCTCGACATCTACCGCGAGGCGAACAAGGTCTGCCGCTGCCTCGATGTTCGCATCACTCCGGGCGGGACGTCCTGGCTGCACGCCGTCATAAAGATCGCCAAGACGGATCCCGCTGACGGGCAGAAGGCCCTCGCCGCCGCGTTCCAGGCCCATCGCTCGCTCAAGCACTGCGTGGTGGTCGACGAGGACATAGACATCTCGGACCCCGCGGACGTCGAATGGGCCCTGGCCACGCGCTTCCAGGCGGACACGGATATGCTGGTCCTCAAAGACCAGCCCGCCAGCTCCCTAGACCCATCCGCCCGACACGTGCCGGGGCAGAAGAGCCGCAGCGCCAAGCTCGGCTTGGACGCCACCATCAAGTCGGCCGACGCGTCTCTGTTCAGGAAGATAGCGGCTTGAAGCTGTCCAAGCGGGGCCAAGACATGCTGTGCGGGAAGCTCGGCGCCGGCGCGGCCAAGGGCATGGAGATACTCGCCGCCCTGGGCCGCATCCACGGAGCCCGGGACACGGTCCCCGTGGATTCCGTGCAGGTCTCCGGCGTCAGCTACGGCAACATCGGAGAGCACGGCCTGGCATTCTTGGAAGAATGGGCCGCCATGGGCTCCAAAGCCGTGGTGCCCGCGACCATGAACCCGGGCGGGGCGGACCGCAGGCTTTGGAAGAGCCTGGGGTTCTCCGCCGCCTACATACGCAAGCAGGAACGGGTCATCGGCGCCTTGGAGCGCCTAGGCATCAAGCCGACTCTGACCTGCACGCCCTATCACGTAGGCTTCGCGCCGAAATTCGGCCGCCACGTGGCTTGGGCCGAGTCCTCGGCCGTCTGCTTCGCCAATTCCGTGCTCGGCGCGCGCACCAACCGCGAGGGCGGGCCTTCCGCGATCGCCGCGGCTTTGACGGGCTTGACTCCCAGGCATACCCTGCACACCGACGCCGGACGATTGCCTACGCGCGTGGTGGACGTAAGATGCCCGGTCAAGACAGCCGCGGACGCCGGCGCGCTCGGCTATCTCATCGGGAAGCTCGCAGCCGCGGACCGCGGCGGCGGTGTCCCCTACATCACAGGGGCGAAGCCGCCGGAAAGCCTGGAGCGCCTGAGCTGGCTAAAGGCTTTGGGCGCCGGCATGGCCGCCTCCGGCTCCGTGGGGCTTTTCCATCTTGAAGGCGTCACTCCGGAAGCGAAGGCTCACGGCTCCAAGCTGGCAAAGGCCGCGAAGCAAAGATGCGTGATCCAAAGCCTGGCGACGGGCCGCCGGGCGCTCAACTCCGGCAAGGGAAGAATCGACGTGGTCGCCGTGGGCTGTCCGCACGCCTCGCCCGACGATCTCGCCCGCATCCTGGGCCTCTTGCGCGGCAGGAAGGCCAAGATCCCTTTCTGGATCTTCACGGCCGAGGACGTTCGCAAGCGGGCGGAGAAGGAAGGTGTCGCGGCTGAGCTGGAGCGCTGCGGAGCCGCGTTGCTCGCGGACACCTGCATGGTGGTCGCCCCGCTCAAGGAGCTTGGGATTCGTACTCTGGCTACGGATTCCGCGAAGGCGGCTTTCTATCTTCCGTCGCACCACGGAGCCCGGGTCTACTTCGGCTCTTTGGAGGAGAATGTCGAGGCGGCCGTGAGGGGGTGGTGGCTTTGAACAGGAAAGGCCGGCTCATCTTCGGTGGCACGGCCGCGGGCAGGGTGCTCAAGTCCGACGCGCCGCTGGGCCTCTTCGGACACCTGGACCCCAAGACCGGCATCTACCGCGAAGCCGGACATCCCTTGGACGGCTGCTGCGTGAAAGGCCGCGTCCTAGCTTTTCCAAGGGCTAAAGGAAGCACCGTGGGTTCGTACATCCTCTACGCCCTGCGCAGATCGGGCAAAGCCCCGGCGGCCATGATCCTGGCCGAGTGCGACACCATAGTGGCCGTGGGCGCCATCATCGCCGAAATCCCGACGGTGGACCGCGTCGATCTCTCCGGCCTCCAGAACGGCGCTCTAGTCGAAGTCAACGGCGAAAAGGTCACCTTTTAGGGGCTTCCCGCAGGTTCTCATCAGACCACCCGGCGCTAGAATAGGGCTGAGGAGGAATACCATGAGAACATTGCTCAAGATCACACTGCCGGTGGAGACGGGCAACAAGGGAATCAAGGACGGCAGCCTGCCCAAGCTGCTCCAGTCGATCAGCGAGTCGATCCGGCCGGAAACGTCCTATTACTACCCGGAGAACGGCAAGCGGACCGCCCTGTTCGTCTTCGACCTGAAGGATCCTACGCAGATCCCGTCCGTGGTCGAGCCGTTGTTCACGGGCCTGAACGCCTCTGTCGAACTGTTTCCGGTGATGAACGCCGAGGAATTGAAGATCGGCCTTGAGAAGTACAGGCGGAACATCGGGCGCGTCCCGATCGCGGCCTAGCGCCGCGGCTGGCGCTGTTGCAAGCCGCTGATTCTTGAGTATCATACCCGGCAGGCTGAAGCCGGGGAGGGTACTCTTGAGTCCCATCAAGGTCTTCGTCAAGCTCGGCGGCTCTTTCATCACGGACAAGTCGGTCCAGGGCAGCCTCAACGGGCCGCGCGTCTCGGCCGCGGCCCGGATGATTCGCAAGGCCCTGGACAAGTCGCGCGGTCGGCTCCAGCTGGTATTGGCGCACGGCGGCGGCTCCTACGGCCACATCCTGGCCAAGAGATACGCAGCCGTGGCGGGCATCCATCCGAGCTTCGGCTGGGAAGGGCTCTACAAGATCCGCGAGTCCATGGCGCGGATGAACCTGCTCTTCCTCAAGCACTGCAACAGGGGCGGGCTCTTCCCGGTCACGGTCTCGCCTTTCGCCGTCGCCGAGGCGGCGGATGGGGCCGTACGCCGCCTGGACGTTCACAACATCCAGGCCCTGCTGGAGCTGGGGCAGGTCCCATTGCTCCACGGCGACATCATCCCGGATGCCCAACGCGGGTTCACCATCGCCTCCACCGAAGCCCTGCTGGAAGCCTTGAGCCGCCGCATCCGCTTCGACCGCATCGTCATGGTTTCCGATACCGACGGGGTCCTGGGCCCCGGCGGCGCCGCGATCGCGCGCATCAACGGGGGGAACATCCGGAAGCTCGTTGGAACGATCGGAGGCTCCATGTCCCCGGACGTGACCGGGGGGATGCGCAAGAAGGTCGAGAAGCTCTCAGCCTTAGTGAGCGGGGGCCGAGCCGGTTCCGCGCGCATCCTGCGCTGCTCCGCGGACGGCCGCAACCTCTGCGAGGCCATCCTCGGGACAGGCGGCGGCGGGACCGTGTTCAGCTGAAGGGGGCCCATCCGGGCCGACGGACGAGCAGACGGCGGGCAATGCGGGCGAGACCGAGGTGCTGGACAGGCTGCTGCCGGAGCTCGAAGCGCTGCTCAAGCAGCCGGCCGGGTCCCATTAGGACTCGCGCCTCCGGGAAAGCGTCCGCACTCAGCCCACTTCGGAGATCGGCGCCGGCTTCCCGGCCGGCGCTTCCTCGGGCAGGCGGGCGTTCCTGAAGAAGGCCCAGAACACGGCGATGGACGCGGCGTAGAGCGCCGAAGCCGCGTAGAACGGCCGGGCCAGGTGCCCGGCCCCCATCCAGCCGGCGCCCGTGCCCGCTCCAAGGGAATTCGGGAATCTCCACATGGCCGCGGTCAGGCCCGAGGCCGCACCGCGCTCGGCCGGGTCCACGAGCCCCATGATGAGCGAAGTGGACAGGGGGTGCGCCATGTTCATGAGGAAGCTCCTCGCTATGTAGACGGCCCCGGCCAAAGCGAAATTCGGGCAGCTGGGCATCGCGAGCATGAAGACGATGGACAGGGTCTCGGTCGCGACGATCGCTTTGACCAGGCCCAGCTTGCCGGCCAGATGTGGCCCGGACAAGGTCGCGGCGGCTATCAGAAAGCCGGAAATCCCGATGACGGGGCCGCTGAGCGTGTCCGGGACCCCGAAGGCGTAGCGGAACCACTGGGCCATCAGCGGCACGAACATCCCGGCGCCGAAGGCCACGAGCAGGGCGGCCAGGCCGTACCTCAGTATGACGCCGAGAGACTTGCGCGGCAAGAGGTCGGGCAGGCCTTTGGCGCCGTGGACCGCTTTCGTGTCCGGGAGGAAGTAGAGGAACGGCGTGCAGGCGAGGCTGAGGGCCGCCAGGAGGAGGTAGAGCAGGATGTGGGCCTTCACGCCGCCCATCCCGAACGACTCGATGAGGATGACCGCCGGGATGGCGAAGCCGGAGAGCCCCCACGCCACGTTGGACAGGAAGCCCGTCAGCGCGTAGGCCGGGGTCCTGCTCCTGTCCCCGGCCAGCTCGGCCAGCATGGACTGGTTGGCGGTCACGAAGGCGGCCTCGCTCGCGCCCTCTATCATCGCCGCGGCCATGAGGCCGGCCTTGCTGGTCATCAGGGCGAGCGCGGCCAGAGCGAAGCTCGCCAAGAGGTTGCCTGCCACCAGGAACCTCTTCCTTCCGTAGCGGTCGGCCAGGATGCCGGCGGGAATGGCCACGGCCACGGTGGTCAGTCCCATGATCATGATCACGGCGCCCATGAAGGAGGCCGAGAATCCCCTGACCGTGGTGAGAAAGTAGGACAGGTCCGTGTAGATGAAGCCGATGGCGAAGCTCGGCACGAAGCTGAGATAGATCAGCCTCTTCGCCTGAGGAGGTATGGAGCGGTAGCGTTCCAAACTATTCCAGCGAGATGTCCGAGATGTTTCCCAGCCGCTTGGCCAGCTCCGCCATCTCCTTGAGCTTGGCCTCGGCGTAGACCGCGAGCCGTGCGCCGTCCGGCGAGCCGCCGCCGTGCATGCAGCCCGGCACGCCGGGGCCGATCGTCAGCCATTCGATAAGGCGGGCGATGCGGGCGCGCACCTCCGCCGGGGAGTGCGCTTTGAGGTACTTGCGGATGAGGTGGCCGTAGCGGTCGTCTATCATGTCGCGGTAGGAGGGCATGCAGCCGGTTTCCGCTATGCCGCCCGCGATCTCCTGGGCGAGGCGCTTGGTCTCGTAGGGCAAGGTGGCGACGTGGATCTTGTTGACGTTGGCGATGAGCGGGTCCGGGATCCAGCTTCCGGAGGGATGCCGGGTGCCCTGGACAGCGGCGCCCAAGCCCACCGCGAAGGTGGTCTCGTTGTTGACGAGCATGCGCACCAGCTTGTCGCGGAACACCTTCTCCTGCAGGCCGTTGGCCCGGGCCATGAGTATGGCCGCGCCGACCATGACGTCGCCCTGGCCCGCCACGCAGCCGCCGATGGCGGAGCGGTAGGGCAAGGTGAAGCGCGTGACCGCGTCCAGCGCGAAGGAGGACTCGCCGCAGAGGAACACCCGCTCCTTGGGGACGAACACGTTCTCGAAGAAGAGGTAGGCCTGGGTGATGCCGCCGCGGGCCACGGGATTGTCGAAGCCTTCCTCCAGCTCCCGCTCGTCGGAGGGGCGGCGCGTCTCCACGATGGTGAGGCCGGCCGCGTCGCGCGGGATGACGAAGCTCACCGCGTAGTCCGCCTCGGAGCGCGAGAGCCGCGTGCCGGGCATGACGAAGACCTCGTTGGCCGCGGCCACGCCGCAGATCATGACCTTGGCTCCGCGCACCACTATGCCGTCCTTGCGCCTGGACACTACGCGCAGGTAGGAGTCGGGGTCCGCCTGCTTGGAGGGAGGGAATTTGCGGTGGCCCTTGGGGTCCGTCAGCGCCCCGGCGCAGGTGATGTCGCGCTCCTGCGCGGAGACGAGCCAGCGGCGCAGCCTCCGGTGGTAGTCGGTGCCCTGCGCCTTGTCCACGTCGTAGGTCGTGGGCCACATGGCGTTGATGCAGGCCCCGCCCACGCACCGGCCGCCGGTGCAGGTGCCGGTCAGGTTGAAGGCGCAACGCTTCATCCTGCTGAGCGCGAACACGTCTTCCGGCGAGCGGATGAGCGAAAGGTAGCGCGAGACGCGCTTGCCGGTGAGGTGCGAAATCGTCGTGAAGAGCTCCTGATCCCGCGGCTCGCGCGCAGCCGCGAAGAGCTGGGAGTGGCCCTCGATCGTGCGCCGGGTGAGCGGGTCGGTGGTCACGTCCGAAATGAGGCGGCCGAACTTGTGGATGTTGGGCCGCATCAGGCGCAGGCTCTCTTTGTAGGCTTCCGGGGTCCTGGCGCAGCCCAGGTCTTTGGGCTTGGCGCGGATTCCCCCGCCGTTCTTGAGCCGTTCGATGAGCGCCGGCAGTATCTCTTCAAGATCGCCGACGACGCCGTAGTCCGCGGACTTGAAGATGGGCGCCTGCGGGTTCGAGTTGATGGCGACTATGGTCTTGGCGCCCTGGATGCCCACCGTGTGGTGCATCATGCCGGATATGCCCGCAGCGATGTAGAGATCCGGCCTGATCGCGACGCCGCTGGCCCCGATCATCTGCGTCGGCTTGGCCCAGCCCTCGTCCACCGGCGGGCGCGTGGCGCCAACCGCGGCGCCGAGCCTCTGCGCCAGGCTCTCCAGGAGGCGCCAGTTCTTTCTGCCCACGCCGTGGCCGCCGGCCACCACGACGCGAGCGGTCTTGAGCGCCGCGGCGCCTGCGCCGTTTCGCTCCAAGCGCGTCGACACGGTCTTGACGCCGCGCAGGCCGGCCGGGATGGAGACCTTCTCGCGCGCTATCCTGGCTCCGGGGCAACGGCCCCGGACCGGCGAGAAGATCCCGGCGGCAACGGTGGCCATCTGCGGCCTGTGGACCGGGCAGACGATGTTGGCCATGACGTTCCCGCCGAAGCCGGGGACCGTCTGCACGAGGTTCTTGCCGTCAAACTTCAGGTCCACGCAATGAGCGCTCAAGCCCGTACCAAGACGCGCGGCCACGCGTGCGGCAAGGGAGGAGTTGGCGCGGTCGGCCGCCAAAAGGAGCACGTCGGGCTTGTGCCTGCGGACCGACTCGGCGAGCGCGCAGGCCCGGGCGGGGGCGCCGCCCTGGCCGAGCTGCGGGTTCTCCAGGATGTAGACCGTTTCAGGGCCGTAGTCCAGCAGCTTCTCGGCCGCGGCCGCGGCGCCGGGGCCCATCACCACGGCCTCGAGCGCCAGGCTGGAGCCTTCCGCCAGCCTGCGTCCCTTGCCGAGCAGCTCCAGGCCCGCGGGGTCCGGCCTGCCCTTCGAGTGCGCGACGCAGACCCAGAGCTTCATCGCGCGCCTCCATCGATGAGGGCATCGCGGCGCAGGCGCCCGATAAGGTCGGAGGCGACCTCGCTTGCGCTTCCCTGGAGGATCTCGCCTTTCCTGCGGGACGGCGGGGTGAATATGTTGAGCATGCGGGTCGGAGAGCCGGCCAAGCCCACGGTCTTGGCATCCAAGCCCAGGTCCTTAGCCGACCAACACGCGATCTTCTTCTTCAAGGCGCCCCGGAGGCCGGTCATGGGCGTGAGCCCGGGAGCGTTGGCTTCGTGGTCCAAAGTGATAAGGGCAGGCAAGGTGGTCTCGCAGACCGCCTGGCCGCCCTCCAGACGGCAGTGCGCCCGGAGTCTGCGGCCCGAGACGCTCACGCGGAGCACGTGCGTGATGTCCGGAATTCCCAGGAGCTCCGCCAGCTGAGGCCCGACCTGGCCCGTGCTTCCGTCAGCGGAGTGGCCGCCGCATAAGACGAGGTCGAATGCGCCGAGCTTGCGCATGGCGGCGCGCAGACAGCGGGCGGTCGCCAGCGTGTCGGCGCCGGCGAAAGCGGGGTCAGTGAGCAGGCAGGCGCGGTCGCAGCCCAAGGCGAGCGCTTCCCGAAGCTGTTCCTCGGCGTTGGGGGCGGCCATGGTCAGCGCGGTAACCGCGCCCTTGAAGCGCGCCTTCAGCTCGAAGGCCGCCTCCAAGGCGTTGCGGTCCAAGGGATTGATGACCGGCGGCACCTCGTCCCGCCGAAGGAGCAGGGTCTCCGGATCCAGGCGGAGCTTGTCGAAGCGGGATGGGTCGGGGACCGGCTTGACGCAGACTATGATCCTCATGTCAGGCCAGAGCCGCGCGGGAGATGACGATCTTGGCCACTTCGGTCGTGCCGCCGGCGGAGACGCAGACCATGGCGTCCCTGAAGAGCCTCTGCACCGGGTAGTCCATCATGGCGCCGCAGCCGCCGTGTATCTCGAGGGCCTTGCGGCTGGCGCGCAGACCCGCCTCCGTGGCGTAGAGCTTGGCCATGGTCATCTGCGTCGCGCAGTCGCGGCCCTGGTCTTTGAGCCACGAGGCGCGGTAGCACAGGAGCTTGGCGGTCTCGAGGTCCGTCAGGATGTCCGCCACGCCCCACTGGATGGCCTGGAGATTCGAGATGGGCTTGTTGTAGAGGGTGCGGCCTTTGGCGAACTTCACCGCCTCGTCGTAGGAGGCATCCAGGATGCCCAAGGCGATGGCGGCCATCCCGGGCCGGCCGACCTCGCCGATGGTCTTGAGGGCGACCTTCATGCCCTCCCCCTCGTCGCCTACGAGGCTCTCCTGGCGGAGGCGGCAGTTCTTGAAGAAGAACTCGCCGGTGTTGGCCCCGCGCAGGCCGAGCTTGTGCTCTTCGCGGCCCAAGGAAAAGCCCGGCGCGCCTTTGTCGATGATGAAAGCGCTCAAGCCCCGCGAGCCGTCCCCGGTCTTCGCGACCACCAGGGGGGAGCTGCACAAATGCGCGTTGGTGATGTAGCACTTGCTTCCGTTGAGCACGTAGCCGCCGCGGTCCGGCTTGGCCGTGCTCGCCATGCCGAGCAAATCCGAGCCGCCCGTGGGCTCGGTGATCGCGCAGGTCCCAAGGTACTCGCCCCGGCACAGGCGCGGCAGGTGCTTTTCCTTCTGCGCCTTGCTGCCCCAGTCGAGGATGGCCGCGGCCTGCATGTGGTGGACCTGCAAAGCGATGCCGGCCGCAGCCGAGACCTTGCTGAGTTCCTCGATGGCCACCGTGCGGGCCAGATAGCCCAGCTCCGAGCCGCCGTACTTGCGCGGGGTCACCAGCCCCAGCAGGCCGACCTCGGCCATCTGCTTGATCAGCGGCTTGGGGAACTTGCCGGTCTCTTCCATGGCGGGAACCAGGGGAGCGACGACTTGGCGGGCGAAGTCGCGGGCCGTGCGCTGGACGATCTTTACCGGATTGGGGAAGTCGAAGTCCATGGAATTTTTTCCCGGAGCGAAGATTTACTTACGCACGATGTTTGGTTACAATACAAAATATCCCTTCAAGGCGGGAAACCCATGTTCAACATAGAAGAATCTCTGGACGCGCAGATACTGTCCCTGCAGAAAGCCCGCCCGGCCGTGGTGTTCACCGAGGCGCTGGACCAGCGGGTCTTGGAGGCGGTCTGCCATCTGACCCGCTTCGTCAGGCCGGCTTTGCTGGCGAGCGAGGAGCAAGTCCGCGCCGCGGCGGCCAAGCACCTCGGCCACTTGGACCCCAGCCGCGTCGAATTCGCCCTATCGGAGTGCGCCTTCATCGACATCGCCAAGCGCGACGACCTGGTCTCGGAGTTCGCATCGGACTGTCTGGAGCACGGCCGCTGCGGCGCGGCCGTGAGCACTAGGGAGGAGGCTCGCCAGAGGATATCGGAGCCGGGCCTCTTCGGGGTGCACGCCGTCCACTGCGGCCACGCGGATGTGGTGGTGGGCGGCGCCTGCCACAGCCCCAAGAGCTTCTTCAGGCCCATGCTGTCGCTTCTCGCCACCCGCCGCGTGGTCTGCGAGGCGGGCGTATTCGTCCTGCCGGACGACCACCCGGAGGGCATCTTCCCGCACAACATCGTGGTCTTCGGCGACGTGGGCGTCAACGCCGCCATGACCCCGGAGATCCTGGCCGAGGTGGCGGTGGGCACCTGCGCGGTGGCGCGCGACATCATCCCGGAGAACGTCCTCTCCGAGATACACGGCGCCATCGTTTCCTACTCCCACAAGGGCTCCGACGAGGGGCCTTCCCCGGAGATGATCCGCGACACGATGAAGCTCATCCCCGGGATTTTGGCCGAGCGCGCGCGCAGAGGCACGCGCTATGCCAGCGCCCGCATCATCGGAGAGGTGAAGATCAGCTCCGCGCTCTCGCGGCGCTCGGCGCAGCTCTACGGCGAAGGCTGGGGGGGCGGGACCAACGTCATCATTTGCCCCAACCTCGAGACGGGCAACCTCCTCTACCACCTCTACGCCGCGCGCTTCCCGACAGCCAAGAAGTTCCCGCTGATATTCGGCCTGCGCTCGCGGGGCGTGGACCTGGCCATAGACTGCACGCCGGAGGACATCCGCCTGGGAGTGAAGGCCACCTTGCTGCGCCTGCACCGCTACGGGCACTGGAAGCGCACGCCGAAGGACACGTTCTTCAGGCGATTCCGCGTCCTCGCCATCAACCCGGGCTCCACCTCGACCAAGATCGCGGTCTACGAGGGCGAGCAGGAGGTGTTCACCAAGGAGATAATGCATCCCACGGAGGTGCTCGCGCCCTTCGCCGGAAAGAAGATAGTGGAGCAGTACGCCTTGCGCAAGGACGCGACTTTGGCCGCGCTCAAGGAGCGCAGCCTGGGCCCGGCGGACTTCGACGGGGTGTGCGGCAGGGGCGGGCTCCTGCGGCCCATGCCGCACGGCACCTATCGCGTGGGCGAGGCCATGCTCTGCGAACTGCGCGCGGGGACCGGCGGGGACCACGCCTCGAACCTGGGCGGGCTCATCGCGCACGAGCTGGCGGCCCCGGCCGGCAAGCCGGCGTTCATCGTGGACCCCGTCGTGGTGGACGAGACTCTGTCGCGCGTGAAGATAACCGGCATCAAGGAGATCCGCCGCCGGGTCATCAGCCACGCCCTCAACCAGATCGCCACCGCGCGCCGCTACGCGCAGGAGAGCGAGACTTTCTACGAGAATCTCAACCTCATCGTCTGCCACATGGGCGGGGGGATATCCCTGGGCGCGCACCGCAAGGGCCGCTACATCGACGCCAACAACGCGCTCGACGGCGAGGGGCCGTTCAGCCCGGAGCGCTCCGGCTCCCTGCCGCAGGGCCAGTTCGCGGACATGTGCTTCTCGGGCCGCTATACGTTCGCGGACATCCGGAAGCTCGTCAAGGGCGCCGGGGGCCTGATCTCGCTTTTGGGCACGTCGGACCTGCGCGAGGTGGAGAAGCGCATGGAGGCGGGCGACGCTCAAGCCGTCGAGGTCTTCGACGCCATGGCCTATCAGACCGCGAAGGCCGCGGCGTCGGTCCTGCCCGCGTTCGAGGGCGAGAAGCTGGACCGGGTCCTCTTGACGGGCGGCATGGCGAGGTGCAAGCCGCTGGTGGAGCTCCTGACGAAGTACCTCTCCGGCCTGCCCTGCGGGATCAGCGTTTACCCCGGCGAGAACGAGATGGCCGCTTTGGTCAAGGGCGCTCTGCGCGTTCTCTGGGGCAAGGAGCCCGCGCGCGAATACGAGCCCGAGCCGGTCCCTGCCGGGCGCTAAGGACAAACACATGAACATAGCCGTGCTGTTCAGGCAAGTCCCTGATACCGAGGCCGTGCTAAAGCCGGACCCGGCGAAGCCGGACGCGATCTTGGAAGCGGAGGTCAAGTTCATCCTCAATCCGTACGACGAGTACGCGGTGGAGGAGGCCCTGCGCATAACGGAGAAGTCCGGCGGCGAGGCGGTGGGCTTCTGCATCGGCCCGGAGCGCTCCGAGGCCGCCATCCGCACGGCCCTGGCCATGGGACTCAGCCGCGCGGTCTGGGTCTCTGAACCCGCCGCCGTGCAGGCGGACGTCATCACGCAGAGCCGGATTTTGGCCGCGGCGGTGAAGGGATTTTCCCCGTCTTTGATCCTCTGCGGCAGGGAGCTCATAGACACCGCGGAGGACGCCTTGGCCGCGGCCGTGGCGCATTTTCTGGACATCCCGCACGTGCTCAACGCGGCGAAGATCACGTTGACTGACGGCAAGGCCACTGTTCTGCGCGAGGTCGAGGGCGCATCGCTCGAGATCGAGACCCAGCTGCCGGCGGCGATCTCAACCTCCAAGGGGATCAACGAGCCGCGCTACCCGACCCTCATCGCCATCAAGCGCGCCAGGGCCAAGGAGATCAAGAAGGTGACCTTGGCCGAGTTGGGACTGCAGGTCGGCCAGGCCAAGACCCGGGTGGCGTCCTTGCTGCCGCCGCCTCCAAGGGCCAAGGGAGTGCGGGTGGAGGGGGAGCCGGCGGTCGTGGCGGGCAAGGGCATGGAGTGGCTGGCCGGAACGGCCAAGGTGATCTGACATGGCCGGCATATTGGTGTGGGCCGAGACGTCGAACGGGGAACTGCGCAAGGCGGCGCGCGAAGCCGCGGGCGCAGGGGCGAAGCTGGCCGAGAAGCTGAACTCTCCGCTGGCCGCTGCGCTCTGCGGCGCGAACGGGGATCTGGCCGCGAAGCTGGGCCGCTTCGGGTTCTCCAAGGTGTACGCGTCGACGGGCCCAAGCTACGAGCGCTATTCGAGCGAGGCGTACTGCGCGGCCGTCGCGGAAGCGGGCGCGCGCATGAAGGCGGACGTTTATCTTTTAGGCGCCACGGCCCTGGGCCGGGATCTGGCCGCAAGGCTGGCGGCGCGGCTGGACGCGGCTCTGGCCACGGACGTGACCGAGATAAAGTGGGACAGCTCGCCTTTGTCGGTTGTCCGGCCGGTGTATTCAGGCAAGCTGTTGGCGTTGACGGAGCTCACGGGCGAGCCCAAGGTCATCTCCATTCGGCCCAACGTGTTCGCCCCGGCGCTCGAGCGCGAGCAGGCGGCGCAAGTCGAGGCGCTCACGCCGGAGGACGTGCGCATCCGCGCGCTGGTCCAGAAGGCGATCGCCGCGGCGCAGGGCGCGATGGATGTGACCGAGGCCGACATCATCGTCTCGGGCGGCCGCGGGGTCAAGGGCCCGGACGGGTTCAAGCTCATCGAGGACCTCGCCCACGCCTTGCGCGGCGCGGTCGGCGCCTCGCGCGCGGCCGTGGACTCGGGCTGGATACCGTACAAGCACCAGGTGGGGCAGACGGGGAAGGTGGTCTCGCCCGTGCTCTACATCGCCTGCGGCATCTCCGGCGCGATCCAGCACTTCGCCGGCATGGGATCTTCGAAGTTCATCATCGCCATCAACACGGACAAGGAAGCGCCGATCATGGAAAAGGCGGATTTCTCCATCGTGGGGGACTTGTTCCAGGTGGTGCCTATCTTGAAGGAAGAGCTGGCGAAGGCGCTGAAGCGGTAGGGCTTAGGGATTAGGGGGAAGGCGCAAGTCGGCAGTCATTCCCCACACTCCGCCGCCGGCGCGTTTCCACTCCTCATAGCCGCCGAGTTCATCAGTCGAAACGGTTGACATGGCCAGGAGTTCCGGCTGCCAGGACAGGAACTCGGCGGTCCTGATCGGGAGATGTTCGATCCCGAAGGTGCCATCGGGATCACGGAGCGAGCCCATTACGAGGGATGAGGGATCGATCGTCTTGGGCCGTTCGGGAAACCGGTTCTTGTAGAGGCGAACGTGGATCGCTTCGCCATCCAGCACCAAGACCTTGGCGATTCCAACGCTTCCATCGCCGACATTGAATGAGTAGATTCCCCCGGCCGCGAGTCGCGGGCGCGCCTTCCTCGCGCATGATCTTCATTGAGACTTGGCCTTACCCTTCTTGCTGGGTCCGCGCAACTGAATCGACTGCTTCGTGCGCAAGAAGTAGGGGGCAAATTCGTCGAATTTCTTCTCCCCGCACATCAGGTTCATCCCATCGTCCAGCGGAACGATGATTTGGCTCTCTCCTTTCTGCTCGC
>Ga0315268_10004913_pt1 | contig 14415 bp, 10 predicted proteins | sample C1_top_MG_FD_204535 | JGI IMG/M metagenome (GOLD analysis project Ga0315268, IMG submission 204535) | Sediment microbial communities from Yellowstone Lake, YNP, Wyoming, USA - C1_top | ecosystem: Environmental > Aquatic > Freshwater > Lake > Sediment | place: USA: Wyoming | collected 2017-08-01
TATTGAAAGAAAGTATTTCTGCCTTTTTGGACTGTGTATGAAACCGGCAAGTAGGCTGGGGTTGGGCGGTTTGAAATGAAAAACACCTTCAAACTGAAAATTGTTCACAAAGCTATGATACCTACTGTCAATTATTCCTCTTTTCTCAGCTTCTACAAGTGCTCCGATCTTCTTATAATCAAAGGATGCAAATCTTGCACACATAAGATCTATTAAATATGGATCTGTTCCCACAAAAACTAAATCTGTCTTAACAGGCATTCCGCGGGTAGGACCAAGCCCTTCCATCGAGATTAAAGCATCAACAATATGCATATGCGGTTTTAAAAATTTATTAATATTGAGGATATTTGCTGCAAGGGATTGATGGGTCTTCTTTTTGTTCTCCTGTCCAACCAGACAACCCATCAGATTTTTAAGACATACACTCATTCCTGCTTCAAAATGGGTCTTGAGTTTCGGCATATTTATAATAAAATCGGCCTTAAAACATTCTTTTGCAACCCCTGCCTTAACACCTTTTTCAAAATCAATATATACAGGTTCTGAATAGTTAAGATCTATCACCTTAACACCATAATACTTAGCCAGCTTGTCTACTTTGAGGCGTGAGATAACGCTGATATTATTTCTATAATACCCACTGTTAGTACCCTCCCCAATAGTAATATTTTCATATCCTTTTGCTCTAAGAAATTCTATGACCGAGGCTAAAATTCTGAGGTCGGTAGTGTTTCCCGTTAATGCATTCATATTGGCGTTTAGGTTGGGTTTTATAAGTATGTTGGCCATCTTTGATGCAGGCAATATCCCCTTATAATTTTCTAAGGTCAAGAAAAGCCTTTCTTTGATTTCTTTTGTGGAGTTCGCTTTTATAATGTCTAATCTGAATGGCAATATTTATTTCCTTTACTTTCCATATAAACTTCATGATAAACTTCCAAAGTCTTTCTTGCAGTCTGCTCCCAAGAAAATCGCCTTGCTCTTTTTAATCCTTCTGTTTTCATTTTCTCTTGCAGGTTTTTATTTGAGAGGACCTCATACATTGCCTTGACTAAATCTTCTGTTTTGTAAGGATCTACTAAGATTCCTGCATCGCCTATTATTTCGGGTAATGAACTTGTGTTGGAGGAGATGACAGGTATACCGCAGGCCATTGCCTCTAAAGGAGGAAGTCCAAACCCTTCGGCAATTGAGGGATAAACAAATAGTGAAGCACCGTTATAAATGATAGGTAAATCAGCATCTTCAGCGCCTCCAGTAAAGATAACTTCATCATGAAGGCCAAGGTCATTAACTGCTTTAAGTGTTTCTTCATATCTATAGTATTTCATCCCAACAATAACCAACTTTTGTTTAATCTTTTTATATTTTTTAAGTTCATGAAAGGCCAAAACTAATCTCGGAAGATTCTTTCGTGGTTCTAACCTGCCTACGAATAGAATATATTCGCCATTGACACCATATTTTTTTAATGTATCTTTTATTGTATCTTTTTCCATAATCGGATGGAAATCTTCAGAAACACCATTGTAGGTAACTATAACCTTTTCTTCCGGAATCTTATAGAATTTAACGATGTCTCTTTTTGAATGTTCTGAGATGGTTAATACACGACTTGCCCGTCTTGCACTTAATGGGTAAAAGACATGCATCAAGTAGGAAAGTGATTTTTGATATAATTCGGGTATATACTCAAAAATTATATCATGGAGTATAACCACATAGGGGGTTCTGGCAAAAGGTGGGCCCATATACTGGCAGTGAAATACATCAATGGAATCAAGGGCTAACCTGATAGGAACACTTATAGGAATCCGAATTATACGATGATGAGGAACATATTTGAAAAAGACATTTTCCCGGGAAAAGAGATGCTCGAGAGAGCTGCTTTCCCTGGTAACATAAAGAAAGTATTCATTTTCTTTATCTATTTTCAGGAGATGTTTAACAATGTTAAGAATATACGTTCGGGTCCCTTGCATAAAACTCGTAGCACTGTGCAGATCGATTCCAATTCTCATAATGCTTACTTATACATTTTCAGTGTTCTTATATTTCATCCCAGAAGTGCCAGCAGTAGGGATATTTTTTTATATATTCTTCTGCAATAGAAACAAAGCTCTCCATTATATAGATTCTATCCTTTTCTATATCGTTATAAATCCCTCTAATCGGTTCTTCAAAGACTATTCTAAATTCATTATATTTTTTAGTAATGATAAAAGTAGGGATAAAGGCAGCACCTGTCTTAATTGCCCATGTAGCAGGACCAAGGGGAAACATCCTTTCTGTTCCAAGGAATTTAAACATCTTATGTTCCCCAAGGGATACCCCTCCACCTGCACCATCGCCAGTGGTCAGGACAACACCTTTATTAAGCAGGTGCTTATAGACCCTCCCGAGATATTTGTCAGCGGCAATAATGGGGGCTGGCAACATCCCCTCATACTTTAACCTGTATTTATAAGCTACTGATTTTCCTATACGGCTGAGTCCACGGTCAGAAGGGTAGCCTATCTGTATGGGCCTGTACCCGTAAAGTGCAAGTGCTAAAAGTGTAATCTGTACAGGGCCGAAATGCGGCTGAACTAAAAAGGCACCCTTCCCGTTTCTCAACTCTTTCTCAAGTAATTCAATGTTTTCAAGATATACATACTTCTCGATTTTTTCTCTGGTGGTTAATTTTGGATAAAGAAATATATGGAGCCTGTCAAGATAATGAATCTCATAATATTCTTTTACTATGTTCATAGCAGTATTTTTGTCTGTATTCAAAAGAGTTTTTATATTATGCGAGATTTTTCTCTGCTTCTCAACGCTAGCATAAAAATGCAAATCACCAATCGACTTAAAAAAGAAAAACCCCCAGTCAACAGGAACCACTTTTATAAGCCATCTGAAGGGAAACCAGATAAATAATCTGAGGATATTGCGAAGGATACTTTCATTTATCAACATCTATTATACATCTATATTTTTCCTCTGGTAAGTTACCTATACCAGCATAAATCAAAGAGGATTTTTCATCTAAGATTTCTTTTCTCAAACTCTACATATTTATAATACAATTCAGCCATAGTTACCCATTGAATTCTTTTTTCTTTGATCAAAGGGTCTATTATCTCAGTAAGAAATCTATCAAGTGCTATAAATGCCTTGTTATCTTTGTTATAGACAGGGAGTTTTTTTCCATCTACAATTTTTTGACCTATAAATTCAATTTCGTGAATAGCTACTGGGAAAAAGTTGAACGCAAAAGGATAATACTCTGCTTTATCCCTCAATGCCTTTTCAAGTTTGGGTTTTACAGCATCAATTATTTCGTATTCTTGGATCTCCTTCCATACAGAAGGATTCTGCATCCCCTGAGGCTCAAGAGGGTCAAATGGAGGCTGTCTATCAAATCCTTGACTTCTTGTCAAATCATGGGGAGAAACTCCTTCTGGTTTCTTCCACATATATGGCCCGGCAGGTACGCCATGCAGAGCAACAAAAGGGCCAGTGGTTGATGTCTTTATTTCTCTTACACCAGATGGATCAGGGTAGTAGTAGCCTTCTGCAGGTCTGAAAGGGGAATATGGAGAGTAACTGCCTTGGCCGAAGGAACCTGAATAAATCTTTATGCCCTTTTCTTTCATCTCTTCAAGTGTCTTTTTAAAATTCCGTGCCATTTGATTTTTTACCTCGAATGGCATTTGAGGGCGGAGTATAAAACCTGGGTTGGCTGAAATTATATTGCTTATTCCCAGAGCTTTTAATGCATTAAATCCTTCAGCAAACGAGTCTGTTTCATGGGGGTAAAGGTGGGTATGAATACCTATATCATGACCCCTTCTCTGAAGATCTTTTAAAGTAGAGTCGCCATATTTAAAAGATGCCTCAGCGTATTGGGGTCTGGTAAGAAAAGTCGCTCTCATATCGTGCTTCTCCGTTATCGCTGCTATCTTTCGAAGTGTTTTTGAGACATCTTCAATAGTATTCTTATCAGGATAATTTGGATTATCCAAGTGAACTTCAAGATATACATACAATGGAAGTCCCTGCTTTTCATTAGAGCATATTGATAACGGTGACGACAGTAAAATTATTAGCATTGATATTGCCGCAATAAAAAGGAAAAATCTAAAAACCTTCATTACAGGCACCCCTTTCCTGGATTGACTTAAGCTTTATAGTGGCTACTGACAATCCGAGGATAAACCAAGGAATCCTCAATAAATAATAATCAAATTCGATCAATGAATGCAACAACCATACTATCAGAATAGATGCAAATGTTGTGAACAAAGGATTAAAATCCTTGCATGATAGTATCTTAAAGAACTTAGCCTGACTGATAAAAATATAATGGATTAATAGATACATAAAAAACCCGATAACACCAAGTTCGAAAAGGGTACCCAAATAGGCATTATGGGCATAAAGATTATATGGGGTGAGTGAAATCAATCCTCCGATGCCAGTCCCAAGACCATAAGAATCGAGAAATTCTTTGAGACCCCTTTCCCATATGTACATTCGTGTCCCCCATGAACTCACTAAACGCTCAGAGGTAATGCTGGCTTCTAACCTGCCAAATCCACCACTAAGTTTCAACATGGAGAAGATAAGTAATACTACTATTACCACAAAAAGAAAAATTAAAAAATATTTTGGCCAATCAAACCTTGTCTTTATATTCGTAAAAATAAAAAATGTTACCCCTGCAGCAAAAGCGACCAAGCCACCTCTTGATAAGGTATTTATTTCAGCATATAGATAAAGTATTATTATAAGTATTACTAATATTAAAATAATTTTTACGCCTTTCCTGATTTGTGTTAGCACATATAGACCACAGATGAATGATAACGAAAGAAAGAATGCTAAAAAATTTGAATAAGCAAACCCCAGTGCCCTTGCTTTCTGTGCAATAAAATATGACATTACAAAATGTAAATAATTGCCAAGCTCTATATCAACGAATGTAATGGTCTCTTTGTTGGCTTTAATAATTGTGGAAAATATACCACCTATAGCCATAATTGTGCCTGCGAGAAAAAGAAAATAAACTATGCGTTTAAGTTGTTCCTTACTGTTAATTAATACAATCGGTGCATAGAAAAGTAACACACATGCGATTAATTTGATAAATGAATAAAGACCTACTCTTAGATTTTCCACCCAGAATAACGACAAAACAGAAAAAGAACAAAGCACAAACATTGGGAGGTTATATGATTTAGCAACATATAAATTCTTAGTTTTATTGCTATTAAGTTTCGCAAGTAAAGCCATTCCAGCTATAAAAGCAGTTATATCTATCGGCCAAACAGCAATCGCTGTCTTTGTTTTTTGTATTGTAAAATCTAAAATTGAAAAGCTCTGAAAAGGAAAGATAAGTGTAATTAAATACAGTATGTTCTCCGGCCATCTGAGTAACGTTATTATGAATATAGAGAGAAGGAAAATTACCAGATAAAAAAGATATCCTTTAATATTCTCGAACAAAAATACTACCATTAATTGAGAAAAAATGGCTAATAGAAGTAAAAGGCAAATTGGGATAACCGACTTTTTTGGTGAATTCATTACATAGAGCATCTATATTATTCAGAGGTAGCCAAGTTCTTTAAGCTTTTTACTGATTGCCTCTGACTCCTCAACAGAAAGTGAACTTTCATCACCCTTTTCAACCATGATATCGGTATTATTGACTAAAATAGGACTCCTTTTTAAAAATTCCTCCGTAAAACATTCTTTTATTACCCTTCCATCTATATCCCTGTAGACTGGAATCCGATAGAGAAAATAAATAGTAGGAGCAACATCAACCACATGAACACCCTCAATTTCCTCGCCTCTTTTTACGTCAGGACCATATATAACAAATATCCCTTCAGGGTCATGTTTACCAGACCAGGGTGTATTATCTTGAAATAGTGGTCTGTTCTGGAAATCATAGAGGTCAAAGTAGATATCATAATTTTCAGATGGAACTATAACCAAATCAGGGATGTAAGGTGCATCGCCTTTAAATAGATTGTTGCCATCAATTATATCCTGGAATATATTGACGCCTGTAGACGGATCACGAATTTCTTTGAGCTTTAAAGTGATTTCCTTTTTTAAGTCATCCACCTGATATCTATCCTTCAGGATAGCATCATTGAGATACATAAATGTAGCCTCGAACATTTTATGACAGAATACCCTGGTCTTTTCCCATACTATTCCATCCATATAGGATAGTATTGCTCTGTGATAACCTTTGTCCTTAAATATGTTTTTTCTTACAAAATATCTTATCTTTAAGGGTATCAATCTCTTCATCATTTTGAAAAGGTTTAAAGGCGCATTAGTCCTTGGATGTCTCCTGACCGTCAGATAATTATTCTCCCATAGCCATCTACTCATAGAAAATCCTTTGTGGAGAGGGCCAAAACCATGGTCTGATACAAGAATTAAATAATCATCGTCTTCCATGTGCTTTAAAATCTGTCCGATTGCCGAGTCTACTTTTTCATACATTTCATAGATAATATCACCATATTTAGTAGCCATTTTCACATTATACTTCTGATGTGAAGAGTCCATAAAACTCCAGAAAAAGTGTTGAGCCCTATCAGTAACTGTAAATACAATCATAAAGAAATCCCAATATTCCTTGTTTAACAAGAAGTTCATGGCTCTGATTCTGGAATCCATTGTACTTCTCATGGATTGAATCATTTCATCAAAGTCTACCCTGTCCATGGACGCATCAATGTCAATCCTGTAATTTCCTAACTCTCTTACCATCTCGTCATAGGTATCTCTTGGATAGGCGAGATTCTCGCCACCCGGAGGGGTTCCAAGTCCTGAAATCATAAAGCCATTTACCCTATCAGCTGGATAGGTCATCGGAACATTTATTACACACGTTTTATAACCAAATTCGCTTAAAATTGACCAGAGGGGTTTCACATGCCGGCGACTGGAATCAAATAAAACAAAAGACTTTTTTTGCTTATCGAAGGCAATGAAATCTAAAATGCCGTGCTTCATGGGATTCACTCCTGTGGTTATGGAAGTCCATGCTACAGGAGAAAGGGTAGGGATAGTAGATATCAAATTCCCACTGGCACCAGACTCGATCAACATCTTAAGATTTAAAAGCTTACCATTTGATATCATAGGTAAGATTACCCTGAATGTGGCTCCATCTATACCAACCACAAAAACTCTTCTGTTTCTTTTCATTGCAGTCTCTTTCGGGGAGCAACTATTTTTCGGAACCTTAACAGATTCATATATAAAGAAGCTATGGGATCAAGGAATTTTAGTGCTGGGTTTGTGTAAAAAAGTTTCTTTAACTCCTTTTCGTCCTCTGGTAAAAGGTCAGTGTCATCAGTAATGATGCCTTCCTTTAAAGCTGTTTTATAAATACCCGTGTCAGGTTCTATTCTGATCCAATTGAGACCGCCCCCACCTTTTCCTTTCAATTTCAATTCAATAATTGCCTTAGTGTAAAACAAAAGCGCCTTAAAAAAGCCTGTTATCGTCTCACCAGGCGGGTTGATAAGGAAGCCAAAGCCAAACCGTACACCGGGACGGTTTTTCAACAGATTATATGCCCTTTTCACATCCTTTCCTGTAAATCCTTTAGCGAGCCCTTCAAGGGCACTATCATTAAAGGCATCTGGCGATATAACAATATACTTGCAGCCTGCGGTTGTCACTGCATCTAAAAACTTCTCAGATATGTCCTTTACATCGCACCATGCCGCCCAATTAACCTTGATGTTTCTCCTTTTTATTTCCTCACAAATACTCATTACATGTTCCACTGGAGAACTAAATACCCCATCTGCAAACATGAAATCATTAACTCCATATTCTTTAACAAGTTCTTCGATCTCATCTACTACATGGTACGGTTCCCTCATCCTGATCTTCATGCCGTTAAGCATCGGATAGTTACAATATACACATTTATATGGGCATCCCCTTTTTGTCTGGATTCCTATGGCTCCTTCATATTTTCTGTATCGTTCAATATCAAGAATATCCTTTCTCGGAATAGGTAAAGACTTAAAATCCGGTAGATTTCCAAATCTACTAAAAAGCACCTGTCCATTCTTTCTGTAGTACAAATTATGCACCTTCCATGGTTCACTCAGATTATTTATAAGGTCAGGCAGAACCTCCTCGCCCTCAAGATATACACCAAAGTCTATTTCGGTATGCCGCTCCATGATCTTACGTGCAAACATAGAAAAGCCCGCCCCACCTGCAATGATTATAGTATCTGGAATGGTCTTCCTGATAATATTGAGTACCTTGGGAAACTCCTTATAATAATAAAATAGTTCCTTCCTCTGCTGACTGTCTATGTTTCTAAGGGATATACAAACTATATCAGGCCTGAAATCCTTAATAGTATTTGACAGGTCTTCGTAAGGGCTTTCACAGATGTTCAGGTCAATTAATTTAACTTCATGTTCTGCAACCATGGTTGCAAGATAAGATATGCCTAATGGCATAACAAGAGGTTCATGCCTCCCAAGGTATGATTGAACAAATAGTATCTTCATTTTTCCTCATTAAACAATTTTACATCAAACAGTATAAACTTGGCATATTGGGATAAATATTGAATTATGAATGGTTCAAGGAGGGAAAGAAACCTCTTTGTATTATAAGCTATATCTTTTTCCATGTCCCCTGTAACTTTTAATTCAAATGGTTCAAGAAATGTTAGTGTGTGACGATATTGATGCTTTCTTATAATAAAGGCAGGTATTACAGGTGAACCACCACTCAGCAAGGCAAGCTTCATTGGTCCTGTGGAAATTAGTGCCTTCTTTCCGAGAAATTTAACCTCTGCCCATCCCTTCCCTTCTCTTCCATCAATAGATAAAAGTATTATTTCATTCCTGGACAAAAGTCTGAATATGTCCCTGATACCCTTGTCAACATAAACAAAGTTTACAGGCAACCTCTCCCTCGTTCTTATTCTCATCTTATAAGCATACTTTCTTATCTTGTTAGCAAGCCGGTATTCCTTCCCCATCAAATAGGTAGGTTCCCACCTGCTTGCAACCTGATTGACCCGATATCCTTTATAACCTAAAGCAGGCATCAGGAATTCCTCGTTGCCGAAGTGAGGATAAAGGATTATGGCACCTTTGCCTCTGGAAAGGACACTGTCAAGATTTTCCATTCTCACATACTCTACTATATCTGATATATTGTGACTATTTACCATCGGATAAAGTAAAGTATCAAGGGAGTTCTTACAATAAAAGACAAAGGTATTCAATACCTCTTTTTTAAACACGCTACCAACCGTTTTTACTGGAAGTGATTCGATCCAGCTTCTGATCTGTCTCCCTTTTTCGCGATTTATCAGATATAGAAATATACCTGTTGGATTCATCAGGGAATAAGTCATCCTCTTTGGTAGCAAACGGACTATTATTCTGAATGGCCCCCAGTAGAACCACCTGAGAAGTTCACGGATGTAAATAATAGTCAGTTTACGAATTGTCTTCACCACTTATAAAGAACTGCTTCTCCTTGTGATAACCGAAAAACTTTGCATAAAGCCATGGATATTGTCTGACATATCCTTCCAATATATGAAGGAATTTCTGCACATTATGACGTATTGTCTCTTCCATGTCCTGAAGTAATTCGATTTTTATAGGTTTTTCTATAGTGATCCTTTGCCTGCCATTTTTATGCCTTACAACAAATATTGGAAGTAGGGATGCGCCACTTTTTAATGCAATCCTCACAGGACCATCCATAAAGTGGTTAGTCTTTTTCCCAAGGAAATCCCATATATATTTCCCACCTGGTACCCCATCCACCGATATAGCAATTATTTCGTTTTTCTTCAAGGAGTTATAAGCCTCTCTGAGGGAGTCTTTTCTCAGATATATAAAATTGGCAGGTAAACTTTGTTCGCACTTCTCCTGTACATACATCCAATAGTTGAATGTAAAAGGTATCTGTCTCCGACCTGTAATTGCGCAAACACCTTCTACAATATTTTGTGGTGAAAAACCTACCTGATTGACTTTGTACCCTCTATATCCCAAGGCAGGCATCAACATTTGTGCATTTCCCAAATGGGCATGGATCAATACAGCACCTCTGCCCAATTTAAGTGTATCATCCAGATGCCTCAGACCCTCCACTTCTGTAATATCCTGTATATTATCTTTGTTTAGCAAAGGATAGGAGAATACCTCCAGTTTGTTAAGTACATAGTTCTGAAAGAACATAAGGATAATCTTTTTTACATCTTTTTCAGAGAATTCTGGAAATATATTCTTTAATTCACTCAACATCCTTTTTTTTCTAACAGGAGAAACAAGATAATAGGCCATACCCAATATTCTGCCCAGTTCATTGATTTGATTAAAGGTAAGCAATCTAACCATTAACTTACCAGTTAGCATAAATAAAATTACGGCTACTTTTTTCAGCATGTTCACAGCTTTCCCTCAATTACTCGTTAGCCTATGAAATACTCTATATCTCCAGTACACCAGGACTGTTGCTATAACAGAAAAGACTATAAGAAATCTTATAAAAAGAGTCTGTCCTTCATGCACAAAACCAAATATGATGAGAGATACCAGTAGGAAAATAGAAAGCTTAATCGGGGCAGTCTTGATAAAAGATAGACCAGCCCTGCTTGAAAAAAATGCATGAGTGAAACTGAGTGCTATAAGACCAAAAGTAAATGACAGGGCTGCACCGGTAGATCCATACTCTGGTATTAAAACTGTGTTACAAAGAATAGTAAGGACTAAGCATATCAGCCAACTAAGTGTAATATATCTTTGTTCATGGTATGAAATAAAAAAATATTCATTAAGAGAAGTTATAAATAGTGGTAATATTGCTAATGAGGTAACCTTAAAGGTAAAAGTGGCATCTGTATATTTGTGTCCGAATAGTAACAAAATAATCTCTTTTGCAAAGCCAATGAAAAAAATAGTCATGGAAAGGGCAACCACAAGTAATGTATTGTATGCCTTCTCGTACACCTCTGAAATCTTCTGGCTACTTTCCGCAGGCATCTTTGCCAACTTAGATATCATCGGGAAAAGTGAAACCGAAATGGAGATTGCAATAATTCTGCTCTGTATAACTGCAGATTGGGAAATCTGAAAAAAAGCTACCTGCACCGGATCTTTAAAAAATCTAACCAAAATCAAACCAGATTTAAGATACCATACGGCAAACAAGACAGAAATACCAAGTACCATGCTATCCTTAATAATGTTTTTTATAAGAGGATAGTTGAATGAGTAGGCAGGTCTCACAAATCTCTTCCTAACCGCTGTAATGCTAATAAGGGCGCGAAGGGCATTCGAAAGCATCAAGGCAGAACATACCCCGTTGATACCCTTATCAGCGTATATCGTTATAGCAAGCAATACGAGATAGATGCCTTTCCACATGGTGGTTATTAATGTCTCATATTGTATCCTCTCGTAGGCTATAAAGACTGCTGAAAAGGCAGATGCGGAGGCATTAAATAGTTCAGCGATTAACACTATGATTATTGCAATAAAAAGATGGTTATTAATATGAACAAATAATAGGGTTACTGCAAATATTATCAAAGCTCCCAGGGACATAATCCATCTCGAAATGATTATTGCCCCAAGATATTCCTGTGCCCTTTCTCTGTTTTTTGACAGTTCTCTTATTGAAATACGATCGAGGCCAAAATAGGCAAGGGGTATGATAGATCCTACATATGCGAGTATAAATGCATATTCACCGTATATCTGGGAACCGAGATACCTTGCTATCAGAACAATAGAAATTATACCTGTTAAAACATCTATGGTCCTGGCAATAAAAAAAAAGACTGAATTCTTTGCAAATCCCCTAACTTCACCCTGTTGCATTGCCTTTTACATCGTTACTCGCTTATTCAACAACTAAAACTTATATCTCGAGAAATTCAGGATTAGACCTATTATCTCTATTTCTGCGCCCCTTAACATTTCCACCACTTGAATCAGTTCATTTTTACTGTGCTTTCCAGACTTAACGACAATAATGACATTCCCGATGGCCTTAAGAATATCAACTGTCGCTGGATAAATTGATAGTGATGGTGTATCAAAGATTATTGCATCATAAACAGGCTTTATTTCATCGATTAGTTTTTGCAACACTCGGGCTAAATCAGTCAATGAAATATCACCCCTTCCACCCGAAGGCACAACATCAAGTCCACCCGTATTGGTTTTACATATCAGGCTCTTGGCATCAACCTCACCCGTGATTAAATCTGTTAAACCTGCTCTATCAGAAAATCCAAAAGAAAGGCTCAGGTGTCTGTTTATCAAATCTGTATCAACAATGAGTACTCTGTAACCTTCCGAAGATAGTATTCTGGCTGTAGAGATAGAGAGTATAGTTTTTCCTTCACCTTCCAGAAGGCTACAAAATGGGATGATAGAACTATCACCATGAGACGTTTTTAGCATTATTAAAGAAACGATTGAGCTGAGATCCTTCTTTTCTATCTCCTTTAAGCCTTTACGTGAAAATGGAATTGCTCCGATGGGTACTATACCTGTCTCTTTCAGCTCTTCCAATGTTCTGCAACTATCGTCAATAGCATCTATAAATAACATGGCTGTAAAACCGATTAATGAACCCAGAAACAATGATATGAGGAGTAGTTTTCCTCTTCGAGGGAATGCCCTGCAGTCCTTTAAATTATTAGAGTCAGGCAGGATCGCCCTATCTACGGTTATAGCATTGGCTATATTTAGCTTTTCAGCAATTACTGCCACCCTTTGTTTACTAACAAGATTTTTATAAAGGGAATACAGGTTATCTGATTCAACAACAAGATCCTGATATGTGGAATCAATCTCATTGAGTCTTTTTAGCTTATACTCATACTCATTAACCTTTGACTTTGTGGCGCTATGAAGGCCCTCTTGGATAACCATATCGATTTCATAATCCATATATTCTTGAACCAGTGTATCGTAGTAAGGATATCTGGCTTTTAACTCTGAAGAAAACATCCTCTCAGCTTCACTTTTGATGTTATCCTTTACTTCTTCAATTCTTTGCCTGATAACCTTTATCTCCGGATGTTCTTCTTTTAATTCTGCAAGCCTTCCTGCTAACTCTACCTGGAGATCAAAAAGTTTATTTTTGTAATTACTTAAAAAGCTACTGAAGGTTTCGGTAACCTGTGAAACCTTAAATTCAGGAATAGATTTAAGTTTCTGCTTTATCTCTAAAGATCCCATCTTATCCTTTTTTATTGCCATCTCTATACCGATCAGGCTGGATTCCAGAGATGATATCTTGTCTATAAGATTTGTCTTTTGAGTTTCAAGGATAAGGATATTATTATTATTCATGAACTCTTTCTTTTTTGCCTCGGAACTCTGCCATTCCTCCTGAACCAACTTTATCTCCTTCTCCAGTTGATTCCTCGCTTCTCGTGCCTCTTTTGCATTAAAGTTATAAAATGTAGAAAAAAATGCTTCCAGTACACCATTTGCAATTTCTGTTGCCTCTCTATAATCCGTTGAATATCCCACTATTTCCAGCACTTCAGAATCTTCAAGTTGTTTAACCTTTATACCTTTCTTCTGAGTAAAGTACAAACTAATTATTCCGGGGTCAAATAGCTTTTCAGGTGATATCCTCTTACCATCTTTAGTAAGGTTAAACCTTCTGATAACAGACTCAATGGCAGTTTTGCTTCCTATTATTTGTGTGAAGGTATCTATAACACTTTCTGAGTCGACATACTTCAGCTTTCCTAAAGAAGTAGGCAACTGTGAAATGTATTCTGGCTGAATACTCTGGGTATCAATCCATATAGTTGCCTTATTTTTATATACAGGCTTTACAACGAAAGAAATTAATAGTGTCGATATGCAGAAGAAGGCAAGCGTAAGTATAAATATCCATTTCCTTTTTATCAAAAATCTCCAGAATCTCAGAAGCTCCAAATTTTTTCTCCTATAGGTTTAATCCCCATCAGTCAAATTCAATCAATATCTTGCTATCACTTTTGTTTGTTGAGATACTAAAGGCTCTCAAAATATCCTGAAAGTGGAAAACTGATGTGATCATTTCCATTATGCCTTTTAGCTTTCCCCCTTGAATAAGACGAATAATATTTGGGAATATGCCATATCCCGAATGCCCTCTTGAACCAATTATGCTATTTGCACCAGAAACAACTCTGTTAATATCTAACGACGATGATATATCTCCTCTACCCATATAGATCACCTTACCCCTTTTTGAGTAGAGTCTCTGCATTATAGGAATAGTCTGGGAGGCAGCACCTGCAGCCTCAACTTGGATATCTGCACCCCAGCCATCGGTAATCTCCATAATATGCTCTACTATTTTATCTTCATTCTTTAAATTAAA
>Ga0315268_10004915_pt1 | contig 14404 bp, 12 predicted proteins | sample C1_top_MG_FD_204535 | JGI IMG/M metagenome (GOLD analysis project Ga0315268, IMG submission 204535) | Sediment microbial communities from Yellowstone Lake, YNP, Wyoming, USA - C1_top | ecosystem: Environmental > Aquatic > Freshwater > Lake > Sediment | place: USA: Wyoming | collected 2017-08-01
ATGGATGAAAGTCTCATGCCCGAATCGTACGAAGCGGTTCGACGGCTCGTCAACGAAGAGCCGGACGGCAGCAAGAAGGAGTTCACCTTCTTCACCGTGAAGAAAGGCAGGGACAAAATCGCAATGTTGTATCTTGCACCCGCCAGCGAGAAAGGGCGCGCGACGCTGCGGCTGGGTGACAACATGTGGCTGTACATTCCAAACGTCAACAAGCCGATTCGCATCACGAGCCTGCAGTCGATTGTCGGTGGCGTGTTCAACAATGCCGACCTGATGCAGCTGGATTATCACGTCGAGTACGATGCTGTGTTCGCCGGAGAAACCCGGAACGAGCGCATTCTCGACCTCCAGGCGAAGAACAAAACCGTCGCCTACGATAAATTGAAAATGTGGATTACGAAAGACGGTACGATCCTGCGCAAAGTGGAAGCGTATACTTCCAGCGGCATGCTCATTAAGACGCTGGAGTTCAAAGATGACAGGAATTTCGGGGACGGCCTGGTGCGGCCTGCGACGATTGAAACAACAAGCCCGTTGTACAAGGGCTATCGCTCTTTGATGGTCTATCAGCGTATCAAAGCTCGCCGATTTCCCGATGAAGTGTTTACGCTGAATTATCTCGCACGGTTGGGAGATTTACGATGAAATTGCTTCTGGCATGGCTCTTCCTGGGTTCTGCAATTGTACAGGCGCAAGAGACCACCGCGGTCGCTCCTCCGCAGGAGGAAAAAAGACTGGAATGGAGCGGCAATCTCGACGCGAAGTACTCGGTTATTCATTCCGCGCAAAGCTCGTCGATGTACCAACTGCAATTCTTTAACTCCGCCACTCTGTCCGGCTATCTTTCCCAATACCGCATCGAGCCATATATCAATGCCGACTATCAGACCAAGGATCTGGGTTTTCACCTCAAGACGCACGCCAGTTATTATAGCGACGACAACGCGTCCATCGATCTGTTTGAAGCGTACGGCAGTTTCAATCCCACGTTCAACTCCACTTTGCAGGTGGGCAAGCGCATGTTCAGTTGGGGAAAAGGATATGCATTCAACCCGGTGGGTTACGTGAACCCCGTGAAAGATCCCGAGAATCCCGAGCTGGCGCAAGCCGGACTGTTGTCGGCAAGTTTTGAGTATATCAAGAGCTTCTCATCTTCCGCACTGCAGACCTTCTCATCTGTTTTGGTGGTGATTCCACCGACGCCCCAGCTCAATGGCCGTTATGCTGAGGCTGAAAACGCCGGCGTCGCGCTCAAAGCATACGGTCTGCTTTGGGATACCGACATTGATCTCATGGGTTACTATCGGAAGAACGGTCCCGTGCAGCTTGGGCTTGATTGTTCGCGTAATCTCATGGAAAATCTCGAGATCCACGCGGAACTGAGCTACAATCAGGACACGGAACGGTTCACGATTCTCAGCCACAGTCTGCGTGCGGAACACGTGAATCGCTCTTCGTACTTGCTTGGTCTGCGGTATCTGCATGAATCGAACACAACCGTCATCGTGGAATACTATCACAACGGCCTCGGTATGAGTCGCGGTGAGTATGCCGACTACGCTGATTTCCTGACGTACGCCGCCAACAGCGGAAGTGCAACTGTCGCCCAGCAGGCGCTGGGGTTGAGCCAGCAGTACTTTCGCAACAGCACATTGATGGAAGATTATCTGTACACAAAGCTCACGGTACCCGAGCCGTTCGACTGGCTCTATTTCACACCGTCGCTTTATTCCATCTATAATCTCAACGACAACAGTTTCGTGCTTTCGGCACCTCTGAGCTATAAACCGGTGACGAACGTTGAATTTATCTTCTGGCCGACAATCCTTGTCGGGACAGGACGCAGCGAGTTTGGCCAGAAAATGTTCCAACAAAGGCTCGAAGTGTGGGTCAGAATTTTTTTCTAAGCGAATTCATCACAGTGCTAAAAAACGAGACGAAAGGGTCAGAAAATGATACAAGCTTCAGAATGGTTGGAATTTGGACAGAAATTTCACGGACACAAATGTCCCGCGATGCCGATGGGCTTGCGGGTTGGCGCTGCTGCAATGAACGCGCTTGGCGTAGAACGCGCTAAAGATGGACAGATTGTTGCCTTCGTTGACCTGGGCGACGATCACTGCGCAACGTGTTATGGCGACGGATTACAAGTAATTATGGGGACAACGTTCGGCAAGGGTAACCTGAAGAAAACACATAAAGGGAAATGGGCTGTAACAGTCGTTGACAGAAAAACAGGCAAAGCGGTTCGCGTTACACCCAAAGCAGAAGCAATGCTCGCGAACAAACAATCGGCATTTTTCAAAGACTATCGCGAAAAAGGGATTCCGGCGAGTCTGGTTCCAGCAGCCATTGTCGATCCTTTGGTCACGAACGTTATGAACGCTCCGGATGACAAACTCATAACTGTTTCACCGGTGTTCGACTACACGTTGGAACCGCGTAAGGACAGTTTTGACGGATTTGTGTGTGATGAATGCGCTGAAATGACGGTTATGGAATATGGTCGCATTAAGGGCGACAAGAAAGTATGCATCGACTGCGCAGCGAAGTGAGTGAAGTTGAGTATTCACACCGGTATTCTCTGTTTGGTTGCTGGGTATTCTTTTCCTGTCAAACAAACACAGAAAATTCCGGCAAACAAAACCCAAAAGCATATCACATAAGGACATACACATGAAAAAGAATGGCAACTTCATTGCGGCACTTGTTGTCGCGCTCAGTTTCCTTGTGGCAAATCAGTCTCTTGCCCAGAGTGGGATGAAATGGAGAGGACAGGGCGGCTGGGGAATGGGAGACCGTTACAGTAAAATGTACGATCCTAATACCATCGAAACCATCAATGGAGAAGTCATCACCGTGGACACGTTTACGCCGACTAAAGGAATGTCTTCGGGTGTTCATCTGATGGTAAAAACAGACAAGGGGGCGCTTTCTGTCCATCTTGGTCCGGCATGGTACATCGAGAACCAAGATGTTAAGATCGCACCAAAAGATAAGGTGGAGATCAAAGGATCGAGAATTACCTACAATGGAAAGCCCGCTATTATCGCGGCCGAGGTTGACAAGGGAGGCGGCATCCTGCATCTTCGGGATGACAATGGCTATCCGGTCTGGAGTGGTTGGAGGAGGAAGTAGAGTGCTGGGAACTTGACGTAAATGAATGACAACGTGGAAACAAACGGTGAGCGGTTGTGCCGCTCACTGCCCAATACCATGAACTCACAGAAGACAGCCATGGCAATCAAGAAGGAGTATTCAAAAGACAAGACCGTTTGCAGAGTGACCTTCACTTTGCCCGTAGAGGTGGGAAAACAGTTTGCTGAAGTTGCTCTGGTGGGCAATTTCAACAATTGGAACCCAAAGACGAATCTGTTTGGACTGAAGAAGAACGGAGAGTACAGCGTAGGGCTCGATCTGGAACCGAACCGAGAATACCAATTTCGGTATCTAGGGAATGGTGAAGTATGGTTCAACGAATCCGGAGCAGAGAAGAGTGTCCCTACGCCGTACGGTGATTGCCAGAACTCGATAATTGTTGCCTGAACGGAAGAGCCGAGCGGAGGGATCGTCGAGGATGTTGTGACAGAGATGTAGGGCTCCTCGCTGTTGTTCCGCTAAACTAAATTTACGTGACAATAGGGACATGGACATACGCGAAGACGCAGGGACTGACGCTGTGGGCAGCAGCCTGAGCGAACCAGAAATCCAAGCCCTCACGCAGGCCCTCAACGACGAGTACAGGGCGCTGGCGACGTACGATCAGGTGTTGCGCGATTTCGGTCCGGTACGGCCGTTCCTCAACATCCGCGAGGCGGAAGCGCGCCATGCAGCGGCGCTGATCAGTCTGTTCGAGCGCTATGGTGTGCCGGTGCCACCCAACCCCTGGCCCAACAATGTGCCGCGCTATGCCAGCGTGCGCGATGCCTGTGATGCCGGCATCCAGAGTGAGATAGAAAACGCGGCGCTGTTTGAGCGCCTTAAGGCCTTGACGACCCACCCGGATATCCTCGCGGTGTTCGAAATGTTGCAGTCCGCCTCACGCGAGCACCACGTGCCCGCTTTCCAACGGTGCACGCAGCGAGGCGCTACCCAGCCACACCGTGGGGGTAGCCGAAACCGATGGTGAGCGAAATCAAAATTCTCACAGGAGGTCTCACCACCACCGAGGCAGCACGTCGCCTGCGCGAGGAGGGACCAAACGCCCTGCCCGCTGGACGGCGGCGCACCACTTTTGACATCGTGCGCGAAACTGTGCGTGAGCCAATGTTCCTGCTGCTCTTCGCCGCTGGTTCGCTGTACCTGATCTTTGGAGAATTGCGCGAAGGTCTCACCTTGTTCGGCTTCGTTGCAATCACCGTTGCCATGACGCTCTATCAGGAAGGCAGGACCGAACGGGCGCTTCAGGCCTTACGCGATCTGACCAGCCCGCGCGCCCGTGTAGTGCGCGACGGGCAGACCCGGCGCATCGCCGGACGTGAGGTAGTGCGCGACGATATCCTTCTGTTTGGAGAAGGCGAGCGAGTTGCGGCTGATGGGGTGCTGCTCTCCGCCAACGAATTGCAGGTGGACGAATCGCTGCTCACTGGTGAGGCGGTGCCGGTGCGCAAGCGTCCGGCGAGCGCCCCTGAACCGCCAGCCCACCCGGGCGGGGACGACACCCCGTTTGTCTTCGCGGGCACGATGGTGGTCGGCGGCCAGGGCATGGCGCGTGTGAGTGCGATCGGCGCGCTCAGCGAGATCGGCCGCATCGGCACCGCGCTCGAGACGCTCGAGCCCGAAGATTCGCCACTCAAAAATCAGACCGCGCGGCTCATACGTACGTTGGCGCTGTTCGGCCTTGGCGCGAGCGCGCTGTTAATCCTGTTGCAGGGAAGCTTGAGCGGCGACTGGCTCGCCGCCGTACTCGCCGGCATCGCGTTGGCTATGGCGCTGCTGCCGGAGGAATACCCGGTGGTGCTGACAGTGTTTCCGGCTCTTGGCGCTTGGCGTTTGTCGCACCGCCAGGTACTCACCCGCCGGATATCGGCCGTCGAGACGTTGGGCTCAGTGTCGGTGTTGTGCGTGGATAAGACGGGCACGCTCACCGAGAACCGCATGACTGTGGCTCAGCTCTATGCGGACGGCGGATTTAACGAGGTAGACCAGGCCGAAGAGGGTGCGCTGCCCGAGCGGTTTCATTCGCTCGTCGAATACGCAGTGCTGGCGAGCGAAATATCGCCCTTTGATCCCATGGAGCAAGCCTTCCACCGCCTGGGCGAGCAGGCGCTTTCTGGCCTGCACCAAAAGCACGGTGGCTGGTCGCTGGTGCACGAATACGGCCTGACACCCGAATTTCGCGCCATGGCGCATGGCTGGCACCCCGCCGACGAAGAGGGCTTCATCGTCGCAGCCAAGGGCGCGCCGGAGGCCGTACTGACGTTATGCCGCACAGGGGATGCCGAGCGCAAGTCGGTGCTCGTGGCGGTTGATGTCATGGCTTCTCAGGGCTTGCGGGTCCTGGCGGTAGCGCGGGCGCGTTTCGCCGGTACCGAGTGGCCACCGGATATGCATGCCTTGGAATTCAAATTCATGGGATTGCTTGGGCTCATGGATCCGCTGCGCGAAGGCGTGAACGAGGCGGTGTTACAATGCCAGGATGCGGGTATCCGCGTGCTGATGATCACCGGGGACTATCCAGCGACAGCCCGCGCCATCGCCATGCGCGCCGGGCTCGCCCCTGGTGATATTGTCACGGGCGAGGACATCTCGACGCTGGACGAAGCTGCGCTGCGAGCGATATTGCGCCACACCCAGGCCTGCGCCCGCATCAACCCGGAGCAGAAGCTGCAGATCGTGCGAGCGTTGAAGAGTGACGGCGCGGTAGTCGCCATGACTGGAGATGGCGTCAACGACGCCCCAGCACTCAAAGCTGCACACGTTGGCATTGCCATGGGAGCGCGCGGCACGGACGTTGCGCGCGAGGCTGCCGCGCTGACGCTGCTCGACGACAATTTCGCCTCCATCGTTTGGGCCGTACGTCTCGGCAGGCGCATTTTCGACAACATACAGAAATCAATGTCATACATCCTGGCGGTGCACGTACCGATTGCCGGTGCGGCGTTGCTACCCGTACTGGCCGGCTTGCCGCCCCTGCTGCTGCCCATGCATATTGCGTTCCTCGAGCTTATCATTGACCCCGCCTGCACGCTTGCCTTCGAAGGAGAGCCACCAGATGACGATGTCATGCGCCGCCCTCCGCGGACGCAGCAGGCACCGCTGTTTCCCGGCGGGACCATGGCCTTGAGCTTGGTGCAGGGAACAGTAGTACTAGCCCTTGTAGTGTGCCTCTATGCTTGGGGGCAGAATCATATGGACGAGAATGAAGCACGCGCGCTCGCCTTTGTGGCAATGGTGACGGGGAATCTGGCACAACTGCTTGCCTACCGTTCGCGCACGCGACTGATCGTCGAAACCATGGCACGCGTCAATACAGCGCTATGGACGATCGTGGGGGCCACATTTGCACTGCTCGTGGCGGTAATCTATGCACCGGGGCTGCAAGGGATATTCCGTTTCGCCCCGATTTCTCTGCATTTGTTCGTCCTGGGAATTGCAGTTGGCGTCTGCGCGGTGCTGGTGTTCGAGCTGGTCAAGATCATCAGTCGCCGCTCCATGAGAGATTCCGATGGTACAAGGCAGAAGGTAGGAGCAACCCACTATCCAGCTATACAGACGCAATTGGAGCCCAAATGAACAACCCGAAACGAGAAATGAAAGTCCTGATAACCGGAGAGAGCGAGAATCCGACCAAGATGAACCTGCGCGCCGGTAAATTCAATGTGATCATTGATGAACCCGAAGGGATGGGCGTTACCGCTGAAAAACCAGCAGAACGGATGATTTTCAAAACCCTGCTTGAAGTTGCTTCATATTATTGTGCTGCACTTCAAGGTTGAATGCAAGGAGACAACATTAAATGAATACAAGAAATTTAAAAAACAATAGACTTACAGCGTTGAGTTTCTTTGTTCTGTTGTGCCTTGTGTCATACATCGCAGGAGTGGATGCTCAAGTGCACACATCCCATCCCATCGTGGTGTTGAAAGACTATTTTAGAAAAAACGTAGAGTTATCAAAGTTGCCAGTCAGTTATACTGCGTCATGTGGCTCCTGCCACGATATTGACTACATCAATCAGGGGTACCATTTCCAGGTGGGAAGAGAGGCAACGCTTTCCACTGAAGCCTATAAGATATTTCAAACGAGATACGCTGACGTTGACCACGCTTCTACTCTGCCCATTGAGCAGGAAAATCTTTCCCTCCCCTGGTTTTTGCACAGTCCGATCTATTCATCCGGGGGAATGTACGGTAGGGTTGCTATGAACCATACGCAGAAGCTTGCGCCTATCATCACCAACGATCCTCTAAAACTAACTTTCACAACTCCTGATCAAGCTACGGCTAATTGCAGCAACTGTCACGCTGGCGGCGGCTTCCATCTTGAGGATCGGGATGGGAACAATCTCGCTACAAAGGATGCAGAAACCATTGCCAGTTCGCTTACCGCCGGTGTCTTTCTGGGTGACTACCTAAAGTTTGACAAGAAAAGCGGAACGATGGTGTCATACGACTGGAAAACAAAAGCAGGAACTGTAATTATTCCAAACACACGTGAAATTGACTGTCTGGTCTGTCACGCCACGGATTATTCCTTTGAGGAATCGCGAAAGTATTTAAACAAAGGTATGGCACCATGGGCTGCAACGGCAGGCGCTCGATTGGGAACCATCAATCCTGACGGAACTGTTGACTACAACCTCGAACGGCTTCAGAGGTTTTCGACAATGATCGGCAAAGTAACTACCGAGACCTGCAGTAGGTGTCATGCTAGTGCATTAGATATTGATGGTGATAGTCTGATTACTCTTAATGACAATATCTCGTTCAGTTCTGACGAAAACCTAAACAACTCTCCTGGGTATAAAAAACGGGCACAGATGAGCGGCAGTAACGTTGCAACAATATATGGTGTACTGCAAAGGGTATATGATCCAGCATACAGCGTTTCCTATTATGATCCGGAGAATAAGGACTTTGCCAAGGTTCCCTATTTAGACGCACATATCGAAAACGGGATACAGTGTGTTGATTGTCATGCACCACTCGAGCAAAAAACAAACATTAGCAGACCGAACCATGATTTCGGGAAAGGGACGGCGGGTTTTAATGTCCGTTCTGACTTGAGCGGCACAACGCGCTGTGAACAGTGCCACGAAACCTTTCAGGAAGACCATGCCCCGTTTTTCGGTCCGCAGCATGTCGCCGCAATCCATTTGCAGAAAATTCACTGCACGACCTGCCATATCCCCCAAAAGTTCGGGATCGTCGGCGAAACAGTCATGAAAGACCGCTCTAACGACGGCAAACCGGATTCGTTCAAGAACATCATTGATCTGGAAGGGTATGGCCCTGTCGCCATACCTGCGGCGCCCGATTACGTGTACTTTCCCGACCGTGATTTCAAAACGGGAGACTACACGATTAAAATCAAGCCGGCCAATGTCATGTCTGAGATGTATTGGGCATTGGGAGATGGAACTCCGGTCCCCGAGAGAATGCTTGCCGCGGTTTTCAAAACTGCCCCGGAAAGTTTCAACAAATCGAATGGGGCGAAAACGCTCTTCAAGCTCCAGTATTTTCAGGACGGAAAACCATACCGGACAACGTCAGGCCTGCCGGTTCAGACGGAAAAGGTGATGATCTATTCCGATTCCGTCATCATGCCGGTACAAATTGCTAAAACCATGAACATCCGGGCACAGGCGCCTGTAATCGGGCAAATGGTGCAGGGTATGGCAGTCTTTGACACCGAGCAGGGAAAAACTGGCTGGATGGTGCTGAAGGCGATGTCGAACCTTATTATCAACCCGATCACCATGGAAAAAATGCTTATCCGTGCGGATGATAAAGAGTGGACACTGATTGATAAGTCAGATGAAATAACGTTTGCAGCTACGGCATTGCAAGCGGCATACAGGAAAATTTACAGTACAGATGTTTACATAAAGTATATCTATCACCTGTCGATCCTTGATGGGGCTTTTATAATGAGCCATAACGTTGCACCGCTTAAAGGCGGAGATCATGAGAATAGAAGCCACCGAGTTCTCCAGTGTGCTGATTGTCATACATCGTCGGGAGTGTTTAACCGTCCGGTGAAACTCGGCATCCACATCGATACCGTTGAGGGGATAACCGAATTCGAAATGCCTCGTCAGTCTGTTCAGGGCTACGAGGGTGAGTTTACAGAGTCGGATCTGAGAGCATTGACCTATGCTTACTACTCGTCGTCACCAATATCGCTCATGCTTACCGGGACGGATGCCCGGATTACCGATGTCTGGTCGCAAGTTGACGGTGGCGTTTCATACCCTGTTAAGCTACGAAATCATTCCACGTATCCGGCTGATATGCTCGAAAGTGTCACCATTTATCTGCCCGGTGGCCAAACCGATGTGAAGCTCTGGAACAACAGAACCGGAAGACCACTTGATGACATGCTCATTGCAGTAAGCCCATCTTCTTCCGTGGTGCAAAGCGCTATGCAAGGCGACGTAAATATCCTAACTCTGAAAAAACCGGACATCGGGAACCAAGTAACGATAACGATCAGTCAGAAAACAATACAACGAAAGTAATTCACTTGTATCACCATACTTATAAGAGTCAACTATGAACGACATAACAGAAGCAAGTCCTCAATTTTTTTCAAAAATGGTGATAGCGGCAAAAGGATACCTGTTCACTCGGTTCCCCCTGATGATCGTTAGTCTTTTGTTGTTGGTTCTTGTTTCCGGGACTGCATTTGAACAACCCAGCACTAGTAAACAAACTTCAGTTGATTCCACAAACACGCAGGGTTCTTCGCCCCTACAACGCTTAACATCATATTACACAACAGCACAACTTGATAGGGGCGTTTATGTTGGCTCGGAGTTTTGTATTAACTGTCATCAAGAATACAAGACCTGGAAGGATACCAAACATGCCCTGTCCATCCGCAAACCGATGAAACGATACTCCCTCATTCCTGGTAAGGGCGTGGTAGCTGACTATGACCACAACGGCGTAGATGACTTCATCCAGGGCCTCGATTTCAATAAGATTTCGTCCGTGTTTGACGCGTACAAGCCCTTTGCGCCGGCGCTCTCGGTCGAGGGCGGCAAGTATTTCATTCGCTTGGGCGACGTCAAGATGCCAGTGGTTTTTGTTCTCGGTGGAACGGGTGACTGGCGCGAGCGCTATGGGGTGCGGATTCCCGTCAGCGACAGCCCGACGGGCTACAGCGACGAGGTTTACACATCACCAGTGCAGTTCAACGAAGATTCCAGGACCTATTTCGCATACAAGATCAGCAACTGGTACGGCGATACGAAACGGCCTTTAGTCGCTCCTGGTGCGACCCGCGCGAGCATTTCTGAATCGGTCAAGCTTGCATCATTCAGCAAGAACTGTGTAGGCTGTCATATCACCGGCATTCGCAGTGTGGGTAAGACGCCGCAGGGCGAGTGGCTGTTGCAGCCCTATCCGGCGTTCAACTTCGAGGCCGACAATCCGGCCTACTTCGACTATGACGGTGACGGCAAGCCGGATCTCATGAACATCGGTTGTGAAATGTGTCATGGCCCCGGTTCGGCGCACGTCTTGGCTAACGGCGATCCAGGCAAGATATTAAACCCGGCCAACCTCGACACAGATCAGGCTAACGAGGTCTGTGGACGCTGCCATAACCGTGTTCGCTCTGTTCCCAACAAAACCTACGGCTTCGCCTATCACGACGATACCAATACCGAGTGGCGACCGGGCAAGGAACCCCTGGCTGGCTATACCGTCGACAACAACTCGAACTGGCCCGATGGAGAAACGTCCTACGAGCACAACCAGCATTACAGCGAGATGCGCCGTTCGGGTCACGCCAAGCTGCGCTGCTCGGATTGCCACGACCCGCATGCCCAGGTCAATGCGCCCCAGATCATCACGCAACGCAGCGAGGGCGGTGTCGTCATCGCCACCCGCTATGAGGACAACACGCTCTGCCTTTCCTGCCACGCCAGCGAGGGCCCGTTCCAGAACATCAGCAAGGCGATGGTGGCGAGGTATGCAGAAAACGTGGCGGCCATCGGCGCAGTGGTCAGCGCACACTCCCATCATCCCTACGCCCCGGAGCGCGCCATGGGCCTGTCCCGCTGCACCGGTTGCCACATGCCGGCAGTTGCTGCTGCGGAGCACGAATCGCCGTTGCATACGCATCAGGTCAGGGTGGTGCCGCCCGAGAAGACCCTGCGATACCAGGCCAAGGGCGGCATGCCCAACGCCTGCGCCGCTTCCTGCCACGGCGACAAAGTCAACCTGTGGGGCTATGGCATAAAGCAGAAAGCTATTGTATGGAACGAACCGACTGATGTAAAGACCGCGACCAAGCTGATGGAGTATTACGGTCCCGAAGGCAAGTGGTGGCAAGTAAAGCTACCAAAGTAACGCTTCCCATAGACGCAGGTAAAGCGGTTCGCGTTACACCAAAAGCAGAAGCAATGCTCGCGAACAAACAATCAGCATTCTTCAAAGACTATCGCGAAAAAGGGATTCCGGCAAGTCTGGTTCCAGCAGCCATTGTCGATCCTTTGGTCACGAACGTTATGAACGCTCCGGATGACAAACTCATAACTGTTTCACCGGTGTTCGACTACACGTTGGAACCGCGTAAGGACAGTTTTGACGGATTTGTGTGTGATGAATGCGCTGAAATGACGGTTATGGAATATGGTCGCATTAAGGGCGACAAGAAAGTATGCATCGACTGTGCTGCAAAACTCAATTAGTTTTCAAAACGGGAGGTATTACACATGGAAATCGACAACTCGAAAGAATGGCATTGGTTCAAGGGAGGCATTCTCACCTCCCTCTTGTCCGTTGCCACGTATTTTATTTTTGCTGCAATTGCGGAGCGCAATTATCCATTCGGAGTTACTGCCGGGTTCGGATATATTGCTGCCGCCTTCGGAAGTCTCTTCCAGGGACTTGAGGACAATCCTGTTATTAAACGATTTGGAGAAAAACCGGATGCTTTCATTGAGTTCTTCACATTGATAGGACTGATCATCGGCGGATATACCGCATCCCGGCTTTCCAAGACCTTCTCTCCAGAACACATTCCCGCAACGTGGATAAAGTACCACGGCAACAGTATGACGAAGAGATATCTGTTCGTGATCATGGGGAGCATCTTCCTCGGAATCGGCGCAGCAATGTCGGGCGGATGCACAACAGGGAATATCCTGCAGGGATGGGCGCACCTGTCGCTTGGAAGCATTGTCGCAGGGGCCTCATTCTTTGTGGGGGGCATTGTGACAGCAAAACTTCTGTACCCAAACGTCGGAGGCGCTCATGATACTCATTAAGATCCTCTTCGGGCTGGCTGTCGGTTTCTTCTTTGGATATATTCTCACCAGAACCGGCATAACCAAATATCCACGCGTCATGGGGATGCTGCTCCTCAAGGACTTCAAGATTCTCAAATTCATGCTTACCGCAGTCATTGGCTCGATGCTAATGTTTTATACATTAGGCGATCTCGAATTCCTCACGCTGAGCCTCAAAAGTCTTGATTGGGGTAAACTTGTCGGCGGCCTGATCTTCGGAACGGGAATGGGAATGCTGGGATATTGCCCTGGAACAATGGCCGCAAGAATTGGGGAAGGAAAGAAAGAGGCCATCGTTGCCCTCTTCGGCATGGCTTTCGGCATTTTCATCTACGCTCTCATGATCAAACCGATAAAATCGACATTGTTATCGAGCGAAATTACCGGCGATATCTCAGTACTGCTTGGCATAAACCATTGGCTTCTCATCATCTCCGCAGCCTTGTTGTTCTCAGGAATAGTCTATTTTGTGAACAAGAAGGTAGGCGATAACAAACCAATTTTCTGACACGACAAATCAAGGCAGACATGTCACATCAGCATGATCGTACAACAGGGACGTCGGAGAAGACCCTCTTCATCTCGATGCTGTTAAACTTCCCAATCACCATCTCGGGAAAGTCAGTTATGGCACGACAACATCGTGGCATCCCAAGAATTCTCGCGACCGCCTTGGTTCTGATTCTTTTTTCGAGTACAGGGTTTGCCCAGCAATCCAAGAAGGCGCAGATCATTTCGATCAGCAACACAGCTATGAGAATCGACCTGGGCGATCCGACGGGCAATCTGGTCTCTCTGATAGATAAGGCTGCAAAAATGAATTTCATATCAGCCCCTGGCGGCATTCATTCGCTTTGGCAAATCGACATGCTTCCGGGGGACGAGCCTGCAACAATCACTCCCGGCATGGCAAAAACCTTCAAGTGGGAACACCCTGACGACCGCAGCAATGAGGTGAGACTCATCTGGGAGGATTTTGCGCTTCCTTACCCCCGTCCACTTAAGGTCGAAGTCACCGTGGTTCTGGATCCAAAGAAACCGATGAGTTATTGGAGCATCGCTCTGGACAAACCCGGAGAGCTTCATATTGAGAAAGTGCGATTCCCTCAAATACCCTCCATTACGAAGCAGCCTGAGGAAAGGCTCGCTGTGCCGCTCTGGATGGGGCAGATAACGAAAACCCCTCGCCAACTAATCACAGGTGAAGGAAATCCAAACAAGCGGCTTGAATGGCCATACCCCGGCGCGATGTCAATGCAATGTCTGGCGTTTTACCGGGAAGATGGCCCAGGGCTTTACCTGTCGTGTGACGATACGTCCGCATTTCGAAAATCATTCGCTTTTTGGGGGGACTCTCAGAGTCAGGTCAACTACGAAGTCCTGCACTACCCGGAAAACGAGTCGTCGCTTCAAACGACCTACGTTCCTTCGTATCGCGTCGTGGTTGGCACGTTCAAAGGGGACTGGATTACTGTCGCTGAACGTTACCGTGAGTGGGGAACAAAGCAACCATGGGCAGTTCGCAGTCGGCTCAACAGAGGTGTCGTACCCGAATGGCTGTTGAAGACCTCACTCTGGGTTTGGAATCGCGGGAAATCCCCAGTCGTGCTGGACCCAGCCATCGATCTTCAGAACGAGCTCAAACTTCCGGTGAGTGTATTCTGGCATTGGTGGCACGGATGCTCCTATGATGCCGGCTTTCCGGAATACCTTCCTCCTCGTGAAGGAACCGATCAGTTCAAGGCGGCACTGTCATCCGCCCAACGGTCCGGTATTCACGCGATCGTTTATATGAACCAACGACTATGGGGAATGACGACAAAGAGCTGGTTGGAAAAAGGGGCAGAGCGATTCGCCGTGAAGGGTCTGGACGGCAAGGTCAAACCCGAAATTTACAACACCTATACCCAGGAAGCATGCGCCACGATGTGCATGGCGACT
>Ga0315268_10004916_pt1 | contig 14399 bp, 3 predicted proteins | sample C1_top_MG_FD_204535 | JGI IMG/M metagenome (GOLD analysis project Ga0315268, IMG submission 204535) | Sediment microbial communities from Yellowstone Lake, YNP, Wyoming, USA - C1_top | ecosystem: Environmental > Aquatic > Freshwater > Lake > Sediment | place: USA: Wyoming | collected 2017-08-01
TGTCAACTATCTTTGTATTAAGGTTACGAGTAAGTATTCCTCAATAAAAATTAAAATGTTCTATAATATAAAATACTTATAATAAATGTTAAATAATAAATATTAAATATTATATAATATATTCATCCCCCCAACTTTTAGTGAATAATTTACGAATGAAGGAAGATAGACCAGCCATGAAGAAAGATGACCAAGTCTCAGAGCAATTGAGTAATCTGCGCTGCCAGGCTGACAAGATCATGCAGTTGAAGCCTGATGAACTGCAACGGCTTTCGGCTGAGGAAATCCATTGCCTGATTCATGAGATGGGAATGTATCAAGCCAATCTGCAGATGCATCTGGAAGAACTCTATCGAGCACGGGAAAAAACTGAAGAGTCACTCGGAAAATACACCAATTTCTTTGACCTTGCTCCGGCAGGCTATTTTATCTTTGATCAAAACGGACTGGTCCTGGAAGTAAACCATACCGGGGCCAGTCAACTGGGTCAGGAGAAGGTCAATCTGATTAATCAGCCCTTTAGTACCTTTGTGGCCCAGAACCATAGAGATATGTTTCTGATGTACCTGAAGCAGGTTTTTCAACATCATCAGGTCCGGCAAATCTGTGAGCTTAAGCTCAAAAGAAATAATGGGACGGAATTCTGCGCACGGCTGGAGAGCATCGGAGTAAGAGACGAACAGGGCAATTTCAGCCATTATCGAACAATCGTCAGCAATACATCAAAACGCAAGAGGATGGAAGAGGAATTACAAAGGACCCAGAAACTTAAATTCGTCGGTGTCATGGCTGGCGATATTGCCCATGAGTTTAAAAATATTATTACGATTATCGTCAATGTCCTTTCTCTGGCTAAACTGCATCTTGCCGCTGAAGATAAGGTTCTCGGTTTGTTAGAACAGGCAGAGAATGCAGCCATGCGGGCAGGGAACCTGACCCGGCAATTACAAACCTTTTTCAGGAGCGAAGCGCCAGTCAAAAAAACCGCCTCTCTTCTGGAACTGTTAAAAAACAGCGTAAATTGTCCGGTAAATGGCCCCAAAGTGACATACGAGTTTTCTCTGCCCGACGATCTGTGGCCGGTTGAAATTGACGAGAGGCAAATAGGGCAGGTCATCAATACCTTGATTACGAATGCCGGGCAGGCCATGCCTGACGAGGGAGAAATCAAAGTAAGCGCTGAAAACGTCGTTATTGGACCGGAAGAGAGCCTGCCGCTGAAGGATGGGAAATATGTCAGGGTATCCATAAAAGACCAGGGCTGGGGTTTGCAGAAAGAGGACCTTCAACGGGTGTTTGACCCCTGCTTCAGCTCAAAGGCAAAAGAGAGCGGATTAGGGCTGGCGGCCAGCTATTTAATGATCAGGAAACATGGTGGATATCTGGGCGCAGAGTCTGAGTTGGGGGCAGGTACAACCTTCTTTTTTTATCTTCCTGCTGTCCGAAAGAGGACATTACCTTCGAGCAGGAACAGGGAACAAAAATCCTGCGATGGCCGCAGGAGGATTCTCCTCATGGAAGATGAGGTAGTAGTCAGAAGTACTGCAGGGCAGATGCTTGAATACTTTGGCTATCAGGTTGAATTTGCCTGGGACGGTGTCGAAGCCCTCAGTCTGTACAAACAGGCCAAAGAGTCAGGGCGTCCCTTTCATGTGGTAATTATGGACCTCAGCGTACCGGGAGGTATGGGAGGTATGGAAGCGATACAGGAACTGCGGAGAATAGACCCTGATGTTAAGGCAATCATTTCGAGCGGTTATTCTGATGATCTGGTTATGTCCGAATTCAAACGCTATGGTTTTACCGCTGCCATAGCCAAGCCATATCAAATTCAGGAACTGGCCGAGACGCTTCAGTGCATCATAGATGAATAAGCGATCATTGGTGAATCATGATAGGGGTCACCTATACTCTCTCCAAGATAGGAAGCAGGAAGTAAGCTCTTTGATTTATCTTGCTCTTCAAAAATTCGGTATACCCAAACCAATATAATGGATCTTCTTCATGATAAAACCGCACATACAATTCCCTGATTCGATATATCCAGGGGCCTGGTCCAAACCCCTTGAAACGATTTGGATTGACCTTGCCAACCACAATCTGCGGCTTGAGCTGGCACAGGGAAAGATCTCCCGATCGCGCGATACTCACCAGGTCGCCCACGTGAATGCCGCCCGTGCTTTCCTTCCATGCGTCGAATCTCAGGCCAAATTCCCGCGAGATTAACTCCCCGCCCTGAAAGGAAAGAACAACCGGTATCTCCCAAGACTGCCCCTGTCCAGCCTGCCCATCCCGTCTGCCAGGAGGATGTACCGCACCCCCAAGAGGATGTACCGCACCCCCAAGAGGATGTACCGCATCCCTGCCACCTATGACACCCTTGGCACCTCCGGCCTCCCTGGACCAAAGATAGCGAACTACCCGATGCCTGGCACGGGTGATAGCCACATAACCGATGTTTTTTTCCTCCCCCTCCTTCCCCTCTTTTCCTTCTTTCCTCTCTTTTCCCTCACATACTCTCTCAGTTCTCTTTGTTCTCTCTGTTCTTTCTGTTCTCTTTGTTCTCTCTATCCCCCCTATTCTCTCTATCCCCTCTATCCCCTCTATCCCCCCCATTCCCTTTGAACTCAGTTCGTCATCAGAATCGGAGGAGCGTTTCTTTCGGGGATGCGCTGGAAATGGCCCTTCATGCCTGACAAAGGACCTGCCAAAGGGAAGAAGATAAACCGCGTCAAATTCCAGCCCCTTGACCTTGTGCACGGTTGAAAAAATCACCTCAACCTTTCGTTCCTTCTCCCCTGCATCCTTGCAGGCAGCAATTTCTCCTCTTCTCACCTTTAAGGGGGCTTCCTCAACGAGGTAATCATCCAGCTCGATTCCATCGATCTGGCCATACTCCACAACTTGTTCCGGCCAGATCCTGATATCGGAGAATCTCTTTCGCCGATCCGTGAGATACCCCCAGATAGCCAGAGGCTCCCAATCCTGATACGATCCAATATAGCCGGGCACCATCCGAAGATCCTGGCAGCGGTCAAAAGCCGCTCTGATGACTGCCTCATTGACCCCCTGCCCCTCCCTCTCTCTCCTGGACAGGTCCAGAATGGCTTCGAAAGTATCCCACCTGCGCCATAAGGGAAAGTTTTCATTGAGGGGCAGGCACCGGGCAAAGGAGGAAAACTTCCGGTAAAGATGATAAAAGGCTGCCTCCACTTCCTGGTTGGTTCTGCCAAGAACGGCCAGGGACAGATTCGGGGATGTCAGTCCGGCTGTTATGAAGGCAATGTCTGGGGAGGTGGCTGTTATGCAGGCAATGTCTTCGGCAATGTGCTGATATACGGCCTGGTGGTTTTCCTGAAGGGAATCCGAGACGAGGGGCACTTTTTGGATCACTCCCCCTGCCAGCGAGGCTCCCGTCAGAAGATCGGTCCGCCCAGTCCGCCCAGCCCAGCCAGTCCAGCCAGTCCGATCGGTCCGATCAGCGTGATCACCGTGATCCGCCAGATTCACACGGTCACCGTGATCCGCCCGATTCGCACGGTCACCGTGATCCGCCAGATCTACACGGTCACCGTGATCCGCCAGATTCACACGGTCACCGTGATCCGCCCGATTCGCACGGTCACCGTGATCCGCCCGATTCACACGGTCACCGTGATCCGCCCGATTCGCACGGTCACCGTGATCCGCCAGATTCGCACGGTCACCGCGATCCGCCAGATCTACACGGTCACCGTGATCCGCCAGATTCACACGGTCACCGCGATCCGCCCGATCGACTCGATCCTCCTCACCGGCGGCACTGGCATCCCGGCCAGAGCAGTGAATTCTCCGGGTGCAGGTATAGTTTTCCTTCACATACTCATCAAAAAACCGGCAAAGTTCGCTGACACTGCGGTAGTTTTTGGTCAATTCTCTTTGTTTATAGCCAATCGATTGCTCTGCCAGGAACGCACTCATTAAATCAAAGCTTGTCCGCGCTTCCTGGGGATGCTGGTAATGAAAGATGTCCTGCAGGGGATCTCCCACCAGAAAAACCCTGAGGTTTTCCCTATGGGATTTGAGGATAATCTTTTTGACAAATTCCAGCCGTTCGGCCAAAACGTCCTGAAATTCATCAATCAGGAGATAGTGATAATGCCGGGCCGAAAAAAGTTCCGCTGCTCTTTCCATGCACCTTTGGTGGAACAGCTCGGTCTGGATCTCTCCCCACTTCCCCTGCCAGCGGGGATCCTGTTGCCAGCGGGGATCCCGTTTCCGGTCCCTTATCTCTTCTCTGATCCTGGCTATCTCCCCCGGTTCCAGCAGCTTTCGGGCAAATCCATGAAAGGTGTAAATATTCAACCTCTTCCAGTCATTCAGGAGGTCAAATTGCGGCTGATAGTCCCGAATCCGCTTTTGCAGCTCCACCACCGCTTTTTTAGTGTAAGACAGAAGCAGAATGTGTTCGGGAGGAACACCCTTTTGAATCAGGAGATCCAGGACAGCATAGATCAATGTCCTGGTCTTTCCCGTGCCGGGGCCTGCCCTCACGATCAGTGATTCTCCTGCCAGCGGTGCCCCCCCCGTTGCCAGCGAGGTTCCCGTTGCCTGTGAGGCTCCCGTTGGCGGTGCTCCCGTTGCCAGCGGTGCTCCCGTTGCCAGCGGTGCTCCCGTTGCCTGTGAGGCTCCCGTTGGCGGTGCTCCCGTTGCCTGCGGTGCTCCCGTTGGCTGTGAGGCTCCCGTTGGCGGTGCTCCCGTTGGCGGGAATCCCGTTGCCAGCGGTGCTCTCGTTGCCTGTGAGGCTCCCGTTCTGCTGAAAGCCTCCACAATGCCCTTTTGTTCATCGTCAAGTTCCCGGTCTTTGGCCTCGATGTAGTTCTTCCTCTTTTCTACGGAGAAATATTTCTGTATACGAAGGCGCAACCGCTCATGCTCAGGCTTTTGCCAAAGGGCCAGGGTGCGGTCCGAGAACCCGGGTGATTGAGCAGAATGAGGGCAGGTGAAATAATCAGCGATCAATTGGTCGGCCAACTCCCGGTCACCTTTTGCCAGAATGGCAAAGAAGACCCTGGTCAAAAATTCTTTCACCTTAACCAACTGATTGATTTCCCTGATCCTGTCCAGTCTGCTCTCTTTCCACTGATCCGAAGGCTTCAAGGTCAGGCGGTAACCAATCTCCTCCTCCTGCTCAAAGTAATGGATATACCCCAAGACCTTGAGCAGCGAAAGGGCCAGCTTCATCTCTTCCAGGGAATAATCCTGATGGAAATACTCGTATATGCTCAAGATACCGAAAGAGTCCGGTCTTTTCGACCCTCCCGGCCTTGAGCGGCCCCCGGCCTGCATCCGCGAATCTATCTGCGAATCTATCTGCGAATCTATCTGCGAATCTATCTGCGAATCTATCCGCGAATCTGTCTGCGAATCTATACCCAGGCGGCCATCATTGCCCATGTATCTGCCACCGGCCAGATAGCTGTCATTGGCCAGACAGCAATAGTGCAGGTAATCATAGATCTTTTCAGCCAGTTCAACATCCTGGCTGAAATCATGCTTTGGATCAACCTCCAGGATGCGAAAGAAAAGATTTTTTTCCTCCACCGGATTTTCCGTCCGGTAGGCCATTATCTTGTATCTTTGCCAGAAGCGGAAAAGATGGCCAATCCTTCGGGACTTTTTGACCAGATCATGCAGCATCTTCCTCTGGTGTTTCTTTATCCACCCCTCAAGATGCGGGTAATTTCCTGAAAGCGGGTTTCCCCCTGAATGAGCGTAGCTCCCTGAATGAGGAGAACCACCTGGATCACCTGGATGAGAAGAAGCCCCTGAATGCGGGGAAACCCCTGACTGAGTCCCTGAAAGCGGGTCTCCCCCTGAATGAGCGTAGCTCCCTGAATGAGGAGAACCACCTGGATCACTTGGATGAGAAGAAGCCCCTGAATGCGGGGAAACCCCTGACTGATCCCCTGAATGCGGATGACTCCCTGAAAGCTGACCAAGGTCCAGTTCATAGAAATTGCTATCTATTATCTCATGATTCGTCACCTCGTGGCTTCTGTCTTGCGGTGTTCGCCAGAAACCATTCCGATGAAGATCTTCCAGCTCTGCCGATTCCTGGCCCCAGATGCGGTTTTTCTCATATTCCGAGAATAGCACCTTTCCTTTTGGCCGATAATCGAGGACCAGAGCAGTGATCTGCTCCACCAGATACTGCCAGGAGATGCGCGGTTCCCTGGCCAGGTAATTCTGCCGGACTTTTTCAAACAGGATGAGGCTGATCCGCAGGGGGAAAAAGAGCGGGAAAAAATATGGCCGGTCCCCAGGCTGGCTCTCTGCCGGATTGGAAGGGTTGCCTTTTTCCGATCTTGATGGCAGGACAAAGGAAGTGGGCTGAATGCCCCGATGCGAGATGGTGATGACCCCCTTTCTCTGGAATTGAAGGAGGTCGAGGTAGCAGGCCCTTTCGTCTCCATTATACTGCCTGACCAGTTCCTGAAGGGAGAAGACAGCCCTGCCTTCCTTACGCAATTCTCTTTGCCAGGCTTTGTCGAGGGCAAAGGCCGGAAGCTCTCCGGTAAGGTCTATCTCAAGGCCATACAGCCGATATTCGCCCCACTCAAAGATTCCAGCCTCATATTGAGAGAGCCAGTAGAGGGCGCTTCGAACCACAGCCTCCTTCCTCCTCTTCTGCGGAGCAGGAGAAAATTTGGATATACCGGACATGCGGTCATCAAACCGGAATTCCAGACCATGAAACTGCATGGAAAAGGTGGCCTCCTGAAGCGATCCCCCTTTGAAAACCTGGTCCATCAGCTCAGAGCGGATATTCAACACGGCCTCTTTGGTCAAATCCGGTAAAGAGTCCACTTCCTGCTCAATGATCCCGGTGCCGCCTCCGACTTCGGGGCCACCTCCAATTCCGGTGCCGCCTCCGACTTCGGGGCTGCCTCCAATTCCGGTGCCGCCCCCGACTTCGGGGCTGCCTCCAATTTCGGGACCGTTTCCAGCTCCGGCTCCATCCCCAATTCCGGGACCACCTCCAATTCCGGGGCCATCACTAACTCCGGCTCCATCCCCAATTCCGGGACCACCTCCAATTCCGGCTCCACCTCCAGCTCCGGCTCCATCCCCAATTCCGGGACCTTCACTAACTCCGGGTCTGTCCCCGGTTCCGGGGCCATCACTAACTCCGGGTCTGTCCCCGGTTCCGGGGCCGTCCTCGGTTCCATGCCTGTCTTGAGGCAATATGTAGGGTGGACTAAGTAGATTCCCGCGACAGCGGGAAGATGCGTGTCCACCGACACGGGGGCTTCCTGCGACATGGCTCATACCAATTCCAAGTCCATCTCCTGTTCCGGGGCCGTCCTCAATTCCTGGTCTGTTTCCAGTTCCCTGTCTGCCCTCGGTTTCAGGTCTGTCCTCGGTTCCCTGTCTATCCCCAGTTTCGGTTCCCTGTCTATCCCCAGTTTCGGGGCCAAGTCTATCTCCAGTTTCGGGGCTAGGTCTATCCCCAGTTTCAATTACAGGTCCATCCCCTGTTCCGGGGGCGTCCTCGGTTCCCGTGGCACCGGCATCTTGCCCACCGGCATCTTGCCGGTGATGACGCACAGGCTGGAAACCTGTGCTACTGCCAGTACTGCCAGTACTGCCACCGTCAATTTCGGTTCCCCCGGTTTCGAGTCCCTCCCCCTTGCCAGTACTGCCACCGTCAATTTCGGTTCCCCTGATTTCGAGCCCCTCTCCCTCCATCTCCTGCGGAGTAAGGAGAACATAAGCACGGGCAGGTGTGGAGAAATGCCTCCTTTTGCGTGCGGCCCTGCCTATTTCCTGAAGATAATCCTCAAGCGTCTGCGGCCTTTGATAATGGATAACCAGGGAGATATTCGGTATGTCCATGCCCATGCCAAAAGCCCTGGTAGCCACCAGTACCTGTATCTCTCCGCTGGCAAAGCGGCGGTAGATCATCTCCCGCTCTTCCACCGGTATTCCGGCATGAAAGCAATCAAAATGAACAGACTTGCGGGACCGCATGTCTTTGATCAGGGCCTCGTTGAGCACCTCTGCCAGTTCCTCGGTGCCATGCTGCGACTGGTAAAAGATAAGCGCCCTGAAATTTTCTGCGTCCAGATTATCTTCGATGATTTTCCTGATGGCCTCAACCTTTTCGGCCTGCAGGTCCAAGTACAGGTATGATGGCATACCTGCGCCAGCGAGGCTCTCGTTGCCAGCGAGTCGCCCGCCCTGCACCTGTGGCGGCCTATCTACCTGAACGTTTGGGGGCTTATCCGCGCTTGAGGGCTTATCCACGCTTGAGGGCTTATCCACGCTTGAGGGCTTATCTGGCTGCGTGCCTGACGGCTTATCTGTCTGTTGAGGGAGGGGTGTTCCCTTTTCCTCCCCTTCCACTTCCAGTCTCTGCCCCTCGGTCTTTTCGTGGCCCTCGGTCTTTTCGTGGCCCTCGCTCTTTTCATGACCCCCGCTCTTTTCGTTATTACTTTCGCTACTCTTTTCGCTGCTCTTTTCGCCCTGCCTTTCAACCCCTTCTCCGACGAAGAAGATATATTTTTCGATTTCCGGCCTCAAGGGAATCCGGTTCTCCGGATTTACATCCTTGATTCCCCAGTCTGCCTGGACAGGTTGTGCACCGTGTGTAGTGCTTGGTGCACCCTGTTCTGTACCTCGTCCTGTCCCCTGTCCTGTCCCCTGTCCTGTTCCCTGTCCTGTTCCCTGTTCTGTACCCTGTTCTGCACCTCGTTCTGTCCCCTGTTCTGTACCTCGTTCTGTTCCCTGTTCTGCACCTCGTTCTGTCCCCTGTCCTGTACCCTGTTCTGTACCTCGTCCTGTCCCCTGTTCTGCACCTCGTTCTGTCCCCTGCATCTCGTGCCCCGCACTTTTTTCTGTATGCCGGATTTTCTCGACTTGAGAAGGAGTACCGGCCAGAAGGCGCAGATTCGTTTCGGTAACTGTGGCCGAGAAAAGGAATCCCTGAACGCGCCCGTAAATCTCATGAAGCAAAAGATCCTGATAGCAGCAAAGATAATCGGGGCGGAAATGGTATCCCCAGTCAGCCACACAATGAACCTCGTCAAAGACCACAAATTCCAGCCCTGCATCCAGAGCCACCCTGCGCTGCAAAACTTTTCGAAAGGCGGGGGAGCGAAACCGCTCCGGAGTCACATAGACGATGCGCAAAGTGCCATCCTGGATCTGGTGATAATACAAAGACACCTCTTCCCTGTCCAGGTCCTGATGGAACCCGGCCACAAAATCAAACATGCCAAGGGAGCAGAGTTTGAAAGACTGTTCCTGAATCAGAGCCTTGAGAGGAGAAATGATCAGCACCAGCCTGCCGGAATAAGCGGTCTTGATAATGGCCGGGAGTTGAAAGATCAGCGACTTTCCTCCTCCGGTGGGAAGAGTGATCAGCCGGTGACGCAGGTCCTTTGAATCGAAAAATTCTTCCACATTTTTTTTCTGCGTCCTTTCATAGTGCTCTGAGGAAAATTCCCCTCCCCGAAAGAAAACATTGCGAAGCAACAGGTCAATATCACGTTCCTGATCAGGTTTGTCCAACTCTTCCCATGCCTTCGGATTAAAGATCTGATTGACCTTTTCCCGTAAATCCGCGTCGGCCTCGGCATCCGGCGGCAGGGGCCAGAGACGGGTCTCGATGTCCGGGATTCGATAATCAAAAAAACAGACCGAATCTATGCCTTCGAACAGATCCTGGTAAAAGGGGCGAAACTTTCGAAAAATAAGCTCCAGGGAATGAATATCAAGGTCCTGGTGAATGTCAGGATCCCGTTGAATGTCAAGATCCTGGTGAATGTCAAGATCCTGGTGAATGTCAGGATCCTGGTGAATGTCAAGGTCACGGCCCTGTTCCAGACAATGTTCATCTCCCTGCCGGCCAAACAGGCTATAGCCAAGGGGGATGTGAAAAGGCAATGATTCAAGGAGAAGGATTGGCGACTGAGACAGTAGCAGGGAGGTCTGGCCCTTATCCGTGTCAGGGACTGGGGCAGTGGCAGGGTAAGCTCTTTGCCAGAAGGAGAAAGCCTCCAGGACTTCCGGCAGGGCAGTGACGGGAAAAAAGCAGGCTTCCTGCTTTCCCTGGAAGAGCAGTTCCAGGTTGCGGAAAATTCCGGCCCTGCCGATACCAGGCTTATATCCTCTGATTTCAACCTCATTGCTCCGTGACTTCGTATTGCTCCGGGTCATAGTGATCCTGGCAATATCGACTCTGGCCATGTTAACCCTGATTGACTTTGCCTTAAGAAACTGGATTATTTCCGGCCAGGGGTCGCGGCTGGCACATTTTTCCGGATCATACAAAAAGACCACCCGTCTTCCCTCCCTCACCTGCTGAAGAAGGCAAAGCAGCAAGGTAGTGTAAAAAATATGGTGATACGGAGAATCAGGGGAGATGAGAAATTCCCGTGCCTTTGTCTTTTTATGGTTTAAGGCTTCCGGTTTATGGTTTATGGTTTCCGGTTTATGATTTATAGTTTCCGGTTTCCGGTTTATGGCTTCCGACTTCTGGTTTATGGTTTCCGGTTTATGGTTTATGGTTTCCGGTTTATGGTTTATGGTTTCCGGTTTATGGTTTATGGTTTCCGGTTTATGGTTTATGGCTTCCGGCTTCTGGTTTATGGCTTCCGGCTTCTGGTTTATGGTTTCCGGTTTCCGGTTTATGGTTTCCGGTTTCCGGTTTAAGGTTTCCGGTTTATGGTTTATGGTTTCCGGTTTATGGTTTATGGTTCCCTCTCTCGAACCATGAACCTCCATAAACCATGAACCAGGAACCCTCTCCTTTGGCATGACCCTGATCAGCCTGGCAGGGGTCTTTTCAGGAAATGGTGCACCGTGGGTAGTGTGCGTGGTGCGTAGTGCGTTTGGTTCCACACTTTCCCCCATTTCACCCTCCCCCAGCGAGGGCAATGGCATTAACTTAAGGGATGGATTAAGGCGGTGCTCTCGCTCAATGGTGGAGGGTGCTACTCCACCAGTAGTGGAGGGCAAAGCAGTAGTGGAGGGCAAAGCTTCGTCAGCGCCGGTAGTGGATTTCATGCTCATAGGCATCGAGCTACAGGAAGCAGTCAAGCGGGGATCGTCAACACGTGAATCAGCAGGCCGGTAATCGGCAACCCGCAAGTCAGCAAGCCGCTGATCAGTTGGCCAGGAAGCAGCCATGCGGGAACCGGCAAGCCAGGGGAAAATCTCAAGGTTCGGGTAGAGGCGGACCTCACCAGTCAACACATGAAGGAGAAAAACACCACTCTCCCACAAAAAATTCCCGTGTGCCCCCCCTTTCTTCTCATTGATAGCAGCCACATCAGCCATACGGGAACCGTCGGGCACCCCATCGGGCAGTCCCACAGCTTCGGTCCCTCCCTTTGGCAGCCGGAGCCAGTTCCGGCTGGAGCGATGGAGCAGAAAATTAATCCTCTTCTTTTTTTGCCTCTCTGCCTCATTTGGCCCGAATCCCTTCAATGGTCGCCAACGGTTTATCCATACAGTCCATTCGGCAGAGTCTGAAGACCACTCCAGGCGGGAAAGATAGAAGGAACTACGGTCCGGCCACTTGAGGTTTTTGAACTCCTGCCCGGTCAAGCTTAAAAAAGGTAATTCTTCCAGAAAATAGATCGTACATGCCGCTGCCCCGCTTGACTCTTGGGGATTTTGTCCTGTTTTGTGAACCGTGCATTGCTCTGTTTTCAAGTCTTGCCCTGGTTTCAAGTCTTGTCCTGGTTTCACGGATTGAGGGGCTTCACCTGGCAGGGTAACCAGCAGGTCCTTGCACCACTTTTGGCGTGGAATGGGATGCAAAAGGTAACGAGAAAATGGAATTTTCCTGCTCCTGCATTCATCAAAAAAGGAGTGAATAAAAGCATAGCCGAGACCCCTGCCCCCTTTTAACCTGTCAGCGGCCATTGAATCCGTAACCATTGAATCATCGGCCATTGAATCACCAACCATTGAATCATCGGCCATTGAAAAAATTTTCTCTTCATCCAGAAGGTGTTCCGAGATACTTACCACGGCCACATCGGACACATCCTCTTTCCCTTCACTCCGGGCAAAGCAATAGGGAAAGCGGTCCTTTAAAACCACATTATTTCCCTCAAGAAGGGAAATTCCAGCTACCTCATAGCCGGGCACAATCAACTCCTCCTGCCGCAGCTCGTAGAGGGGGGCCAGGTCCTGGTTTGCCCCTTTCAACCCAGTCCGGTCTGTCATATCCGCCAAACCTGCCTGGTTTGCCATATCCGCCAAACCAGTCCGGTCCATCGTATCCGTCTTGCACCTCGGGTCCGTCAATGCCTTCGGGAGCGTCGGCTCGGACCGGAAAGAAGCAATTTCCCAGAGGGTCCGAAAGATGGGCAACTCGTGCTGAATGCGGTCCCTGACCGCTTCGGATTTGGCTTGCAGTCTGAAGACTAAAGAAATAAAGAGGCGGATGTTCTGGTACACGTCCTCGTGCGCTCTATGCGGGCACATCAGGCGCAGGTCCGGCCAGAGAGGATGGGCAATGGCGGACAGTTCCAGGGTATCTATGATCCGGTCATCAGGGATGATAAGACCGTGATTCTTCAGGATGATAACATCATGCTCCCTGATCTGGTGCCCCACCCAGTAAGGGTTGGCCGCAGTCTCGGTCTTGAGGACTTCAAGGCCCAGAGCCGGATCTTTCAGCCCCCCCTGCCCTTCTCCCCTTCTGCCCCTTGGATAGGCATAGAAATCAATGCTCCCTGTCCGTGTATGCAAAAAGGCCAATTCGCGGATCTCACCATACCAATTGGTTTCAAGATCAAGAAAGATCAGAGGCGGGCCACTTAAGGCCAGGCTGGCTTGCAGCCGGGCCAGATACCCTCCATATTGGAGAAGCAGTGCCTCGTAGAAGTACCCCTCCTTTTCAAAGACCTCCCTGCCCTGCAAAGCGAATCCTTTGAGCTTCAGACACTGCCTCTCAAAGGATTGCCGTGTATAAGGATCACTTACGGCAAGTGATTCCTGATAATATTTGCGGCCAAGATCCTCAAGAAAAGGCGATGATGCTCCAACAGGGAGGGGAATATTCTCCAGATACTTGCTTAATCCATAGAGGTAATAGGGCGATATATGTTCGGGCTTATTCATATTCTCCATCATTATAGCGATTTTCGGCTGTGTATGCTATGGATATAAGCGACCACTCATAAACATCTATAACATAATCACCCCCACTAAAGCCTCCCCACTCAAGGGGGAAAGGATTTAGGCGGGCGACAGTATTTGTTATAATTCTTTATGGTCGGTCGCTTAGTAGACACAGAGGCACACACCCGTTATCCGTTAAGGACTTTTCACTACCGGACACTTTTTATTCCGGCGACTACCTGGAATAATTAAAGGGCGCTGCTCCGCGTCAGCGCCTGGAACGGGTCCTGAGATAGGGGACTGATTTGAAATCTGTCCCCTATCTTAAGGCGCGACGGAGTGCGTTCCTCCAGGCTCCAAACGCCTAAAAAGTGTCCGGTAGTGAAAAGGACTTAACGGTCAACGGTCAACGGATAACGGCCTTTGCCCCTACCTGATATCTGTAGTTCATCCAGGCATATATTATAAAGCATATTCATTCAAAAGTCCCGTTGCGTCAGTAAAGCCTACACAAAATTTACGGGAATGCCATAAAATTTATGTATCCCGTAATTAGTTATCATTAAAAGTGAAAAAGATGCTTTTGAAATTCTGTGAGCATTATTTTTATGTATTTTCTATAAGCGATGATGTTCCCGCTCTCGACATGGCCACCAAAAACCATCTCACTCAGCCCCTTCGATATAAAAACAATCTGGATAACGACATCAAACACAACGAGTTAGATTTATGCAGGCTCGACTATATACACGGCATGGTATTATATATGCTTATTTTATCAGCATACGATAAAGAGTAGAGGTATTGAAAATATATGTGGTTATCTTGCAATAAGAGAATCAAAAAATCAAAAACTTTCCTCCATGACCTGCAATGATACTGGTTTTAAGCGCCTCAGTCTGTAAATTCAGCTACTATCTTCTCGACATCCTGAAGACCGTTTTACGGTAGGCGGTTTTTGTCATCAGGTACCGTTGCTCCACCACATTGGTTTTACCAGGTAGAGACCGTTCTGTTATCCAGTAGCCCTTCACAGCTAATTTTATGAATGTAGAAGTCCCTGTATCATTTGGTACACCCGAACATCTACACTCACAATTTTACGTGTGAAAGGGTACTCGTCTCTGCTTCTCAAAACCTTATGGGATTTGCAACGGGACTCCTTCTCGAATGGGGCAATGTCATTAATTTAAGGGGAAAACCCTTTTGGAAAAGGGTTTTCCCCTTGCACCCCTTTCCTAAAACTTTTAAAAGTTTTGGGAAGATGGCTTGGAAGA
>Ga0315268_10004917_pt1 | contig 14398 bp, 10 predicted proteins | sample C1_top_MG_FD_204535 | JGI IMG/M metagenome (GOLD analysis project Ga0315268, IMG submission 204535) | Sediment microbial communities from Yellowstone Lake, YNP, Wyoming, USA - C1_top | ecosystem: Environmental > Aquatic > Freshwater > Lake > Sediment | place: USA: Wyoming | collected 2017-08-01
GCCACGCCGCGCGTCCAGCACGGCACGACGCGGTTGAGCGGAAACATCCCGGGCTCGTTGCGCTTGTAGGAGCTGTCGAACTCGGTGCCGTTGATCAGGGTGCCGCGGTAGTTGACCTTGACGGTGTCTTCCGCGCCCGGCATCGCGCCGGCGCCTTCCGTCAGCATCTTGATGTAGCCGGCGCCGCCGTTGATGGGCTTGACGCCCTCTTCCTTCGAGAACGTCTCGGCGAACTCCGCGCCCTTCTTCTTCTCGGGGGCGACCTTGGCCGTCACGTGCTTCTGGATCAGGTCCTGGACCTTGGGCAGGAAGATCGCCATGTTCACCGCGGCGTCCTTTCCGGAGGCCGCCTCGCGCAGGCCGTTGGCGAGGGCCTTCACTTCGGCGTCGGTGAGGCCGACCGGGGCCAGGTTCTGGCCGATCTTGTAGCCGTAGGCGTAGGCCGTGCGCTGGTCGTCGTTCTTGAAGGCGTCGCCGGAGGGCGCGGCGGCCGGGGCCTTCGCCGCGTGCTTGGCGGCGGGCTTGGCCTCCGATTTCGCGGCGGGGGCGGCGGCGGGCGCCGGGGCGTCGGCGGCGAAAAGAGGGGTCGCGGCGAGGGTCACGACGAGGGCGGCGGCGGAAATGCGGTTCATGATGCCTCCTAAAATGTGCCAAATAATAGCACATCGAAAATGGGTGGGTCTAACGGGCCTCCCGACGAAGGACCTAAGACCCCTGCCGCCGCCGCGCCTCGCCGCTACACTGCCTATATGAGGAAAACGACGCTTTGGGCGCTGAGCTTCGCCCTGCTGGCCGCGCCCCTGCGGGCCCAGACTTTCCGCGTCGCCTCCATCGAGAGCGCCCCGGCCGCCGTCGCGCCCGCGGCCGGCGCCGCCGTCCTCGCCCCCTCGGCCGCCGCGATCGCGCCGCTGGCCGCCGCGCCGCTCGCCCTCGCTCCTTTGGCCGTGCCGGCGGCCCTTCCTCCGGCGGCGGCCCTTCCCGCCGCTCCCGTCCCGGCGACGGCTCGCGCCAAGGCCCTGGCCCCGCTCCCGGCCGCGTCCGCGAAAACCGGGGACGCGGACGACTCGGGTCGCGCGCTGTTCGACCAGGCGGCCGCCGCGCCGGCCCAGCCGATCGCCGAGCTGGTGCGCGCCCACGCGGGGCGGGCTTTGCGCGAGGGGGTCTTCATTCAGCAGGAGCACGAGGGCAGCCTGATCGCCCCCGACTCGCGCGACTCGTCGGGGAACGTTTTCCGCTACTACAAGCCCGTCGAGATACGCTCCGGCCTGGCGGCCGAGACGGAGAGCGGCTTGAGGGGATTGTCCCGGCTTATCTACTCCGTGCGCCGCGCCGTTCAGCTCCGGGGCCGCGGCACGCCGGAGGCGGCCTGGCGCGCGTGGCCGCTGGCGGCGAAGCTCGATTACCTGGACCGGCTGGAGCGCGCGATCACGGCCGAGCGCGGCCCCCGGGCGGCGTGGGACGGGAAGGTCAGCCTGATCCTGGAGCGCGCCCCCGGCGCGCCGGAGTTCGTGACGAAGAACCCGCACATGGAGGCGCCGCCGGCGTCCTACCGCGGCGCGGCCGGTGCGCGCTACCTCCAGCCCGAGATCGTCTCCGCCAAGGACGCGCCGGCGGCGTCGGTGGACCAGGCGCTGGGCCGCGCGCGCCGGGTCATCGCCGACACCGGCCACGCGGGCGTGCAGTTCCACGTCTTCGTGAAGGCCGCTCCCGGCGTCCTGCTGGCGCAGATGGACCGCCTCGACGGGGCGCTGCAGCTGGTCAACGACGCGCTGTTCGCCAAGGCCGTCGTGGGCAGCGAGCAGAACATCTCCCACGGCTCGCTGATGCCGTGGCACCGCGGACGAACCGAGCGCGTGCGCGCGCTGCTCGAGACGGCGGACGCCGCGCCTCACGCCCCCGCGGCGGAGGACCCGGACAGCGAGAAGCACGCCTTCGTCGGCCTGCGCTATTGGGGGATGGAGGACGGCAAGGCCGTGATCTCCTTCGAGCTGCGCGGCGCGTCCTTGCCCTGGAAGCGGGCCGCGAAAAGCGGGGCGCGCGAGCTCGACTCTCCCGCGCGTCCCGAGCGCGATTACGACTCGGCGCGTTCGTACCTGACCTTCCTGTCCGTGTACGCCGAGGCGCTGGCCCGCGGCGAGGCCCCGCGCGTCGCCGCGCCGTCGGTCGCGCTCGACGAGGCGGCCGCGGACTCTTATCTGCGCCAGCGGGCGAAGGCCCTGGGGATGCCGGACTCGGCCTTCGACGGCCTGGCCGCGTTGGGCCGGCGTTTGACGGGGGCCGCGCGCGCGCCGCAGGGCTACCTGTTCCCGTTCGCGGCCTCGACGGCGGACTCCGCCGAGCTGCGCGCGCTGGCCGACCAGGTCGTCGTGATCGCGGCGCGGGTGAAGGCCGTCGAGGAGGCGGGCCGCGGCGACGACGTGCGCCACGAGAAATACCTGTTCTGGAGCGCCTACGCCGAGTGGGCCGCCCGCTACGGCGCGCGCCAGGACGCGCGCCTGGCCGATCTGGTCCGCGCCGCCGCCCGCTAGGCTACGGGTCGATCGCGGCGATCTCGTAGCCCCACTTCAGCGGACCGGTGACCGCCATCATCTGGCCTTCGACGGGCATGGTCTGGAACGCGCTGGCCGGGAGGGCGACGTAGATGTAGCGGCTGGCTTTGTTGCCCTTCTTGTCGACCTTGTACAGGTTGAGTTTGACGTAAGGCACGTCCTTGCCGTAGATCCGGCGGTGGTCCGAGCGCACGGACTGGACCAGGCCGGTGACCTGCACGGTGGTGCCGACATAGGCTCTTGAGTTGGACTCCACGTCCGCGACGGTGAGGGCGGTCTGGGCCTTCACGGCGGAAAGCGCGAAGAACACGGCCGCTCCGGCCAAGGTTCCGGCGGCGGCGGCTTTCAGGGTTTGCGTCGAGGGTTTTGTGATCATAGGCATTAGTATAAGCCGCAGACCTCCGGAATCAAGGGGGGCATCTCCTTGCGCGGGATGTTTACGGTTTTGCGCCCCTTTGAAGTCTCGATATATTTGAAATAGATTGACAGACGCGGGCGTCCGGGTTATACATACCCAGCGTACCCCAAATATCAATTTTAGATTGATTGACAACGGTGGATGTTCGGGCTATATATGACCGAGCGACTTGCAGCCGGAGCGTCGGGAGCGTGAATGCGAAAGAAAGGGCAGCGAGTTCTAGCAGTAATCACGATCATGGCCTTGCTGTGCCCCGCCGATAGCTGGGCCCGGGTCATCCCAACGATCACGGCGCCCGTCGCGGTCTATACGGTGAAGGCGGCTCATAAAGATAAGGTGTACTGCGGCTGTGAAGGGGTCGACCCGACGACGGGCCTCAAGTGCGTCCCCGGGCAGGAATTAACCCATCCTGCCGCCTCCCCGGCGCTGGTCGCTGCGCCGGTGTTCAACAGCGGCAGCAATCTGATCACGGTTTGGGGGCGGGGCTGGACATCCGATAGCGACCAGTCGATCGCGCTCAGCGAGGATCGCTCGGCGACCTGGATCGACGGGACGGGGGCGCAGACGACGTTCTTCGCGACGTCGGCCTCGACCGTCACGGCGCCCGCGTACAGCGTTCCTATCAACTCGTACCTGACGCTGACGGCGGTGACGGCCTCCAGCGGTGTTCCCACGGGACTTCTGGTCAAGCAAAAGGACGGGACCAAACTTCAGTTCGGCGTGGCCGAGTCCACGAGCGTTCTCAGGCTGAGCCTGCTGACCGACCGAGTGGGCAACACGGTGGCCTACACGCGCGACAGCCAGGGACGGCTGACGCACTTGCAGGACGTGCACGGGCGCTACTTCGACATCAGCTATAACCCCGCCGGCTACGTGAGCACCTTGGCGGACTCGGGCGGGCGTAGCTCAAGCTACGTCTACGACGCCCAGGGTCACCGGACCAGCGAGACGGGGCCGCAGGGGACCACGGGCTATGCCTACGACGCTCAGAACCGGATGGCGAAGATCACGTATCCGAACGGCGGGGTGAAGAACTACATGTACGACGTGAGCGGTCGGGTGCTGACTGAGGACGACGGGGCGGGGCAGAACGCGCTGAGCTACGCCTACTACGGGTCCAGCACGGCGGTGACGGACGTGCTGAACCGGACGACGGTCTATCAATATACCAAGCAGCAAGGACTGACCAAGGTCACCAGCGTGACGGACCCGGACGGCCGCGTGACCCGCTACGCCTACGACGCGAACCTGAATCTGGCGTCGATAACGGACACGCTGGGGCGGGTGACGACGTACACGTACGACGCCAATGGCAACGTGACGGTGATGAAGGACCCGGCTGCCGGGCTGACGCGGGCCAGCTACGAGCCGGTGTTCAACCACCCCACGGCGATCACGGACCCGCTCAACCACACGACGAACATGGCCTACGACGTGCTGGGCAACCTGACGCAGATCCAGGACGCGGCGGCGGCGGTGTCGAAGAAGAGTTACGACAGCATGGGGCACGTGACGCAGGACCTGGACCCGCTGGGGCACGCCACGGCCTACGGCTACGAGCCGAGCAACGGCGCGCTGGCCAGCGTGACGGACCCGCTGGGCCACACGACGCTGATGACGACGGACCCGCTGAGCCGGGTAACGCTGAACACGGACCCCACCAACAAGACGACGCAGTACCAGTACGACGTGGCGGGGAACGTGACGCAGGTGACGGACGCGATGGGCAACGTGACGCACTACACGTACGACCCTGGCCGGAGCCAGAAGCTGCTGAAGACGGTGACGGACGCCAACGGCCACACGACGACGTTCGGCTACGACGCGCAGGGGCGGGTGACGAGCGTCACGAACGCCCTGAATCAGACGAAGACGAGCCAGTACGACGCGAAGGGCAATCTAGTTCAGACCATGAACGCCCGGGGACAGGTGACCACGTACACGTACGACGCCCTGGACCGCCTGACCCGCAAGACGATGCCGGAAGGCCAGATCAACTACGCGTATGACGCGGCGGGCAACGTCACGCAGATCACGCACTACAATGGAAGCAGCATCCAGAACACGTACGACAGCCTGAACCGGCTCACCCAGCAGATACAGACGCTTCCCAATGGCTACGCAGCGACGATCGGCTACACGTACGACGCGGCGGGCAACCGGACGAGCATGACGACGCCGTGGGGGGGCTTCAGCTACCAATACGACACAGCGAATCGGTTAATCAAGATCACGAACCCGCAGAGCAAGATGTTCACATTCGCTTACGACGCGGCCGGGAGAAGGACGCAACTCAATTATCCGAACGGCGTCCAGACGAACTACACGTATGATAGCGCGAGCCGGGTGTTGAGCATCATCGCCAAGCGAACCAGCGACAACGTCGTCGTGAGCTCGGTGGCGTACGCCTACGACGCGGCGGGCAACCGTACGAGCATGACCGACTGGGAGGGCGTGCACAGCTACGGGTATGACGACCTACACCGACTGACGAGCGTGCAACACCCCGTCGCGACGGTCCTGCCCGTCCGGAACGAGACCTTCAGCTACGACGGCGTCGGTAATCGGCTGGCGGACGCGCAGATCGGGGGCTACGCTTACGACAGCGCGAACAGGCTGACGCTGAACAGCAGCTTCACGTACACATACGACGCGGATGGCAACTTGGCCTCAAAGGCGGATACCGGAACATCGACGACGTACAGCTTCAATAGTTTCAACCAGCTGACCGGGTTGGTCTTGCCAAACAGTACGGCATGGACTTACAAGTATGATGGCAATGGACGACGCGTAGAGAAGTCGTCAGGGACGGGGGCCGGGCAGACGTCGGGGTACATTTACGATGGGCCGAATATACTTGCGTTACTGGATAGCGGAAATAATCCTGCGCAGATTTTTACTAATGGATTGAACATCGATGAGCCATTCTCGATGCGTCAGGCTTCTGGCACCGAATATGCCTACCATCAAGATGCGCTCGGAAGCGTTCACAGTTTAACCGATTTCAGCGGGATTCTCAGCGAGAGATATTCCTATCTCAGCTACGGGCTACCCTTCGTAACTGTCAGCGGAGGAAGCCGGAGCGCCGTCTCAATCGCTGGTAATTTCCTTATGTACACTGCGCGTGAATTCGACGTCGAAACCGGCTTCGACAATGATCGAAGGCGCACTCTGGATCCAATTACTGGAAGTTTTACCGCTGAAGATCCGTTGGGGGTTGTGTCAGGAACGAATCTCTATCAATACGTTGGCTCTCGGCCTACCGGACGTGTGGACCCATACGGGCTGTATCCCGCCGGGGCGCAGGCCGATGACCAATTTCATATCGACGAGGGAATTGACCCAACGTATTTAGAAGTCGATATTGTTTTCTTTTTTGTCGGCGGGGAACTCTTTGGGAAAGTCATAAATAGCAATCGCTATTTGCGCATCGGTCCCAGCGGTAAGGGCGGAAGACGCGTGTTCCGGATTGCCGGAGATTTGCTTGATAAAGTCTGTGGCCAAGTACGCAAGCACATCGATTTATTTGATTTGGGGCCCAAATGACAATTTTTCAGAACAAGTGTATTCACGAATGCAGCATTTTTTTAGAAAAAAGATTTCCGGCGTCGACTTTTACGTTCAAAGAGATTTCTGGGAAGACAGAAATCTACTACGTTTGCGCGTTCAATTCTTCGGGGCACTTAATTGAAATTTATGTATATGGGAAAGAGGCTGGATTTATGATTGATAAAACGGATTGGCATGCTTTTGAGATTGCTGCGTTCGACTCCGAGAGGGAACTGATTTCCACGTTAATGGTGGACTTGAATGACTTTTTGGATAAGTAGATGGGTGAACTGAAGTGCTGGGTCGATCCAGAACTCGTCGCGGTGCCCTGGTGTTCAACAGCGACAGCAGCTTGACGACGGTCTGGGGCATGGGTTGGACCGCTTGGCATCCGTCCGCGTAATCGGGACCGCCTGCTCCTTGCAGGCTCCTCCGGCGGGGGCTATAATCGGCGCATGACGGCGCTCGCTCTGCTCGCCGGCGTTCTTCTGGCCGCGCCGTCCGCGGCGCGAGAGCGCGATCCCAAGACGCTGTCCTCCTACGCGTTCGACGCGTCGCGTCCGGCGGTCGACCGCGTCGAGAAAATCCCCGACTGGCTGCTGAAGAATTGGCGGGAGGCCGACTCGAACCCCGGGTACGAGGCCTACCTTCCGAGCAAGAAGGAGCGGGCCGAGTTCGCGGCGGCCCTGGACGGCCTGCCGCCGCGGCTGAAGGAGACGCTGAACGAGCGCTTGATCGCGTTCTACTTCGTCAAGAACCTGCAGGGCAACGGAATCACCGATTGGGTGCTGGACGATTCGAGCCGCACTTATTGCACGATGATCCTGAATCCCGCGGCGTTCAACATGAGCGTGTCCGAGCTGCTCACCGCGCGCGAGCGCAGCGCGTTCCGCGGCGCGGCGGACATCGCGGTCGAGGCGGGCGGGGACAACGGCATCCTTTATATCGTGATGCACGAGTCGACTCATGCGTTCGACTACGTGCGGAGGCTGACGCCGGCCACCGAGGGCGGGCATGCGAAGGCCCTGGGCCTTCCCGTCCCGGACGGCTGGGACGTCTGGCGCTCGTACGGCGTTCCGCGTCCCGAGGACGATTTTCCGGCGCGGGAACGGCTGACCTTCTACGGCTTCGGCGGCCCGAAGCTCGACGCCGCCGAGGCGCCCGCGGCGTGCGCGCAGCTGGCGCGCTCGCCGTTCGCGTCGCTGTACGGCAGCCGGAGCTGGGCGGAGGACGCCGCCGAGCTGTTCGTCGCCCGGCACCTGACGTGCGACCTGGGCCGGCCATACCGCGTGCGGTGCGGCGGGAAGGTCCGCGAGCCCATGGCCGACCCGCGCGTGAGCGAGCGCGCGGAGCGCATCCTGGCGCCGCTGTACGCGGCCGAACCATGAAGGACGGGGCCCGCCGCAACGTCGTGGCGCTGGGGTCGGTGAGCTTTCTCGCCGACGTCGCCGGCGACATGATCGCCCCGATCCTGCCGCTGTACCTGACGGCGACGCTGGGCGCGCCGCCGACGGCCGTCGGCCTGGTCGAGGGCAGCGCGGAGCTGGCCGCCAGCCTGTTCCGCGCGGTCGGCGGCTGGTGGAGCGACCGCGCCGGGAAGCGCAAGCCGACGGTGATCCTGGGCTACTCGTTGTCGGCGCTGGCCAAGCCCGCGCTGGCGCTGACCGTTTCCTGGCCGGGCGTGCTGGCCGCGCGCTTCCTGGACCGCACCGGCAAGGGCCTGCGCGGCACCGCGCGCGACGCGCTGATCGCGTCCTCGGTCGAGAAGGAGAGCTGGGGGCGCGCGTTCGGCCTGCACCGCGCCATGGACACGGCCGGCGCGGTCACGGGGCCGCTGGTCGGACTGTGGTTGATGGAGGGCTTCGGCTTCACGCACCGGCGCGTGTTCATGGCCGCGAGCGTGCCGGCGCTGCTGTCCGTCGCGGTGCTTCTGCTGTTCGTGCGCGAGGCGCGCGCCGGCGAGCCCGTCCCCGCCGTCGTCGCGCCGCCGCCGGTCGAGCGCCCGCCGCTGTCGCCGGCCTTCTGGAAATTCCTGGGGATCTACGGCCTGTTCGCCCTGGGCAATTCGTCGGACTCGTTTCTGCTGCTCAAGGCGCGCGCGTCGGGGCTGACCGAGGAGCGCGTGATCCTGGCCTACGTGCTGTTCAACCTGGTCAACGCCGCCCTGGCCCCGTCGATCGGCCGGCGCGCCGACCGCGTCGGCCGCCGGCGCACGGTGGCGACCGGGTTCGGGGTGTACGCGCTGTGCTACGCGGGCTTCGCCGTGGCCGGCCCGGCCGCGCAGTGGCCGCTGTTCGCGCTGTACGGCCTGCACGCGGCGCTCGTCGAGGGCTCCTTCCGCGCGGTCGTCTCGCAGTTCAGCGACGAGGCCAACCGCGGCACCGCGCACGGCGTGTTTCAGTCGGTCGCGGGCGTCCTGGCGTTCACGGCCAGCGTGCTGGCGGGGGAGCTGTGGGCGCACGTGAGCCCGGCGGCGCCGTTCTGGTTCGGGGCGGTCTGCGCGGCGTTGTCGTCGGCGGCGCTGTTCAGCGCCGTCCCGACCGCGAGCCGCGCCCGCGCTTGAACGAGCCGCGGCGATGTCCCTTGCGGGGCTTGTCGCTGCGGCGCGGGGCCTCGTCGCCCAGCGACGCGACGGCGCCGCGCGGGGAGACCAGCGCGACCCGCCGCGACGCGCCGCCGGCGCGCAGGGCGTCCGCGCCGATGCGGTCGGCCAGGCCCGGGTCGTCGACGAACGGGTTGCGGTTGCCCTGGAAGGCCTCGACCTGCCCGTTGCGCGTCTGCTCCTCGACCGTCGGCGGGAAGCGGCGGTTCCAGTCCATCAAGGTCTCGATCTGGCCGTTCCAGAACGAGGCGGCGCGCCCCTGGAAGAACGGCATGTTCTTGTAGCGCGCGTAGAAGTACAGCAGCCCGCGCGCCACGCGTCCCTTCGTGAAGTCCGGCGGCTCGAAATGGCCGGCGTCGCGCTTGGCGCCGGCGTTGTTGTGGTAGTCGGTCGGGCCGGTCACCATGCCGAACGGGAGGCTGCCGCGCATGCCGTTGGGGTGCTCGAAGGTGGCCATCAGGTGGTGAAGGTCCGAGCGCATCGGCAGGTCCTGCTTGAACAGCGACTGCGGAAAGGTGTGCTCGACGTTCATGCCCTGGTGTTTCGAGTAGCCGTCGCCGTCCTCGTCGCCGTTCTCCGAGTAGTCGTGGCCGTCGGCGCTGGTGCCCGGCACGAAGATGCCGGAGTAGGCGTCGGCCACGCCGCGCACGCCGTTCAGGGTGTGATTGTCCGCCGTGGAGAACAGGTAGTGCGAGGCTTCCTTGTAGCCGTGCTCGGTCTGGCCTTTCGCCGCGATCTGCGAGACGCGATCGAGGAGGGCCGCGCCGGAGAGGCCCTGCGTGTCCGGGACGGCCCGGACCGGGGCGGCGGGGGCGGCCTTGACGCGGACGAGCGCGACGCCGCCGCGGACCGCGTGCTGCGGCGCGACCGACGGCGCGAAGACGGAGCCCGAGCGCGTGACGAGGCTGCCGGAGCCGTCGAAGAGCTTGTTGCCGAACGCGGCGCTCGGCGCGTCCGCGGCGCTCAGTCCGCCGGGCAGGTCGCGCTCGCGGCGGACGCCGCCGGCGGCGGCGGGAAGGACGGCGGCGGACGGAAGCGCCGCGGCGGCGGCCGCCGGCGCGAGGGCGGCCGGGACGGGCGCGGCGAAGACGGACGCGGGCAAAGACGGGACCGGCGCGGCGCGCAGCGCGGGCGCCGCGAACGCCGCGAGCGGGGCGGCGTTCAGCGACGGCGCGGCCAGGACCGAGACGGAGAGAGCGGAGGCGGCGGCCGGGGCGGCGGCGACGGCGGGAACGAGCGCCGGCGCGACCACGCGGGTCTGGGCGGCGACGGGAGCGGCGGCCAGCAGCAGGGCGGCGAGAGTTCGCCAGGAGCGTGTCATAAGAGGAGTGTAATTCTCGCGGAGGGAACCGACCCGGGTCGTTGGACCCAGTCTAAAGGAAGGCAATGGTCCTAGGGCGGAGCCCTCTAATAGTTGCTATACTGTCGAAGACGCCATGCCATTTACTCGCCTCGGGCTTCGCCCCGAACTGCTTCAAGCCGTCAACGCTCTCGGTTATGCGGCGCCCACGCCGATCCAGGAGAAGTCCCTGCCTGAGTCCATGGCGGGCCGCGACGTGATCGGTTCCGCGATGACCGGAAGCGGCAAGACCTTGGCCTTCGTCCTGCCCCTGCTCCAGAAGCTGCTCGACGACCGCGCCGCCGACCCGCACAAGGGCGGCCCGCGCGTGCGCGCGCTGGTGCTGATCCCGACTCGCGAGCTCGCGACGCAGGTGGAGAAGGCGGTCGGCGAGCTGGCCAAGCACTCGCCGGTCAAGTGCGCGCTCATCATCGGCGGCGCCAGCTTCACGCCCCAGCGCGACGCGCTCAAGAAGGGCGCCGAGGTGGTCGTCGCGACGCCCGGACGCCTGCTCGATCTGATCCGCTCCGGCGACCTGCACCTGCGCGACGTCAAGGTCGCGGTGCTGGACGAGGCCGACCGGATGCTGGACATGGGCTTCATGCCCGACGTGCGCCGCATCATGAAGATGCTGCCGTCCGAACGCCAGACCTTGATGTTCTCCGCGACCATCCCGCCCGAGGTCGAGCGCGTGGTCAACGAGTTCATGCGCTCCCCCGTCCGCATCGAGGTGGACCGCCCGCACTCGGCGGCGACCACGGTCAAGCAGGCGATCTACCCGGTCACCGAGGGCCAGAAGGGCGAGCTGCTGGCCGCCATCGTCCAGAGCGACGGCGTGGACTCCGTCATCGTCTTCACGCGCACGAAGGCCCGCGCCGACTACGTCGCGCACTGCCTGGGCCGCAAGCAGATCGCGTGCGGCGTGCTGCACTCGGACCTGTCGCAGAAGGAGCGCGACAAGTCGATGCAGGACTTCCGCGACGGCAAGATCACCATCTTGGTCGCCACCGACCTGGCCGCCCGCGGCCTGGACGTCCCCGAGGTCTCGCACGTCATCAACTACGACGTGCCGGAGCACGCCGACGACTACGTCCACCGCATCGGCCGCACCGGCCGCGCGATGACCGAGGGCGACGCCGTCACCTTGGTCAACTTCGAGGAGGAGCGCATGCTCCCCGGCATCGAAGCGTTCATCGGCCAGGAGATCCCGCGCAAGGCCCTCGACGGCTTCCAGTACCTGGTCCCTCCCCGTCTGCACTCCTACAAGCAGCCGCTGTCCTCGAAGTTCCGCATCCGCCGCTCGATTCCGCGCGGCGGCGGCTCCCGCTTCAAGCGCTGACGCCGCCGCAGCGGCCCCGGCCCGCCGCACGGAGGACGTCATGAGCACGAACACCGCCAAAATCGCCGCGCGCATCGCCGAGCTGGAACGCGATCTGGAGCTGGAGTTCGAGGCCGGGATGGCCGAGAAGCGCAGGCAGTTCGGCTACTCCGTGAAGAAGGGCCGGATCGCCTTCGAAGACGAGGTGTGCGCGCTCCACGGCAAGCTGCGCCTGGCCTGGCCGAAGTTCCTGTGGGCCGCGCCGCTGGCCAGCCTTCTCGTGTCCCCGGTGATCTACGCGCTGATCGTCCCGCTCCTCCTGCTGGATTTCTGGCTGTGGGTGTACCAGGCGATCTGCTTCCCGGTGTACGGCATCGCCAAGGTCGAGCGCTCGCGCTACGTCGCCCTGGACCGGGGGCACCTCACGTACTTGAACTGGATCGAGCGCTTCAACTGCGACTACTGCGGCTACGCCAACGGCGTGGTCGCCTACGCGCGCGAGGTCGCCTCGCGCACCGAGCAGTATTTCTGCCCGATCAAGCACGCGCGCCGTTCCGCGGGCCCGCACGCGCGCTATCACGAATTCTTGGATTTCGGCGACGCCAAGGCGTACCGCGCCAAGCTCAAAGAGATCCGCGCCGAACTGGGCCGCGAAAAATAATATAAAAGAGGCGCGGACCCCCATGCCCCTCGAACGAGATTTTCGCCTGGACCTGGACCTCGGCGCCGGCAAGCGCGTGACGATCTCTCCCGCCACGCCCGACGACGTCCTGCGCATCCGCTGGCTGTACCACCGCGTGTACGGCGGCAGCTACCCGTTCACCTTGGTCTACGACCCGCGCGAGTGCGCCAAGGCCATCGAGAGCGACCGCTACCTGTGGTTTTTGGCGCGCGACGGCGACCAGGCCGTCGGCAGCCTGATCTTCACGCTCGACCGCTCGATCTTCCTGGGCAAGGTGTTCGGCGGCGTGGTGGCCGAGGAGTACCGCGGCCGCGACCTGGCCGAGACCATGCTGAACTTCGGCCTGGACATCGTCGTCAAGAAGCTCGGCGCCGCGCGCAGCGTGTACGCGACGACGCGCACCGTCAATCTCGCGCCCCAGCGCCTGGTCGAGAAAGCGGGCTTCAAGAAGCTGGGCATCTTCCCGAACGTGCACAAGGTCCAGCGTTCGGAGACCCACACCCTCGCCGTCTTCTACGGCGACGGCGCGCTGGAGCGCCGCGCGGGAACGACGAAGCTCCCGCTTCTGCTCAAGCCCTTCTTCGAGATCGTCCGCCGCGAAACGGGACTGCCCGCCGCCGAGTACCTGGACCTTCCGTTCCCGGCCGACGACCCGTCGCCCGCGACCGTCTTCGAGACGATCTCGGCGCCGCAATTCGTCCTGCGCCGCTTCGCCGAGGTGCGCGCCGCGGGCAAGCTGGCGCTCGACTTCTTCCCGTTTCACGACCCGAATCTCCTGCTGATGAGCCCGGATGGCAAGACCGAGATCTACGTGTACCGCTCCGCGAAGGACGGCCACTGCGTGCTGACCGGCGCCTTCTCCGAGAACATGGCGATGGGGCGCCTGCTCGACCACGGCGCGTCGTTCCTGGAAGGCATGGGCGTGCGCTACATGGAAGTCCTCATCGACGCGCGCGATGCCGAGGCCGTCAATCACGCGCTGGGCGCGCGCTTCCTGCCGTCCGCGTACTATCCCGCGATGCGCTGGGACGCGAAGGGCGAGACCGGTCGCGACTACGTCGTTTTGTCCCGGTCGCTCGCGATCCTGGACTTCAAGGGCATCGCGCTCCAGCCCGCCTATACCGATTATCTCAAGGAGTATTTCCGGCTGTGGCGGGAGCTCCACGTCGGTAAAATATTGCCGTGAGCGCGATCGACGAATTGTTCTCTTCGGATCCTTTTCCCAGGTCGCGCGGCGGGCGGTTCGTTCGGGCGCTGCGCGAATGCGCCATCCTTCAATCCCGCCGTTTTCCGGCTCTCCGGAGGCTTTACTCCCGTGAGGGCTTCGATCCGAGCACGATCCGAACGGAATCCGATGTTAGACGGATTCCGTTCTTGCACGTATCGGTCTTCAAGGAGCGCGTCTTCCCGACGGCGATACCGACGAAGATATCGTTGGTGCTGACCAGCAGCGGCACCGGCGGCCAGAAAAGCCAGAACCGTCTCGACGCCGATTCTTTGCGGCGGGTGAAGCAAAGCGCCGAAAACGTCTACGCCGGTTTGGGCATGGTCGACAAGACCCTCCGGACCAATTATGTGTGCATGACCTACGACCCCCGCCAGGCCAAGGATCTGGGCACCGCCTTCACCGACGAGCTGCTGACCTCGTTCACGGCCCGCGGCCAGGTGTTCTATGCCATCCGCCGCGCGGGCCCGCGGACCCCGTTCCAATTCGACTTGGAAGGCACCATCGCCGCGTTTCAACGCTTCGCCGCGAAAAATGAGCCGGTAAGAGTGCTGGGCTTCCCGGCGCATTTGTATTTTACGTTGAAGGCCTGGGACGAGCGCGGGCTGCCGCGATTGAGCTTCGGCAAGAACAGCTGGGTTCTGACCGGCGGCGGCTGGAAGGGTCACCAAGGCGATGCCATACCGAAGAACGAGTTTAAAGAAAAAATTTCACGG
>Ga0315268_10004918_pt1 | contig 14395 bp, 19 predicted proteins | sample C1_top_MG_FD_204535 | JGI IMG/M metagenome (GOLD analysis project Ga0315268, IMG submission 204535) | Sediment microbial communities from Yellowstone Lake, YNP, Wyoming, USA - C1_top | ecosystem: Environmental > Aquatic > Freshwater > Lake > Sediment | place: USA: Wyoming | collected 2017-08-01
TCTGGTATGATAGTATAATCCTGTATCAGTCCGTCCTTTGCAAGTTTATTTCTCATTCTGCTGACAGTTGGTTGAGATACTCCTAGAATCTTTGCTATTTCTCTATCGCTCTTCTTGGAATCCTTCAGCAACTCGGCAAGAAGCCTATTCATCGTTATCTTCATTCACACTAACCCTCAGAAGACTTCTCGAATGTCCTTAGAGGTATTTATCATTTCACCTTGCATTAATAATTTAAGGAGAATGAGAAAAAGAAAAAATGGGGTTGTGTTGTCTTATGGTTCAGCGATTTTCCAAATCATTTTACGAATCAGAGTGCCCTAAGACCAAAAAAATCCTGCTTTCTTAGCGTTATGTTTCACCTCTGGTTTTATAATCTTGGAGCACACAAACATAGAATTGCATGGTTGAAAGATATGCCCAGCCTTTATCTTAAATGCAAAACGTGTGGCGTGAATTTTGAATCAGGAATTGTAGTGGAAAAGAAGGGTTTGGAATCCATTAAGTTTGAAGACAATCAGCATACATGCCCGAAGGGACACATACATACATATAACAAGAAAGACTACTTCTTCTAAAGCGTACACTTCGGACTATATGCATCTTCAACCTCCTTTACTTTCTTCTTTGAAGTAATTCTGAAGCTAAGGAATCAGAAGAAGACTTGGTGGATGAAGGACATTAATCTGTAAAAACTTGGAGCAGTAACTGAAATGGAGGGAATCAAGATATTCAGAAAACGTAAATAAACCCTAAAATCCTCTCTTTTTTATTCTGCTTGTTTATGCTAGGTATTCGTATTCAATGAAGACATAAAGAAAAAAGAGTTGTTGTATGTTCAAGCTTTTTTAAAGGCTAGTTGTTGTTCTCTTTTCTTCATTTCACCATAGAGATACTCAGCATTGTCGCCCCGTTGACTGTATTCTTTCTCTAGCCCCTCTGCATAAGGCTTCAGTTTCTCCCATAACATAATGAAAGTTCCGCCCCAATAATCCCATACGAGGTCTATGTCTAAGAGTTTTCTTCCTAGAAGAGCGCCTATTGCTTCAAAATAGTTGCCAATTGTCATGATTGCCATTTGCTCTGGTTTTTCAACCAGTGGTGGACCATACTTCTTGACAAAGTCATCGTAGTCCTTGAACTCTAAATTTAAGACTTTTACATATGCTTCCTGCAATTCACTGCTGCTTATATTGAGCCATGGGGCTAGTCTAACGAGAAGGTCTGTCTGTCTTTGCTTATGAAGATTTCTAAGTTCCTGAACAGTTAGGGTAACGCCAACTAATACGCCTACGGCTGCCACTATGTTTGAAATAGATGGTATATCTAACATTTTATCACCTAAAAGACAAGATTAAATGAAGTGAATATTAAAAGGTAACATCATTTCATTTCAGTTGCATTAATAATTTAACGGAAAAATCAGTCGGAATTTATTAATGTAGGTAAAATCCTTATCTTAATAATTTAAGGAGAAAACGTTCTACAAGGAAATAGGTGCACTAATGTTGGATGATTTAGACCTTGAACCTAGCCGTAGAGCATTGTTACAATATTATAATTCCCAAACTATGACACATGGAGGATACATCATAGCTTTAGCCATTGGCATTCTAACACTGATTTCAGCATGGACAACATTCAACCAAAATCCCTCTGTCTGGAAAATCTTCCTCCTCATTATTAGCCTCCTCATAATTTTAGGCGGACATATCATTGGAAGAACACTGTTCTGGGGAGCTCTTGCCTATGAAGTTTTGAATGCCCAACCAAATGTGAGCTTGAGTAAAGATAAGTACACTGTAATGCACCGACTTCATGTTGGAACTCTAGGTGAGGTATCTGAACACAATAAAGTGGCTAAGCTTTTCTATACCTCTAGGTCGAAACCCTTGGTAGTAGCTGAATTTGTTTTGATAATAGTGCTTTGGATGGCTCTCATTTGTGTTACAACCATAGCTAAGGTATAGATGCATCTCCCTCTGTTATCCTCTTTCCTGAAAATCTTCAATCCTTCCATTTCTCTAACATATTTAAAACTTGACTCATTAACTATTATTCCAAACTTATAGGAAGTAATGGGATAGGTGATTTTAGAGTTAATTTCTTGTATTTCCTCTGAGGCTCCAAATGGTTTACTTAACCAGTATTTAGTTGATGGTTGAATCTGCATAAGCCTCTTTCTTCATGGACCAGAGTGTTGCAAAGACTTTATTTTGTGGGGAAATCATTCTCTTTCTGGGGGATGATGTCGCCGTCCCAGTCTTAGGGTAAAGTAATTCTTCATTGTATTGGGAAACTACCTTACCTATTTGTTGTGCGCTCATATTCATCAAATCCTCCATGATTTCATTTTTTGGTCGTATTTTCTAACTGTATGGGGGTTCAAGAGAACCCAAAACTTTATGTCCCGATTGTTCCCGCAAGGAACAACCCAGCAGGGCAAGCTTTTTTTTTGGCTTGTCGGGACAATAAAGTTTTACACCTTACATTTTGCGTGTGTTGAGGCTCCAAATTTACGTGGGGTTCCGATAGGCGACTTGCGGGCACTCTTGCCCCAATGTCGGTCATAACCTTAGAGGCTTACGAAATACGCTTTAGATATAATGCCTCGCGGATGGTTATGACAACCCCTTTAAGTAAATTTGGAGACGATGATTCTTTGATACAGCTTTCTTCTAAAGAAAGATGTTGCTTGATGTATAGAGACTTGGGACAAACAGATACATTATGTTGCGCGGTATAAAAAAAGGGGGTGAGGGATATGATGTCGTTTACGTTTTGCTGACTGTTCGCCATAGTCGTTGGCTTTCGATGTCCATAAAACGTTTCATGTAGTCTTCGCCTTTGTTGAGTCTTCGTTTCCATTCTTCGTAATAGAATGCGCGCGCGCCAAAAAAAGAAGGCACAGCGCTTTAGTCTTCTTTGTCTGGAGATAGGTAGCGATACATGAAAGTGATTATGCTTCCAAAAGCTGTTCCGAAAATGAAAGCCACAGCGTCTCCGCTAAGATTGCCTGCTAGCGAAAGTACAGTTGTTGCTATCAGTATGGCAATCATGAGTACAAAGAAGCCAACAGTTGTCCAAGCTGTAAGCTTGTAGTCCGCCTTTATCTCCTCTGGGTGTCCTCGTAGCACAACGGCTAAAGCGTCAAGTATTTCCTTCAAAGGGTTGGCGTTGGCGCATGGATTCGACGTATGGAACGCTGGATACGTTGCGACGGCGGAGACGACGTCGCTTGTTTGAAGTGAAAAAAATAGGGCTAGCTGTCGGGTTGACTATTTTCGGGGTAAGTCGCCTTTCGAATGCTAAGATATAAATGCAAAACGCTCAGACTCTAAGCTAGTGACCCATGCTGACAGACGAAAAGGAAAACACAGCTGACAGTTTACAAGCGAGGTCGGCTCTTCTTGATTTTTGGGCAGACAGGGCAGCTGGATTTGCTAGTCTTTTCGTTGCTTCAATATTTGGTCTTGTGACTGTATTAGCTCTTGGTCAGCAAATAGTTTCCAACGGAATGAGTCCGCCTCTACTGTATTGGGTTACTGTGACTTTGTCCTTTGTTTCTTTCATAGCTTTTGCTGGTGCGGGTCTCTACGTTTGGGGTAGGTTCGCTTATTATGCTGAGTTAGCTCAAATCTTGTCCGATGAGATAATCGAAAAGCATGCCAAGCTAGATGAAGTGAAAATCACCCAAAAACCCCAAGTCAAATCTCTACTTGCCAACCTTAATGAAAAGGAAAGGAAAGATGAAAAAAATCTTAATCTCTACAATTATTATCGTCGTGTAGCAGGTCTTAAACAAGATACGTCACGTACTAGGAAATATGTAATACGATACTTCCGCTGGTTATACGCCATTCTGATTCTAATTTTAGCGTTAGTGGTCTATCTTCCCGCTCTCGCGCGCGTGCTAAAGTGGGTTTAACCGTAGCAGTTAGCCACAGAATTTCTGCGCCCAAGGGAAAGCGAAAAGTTGCTGACGAGATTCTTAATGAATGTAGATAAAAAAAGAATGGGTGGTTATTGGCGTTTTCTGAATAGTTTTAGTCCGTCTATTTCGGTTACGTATTCGAAGCCGTTTTCGATTAGGTTTGTTGCCTCTTCGATTGTCTTGGCGACTTTACATGTATATTCATCGTTTTCTAGTTGTTCGAGTAGTTGCGTGTAGCGTAAGGTTGTGCGTAGGTCTTTATGACCGAGTAAGGCTTTTACGTGTAGCAGGTCTTTCGTCTTGTGGTATTCCATTGACGCTTTGAAGTGTCGGAAGTCGTAGAGTCGTATTTGTCGGATTGTTGGGTCTTGTAGTTTCTGCGCTAATCTGTTTCTGAGTCTGCGGTATTGTTCGCTTATGTTCTCGCTGTCTGTTGGGAATAATCTGTCGTTTAATCCGAGTTTCTTATAGTTAATGTAGGCTTTCAGCATTTCTAGGGTTGCGGGTCTTAGTTTGGCGGTTCGTCCGACTGTGTGTTTTGCGCCTATGAGGTTTAATATGCCATTCTCTAGGTTTATGTCTCCTATTCTTAGCCATGTTAATTCTATTGGTCTTGCGCCTATGTCTTTCTCCATGCTTAAGAATAGGCTCATTCGTCTGTGTGCGTTGGCGATTATCAAGTCTATTTTGCGCTCTTGTGGTATCTTTGGCATTTTGTCATAGCGTTGGTAAAACGGTTGATTCCATGTTTGACCTATTGAGCGCATATAAATTGCGTATGATTCTATTAATGCCTCTTTGTAGGCGTTGCCACATTTCAGATTAGCGACGAATGTCTTGATGTTCTCGGGGTCATTGAATACGGTGTTCTTGATTAAGCGTCTTAATCGTTTGGCGGTATTCTTAATTGTTGTGTCTTCGTATGCCTCTCGTTTCATCCAGAGCATAGTGTTTATAATGGTGGGGGACGGTGTAGTTTTAACGGGGGATGATGTCGCCGTCCCAGTCTGATTTATGCGGATGAAGAACTCAAGATGGGACAGACCCCAATTTGACAACTTTTTTATTCCTAGTCAACCGTGCCATGTTAATGGTGTAAGTCATAGTGTTGGAGCCTCGGCCCATGGCGGCTCGTACTCTCGTTTTGGTCGGCGTGGCTATTCAAGGAGTCGCCTTACTTCTGTTGCTCTTGTCGCTTGCCTTTTTCTCTCCGTTTTACAGTGGCTTTCAAGGCCAGGGACCGTGGATGATGGTAAGCTGGATGATTGGTCACACCTTCTCAAACAACGTTGTTTGGACCCTTATGCTTGTAATCTCAGCTTTTGGAGTCATTGGATTGGGCATTTATGGAGCCTTTATGATGAACAGCTCCGACGTGGTCAGAGTTCGCTTGGGTGCAGCATTGGTTTTGATCGCTGCGGTTATTGCTTTTTCAACCATGTGGGGTTTCCTGTTAGGATCTTTACTGATGCTTGCCGGTGGCGCGCTCGGGTTCGTGTGGACGCCGCCTCAACAAAGCCCTCAAAACTAGTCTCAGCAACGCACAGTTGAAATACACTTCAGACAATTAATTGTAACCGAACATTTGAGGTGAGAACAGCGGGTTGCAGTCAGGCGAGCTTGCCAAGGGCGGAACAGTTGCAGAAAAGTCCTTTGTGATTCTTGTGTTAGTGGGCATAGTTGAAGTGTCGGTGGGTATATTCTCACTGAGCATTGCTCTGGTCGCTGACGGTGTTCAGTCGTTCGCTGATGCTGTTGTTTCCCTCATTGTTTGGATTGGTCTGCGCTTATCAAAGAAGGCGCCAGATGGCAAGTTTCATTTTGGTTATTACAGAGTTGAAACCTTCAGTAGCTTTGTAGCCGCGTCTATTATGACGGTTTTGGGAGCCGCAATCATCTATGAGTCGTATATGGAGCTACTCAATCCAACAGAGATTGTAAACGCTGAATTGGCTATGGTAGTTGCGTTGATGGCAACTACAATAGCTTTGGTTATTTTCATCTTTAAGACTCGAGCTGCCAGAAAATACGCTTCTTTAGCCCTGAAGACTGATGCGTTTAATTCCGTGAAGGACGTGTTAACGTCTTTAACTGCCTTTTTTGCCATAGTTTTTAGCAAGTATGCTGGTATTGTGCAGACTGATTCTGTTGCTGGAATAGTGATAGCCGTGTTTGTGTTTACGGTTGCTTACTCAATAATCAAGGAGTCTTCTCTGGTCTTGATGGATGCTTGCTCATGCGGAGATATTCTGTCAGACATTGAAGGCATAGCTAAAAGCGTTAAACACGTGAAGGAAGTGCACAACATTCGTATGCGAAAGTTGGGACCCTACCTTGTGGGTGACATGCACGTGGTGGTTGACGGAGCAATGTCCGTGAAAGAAGCAGACGAAATAGCAACCCAAATAGAGGAAAGAGTGAAGCAGGAGTTCGACGAGGTCACAGAGATAAAAATACGAATTGAACCCCACGAAAAAGAGAAATAGAGCTTTGGAATCAATCTTTTGAATTTTCCAGTATTTCTGCGATGTATTTCAGTGAGAAGGGTTTAATGACTAGCCCACCAAGGCTGACGAGCATCGTGTCGTAGTCGGATATGATGTCTCTGCCTTCATTTTTGACCTCTGAAATGAAGTTGTGATAGTCTGTGTAGTTCTTGTGCAACGAAATCATCACCGCGTTTCTTCCCTTGACCTCTGCGCCTGCTGCAAAAAGGACATTTGGCCTTGACATCGTCCATTTTCTCGCCTTCTCCGTTATCTCATCTGATTGTTTCGACGCAAAATTGGTTATGGCAATTATCTCAAATCCCAACGCATTAAAGTCAGGCGTGACACTGAAGTGTTTTATGAGTCCCTCCTCCACGAGTCTGTTGCGCATCCTACTAACAGTTGGCTGAGACACACCCAATTGTTTGGCTAGTTCTCTGTCACTTCTGCTGGAGTCCTTCAATAGCTCACAAAGAACCCTTTTCATTGTTTTTTTCATTTCCGTCAAGCCTTGACATCCTTTGACATCATATAATACAAATAGCTGCAATAGAGATTTAAAAGCTTGGTGGACTGAAATACTTGAAACCCGCTCGGTCTCCTTAACCAACCTAGTTGCTCTTCAGTCCTCCCTTCGCTTGCGAGACAAGACTTGCCGTACCACAACAATGAGTCCCACCATGGTCAGGAAAGCGCCAAAGGCTATCGCGAAGTACTCCAACATTGCCGGACGCGCGCCTTGACCTGAGAGAACGACCCATGTCCCCCACGAAAGGAAGAGAACCCCTAAAGAAACGTAAATCATGGACACTAATATGGAGACTATTATTGATCCTAACGAAATAGTCCCTTTTCTCATTTTTTAACCTTTTATTCACCAGTGCGCTGCTGTGGCGGCTCCCCTTTTGACGTTGCCTGCGAGGACCAAGGTCATCCTTTCTGGCTGAGTGATTTCTACCACATTGTCTTTGAACTGCTCAAAACTGAGCGAGTCCAGCGATGAGATCAATTCATCCCAAGAACAGTGGTCTCTTCGAAGCGTCTCCCACGCACCTTGAATCGCCCGCCACATCATCCGCACGTCAATCTCAGTTGAGAACGAACCTACCGCGTGGCTGCGAGCGTTTTCAAAATTTTCCTTGAACCTGACGGTGTTTTCTCGCAGGTCGCGAACGGTCTCTGAAAGAATTGCCACAACCTTGCGAACCTTGCTCGGTTGAACTGCAAAGGAGGCAAGAAGAATGCCTGACTCTCGAAAACTCGAGGCAACTGTGCGAAGGCGGTCCGTGAATTCGCCTTCCAAGATGAGCTTTCGGCGCAGTATGGATGACTGCCCCGATGAAAGCATGGAACCAAGAATCTGAAGTGACGCTCTCTCTTGATCCGAATGACTTGGGCTGCTCAAGGCGAGACCTATTTGAACAAGCTTGTTCTTTCTGTGTAGCACTATGGTGGCTGGTCCTTTTGGTTTGAAGGTCCTGTAGGAAACGGTTGCAGCGCCTTGTCTTGTCCAATCTCTTTGTTGCTCAACAACGTTAATCAATCTGTCAATCGTTAAGTCTCCTGACACCCAGATCACCGCGTTAGAAGGATGATACCAGAAGCGAAAATAGTTCAGCATGTCGCTGTGAGATATCGCTTTTATGGTGTCCTCTGTTCCAATGACTGTTGAAGCCAGGGGATGTCCCTTGAACAAGGACAGCCATATGTTTTTTTCTACAAGAATGTCAGGGTTGTCTTCCGTAATGAAATATTCGCTTAAGATCACGCCTCTTTCGCGCTCAAATTCCTCATGGTCAATCGACGCCTCCGACAGAAATTGCAGCCATAGTCCAAGTGTTTTGAGAGCGTTCTCTTTGGGGCATTCCGCAACATAGACAGTCGAGTCAACTTCGGTGTCTGCATTAACGTTAGCTCCAACCTGCTTGAAGGCTGCGTCGGTGTTTTTAACGGTTTTAGTTCCCTTGAAAATCATGTGTTCGAGATAGTGAGAAATTCCTGAAACCTTAGCGTTTTCAGTGCGGCCTCCAACAGGGAAACCAACTGCGATGCCCGTTGACTTGCATTTTGGAAGTTTTTCCACTATCAGCTTTAATCCATTAGAAAACTTGTAGGTTTCTACGGCTGTCATTGTACTTTCTCCTTCATGATATTCGCCAACTCCTTATTGTCTGGTGGGTTACCTGCGACACTAAGCGCTATTCGAGAGGATGTTAGAAACTGTTTTGCAGTGTTTCTAATCGCTTCTGGCGTGACTGCGTTGATGTCGGAAATATACGATTCAAAGTCCACTTTTCCTCCTCGAAACACGTTTGACGCCAGCCATGTAGCAGCTTGGTAAGGTACTTCTAACGTTATTCCCATGACTTGTCTGTGAAAGATTCTGAGTTGTCTCACCTTTTTTTCTGGAACAGGCTTGTCGCGTAACTCCACTATGATCTTAAGCATTAAACTGAGAGCTTCCAATACCTTTTCATGCTTCACGCCAGCAAACGCTGCTAACAAGCCGCAATCTCTGAGGGCCGACAAGCTTGTAGAAGCAAAATAGGTCAGTCCTCTCTTTTCTCGCAGTTCTTTGAATAGAACCCCCGTGTAGTTGCGTTCACTGCCCAAGTAATCCCCGATAAGTAAGAGCGCAGGATACTCCGGCGATGAAACGCCTGAAGTGATTATTCCAACTGAAAAGGTTGTCTGTTTCACCTTGAGCTGTCGCCTAAGCACGTTGAAATCTCTGCTGGGGCCCATCTTGTATCTTTCAACACGCGGGGCGATTTTGATCTTTTCAAAGAATGAGTCTGCATGGTGGATGAGTTCGCTTTCAGGTTGAGGTCCTACGATTCCAATAACCAGCTTGGCTTTTTCTCTAGTTTCCGCATCAAACTTTTGAAGGATTTGAGGAGTCAACTTCTCAATGGTTCTTGGATATCCAGTAACAGGGTGTCCCAGAGGATTTTTGGGAAACGTTGCCTCCCAAGCGTTCGAGATGGAAGCAAGCATTGGATCCTGCCTAGTTTTCTCGTATTCCAGTTTCTGGCTCGTCTTCTCTTTGGCAACCTCTGACACAGGGAAACTGGGTGACGTAAAGAGTTCAGCAAGGAATCTAAGGCATTCTGCGACTCTTTTGGAGGGAACTTGAGCGCGAAGAAGCATAAAGTCACGCTGTGCAGTGGCTTCGACTGTGGCGCCTAGACGATCCATGGTCGCTTGCAACTGTAAGGGACGAAGTCGTGAGGTCAGTCTCAAACGCATACGGTTTGTGAGGCATGCGCAGCCGTCCACTGGGTCTTCGTAGGAGCCTCTGCCGATTAGAAGTGCAACTGATGCGGAACGCAGAAACTTTCGTGAGAGAGCAACAACCTTGACGCCTTTTGAGACTTCCTCAATTGAAGGGATGAGAACCACCAGCAGATGACTACGTTAGCCTTGTTGGCTCTAAAGCCTTTTCATTCTCTGAATAAGAGCTGACGCTGGAAAACCTGCAAATCCTCACTTCAAAAGGGCCTAGACTGGTGGGATAGGCGGAGGTGGAGGAGGTGTCCTTGCTTTGGGTCGCCTTGTTTTAGTCAGCCAAACTCCAGCTAGTGCCGCAGGCAAAGCAGTGAGCGGGGTCACCATCTGATTCAGAACCAACCATACATCGGCGGTCAAGCTGAGGGGTTCACCCAAATAAAATGCCAGACTGACGCTGCCCAGAAATCCAATGGAGAACAAGTAGGTCATGAAGGCGACTAACAACCCGTCCTTAGTGGTTCTGAGGTCGAAAATATATATGGCAATCATTGACGCCCCAAACTGCGGTAAGAAATAGAGGTCAGGCAATAAAATATTGATAACTACTGCAATTATGAAACCAAAGATACCAGCTTTAATGGCTCGATCCACTTTTCAACCCTTCAAACTGCCGATGGTTAGTAAAACAAAGAAATCTCAATAAAAGAGTTGTGTGCACTCGCCAGAACCAACCTTACGAATGATAGTTTCCACGTATTTCACTAAAAATCCGAAAGTAACTGTCTAGGCGGAATACATTATGGCAAAAATGATTAGGAATGGACTGGGGGTTTTGGACCCCTGACCTCCTATATGCAAGTTCAGGCGTTCATACCAATTGTTAACTGCATTGACCGGTTATTCGTATATTGTCTTTCTTAATCCCACATCTAAGAATACTGCTGCTTTCTCTTTCTCATCTATCGAATAGATTACGCGATATTTGCCTATTCTCCATCTCCATAATCCTTCAAGTTTTCCCCGCAACTTAGTTCCCGCATAAGGAGTTTCTGCAGCTTTCCCTAAAGCTTCTAAAATTCTTTCCCTAATGTTTCTGGGCAGTTTGTCAAACTCTCTACTGAAGCTTCGTGTAAAAATCGACTTATACGGCAACAATTAATCCTTCATCAAGGCTTCTCTGATGTCTCTGGGACTTTTTGCAGTTGCGTACTCTTTCTTTTGGTATTCTCGGAGGCTTCTCTCTATTCTCTCCAATCCTTCTTTATTTGCGAGTTCTTCCAAAGTAGCCAAAATCTCCTCTATCCTTGCGAAATACTCGTAGAGTTCCTTCAGCAAAGGTCGAGGAACCGAAACGGCCTCACTCAAGCATAGCACCATTTGAAAATAGATACGTGACAAGGTAATTAAGCTATTCGAAGCATGGTAATCAATTGTTTTGAGTGGACTGGGGGGGATTTGGACCCCCGACCTCCTGAGTGCAAGTCAGGCGTTCATACCGACTGAACTACCAGCCCATCTGACCTTTGACTATCAACAACGCAAATTAAAGTTATTGTTTAACTCGTCAAAGACCCTCAAACCACCACCTTTTAAATGAGGCACAATCACAATATTAAATGGTGAATATGCTTAAGACTGAAAAAACCTTCAGGTTCTGGATTGGCTTAAGCATTCTCAGCTTGGCTTCAACTGCCCTAATCACGATGCTCTGGCTCATCTTCATTTACTACCCAACTAACTATCACACCATGCACTGGGATTACCCATCACACTTTCCCACATACTTCTGGCAATACTACATCTGGCAAATACTAGGAGCCGCCGCCCTAATCTTCACAGGTTCATACCTCATGAAGTCTGACGCCAAAAAGAAAACTCAAACCTAACCAAAACCAAACGGAACAATCTACCCACAGCAGTCCACATTCAACAGGCTACACTCAAACAACATGGAACATTCACGATAAACAACATGAAAAGTCACTTTTGACAACATTGAAAGTGCGCCAAACCCATCTCAAACACAAACAGAAACAACAATCAGAAACAAAAACACAACCCAAAACGCAAACACTCATATTTGGATCATATAGTAGACCGAGGGGGTCTACTGTGCGAAAAAGAATTTTCCCAACTCATACTAATAGATAGAAACCCATACGAAAAACAGAAAAGGCAACAACGACAAAAACATCTAACCTGAGGAATCATAAACATGCCAACCTACATTCTATTATCAACACTAACCGACGAAGGAAGAAGAACGGTAAAAGAAAGACCAGAAAGAATCCAAGAAGTAAACAAAGAACTCGAAGCCCTAGGCACCAAAGTCACAGCCCAATACGTAGTACTCGGACCATACGACTTCGTTAACGTCGTAGAAGCACCAGACAACAAAACAATAGCCCGAGTGTCAATGGAACTCGGCGCCAGAGGCACAATACAAATCATGAGCATGGCAGCCATACCCATAAACGAATTCATAACCAGCATGAAAAAAACAGCCACTGTAAAGAAGAAGTGAGAAAAGAACTACGACCGCTGAAAAATCCTCCAATTTTTCTCTTTTCTAAGCCTGCCTAGCAGACGTAGTAATTCATCACTTTCTCTATGCGCTTAGGCGGAGCCACATGGTTAGACAATTTCTTCAGTATCTTAATCATTTGAGGCTGAAATCTTGCCACGTCGGTTAGAGTTATCAAGCCGAGAAGTTTACCATTCTCAACAACTGGCAGCTTCTTGATTTTCTTCTGGAACATCAATCGTGTAGCATCTTCTAAATCCATTTCTGGCTGACCAGCGATCAGAGGCTTGGTCATTATTTCTCGCACTTTGGTACGATTGGGATTCTTAGACTTGCCTATAACTCTCTTGAGCAAGTCTCGCTCTGTAATTATGCCCACTGCTTTCCCACGTCTGGTCACAACCAAGCAGCCGATTTCGTGTTCGTTCATGATTTTCACAGCTTTCATGACAGGCACCTCGGCGTCGATGGTGATTACGCTTTCAACCATAACATCTTCAACTTTCAGAATCAACGCTTCCCACACTCATTACAAGAACGTATTCAACGCAGCCTATAAACTCACGGAACACAGAATAACTATTGAGAATACACGGTTGAAAGACAATAAAGGAAAAGTTTTTCAACCAACACTCTAGCATCAAAGACAGACTGTCAACAAAAGAAAACAGCAGAGGCTGAAAAATCGTGAAAATCGGTGTATTGGTCGGCGGCGGAGACGCTCCAGGCCTAAACGCAGCAATCAAGGCAACAGTGTCGAAAGCTCACGAAATTGGCTACGACGTCGTGGGCATAAAGAACGGTTGGGCAGGCCTGCTGGAACTGGATACTCAACCCTTAAGCATCGACGATGTGGAGGAAATCCACTCTCGTGGAGGCGTGGTGCTCTACACTTCTAGGACAAACCCTTTCAAAATAGAAAACGGACCCAAACAAGTCATAGCGAACATGAAGAAACTGAAGGTCGACGCCTTAGTCGTCATGGGTGGAGAAGACACGTTAGGCGTGGCTCTAAAACTCTCAGAAATGGGCGTACAAGTTGTAGGTGTGCCCAAGACCATTGACAACGACCTCGGCGGCACTGACTACAGCATAGGCTTCGACACGGCTGTGGCCATAGCCACCGACGCAATCGACAAGCTGCGCACCACGGCTGAAGCGCACCACAGAATCGTCATAGTTGAAGTTATGGGCAGAAACACGGGATGGATAGCCTTGCACGCCGGCTTAGCTGGAGGCGCAAATCTGACGCTGATTCCAGAAGTGCCTCTGGGCTTGAACCAAGTCTACGGGTTGTTGAAGTTTCGGAAGCAGAATGGAAAAGCATACAGCATCATAGTTGTGGCTGAGGGCGCCAGAGTCTTGAAGGAGAAGGAGCAGATTCTTGTAGCAACCGAAGAAAGAGATGAGTTCGGTCACCCCAGACTCGGCGGAATCAGCCGCGTTTTGGAGAAGCTGATAAGGGAGAACACTGGTTTGGAGGTGAGATCTGTAATCTTAGGGCATCTCCAGAGGGGAGGCCCGCCTACGGCTTTTGACAGAATCTTAGCCATGCGGTTGGCCAACAAAGCGGTTGAGCTCATTAAAGAAAAGCGGTTCGGTGAAATGGCGAGTTTTAAAGCCTGCGACATTGTTTCTGTGCCGTTGAAAGAAGTGTTAGCTGGGCGGAAGAGTGTGCCGCCGGAACTCTACGAGATGGCTAAAACGTTTTTCCGATAGCCTTGCTACGGTGGAGGCTGACCCTTCAAAGGCATGAACGTGGCTTTTACCTCTTGAATGCCCCTCATCCCTCGGATCCTCCCAATTAGTTCAAGTACGCGTCGATAGTCTCCCTCAGCGATGAAAACTTCTAGGCAGTACTGCTGGTCAATGTGTCGGTGAAAATTTTCGACTACGATGTCGTCGAACTCATGCCTTACCTCGCTCATTCTTAGGTCTACGTCTCTTCTGGCGTATTCGCAGGTTATCATCATGGTCGCTGCTACGCGTCCTGTTTCGAGTTTGGCTAGTTCGGCTTCGGCTATTAGGCTTCGTATGGCGTCGCGGAAGGCTTCTGACCTGCTGTAGTAGCCTCTTGCTTTGACGAATTCGTCGAATTTTCTGATTAGGTCGCTTGGCAACGTTATGCTTATTACAGTCATGAAGGCGCACCAACTATTAATTCAACACTATAGTTATATTAGCTGGCTAATATTATTTGCCCAATTTTTAGCGCTA
>Ga0315268_10004919_pt1 | contig 14393 bp, 13 predicted proteins | sample C1_top_MG_FD_204535 | JGI IMG/M metagenome (GOLD analysis project Ga0315268, IMG submission 204535) | Sediment microbial communities from Yellowstone Lake, YNP, Wyoming, USA - C1_top | ecosystem: Environmental > Aquatic > Freshwater > Lake > Sediment | place: USA: Wyoming | collected 2017-08-01
AAAGATTGTAAACGGTTCTGTCGGTATTGTGGGAAAGACATATTATCTTACTCTCCAGTTGATAGACGTTAAGACAGGGAAGGTGGAGCTCTCCGCAGAAGATGAATGCAAGTGCGAAATAGACGAACTGCTTGGCTCAACCAGGAGGCTTGCGAAAAAGCTCCTCGGTGAAAAGGTTGAACAGCCCGCGGAGGAGCGCCGCCTGGAGGAAGAGAGTGCATCGTTTGCGAAGAAGAAGACACTGGAAGAGAAACGGCAAAAGATAGGAGAGGAAAGGGATGACCATACGCTTCTCAAAGATAGTTCAAAATTTACCAAGGATAATGTTTTGTTTGAAGAGCGTTTTATTTCGAATGAAAAAGGATGGTTTGTTGTCAACGATAACGAAAAACGATTTGAAATTGCTAATGGAAAATATATTCTTGAATCGAAGAAAGGTGGACAATGGATAAGCACCAGAAAGATTCCTATCGATCAAGCATCCGATTTTAGAATAGATATGATCGTTGAAAAGATGTCCGGCACAGACGATTATGGATATGGTCTCGTCTGGGGACTGAAGGACCTTCAGACTTATTACATGTTTGTTATAACCGGCAACGGTTATTTTATTCACGAAAGCAGAGATAATAGTTCAGCAAAGAGAATTTTTGGCAGACCGGAGAAGGCTGTAAACAAGTCTAATGCGAGAAACAATCTATCGTTAAGAAAATCGAGAACTACTTTGGAATTCTACATTAATAGTCAGCTTGTCGCTAAAACACCATTTATGCCATTTTTCGGCGACTGGTTAGGTTGTGTTATTTATTCAGGAAATCAATCAATTACTATTGGATTTGATGATATTGTTGTCAGTCAGTATTAGGAGTTGGCTACTTTAGTGTCTGTCAATTAAGTTTGAAGGAGGATCACGCTGGAGTATTTATTTACAAACGGAGGTAAAATTGTTGTATTGAGCAGGCAGGTGCGTTGAAGTGTAGACAGCTTTCTGTAGTCAAGCGTCCAGAAATTATGACAGAGATTTACTCTTTCGACTGGTAATGTTTGTTGACCCTAATATTCCATTGACACACAATATCCTTCTTCGTATACTCCTGCTGCCAAAAAGCAAGTTCTAATCAATATCAATCGATATTGAAGGAACTACGAGGAGGAACGCATATGGAACGAAATGTGGGTACCATTGACAGGATCGTCCGGCTCGTGGTGGCGATTCTTTTTATCGTCGCCAATATCACGGGATGGTTGACTGGCATTGTGGGTCTTGTTCTCGCCGTCCTTGCCGGCATGCTTCTTTCAAGCGTATTATCAGGATACTGCCCGCTCTATGTGATGCTGGGAATTAAAAAGACGATTTAACCGGAACTGATAATCGATAGTCCACCGTTTCCGTAGCGTATGACTTTCCCCGTGTGCTTCTTCCTATAAGACGCACATAAGAGGCCTTAAACAATCCTTATTTCTTTTGTTAATGATCGTCGATACATTATATTTTGTGATCAAAATTTAATGTCATAATTTAATTGACACTCAAAGTCATTATTCATACACTCCCATCGTGACAAAATAATACCTTTTTAATTCAATGCATTTGGCACAGAAATTCAGAGTGCAAACAGGTTCTAAGCACGAAAGCGAGTCCTGCACCGCGGAAGGAGAACACCAGTTGCCGACCCAAGGCATTTACAGAAGGACGTTCCTGCAGGCCGGGATAAGCGTCGCCATCGCGGCCTACCTGGGATCGCTACCATCGTGTGCGGCGCTGTCCGGTGCGCCGTCTCCAATAACAGAGACAGCGGGTGGGAAGATCACGCCTCCCGCGGACGGGTGCTTGGTGGGCTTTTATCGGGAAGGGTCGTTCAAGGACCAGATGCTCGTTGTCGCCACTATCGAACACTACCGCGAAGCTCTGGGCGCAAAGCCTTCCATCCTTGCGGTATTGAGCCTTCTCGACAGGGGATTCCCCACGGCGGAAGCGGTGTTAATGAAGAAGGCCGGCATCACGCCCTACATCAACATTGCGCCCGCGCTGGAACACAGGGTACACCTTAATTTAAACGCGAATCCCGCGGACATCGTGCATGGCAGAGCCGATCGAAACATCAGGCGGCTGGCCGAGGACGCCCTGGACTTCGGCAGGAAGCACGGTAGCTACTTCTTTACCACGCTGGTCGAATCCAATGCCAAGTGGTGGTTATGGAGCCGCACACTCGATACTGTTAACGCGTACCGGTACATCTGGCAGATGTTCGAAGAGCAGGGCGCGAACCGATATGCAACCTGGGTCTGGGAGGCATTCTGCCCGGAAAAATACCAGACGTATGTGGATGACCCCGAACTCTATTACCCCGGTGACAGGCATGTCGACTGGATCGGCATCAACATTTTTGCCAACCTGAAGAATCGGCAAGTGAAGCCGGACACTCTGTTCACCGAAATGATGTCCGCCACCTACGCGCAAATGCGCCGCAATCACCCGGAAAAACCGATCATGGTATCGGAGTTCGGTCGCACGCCCGGAGACGAACAGCGGCCCTGGCTGACCGACGCCTACGCCAGCATCAGGACGGATTTCCCGACACTCAAGGCGGCCATCTATTACGACAACATTACCAAAATATACGGAGGGCAGGACCACACGCTCGACGCGCACAGCCTGCGCACGTTGCGCGAGGTGTTTGCCGATCCCTACTGGATACTGGTCAAGCGATGAGAGGCGCCACGTCATTCAGTCAACTACCTGTCAGAGCGCAATAGTGATACTGCTATTGAGCGGCTGCTATTTCTTTACGAAATTATAATGTGGCGTTTGTATTGAAGCCTTCCTGTAAGCAACAATATGCCAAAAGCCTAAAACAGTGCTGATAATAATTGGCAATCTTCATATTATGATCGGTTTTCCCAAATCAAATAAATCCCAAATCTAAAATTTTGACAAATGATAACCATTGTGATTAATTCAGCAAAATTTTTGGTCTGAACAAAGAAAAACATCGTGTATATAATCCTACTTGTAAATGTTTACGCATAATAAGGAGGAAACAAAGTGGATCCAATACAAAATGCACTTAAAACACGTGCCGAAGTTATATGTAGTCCGATTGAAAATGCGAAAGAGGTGGATCTCTCCGACATTGGTGTTCAATCAGAATCGTCTAATGGTGATGAACTCATCGTGATATTGAGAGAAGGCGAACTTCCATCGGACATCAACGGATTCTGCAAACAAATTCTTGATCAATGTCCTTTTATATCTTTCGGTACTAAAAGTAGAGTGTATGTGCAGCAGATATTAATTCGGTCAGTACCTGCCGGTAGTTACGCTGCCACTCATGCAATGGTTTTGTCCGATTACAATTCACTTGGTTTGCCTGAGCTTGAATCATTGGAGTTCGTAGAGCTACAAGATCAAAACAATGTGCAGTGCCTTGTCTATATAACCGATTTTGAAGGAGCGCCGTCGGTTATTCCCCAAAAGCAAAAATCTGGGAGTTGCTTTGTTGCGACTGCCGTCTATGGTTCATATGATGCACCGCAAGTAAAGATTCTTAGAGTGTTTCGAGATGGAGTTCTTGAACCGAGTCGAATGGGGCGATTGTTTATACATTTCTATTACCGGATCGGTCCGATATGTTCAAAAACCGTGAAAAGATATAACTGGCTTCGATGGATTTTCAGATACATCTTAAATTTTTTCGTTGCAGCTTTAAGGAGGTAAGCACCTGGAATATATTTTGCCAACCAATGGAGGAAGAAGGGCTGATATTTTAAACAATAATATTATGGAGGAATATATGAATAGAAGAAAAGATATGATAGCCAAGATGATTTTTATTTTACTCTTATTTCCAGTTATCATAACTATCATAAGTTGCAGGCACAGACAATCTCCCACACCAGCGAGACAAGAGATTGATAATGGGAGTGTTGCATATATAAACAAAATATCTGATCAACAAATTATTGACACCGGTGTAAAAAAGGCAAAAGAATTAAATCTCAATCCTATTCCTATATGTCAAAGGGAAGATGGCAACACCTTTATTCCGGCAGGTTTTATTTTTAATATCGGTAGTGGAGGGATGTCCTTAAAAAATGGTGATATGCTTATCAATGTAACTAAAAAGAAAATTTCTGCAATCAATATTCCCCTGTATAGAGGCGAATATGCCATCATTGAAAACAACCGAGCAAAGAAAGGTGAGGGACTGCTTGTAACAGAATGATGATATATTTTCATTTTATATATGGACAGGTCTCAACTGGCTTCATATCTGAAAAGTTTAAGTCTTAAAAAGGGAAATAAATGGATTTTCAGCTTGATGATATTATACCAAAATTAATACTTCCTGTTTTTGTAATGTTAATCGGAATATTAGTAATTAAAAGCATCGAATTATCAAAGAAGATAAAAGCTGGTGAATTCAATGGAAAACCAAGGCGGAATACTCCTAAAATAATACTTGCGATAATATTTTCCCCTATTGCTATTCTTATTCTATATTTTGGTTTTACTGGACTTGCGGGTGAAGGGATTTCATTTATTAAAGGTATTCAAAGTAGTGATAATATAATTGCCTCTGCAAAGCATTTGATTAATGATTGTGAAAAGATAGGTGATAAAGAGAGCTATTTCCGCTTTTCTCGAAAATGTCTTGTTTGGGACATGGTTGATAATAAATTAAGCAAGGCACATTATTTGTTGATCCCGTATGGCCTTCCGGCTGGTGAAAATGACCTTGAAAAAATGATTTTCATTATAACCGAAAAGGAAAATATTTATAGAGGAAGCTACAGTATTTCAGACAAAGCGGCATATCAACAAAAAGCCAAGATTTGTGTAATTAAATGGCCAGAAAAGGAACCTGTTGGAATGTTCTCTGTTTATGGGAAAAGTCCTCCAGAAAAAAGACCTGTAAAGGATTGGGATGAAATTGGGGGGTTAAGTGCTGAAATAAAAAATTGGATTGTAGAAAAAGCGGACATCCATAAATAATGAATAATACCTTACCAAATGCGGCTTAACCAGGTGTCCATTTTATTTGGCCAGATCAGACCTATTTTTTTAGGCCTGTTTGAAAAAAAGCGATTTTTTATCACCAATTCGTTGAATAACAAGGAGGGAACAATGTTGAGATGCTATTATTCATTATCTTTGAAAAATTTTAACCACTTTCTGAAAAAGAATTTATTTCTACTTCCACAGCGGGATCCCTTTAAAAAGATGCCTTTTCTATTCCTTTTATTTTTTCTATCAGTATGTACTATCTCAAGTTGTTCCATTGGTACTATCAAACTTTATCCAGGACCTGAAATCTCGAATAACAAGTTGTCATTCATCAATAACCCTCACAATGGACTTCAGATACGTAGTTTAGATTCTAATGAAGTAAAAATTGGTACTTGGTGGGAACCAGGGGGCGGTGCTAAAGAAACTGCTGCAATATTGCCTGGAAAACACACTTTCAAGGTTAAGTACAACATGTATAATGGTAGTCGCTTTGTTGGCACATTTGATATAGACTTGGAAGCAAATTTAGAGGCAGGCCATGAATACTCGTTCAACGCTGAGGCGTTCTTAATTCCAAAGGTAAACGAAACGGACTGCCATAACTTGCCCAATGGCAGTTATCTAAAAATTCTGACAAATAGTAAGGATTCTTCTAATATAGATGGCTATTACTGCAATGTTTTTGTACCATACATCTTTGACAGGACGATCCGTCAAATAACCTCTACCACTTTAAAAAAGGAAACGCAGACCATCGTAATAGACAAATCGACATTAAAAATGTCTAAATAGTGTCCATCCGGAAACTATAATTTGGCAGAGGTTGAGATAACAATATATGGAGATTATGCATAAGCTTACTGTCTTCTCATTAATCATTTAATAAGGCAGAAAAAAGGCGGAAATTATGTCAGACCGGATTATCGAAGCGGAGGCAAAAACCCTCAATCAAGCAAAAGCACTGATCCGTTCTCAAGTTCCTGAAGGATTATTTATTTTGTCAGAAGAAATTGTTTCGGATGTGGGCGGCTTTGCTGAGGCAGTGGCAGAAACCACAGAACAAGCTCTTCTTGAAGCAGAAAAACTGGTTCCGAAAAACGGGGAGATTAGGTTAAAGGAAACTTTCAAGCCAGGCGAGACAGAGTTGACCGAAGAGGCTGACGATGAAGAAACGGCAAGGATATATTTTCAGGGGATATGTGGAAAAAGTAAGGAGATAATATCTATTGTCAGAAAAAGAAAACCTCGCAAAGGATTTTGGGGTTATGGTAGACAGTCAGGGGTATTTAGCGCGCTGGTGCGTCAGAAAACTGCCGCGAAAATTTATTATTCTGTACCAACTAAAATTGTTGCGAAGATTGGTCATAACATACGAAATTCATTTGAACAAATAGAACTTGGACACGCAAAAATGCATGATATACCCATATCCGTTGTATGCGAAAATTGTCATTCTATTTGTTTAGCATTGCCGAAACCGATAGGCTCCAACGAAATACCGGTTATGACCCCAGAAGTTGCATTTAGGGCAGCCAGATTTTGCCCACACTGCAGGATAATCATCTGTGGCCGTTGTTCAGGAATTTCAGTAGGTCTCCTTGGATCTTATGTTATAAAAGATGAACGGCCATGCGTTTACTGTCAACATGATACCGAATTGGCGGCAATCCCACACATACTGAAGACGTCGGCCCGACTCCCAAATCAACTTGACGAAACATTAAATAAAAGCAGAAACAATTATTAACAATCTCATATGGTTAGCCAAACAATATCAACCGTAATAAAATTTGTTTAAAGTCTCTGTAATCCTCAGTTTTGATGAATGACTACTGCTAAACAGTTGTAGTGGTATTTTGATACTGACTAACTTGCTTCCTGAAAGCGGTAAATCGGCATCCTTGAAGAAAATGCTTGCTTTCAAGCAGAAATCAATGGCAGGTTAAACGGACCGAAAACTGAAATTCCGCGTCTTATGCTGATCAATCTAAACATTGTTCGGTGAAATTGAAGAGAGAAATGAAAAGCAAGATCTTTCGCGGCAACCCGTGTACGCAGGCTTGGTTTTACATACCCACGCTTTACATTTCAAATTGCGCGCAGTATTAAAAAAGAAACCCAAAGGAGGCTTTACAATGAACAAGGTTATTGCCGTAATTTTATGCATGTTGTTTGTGTTGGTTGGTGTAAACGTTTCCGCCGCCGAAATAGATATTAAAGGGAGCAAAGACCACCCTCTGCTGACGAGGATGCCGGAATTTCATATCACCGTGTACAGTGACAAGGATTTTGATAAATTCGATTTCATTGTCCTGAACGACAAAAAAGTCTCTAGAGTCTCCGTAGAAGGCCATACATATTATATTAAATATTATATCAACCAGGACGCCAAACAGCCGGGGGACCTCAAGGTGATCAGAAATATCCAAAACGCGCTCACAAAAATAGGGGGCAAAGTACTGTCTGAAGGTGAACGCCCCTGGAATTCCACTATCAAGCTTGAGAAAGGCAGCAAAGAAACGTGGGTGGAGGTAAAGGCATGGCCGACCGCGTACACACTCACTATTGTTGAAAAAGAAGTCATGAAACAGGAGGTCGAGTCCAACGCCGAGGCAATGGGCAACGACATCAATACTACGGGCCACGTCTCTATATACGGCATATACTTCGACACCGGGAAGGCAGAGATAAAGCCCGAATCCGATGGGGCGATAGCCGAGATTGCCAAACTCCTCAAAAACAACAGCGCGCTTAAGGTCTACGTCGTCGGCCATACCGACAATACGGGATATTTCGACGCCAACATGAAGCTTTCAAAGGACCGCGCCACCTCCGTGACTAATTCGCTTGTATCGAAACATGGCATAGTCTCATCAAGGCTTATGGCGTACGGAGTAAGTTCACTGAGCCCCGTTGCCTCCAACAAAACAGAAGAAGGAAAGGCCAAAAACAGGCGCGTGGAACTTGTAGAACAGTAGGATGTGGGGCGGTTTTCGCATAGAAACGAAGCCGTCCCCCGCTTTGCCCTGCTGATAGACCTTCCCTTGTAAAAATTACAAGAAAAGAAGAAATACTTGAAAATAATGCATGATAAACGTGAGAATCGAAAGGCGCACCCGCAGCTTACTACAAACGTTAAATAATAACCCAGTGCTCAACTTCATCCGTGCTTGAGAGCCTGTGGCGACTCGAACCGTGAAGCCGATGGTTAACAAAAGGCATCTCTTCACCATTGCAAATTGTATTCGCCGATTCTCAGCAATATCGACGTTCTTGATAGGTAGATAACGTTAGCAGCACCCTTTCTTCCTGAAATGTTGATTTCTTAAATTTATCCATCTGTACAACCTTTCGATTATAAATCAATAACACATATTGTTGTTTATTCATGGTTGCTGTATAGGAGGGATTAATTATTAAAAGGGGAGCTTACAGATGAAATCTATTATCATGAGAATAACCCTGATTTCTCTTTTGATCGTCTTATTCATTCCTCATAATGCATTCGCCGAATTAAAAACCTTCATCAAAGAATACAGCTATCAGGCAAGTGATTTTGACAGCAAGATGTCAAGCCGCACGATTGCCTTAGAACAGATAAAAAGATTACTCCTTGAGGAGGTTGGTACCTATCTCACTTCTGAAACCGACGTGAAGGATTTCCAGTTAACTAAAGACAAAGTTACAACGTTAAGTGCCGGTGTCGTTCAAACCGAGATTCTTAACGAGATATGGGACGGAAAGACCTATTACCTCAAGGCCAAGGTTTCTATCAACCCGCAAGAGGTGACAAAACTGATTGCGGAACGCAGGTATAACAGTCAGAAAAATCAGGAATTAGAAGAAACGAACCGAAAGGTGGATGAAGCGCTAAAGAAAATAAAGCAATTACAGGACGAACTGGCGACAGGCCGATCTTCCGAGAACAATCAGAATGAATATTCAAAGGCGGTAGCTCAAGTTAAGGCTAAAGAAAGTATTGAAAAAGGAGTGGCCTTAATGAACGTGGAAAATTATGAGAGTGCTCTAAGTGCATTTAATAATGCGGTGGAAATTGATCCCACAAACTCCTGGGCTTATATAAACAAAGGATGGGCGCTGATTGCACTCGGGAATTATTATCAAGCGCTGGATATGTTAAACAGAGCTTCTGATATTGATCCCCAAAACCCGTGGATATATATTCACAGGGGCAGTACACACATCATACTTGAGAATTACCAGCAGGGACTTATCGATGAAGAGAAAGCCATAAGTTTAGATGCAACTATATCTTTAGCATATATTGACAGGGGTTGGGCATATAGCGGTTTCGGCAACTTCCGGCAAGCCCTTGAGGATATGAACAAAGCTGCACAAATGGACCCTAACAATCCGGCTGTATATATGATGAGAGCATGGGTGCATAACGCTCTTGGGAACAAACGACAGGCTTTGGATGATTTTGATAAAAGCCTTAACCTCGCGCCGAACAATTCATGGACGCTTTGGAATATAGCGGCATATTATGCCCTCAACAGTGAAAAAGAAAAATCGATCTTAGCCCTGGGGAAAGCAATTCGTACCAACGGCACACTTAAAAAATTGGCAAAAACGAATAAAAGCTTTCAGTCGCTTTGGAATGACGTAGATTTCAGAAAACTGGTTGAGTAACACTTCCTGTAATGTTATTTTTCTTCTTTTTCCAATCAATTCAACAATTCAATTCGTAATAAAGTAATTAGTCATCATGCCGCACATAAATTAATTTGTCTGTATCGAATCCCAGCGCGGCGGCTTTGTAAATCAGATCTTTTTTCAAATCATCATTGATTCGCTGGCTGCGGGCTAAAAGCCATAGATAAGATTTATCCGGACCGCAGACCAGCGCGTATGAATAATCGCGATCCGAATTAAAGACAACATACGAGCCATAAAAAGGCCCGAAAAAAGAAACTTTCAGAAAGCCCACATCTTGACGATCAACGAAATAACCCTTGCCCTCAATCTCTTTCCATTTATTTTCTTTTTGAGAATAACCTCTATTGATAACCCGCAAACCGCCGTCGGAACGCAGGCTATATTCGGCGCTAACCGACGTGAGTCCCCGTTCAAAAGAATGATCAAGCCGCGCTATTTCGTACCACTTTCCCAGATACCGTTCGATATTAAAATTATCAACAGGCGTTATATTTTCCGGCATACTGACGCAACCGCCCAACAGTAAAACAAAGGCCATGAGTATTTTTTTCATTAAAATTTATCCTTTTTCTTTACAATCAGTTATATTTCCTTTAATTTACATGAAAAGAGTTGAAGTGAAAAGGAGGAAATATGAAGTTTGACAACTATTTTGAAAATGCCAGTGGAGTCGGCGTTCTTTCCACTGCCGATGATAAAGGAAAGGTTAACGCGGCTATCTATGGACGGCCGCATTTTATGGATGAACATACTGTTGCCTTTATTGCCTCCGACAGACTGACTCATGCCAATTTGAAAAAGAATCCTTCCGCGACATATCTCTTTAAAGAGGATGGCTCTTATAAAGGATATAGGCTTTATCTTACAAAGACACACGAGGAAAAAGACAGCCCTCTGATCGAAAATATCCGCCGAAAGAAATATAAAGGAATCGGGCGAAAAGATAACACGGAATCAAAATTTCTCATCTACTTTAAAGTGGACAAAATACTGCCTCTGATCGGCGAAGGCAAGTGAAGGACGCTTTGACGCCGCCACTAATTTTTATGTTAGGTCAATTATTTCAAACGTAAATCTTCAATGCTTTTCTTTCATCTATTTCGTGTGTAGGTAGGTGAAGACAACGATTCAGGCGGTTTGGCGTTCTTGAAAATTCAGAAAATCGGGTTTTTATTACAGACACCTTTCTGCTATCAATAAATTACCAATCTCGTCGAAAATACAAGAATTCAAATCGTACTCATTGATATTATTTCCAAAATATGAGATATTCATAACCAGCTCTATGAGGTGCTGGGGCCGAGAGATACATGTTTGAAATAATGTGGCATTGCCGGACAACAAGTCGGAAAACGGAGAAAACAAACATCAACCTGTATATTGGAAGAAACTGGTTTAATCATCTCAATTAATATCAATTATCGACATAAATTGATCGATAAACAAAAGATGATGATGATAGAACAACACAGTAAACCGCTTCTCAGCTGCAGACAGTTTATACGCCGCCAGATCAGGTACACCGAGATTCTTATACTTGAACAGTGTAGAAATAATATCTTATCAAAAAAACTTTGAGGCTTACCGTGACACGACTAAAACTGCTTATCGGCCAATGGATAGCTCACGCCACCAGAAGACTGAGTAATAACTTCTATCTTTATCTGGCCACCCTGCTCACGCTGTTTGTGCTGCTTGATGCAGGCGTATTTCATGTGGGTGAAAACATGCGCCAAAAAACGTTTGATTTCATGGTGCGTAGCCGCGTTATTGTGCCTAAGCCGGACAAAGAAATTGTGATTGTGGATGTGAATGAGGCCAGTTTAGCTGCGATGGCGAAAGAATATGGCCGTTATCCATGGCCGCGTCAGGTGTTCGGCGAGTTTTTAGAGAATATCGAGGCGCAAAAGCCCAAAGCCGTCGTATTTGATATTTTATTTAGCGATGCTGATATAGCTAACCCCGATAGCGATGCTTATTTTAACGACACCATCGCCGGCACAAATAATACTTTCTTCCCTTTTATACGGTTGTCGGAAACCCAGGACAAACTTAGCGCATTAAAGCCTGTCATGATGCCTGGCGTGACTGAAATAATCAAAGGAGAAGCGGACAAAAATGCCACGATTGCCGTGATAATACCGCACTTTGCTGCGGCAATTAATTCAGGCCGTTTAGGGTTCAATAACATCTACCCGGATGCGGATGGCATCGTACGCGAATATCGTCTTTATCGAGATGATTATGGTTGGAAGCTGCCTTCACTCCCGTTGAGCGTAGGCAATATGCTGGGCTACAGCGTTCCGGAGACACAAAACGTGCTGATAAATTGGCGCGGCAAACCCTTCACTTACCAATATGTCACTTTCAGCGATGTGATGCTGGACATGAGCAGTAAAGTGAAAAATCGTTCGCAAAATGAATTCACCGGAAAAATCGTCATCATCGGCTCTACCGCGCCCAGCCTGTTTGACCTCAAGGCCACGCCAATGGCTAAAATTTATCCGGGTGTGGAGATTTTAGCTACCGTAATGGATAACGTCAAACATGGTGATTATCTGCACGTATGGCGCGGCGCTCTATCCTACGTATTGATCAGCTTATTACTTATATGGCTGACGACCGCAGCTTTTTATAAGAAGGCGGATCGCGACAAGCTAAACAGGATTTTTAGCACTAGCCAGATTGGATTGCTGGTGATTTCTTATATTGGCATAAACATCACCAACACCTACCTGGACTTTAGCGGCCCGGTTATTTGGGCGGTTGCATATTTCAGCATCGCTAAAGTTTATGCGATGGCTACTGACCTTGCGCTGCAGCGATGGTTAGCGTTTGGCGTAAAAACGGGCGAAGGCGGATCGCAGGCGCTTATCATGCCGATACTGGTGGAAAGCAAAGAACCTTTAGGCGACGCGCTGCTTAAAAAACTAAAACGACAAATTGAACTGAGCTGCCGGACACCTAATAACATTGATGTCCTGAAAGGTTCGCAAAGCGGGATTTGGGGCTTATTCGGCGATATGGCCGTCGTGAGCTGGATTTATGCTGAAACGCAGGAAGAATACGCACAGCAAGCAAAAATAGATGCTGGCCAATTGGCCGATAAATTACCTGCGATATTGAAAAATGTCGGCTTACCCGGCGACACTCAAGTGCATTACGCGATGCATAAAGGAGGATTGGCAGGAGACAAGCCGCTATCCAACCAATGGCGCAGCTTGTTTGCCCAAGCCATCCTCAAATTAGAAAATATGGGGCAGGATAGATAGATATTGGCGAAACTCATCAATGAATCTGTCAATGGCGGTTATGGTGCCGGTATCTCAAACATTCTGCATAACAGAAAGGTTGACAATGAAAATTTTTAAATTCTTATTGCTGTTAGTGGCCTTATTACTGCCGGGAATATCCCTGGCAGCTGAAATGGGCAGCGCACTAAAAGCGGATATTATTCGCGCGGAACCTTATGCTGATGCCAATAAAACAGGTAATTTTGCACGCGGTGACAAGCTGGAAATCATCAGCAAAAAAGGCGCGTGGCTCAAGGTAAAAACCGCAAAAGAGAGCGGCTGGGTTCGCTTATTATCGGTTAAACGCGGCACCGGCAAAGGCGGTAATGAGGCCGCAGACGTGCTGGAATTAGCGAGTGGCCGTGCAGGCACAGGCCAGGTGGTTGCAACAACGGGTGTACGCGGTTTGAATGAGGAAGAACTTAAAGGCGCTGAATATAATGCCGACGAAGTGAAAAAGCTGGAAAGCTATACCCAAACCTCCAAGCAAGGCCAGCAATTCGCCCAAAGCGGCGGTCTTAAAGCCGTCAAATTTTCCTACTTGCCGGAATCACAAAAAGAAGGAGAAACATAATGCGAGTACTTTGTTTCATTCTTATTTTCATGCTCGCCGTCGTTATTCCGCAAGCACACGCTCTTGATTTTGGTGACGTATTAAAAGATGCCGTTAAGAGCAATACTCCCTGGGAAACCGGCACAGGCAGCAAAGAAACTTCAACCTCCGATGCAGCGAAGAGTGAAAGCAAATCCGCATTCAACCTAAAAAGCCCCTCTAAGCAAGAAGAAATTCAGATAGGCCGTGAAATCACGGGTAACCTGCTGGGCGCAGCTTCACTGGTAAACGATGCTGCGCTGCAAAATTACGTCAACAAAGTCGGACGATGGGTTGCCAATCATAGTGAGCGCGCAGATTTACCCTGGCACTTTGGAGTCATCGAAAGCGAAGACATCAATGCCTTTGCCGCGCCTGGCGGCTATGTCATCATCACCAAAGGGCTCTATCGGAAATTGGAAAACGAAGCGCAACTGGCAGGCGTACTCTCTCATGAAATCGCCCACGTCGTCAAGAGTCACCATCTCAAAATCCTGCAAAAATCACAACTGCTGGATTTAGGCGCAGAATTACTCGGCAAGCAATTAGGCAAGAATAGTCAGATTATTCAAAAAGTGATCGGCAGCGGTGCAGAAGTTTGCGCCCGCAGCTTGGATAAAAGCGCCGAGTTCGAAGCCGACCGCATGGGCGTAGTGCTGACCACCAGGGCTGGTTACGAGCCTTATGGTTTGCCCGAAGTGCTGCAAACTATCGGGCAAACAGGCAAGGATGAAAGTAGCGTGGCCCTGCTATTCAAAACCCATCCACATCCTGAAGACAGATTAGTAAAACTGGACGATGCGATTGGTAACCGACT
>Ga0315268_10004920_pt1 | contig 14393 bp, 12 predicted proteins | sample C1_top_MG_FD_204535 | JGI IMG/M metagenome (GOLD analysis project Ga0315268, IMG submission 204535) | Sediment microbial communities from Yellowstone Lake, YNP, Wyoming, USA - C1_top | ecosystem: Environmental > Aquatic > Freshwater > Lake > Sediment | place: USA: Wyoming | collected 2017-08-01
ATCAAGGTGGGCTGATGCGTAACCACTGTTGCAAGGCGGAGGGTGCAGCAAGCAATCAAAAAAGAACGTCTGCTCCACACTCAGTAACAGACAGTTATGAATCGGAAGCCCAAGGTCTCTTCAGGGTCGGGACTGGCCGACTGACATCACCAAAGCGGCCGTTCGCGTTACCCAGACAATCCTGTGGCCGCTACTGATTGCACTGCGGACGGTGAGAATCGAAAGCCCTTCGTCGCCTTTGGCCGACCAGCGGTCATACACGGCGGTTACGCTGACCGTTGAACCCGCAACCGAATGCGGGAGATCACGTTCGATCCTCCGCTCATGTATTACGGGGGAGTTAATCCCGAACGTTTACACCTTCGTTACGGTTTCAGCTGCTTTGGTGCCCATGCCTTGTACCATTTCGATATACAGCGATTCCACACGCTCCCGTGCCCATGGGGTCCGACGAAGAAACTTGAGGCTCGACGTAATACTGGGGTCATGGGTGAAGCAGCGGATCTCGATTTTCCTCCCCAGTGCATCCCAGCCATAGAACGAAACCAGTTCGTTCAATAACTGTTCAAGCGTGACACCGTGGAGTGGATTGTTGGGCTGAATCTTTTGCATGGTTCCAAACCCTGTCAGACAACGCTTAGTATATCGATGCCGTACTCCTTCATGCCTGCACCGATCCCACCGGGCCGTTCTTCGCGGGGATCCGGGCTTCCGACGTGGGGATCATGAAGATTGTCTACACTTCAGTTGTGCTGTCTGTTGGAAGGGTGAGCCCGGCTCACGGACAGCACCGGCGCCGCACGGGAATTGGGTCCTGGCAGCGTTTTGTGATCCCGGCCGGATTCGATGGCATGTGGAAAACACTTGAGCCGGTGAAAAAGATTTGCACCATTTGGCAGGCGAAGGCCTGAGATGCAAAGACATACTTGGCAGAAGTTTCCGTGCGCTGAATCACCTGCTTAAACGTTTATTGCTGGCGTCTGATAACAATGTGCAGCATCCCTGCAAACGGCTGTTCGATTACTCCCCTGATAACACGCTGAAGTTCATGAATCGAGAACACCCCACCGATTGGCGCACCATCGTTGCACTCAATGCCGTATCGACTTTGTCGCAAATCGGCCAATTCGGCATCGGCTTTGTCGTGTTGCCGCTCTGGCTGACCCAGCATGGGCTCGATGCCGCACAGTTGGGGATATTCGCTTCGGCAGAATGGCTGGGCATGCTGGCCGGCATGGCGGTTGCCCCGCGCCTGAACACCCGATTCGGACACCGCGCGGTCATTGCCATCGGTTTGCTGGTAACGACGCTGGCTCTCGCGGTCATGTCCGGTACCCATTGGCCCATCTGGTTGCCTGCTGCGGCGCTCATCGGTTTAGGCATGGGCTTGCGCTGGATCGGACTGGAACCCTGGCTTTACCAGATTGCGCCGGGCGACGCACGTGGCCGCCTGGTTGGTTTCCATGAAACGCTGATTGGAATCGCCCCGATCATGGCACCCATTTTGACGAAGTGGGCAGGCATTGCAGGCAATGCTCCCCTGGTTCTCGGCATGGCCTTCACCGCTTCGGCATTGTTGCCCCTGGCGTTCGCGCGTCCCGCGCCGGAAGCGGCGCTCGAATCAGCCGCCCATTCCAGTCCGGACACCCACCGTGCACATAAAGACATCCTCGCATTGGGCGTGGTCGTTGCCGTGACAGGCGGGGTGACCGAGTCTGCTTTCTCGGGTCTTTTTCCCATATTCGGCATCGGCCGCAGTCTTGGCGCTGACCAAATGGTGACTTTGCTCACGGTTTTTGGCCTGGGAGGCTTGCTGCTGCAATATCTGGCAGGATGGCTTGCCGACCATCGGGGGCTGGCCTTCGCCATCCTGGTTAACGCCGCCAGCACCGTGCTCATCGCGGTGATTGCAGCGTTGCCGCTCGGTTTCAGCGGCCTTGCCATCACCATCTTTGCACTGGGTGGCACGATCACCGCCTATTTGACACTGGCCATCATCGCCTCCACCCAAGCCGGCGACGGCGATTTGTCGGTCAATCTCAGGCTGATCTCCATGGCCTATACGGCCAGTTCGATCTTCGGCCCGCTCATCGCGGGAGCCGCCATGAACAGGCTGTCCAGTGAGGCGCTTATCTGGCTGATAGGCTTGCTGGCCGCAGTTTTGTGCGCTTACCTGCTGCCAATAAGTCGGTCGGGTCGCGCGTGACTGGCGCAGAGGCTTGCTCACCCCCGGACTTGAAAACGGCAAGCGTGGGGCAACCAAGCCGGAACGTCAAGGCAGGGCTGGCTTTCAGTATGGGCGGCTTAAAGAAGATTGATTCAATTCAAGCGAAAGGATGGGAACAGCTACTGTGGGGCGACCAGAACCGGAAATGAAAAAGGCCCGCATCGCTGCGGGCCTTTCTGTGTCTGGCTCGCCGGCCCCGACCCATACGGGACCTGACAAGCCGTCATTTTTTTGCCTGTTTTCCGACAGGCTGGTCCGACTTGAGCCTGGCGCTGAAGAACTCCAGCGAGCTCTTGGTTTTCGCAGACTGGTCGGCACCGAGCACGATGCCGTGGCCGCCGAGGTAGGACTTGAAATCGGCGGCGACCTGGAAGGCTTCTTTCGGAAGGCACTTGGTAGAGACTTCCAGGATGCGCGAACCATCGGGATAGAGCCACATTTCGATGGTGATGGGGCGGTCGAACTCCTTCGCCTTGGGCTGGTGCTTGGCCTTGAGCAGGAAGGTGGGGCCCAGGAGGACCAGCTTGTCCATCGTGATGCCCGCCGGAGCGTGCGCGTCGAAGAAGGCGCGCTGTTCCTTGGAGAACAGCTTGCGCAGCGGCATCGCGCCCGAAGTCACGTCGAGCACCTCCTGGCCGGTGCAAACGCCCTTGAATGAAGCCGAGCATACGAACCCGCCCGGCATCGCATCCACCTCGACCTTGAAGGCCGCCGAGCGGCGAAGCTCCGGGTCGACGGTAGACGGATCCACGGGGCGCAGCTTGACGACCGTATCGGCGTCACCGCCCTGGATACGCCGGGCCCGGACGACGACGCCGGCCCGGTTCAAGGCCAGGTCGGGCGTATCGAAGAAGAATGCCTGCCGCGGCTGCGCCTCGACCGGGTCGAGCCCGATGCTCTTGATCGTCGCGCTCTGGCCTGTGAGGGGAACCGACAACTTCAGTTCAACGCTGGTCGCCCCTTTGATGAGCTTGAAGACTTGAATGATCTCCTCGGCCGAGAGGGGTTTCGCCAGTGCGGGTTGATCGACCTCGGCCACCTTGCGGGCCGTCACTGTCCTCTTCCTGGGCACCAATGTCTTCGCTGTCTTGACGGGCTTTGCATTCGTCGCGGGTTTCGCGGTTTTTGTGGCTGTCTTGGTAACCATGGCCTACATCTCCTTCTTTATAAAAAGCGAAAAACTCGTCTTCTTAGGCAGAGTTTTCTTCACGAAGCGTAGCACGCTCTTCAGGCTCCGAAGCGCTCGGCCAGCACGCCGTGACGCAGGCCGCGATCGCTCACCGTGAAGCGCTCCTTGCCCAGCTTCTCCATCACCGTGCGGACGATGCATGCACCGGCGAGGATGACTTCCGCCCGCTTCGGTTGCAGGCCGATGATGGCGCGGCGGGCCTCGGCATCCCGCGACCGGTAGAGTTCGATCTGGCGATCGATCTCGGCACGGTCGAGGACTGCGCCCTGAACCACTGCCGGATCGTAGGCAGCGAGCTGGTGCTTGACCGCAGTCATGTTGGTCACCACGCCGCCCATCGCCACCAGCTGGTCGGGAACCGGGCGTCCATCGATGCGTGACAGATCGGCCGAAATCGCCGCCATCGCCTCGTGCAGTGCGTCGGGCGACACGACCCCATCCATCTGGTAGTGCTCGGTGTAGCGCACGGCGCCGACATCGACGCTGAAGCGCTCGTCCACGCTGGAGTCGTGCCCGAAGGTGAACTGCGAACTGCCGCCGCCGGTGTCGAACACGACCAGCGAGCCCGTCTTCAAGCCGAGCCCCGACTTCGCCGCCAGGTAGGCCAGCCGGCTCTCCTCTTCGCCGGAAATCACTTCGATCTGCACGCCGCTGCGCGCCTGGATGGCAGCAACGACCGCGTTGCCGTTCGAGGCGATCCGCAGGCCGGCCGTGCCCACCGCCGCGATCGCCCGCACGCCATGCTGTTTCGCCTCCTCGGCCATGCCCGCGATCGCGGCGGCCGTTCGCTCCAGTGCGGCGTCGATGATCACACCCTGCTCTGCGAGCCCCTCGCCGAGGCGGGTCAGCTCCGCGCGGTCGACGACGGTGCGCCAATGTCCATCGCGGTCACGCTCGCCGATGTGGAACTTGATCGAATTGGTGCCGGCATCGATGACGGCGTAGCGTTCCGGCTCGTCGCCGATCAGCGCCGCGAGCCCGCGAGGATAGCTGGTGTTGGTGTAGCCGCCGAGGCCGAGGTCGCGGACGGCGCGGATGACCGCTTCCGCATCGGTCGACTCGACGGCGATCGTGCGGGTGGACTTGCCGTTCGCCACCACATCGGAGAATTCAGCCGTGCAGCCGCCGACCGTGTAGCGGACCCGTCGCTTGTGGACGTTCACCCGGCGAATCGCCCCGCCCGGCTGGGCGAACGCTTCGATGAATTCGTCAAGGGTGTAGTTCGCGCGGGACAGCGCAGGCAGCGGGAGCTTGAGCGATTCGAACACGCGTGTGACTTCGCTGGCCGGAAGCGGAAAGCCCGCTTTCATGACCGGCGTCCATTGCTCGAGACCGTCTGCATTGACCTCCCGCAGCACCTTGATGTCCATCAGGTCTGCCCGGACCTTCACGTTATCGCCGGCGCCGGATAGCAGATAGACCTCGTCGCTCTCCTGCACCGCCTCCGGCGTCAGCGCCGCCAGCCGCGCCTCTGCCACTCCGAAGCTCCGACCGAATGAGCGCCATTCCCAGCGCGGCGTGATTTTTTCCATGATTGCTTGTTCGCTCTTGAAATGTTCGCTATTGGAATAGCATTGAAAAATAGAAATGCTCTCGACGCTTTAACTTTAAGCGCTGCACTCCGACTGTCAATGCGAATATGGTTAGGCAGTCGTTGCTTTCGCGCCCCGGGAAACGTAACGACCAGCGTGCACAAACACACTGACGTAAAATTAACGAACTGGTTCAGCCAATATTCACCAACGGAAAGGCCCCCCGTGCTTACCTGTGACGTCCACACGCTGCCAGCAGCGGCCACCCCACGATGAGACCCCATATCTGGGAGCGGATGCTGCGGTTCTGGGAAGCCGACCGCGGCCTGTCCCTCATCCTCCCACTGCTCGTCATCATCGTCTTTGCGCTGCCCGTGCTGCTGACGCCCGACCCGACGGGGCGATTTGTGGCTGATCTTGCCTTCTCGGCGCTGCTGGTCGCGGGGGCATTCACTGCCTCTGCATCGCGCGGGGTGCGGTTCGCCGTGGTGGTGTTCACCGCCGCTGCGCTACTGGTGCGCTGGGCGGCCGCCGGGTCGCCCTCGCACGCCCTCGCCATCGGGCGCGAAGCGTCCACCCTCGCCTTGCTCCTGCTGTCCGCCATGGTCGTGGCAGCGCGGTCGTATCGCCCCGGCCCGGTGACCCATCACCGCATCCAGGGCGCGGTAGCCGTGCTGCTGCTGCTCGGGCTGGTATGGGCCAATGCCTACGAACTGCTGTATCTCATCCATCCCGATGCATTCAGCGGCGCGGTCGGCAACGCCCCCGGATTGCAGACGTGGATCTACTACAGCTTTGTGACGCTCACGACCACGGGTTATGGCGACATCACGCCGGTTCACCCGATCGCGCGTTCACTTGCGATTTCCGAGGCGTTGTCCGGGCAGCTCTATATTGCCGTGACCCTCGCGCGACTGATGGCGCTGCACGTGAGTGCTGGCGGCAGACATTAGCGGCTAAAAAGCCCGCGCGCGCGCGCTGCCCCATTGACCTGAACACGCTAGAAGGGAATGTTGATGCGCCTGAAGTTTTCCATTGAATGGCTGTTTCTGTTCATCCCGGTCACGCTCGTGCTCGAACACCTCGGCGTGGCGGCACCGCTGCTGTTCTTTTCGGCGGCGCTCGCCATCATCCCCATCGCCAGCCTCATCGTGCAGGCCACCGAGCAGCTTGCCACCCGAACCGGCGACGCCATCGGCGGCTTGCTCAACGCGACCTTCGGCAATGCGCCCGAACTTATCATCGCGATCGTCGCACTCAAGGCAGGGCTGCTCGATATGGTGCGCGCCTCGCTCGTCGGCGCGGTGCTGGCAAATTTGCTGCTCGCGCTCGGCTTTTCGTTCCTGCTCGGCGGCCTGCGCCATCACGACCAGGACTACAACCCGGTTGCCGCGCGGGTCTACAGTTCGATGATGCTGATCGCCGTCATCAGCCTCGCGGTGCCGAGCGCGTTCAGCCGCTTGTTTGCACCCGAGGAAGTTGTTCGCCAGGAAATGCTGCTCAACGTCGGCCTGGCCGTCGTCCTGCTCATCGCCTATGTGCTCTATCTCGTGTTCATGCTGAAGACCCACCCGGGCGCATTCGCCAGCCAGGGCGGCCACGCTGACGAAGCGGAGGAGGGCGCGCGCTGGAGCCTGCCGCGCGCAATCGGCAGCCTCGTCGGCGCCTCGGTGCTGGCGGCGTGGATGAGCGAGATTCTGGTCGGCGCGGCCGAAGGCACCGGAACCGCGCTCGGCATGTCGCAGGTGTTCATCGGCATCGTGTTTCTGGCGGTGGTCGGCGGGGCGGCCGAGAGCCTCTCGGCCATCGCGATGGCGCGTAAAGACCGGGTCGACATGGCGGTCGGCATTGCGCTCGGCAGCTCGATCCAGATCACCCTGTTTGTCGCCCCGGTGCTGGTGCTGACCAGTTATTTCATCGCGCCGCAGCCGCTCGATCTGGCCTTCGGGCGTACCGAGGTCGGCGCGCTGTTCATTGCCGTGATGATCGGCACGATGGTGGTGGGCGACGGCCGATCCAACTGGTACAAGGGCGTGCAGCTCATCACCGTCTACACCATCATCGCGCTGATGTTTTATTTGCTGCCTGAGATCGCGCCCGCGGGTTGATACGTGAAGTACGGTGAGGCAGAGACGAGGGTGATGGAAAGAGTCTGATCAAGCCACCTAGCTCGCAAACCAGACCATCGCGATTACATAGAGCGTGGCGACGGCGAGCTGGGCAAGCGTGATCGGCAGGCCAAAGCGGAGAAAGCGCACGAACGTGATGCGCTCGCCCTGTTTGGCGCAGATGCCCGCGCTCACGATGTTGGCCGAGGCGCCAATCAGGGTCGCATTGCCGCCGAGCGTTGCGCCAAACATCATGGCGATGAATACCGGCAGCGTATGGGCTGGCCAATCGCTGAAGCCGGCGCCGAGCGCAATCTCCGGAACGGCCTCGGCGGCAACCAGATAGCCCTTGGTCATCACCAGCGCGGCGGCCACCACCGGGATATTGGCCAGCAGGCTCGACAGCACGCCGATGCCGGCGAGCAGCGCCAGGGCCACCAGCGCGTACTCGGTGCCGAACCATCCATAGAGCTTGAGTGACAGCCCTTGCAGCAAACCGGTCTTGATGAAGCCCTCGACCAGACAGAAGATCGCACCCAGGAACACCAGCGTCTTCCAGTCGATCGCCTGAAACGCATCGTCGATCGGCTCGATGTGCACCCGGTAGACGAGCAGCAACGCCAGGCTGGCGGCGATGATCGCCACCGCTGGCGGCACGATGCGGGTCGGCAGGTTTTCACCGAACAGGAACAGCCCCACCATCAGCGCCAGGATGGCCAGCGTCAGCGCCACGAAAGCCGGCCGGTCGATGCGCGTTGCCGCGGCCGCAGGCGGCAATTCCACGCGCGCGTTCCATATCTGCGGCATCAACCACGGCAGCAAGGGGATGACCACCAGCACCGCCAGCAGGCCGGCGAGGCTGACCTTCTGCAGGTACTGGACGAAGCTCATGCCGATCGAACTGCCGACCAGGAAGGTCGCCGGGTCGCCCACCAGCGTCAGCATGCCGGCCGCGTTGCTGACAATCGCCGTCAGGATCATCGGGCCGACGAAATCCACCTTGAGCGCCCGGGCCACGCTGATGATCACCGGCGCCAGCAGGATCACGGTGGTGGCGTTGGGCAACAGCGCGCAGGTCGGTGCGACCAGCAGGATCAACAGCAGCAGGTAGCGCTTGCCGCTGCCGCGGGTGGCGTGCAGAAAATGCTGCCCGACGCGTTCGAATACGCCGGTCTTGCCCAGCACGTGCGCCACCACCATGCCGCCGAACAGCAGCGCGAGAGGGCCGCCCGCGCTGCGAGCCGCGGCGATCAGATCATCGTTGTTCAGAATGCCCAGCGTGAGCATGGCGCCCACCCCAAGCAAGGCGGCGACGGCCATGTCGATGAGGTCGAAAGCGATGGCGACGATCACCGCAGCAAACACGGCAAGGGTCAGGTAGATCTGAAGATCGGTCATGGGGTCGCGGCTCCGTCAATCCAGGGGGGGCGAATACAGGAGTCCGCCCTGCGTCCACAGGCGGTTCAGGCCCCGCTCGATATTGAGCGGGCTGTCGCGTCCAAGGTTGCGTTCATACATCTCGCCGTAGTTGCCGACGGCCTTGACCGCGCGCACCACCCAATCCCTGCGCACACCGAGCGCTTGGGCGAGCCGCTCGTCCTTGCCGCTCGCCAGCCGCCAGGCGGCGCCCTGGGATGTCCGTGCAATGGCATCGATATTGGCACGCGTGACGCCCTGCTCTTCGGCTGCAATCAGCGAATAGAGCACCCAGCGCACCAGGGTGTCCCACTCCGCATCGCCGCCCTGTACCACCGGGCCGAGGGGTTCCTTGGAGATGCGCTCGGGCAGGATCGCAAAGCCGCGCGCGCCGCCGGGCGAATGTGCCAGCACCGCCGCGAGTTGCGAGGCGTCCGAGGTGTAGGCCCGGCAGCGGCCGGCAAAAAACGCCTCCGCCACCCGGGCTGAGGAATCGATCACCAGGGGTTTGACCGTGAGCCCACGGGCAGCAAAATAATCGATGAGGTTTTGCTCGTGCGTGGTGCCTTTCTCGACACAGACCGTTGCGCCGTTCAAGTCGGTTATTGAGTTGACGCCAGAAGACTTCGCGACGAGGAATCCCTGGCCGTCGTAGAACAGCACGCCGGGAAACTGCACCTTCAGCAGCGCCTCGCGCGTGAGGGTCCAGGTGGTGTTGCGCACGAGCAGGTCGATCTTGCGGGACAGCAGGGCAGGAAAGCGCGTCGACGCCTTGAGCGGCACGAAGCGGACCTTGTCCGGGTCACCCAGCACCGCCGCCGCCACCGCGCGGCAGAAGTCGGCATCGAGCCCGTGCCAGCGGCCACCGGCGTCCTGCTCGGAAAAGCCGGCAATGCCTTCACTGACGCCGCAACGTAACTCGTTACGCGCCTTGACGGCGTCCAGAACTTCGCCTGCATGCGCGGGCAGGTGCAGACCGGCAAGCAGCGCTGCCAGGAAAACTGCCACGGATTGCCATCGCTCAATCATCGTTGCCTCGCCAGAGTTAAGAAGGGATGCTGCTCACGGCCGCTGCTGCATGAATTTAAGCAGAAAACCAGATCAGAGTTGGGATTCGATCGGCAGCAATCCGAGGAACCAGACCGAGAGCCGCCGCATGACGCTGACTTCGGGCTCATCGACGTACCGCCGCTCGCCCTCGGCGCGGGCCTCCACCCACTCGATGTGCGCGCTTCCGGAAGCGTCGACGACGCGCTCCAGCCGCCAGGCGATGGTGTCGAGATTCCGTTCGAGCGCACCGCCAATGTCCTCGGCCAGCGGCGTGCTTTCACACACCACGCCGATCTCGGTGTTGAGCCGCATCGAACGGGGATCGAGATTGAGCGAGCCGATGAATACCGCGCGGCGGTCGAACACGAATGACTTGGCGTGCAGCGAGGCGCGTGAAGCGCCGTACCCCCTGGATTTTTTCTCCGTCTGGGCGGGTTGAACCGCGCCGGGTTTGAGTTCGTACAGAACGACGCCGCTCTCGAGCAGCGCGTCCCGGTAACGCTGGTAGCCCGAGTGGACCGCCCCGACATCGGTGGCGGCGAGGGAGTTGGTCAGGACCGTGACGCGAACCCCGCGCGCCACCAGCCCGCGCAGCCAGGCCACGCCTTCCTTGCCCGGGATGAAGTAGGGCGAAACGATCAGCAGGTCCTGATGGATCTGCGTGCCGATGCCGCTGAACTGGGACATGAGATGCCCCTCGGTGGCGTCGGGTGCCTGGCTGATCTTGGCCGGATCGTCGTACAGCAGGGTGGCCTTGCCCCAGTAAAATTTATAGCGCCCCGACGCCGCCTCCTCGGCGAGCCGGCTCCCTGCACGCGTGACATAGGGACTGTCGCGGTTCGCCTCGATGTAGGCGGCGAGTTCGGCGCGCAGCGCGGTCAGGTTCTCGCTGCCGGCACTGCGGTCGAGCAGCGTCGTGATCGGGTAGGACGCCGGGGCATTCCAGAACTGGTCGAAGGCAGTGGACACCTCGCCGACGACCGGGCCGACCGTCAGCACGTCCAGATCGCCGAAGGCCACCTCGCTGGACGCCTCGAAGTATTCGTCGCCGATGTTGCGTCCACCCAGGATCGCCGCCTGATTGTCGGCGACGAAAGCCTTGTTGTGCATCCGTCGATTGACGCGGGAAAAATCGGTGAGCATGCCGAGCCCGCGGAAGCTGCGCGAGGCGACCGGATTGAACAGCCGGATCTCGATGTTGGGATGGGAATCGAGGCTCAGCAGGGTCTCGTCATTGGCCTGCGCGCCGACGTCGTCAAGCAGCACCCGCACCCGCACCCCGCGGTCTGCGGCGCGCAGCAGCGCGTTGGCGAAGATGCGCCCGGTCAGGTCGTCATGCCAGATGTAGTACTGGATATCCAGCGAACGCTGCGCCGCTTCGGACAGGACGATGCGTGCCAGCAGGGCATCGACGCCGCTTCTCAGCGGGCGAAAGCCGCTTTGGTCTGGATGCGTTTGCAGTGCGGCGTGGCTCTGCTGCCCGAGTGTCGTCGTTGCGGTGTCCTGCAAGGCATGGGATTCAGTGCGCGCGTCGTTGCCGGGCAGGCTCGCGCAGCCACTGAAAACCAGGGCCAGCATGGCAACGACGAGCCCGCGCCGCACCCTTAGCCGCCTGTACAGTCGAAGCGGATGTCGCTGTATTCGCCGACGGCCTTGGCGCCGGTGTTGTCGGTATCGGTCATCACTGCCACCCCCAGCACGCGCCCCGGTGCGGCGCCGAAGGCGTGCTTGTAGTCAGCGGCGAGGTTGCGATGCACCGACTGCCATTGACCCAGGCCCTTCGATCCGGAGGCCACCGCCAGCATCTTGACCTGACTGGTGTGGGCGGAGGGAATCACGGTGTTCACCGGAACATGGTCGCTCCAGATATACATCAGAGTGGCATACGGACCCTCGCGCCCGGTCAGCGACTTGGCGCGCTGGAAACGCTTCTGCTCTTCCTCGGGGAGCGCAGCCTTGTCGCCATCGAAAGCCACCAGCACGCGCAACGGCGCGTCCTCACGCTTCTTGTCGCGGTTGTCGGCATCCGGCACCAGTGCGTCGGTCTTCCAGCGCCACACGATGCTCGCCGGCACGCCCGTCGCCGGCTTGAAGAGCGTCACATAGAGCGAGGCAGAGCGGTCGGCGACGGCGCGCAGCACCGCGTGGCCGTCCTCCTGCACCAGCGAGTAGACCGTATCGCGCTTGAGCTTCGAAAGCGGCTGATGCACCCAGCCCACCGCTGCCTGGCCGAAATCCAGGTTGCGCGCCTCGCAGGGCGCGGCGGGTTTGGTCTTGGCGGCGTTAACCGGTGCGCTGCATGCCAGGAGAAACGACAATGTGATGCTGGACAGATATTTCATGAGGCACTCGCTTTTGCAGGACGGTGAGAATGGGAATTCAAGGCTGTCTGAAGTATCTATGGCGCAACATTCAGGGTCAATCCCAATGCTGTTCAATTAGCACCTGAGCCGTTCGCCCTTCGACAGGCTCAGGGCGAACGGTCAGAGTGGATACGCCAAAACGAACAGTATTGGGGTCAATCCGGAACTTCGCTCGGCATGCCCCAATGAGTGCTCAGTAATGGTGGAATCCGAAGCATGACCGTCGCGCGCCGACCATTGTTGCGCGCGGATCGTGGCTATAATTTCCGCATCGCGCGGTGGACACACACGGGGATCGAGTGTTGAAGTGCCAGCTGGCATGAATGAACCGACCCGAATAGAAGAGGCTTGCATGTCGAAAACTGAAAACGAAAAGCGCACGCCGGTACTGGATCCGATCGATCGCGTATCCGAGATCATCTTCGGTCTGATCATGGCGCTGACGTTCTCCGGCACGCTGAGCGCGGCGACCGCCGGACGCGAGGAAGTTCGCACGATGATGTTTACCGCACTCGGTTGCAACCTCGCATGGGGGATGGTCGATGCGGTGATGTATCTCATCCGGACGCTGACCGAGCGGGCACGCAACCTGACCCTGCTGCGCCAGGTCCGCAGTGCCGCCAACCCGCACGATGCCCACGCGATCATCTCCCGGGAATTGCCCGGGCGCCTGGGCAGCGCGATCAGCAGCGAAGGCCTGGAAAGCATCCGCCAGCGCATTGCGGCCTTGCCCGGGCTACCCGTCCGTGCGCGACTCGGGCGGGATGACTTTGCCGGTGCCGCAGGCGTGTTCCTGCTCGTTGTCCTCGCAACCTTTCCGGTCGTGATGCCGTTCATCTTCATCAGCGAAACCGCGCTGGCGATGCGCGTCTCGAATGCGGTCGCGCTGGCGATCCTGTTTGCGTCCGGCTATGTGCTTGGGCGCCATGCCGGGGGCACCCCCTGGCGAACCGGTTTCGCGATGAGTGCCATCGGCGTGGCGCTGGTGGTTGCCACCATCGCGCTCGGGGGATGAGCATGCGACTGCCAGGACGGGTTTGTGACCTGTTCACTCGGAGCAGCGTTCCAAGCGGGGCAGGCGATCGGCAAGCGTCGTGACACCCGGGGATCGTAATCTCGTGTGAGTTTCCGACTCAACTGGCACCAGGAGGGTGGTCACTTCGCTACAATGCGCTTCATCTGCTGTCGCCTGTCGGGCAGCGTGATTCAAGAACCTGAAACCTACATGAGGACACCATCATGAGTAATCCCACCCAGGACGCAGGCGTGATCCAGACCTTGGTTGAGCGGCTCAATTCCCAGCGGCTGCCAATGGCGCTGGCGATGAAGGACAGGGTCGACCAGGGCGAATCGCTCAGTCAATACGACATCAGCAAGCTGGAGGAAGTTTTTGCCGATGCCCAAACGATTCAGCCGATGGTAGCCCGCCATCCCGAATATCAGGATCTGGTCGGGCGCGTCCTGCACCTTTACAAGGAAATTCTCGACAAGGCGCTGGAGAACGAAAAGAAGGTTTGATTTTGGCGGACGCCCATTAAAACGAGTATCCGGGATCTGCTGTTTAATGTGGTTCCCGCTGTGCCAACGAAGTCTGTCCCGTAACACCGGATATTGCGTTGAACTTGTAGGTGCGTAGTGGCTACTTCCGGCCATCAGCCGGCACTGGTGGAGCGTTGAAATTCTTTACCAGGCGGCCGGTGTAGGCCAGTAAGCGGTCGGTCGTGCAATCGGCGCGTACTTCTGATGATCGGCCTTTGCTGCCGGTGAAGTTGGCTCATGTGGGTGGCCGGTATGGCGCAGGTTGCCGACATTGGCTGAGAGCTTATCCTGAATGACCGCTTTTCAACTCGGCGAACGCGTGCTCTCGCCACCCATGGCGGCCGGTCGATCTTCTCCAAAGCGGTCGTTGGATAATCAGTTCACTTCGGAAACAGGAAGGTTAGACATTGCACGTTTCAACGTCGGTTCACTTCACCTTCTCGATGTCGCCGGGCTTCCAGCTCTTGTCGATCGCCGCTTCGGTCGGACCGTAAAGACGGAGAATCGCGAAGTAGCCTTTGCCGGGCACGGTCGCTAGCCAGTTGCCATTCTTGCCCTTGGGCGCTTTCGGCCCGAGGTAGAGGTTCAAGCTGCCGTCCGCATTCTGCGCTGGCTTGTCGCGCGACCCGAGCGAGGGAAATGGCTGCCCGTTGGCGAGGCCGGAGGCATTCTCAGCTTCGTATAACGTCATCGACCAGAAGTTGGCTGCGGGGATGTTGGCCGGCAGGTTGATTTTATAGTTGCTGCCACCCGACAGGGCCGCGCCCTTGCTGTCGTTGAACGCGATCATGTACTTGGCGCCCTTGCCCGGGATTTGCGACACCATGCCCGGGCTGATCGAATAGTAATCAGTGAACATCCAGATGCGTGCGTCGAGATCCAGGTAAGGATAGGCTCCGGCGACATTCTCCCAGGCCAAGTTCTTCACGCCGCCCGGATTCGAGGGCGTTCCGTCAGCCATCGGATTCA